>Ga0315292_10001770_pt1 | contig 11825 bp, 9 predicted proteins | sample YL17G13_0_MG_FD_204029 | JGI IMG/M metagenome (GOLD analysis project Ga0315292, IMG submission 204029) | Sediment microbial communities from Yellowstone Lake, YNP, Wyoming, USA - YL17G13_0 | ecosystem: Environmental > Aquatic > Freshwater > Lake > Sediment | place: USA: Wyoming | collected... | reverse complement strand
ACGTTAAAACTGCGTTAAGGACGGTAGCTTGGAACTCACCGAAAAAAAAATTTTGGTCGTCGGTTTGGGCAAGACGGGCCTGGCCCTGACCGAATTTCTAAAACGGCAGGGGGCCCGGATCATGGTTTCCGATGCCCGCGGCCGGGAAGAACTGGCGTCGATCCTGAACGCTGATTCTGCCGCCGCTTCCCCCCTTTTGATCGAGGGAGGGGGGCATACGGTCGACTTTTTCCTTCAGGCCGACCTCATCCTGGTCAGTCCCGGAATCCCCTTGGAACTCCTTCCGTTAAAAGCGGCCCGGGAAAAGGGAATCCCCATCTGGGGGGAACTGGAGCTTTTTTCACGGGTTTGCCGGACTCCCATCATTGCCGTGACCGGGACCAATGGGAAAACGACCACCACGGCCTTAATTAACGAAATGCTGCTGGAGGCCGGATTTTCGACCTTTCTGGGAGGGAATATCGGTCGGCCCTTGGTGGAGTACCTTTTGAACGGCCAGGATAAAGACTTCGTGGTCGCCGAGATCAGCAGTTTTCAATTGGATTCGACCCGGCATTTTTGTCCCCGGGTGGGCGTGCTGTTGAATATTACCGAAGATCACCTGGACCGCTATCCGGATTTCCAGGCTTATATCCATTCCAAGGCCGGCCTCTTCCACAACCAGGATGAAGACGACGCCGCGGTCCTGAACTGGGATGATCCGCTGGTGCATGGAATCGGGAAGCAGTTGAAAGGAGCAGTCTATTATTTCAGCCGGACCGAACCCCTGCCCCTGGGGGCCTATCTGGATCAGGATCGGCTGCGATTAAACCTCAGCGGGCCGCCGGAAGAGTACGACCTGCAGGCCTTTCCCTTGTCCGGCGTCCATAATCGGGAAAATGCCCTGGCGGCCGTCCTGGGCGCCCGGCTGCTGGGGGCCGCCCCCGAGGCCGTGCAGCGGGCCTTGGAGCGTTTTAAAGGTTTCCGGCACCGCTTGGAGTGGGTGGCCGAGGTCCGGGGAATTCAATTCTTCGATGACTCCAAGGGGACCAACGTGGGGGCCGTGGTGAAGGCCCTGGAAGGTTTTTCCCGGCCGGTGATCCTGATTGCCGGAGGCCGCGACAAGGGGGGCGATTACGGACCCTTAAAGGGGCTGATCCGGGGGAAAGTCAAGGCTTTAATTTTGATCGGGGAGGCTCGGGAAAAGATGCGGGAACAATTGGGCGATCTGACTCCAACCGAGTTGGCCGATTCCCTGGAAACGGCGGTTTCCTGGTCCTTCAGGCAGGGGGAACCGGGAGACGTGGTTCTCCTTTCCCCCGGGTGTTCCAGCTTTGATATGTTCAGGGATTACGCTCAGCGGGGCGAGGTCTTTCAACAAGCGGTGAAAGCGTTAGCAGGAAAATAGAAAAACCCAATTGGATGAATCCTTTAGAAGAAAAAGCCGCCTTGGCCAGGGGAAGGATGACCGCCTCTCCGGGCGCTGAATCCGAAACGACGCTCCAGAAAGGCCGGGGCCTCGATTATATCTGGCTGGGGCTGACGGTCCTGCTGGTGCTGGTCGGCATTGTTATGGTCTACAGCGCCAGTTCCCGCCTGGCGGCGGAACGCTATCACAACAGTTTTTATTTCGCCCAGAAACAGGCGGCCTTCGCCCTCTTCGGGTTCTTCGCCCTGACGCTCTTTCGATATATACCGTATCAGGTTTATCAGCGTTGGGTCTATTGGGCCGTGGGAGCCAGTTTACTCACCCTGATTTTAGTTTTGATTCCTGGAATCGGTTCCCGGGTGGGGGGTGCTTCCCGCTGGTTTCGTTTGGGCGGCGTCTCTTTCCAGCCGGCCGAGTTTTCCAAGCTGGTACTGGTGATTTTTCTGGCTTACTCCATGACCAAGAAACAGGCGGTCATGAAGACCTTATCCCAAGGCTATCTATTTCACGTAGGGGTGGTCCTGATCTTTATGGCCCTGGTCTTAGCCGAACCGGACCTGGGCATGGCCATCAGCATCCTGCTGCTCACGGGGGTGCTTTTGTTTGTGGGTGGGGTTAGGCTGAAGCACCTGCTCTTGTCCCTGGTCCCTCTGATCCCGCTGGCTTATTTTTTGGTCTGGCGGGTCCCCTATAGGCGGCTGCGGGTGTTGTCCTATCTAAATCCCTGGGGAGACCCTTTGGGGTCGGGATTTCATCTGATCCATTCTTTTTATGCCTTTGGGGCCGGGGGGTTGACCGGCCAGGGGTTGGGGGAGAGCCATCAGAAGCTTTTTTATCTCCCGGAGCCCCATACGGATTTCATTTTTTCCATTTTGGGGGAGGAATTGGGTTTCCTCGGAGTCTCGATAGTGGCGGCGCTCTTTCTGTTTTTTATGGTCCGATCTCTCCTGCTGGCCCTCCGGAAAAAAGACCTCTTTGGGATCTACCTGACGGTTGGGATTACGGTCATTATCGGTCTGCAGGCTTTTATCAACATGCTGGTGGTCATGGGTTTGCTGCCCACCAAGGGGTTGACGCTCCCGTTTTTAAGTTACGGCGGGACCTCATTGCTTCTCAATCTGATCTGCATGGGCATCCTGATGAATATTTCCGCCCAAAGCCAGGAGGAAGGCGCGTGAAGGTCCTGATCGCCGGAGGCGGAACCGGGGGCCATTTATTCCCGGGGATTGCCATCGCTGAAACCTTTATGGCCCAAGATCCTGAAAACCAGGTTCGTTTTATCAGTACCCCTCGGGCCATCGACCAGGAAGTATTGGCCGTCCGGGGATTTCCTTCTCAAACCATCGAGGCCGAGGGGATTAAAGGCCGCGGGCTGCCCGGGCAAATGAAGGCCTTGTTTAAGCTCCCCGGAGCGTTGAAACAGTCCTTTCGGATCCTCCGGGATTTCCAACCTCACCTGGTCATCGGGGTAGGGGGCTATGTTTCCGGACCGGTGGTCCTGGCCGGCCGGTTGAAAAGGATCCCCACGGCCATTCAGGAGCAGAATTCGATCCCCGGCCTAACCAACCGGATATTAGCCCTGCTGGTGGATCGGATTTATTATTCCTTCGAAAAAAGCCGGGGGTATTTTCCCGCCCGGAAATCGTTATGGACCGGCAACCCGGTCCGCCGGGAACTAAAACGGGTTCTGGAAGAGTCCCCTACCCCCCAAGCCTCTCTGACTATTTTGGTGCTGGGAGGGAGTCAGGGCGCCCACCGGCTTAACCAATTGGTCATCGAAGCCCTGGACTTTTTAGAGAAACTCAAAAAGGACTTGTCATTTATCCATCAAACTGGCACAAAGGATGAAGATTGGGTCCGGCAGGCTTATCTGGAAAAGGGATTTCAACATCAGGTCCTGGCCTTTATTTCCGACATGATTTGGGCCTACTCTCAGGCCGATATGTTGATTTGCCGTTCCGGGGCCACCACCCTGGCCGAGGTAACGGCCCTGGGCAAGGCGAGCCTCTTGATCCCCTTTCCTTTCGCCACCAACAACCACCAGGAAGAAAACGCCCGTTCTCTTGTTCAGCGAGGTGCGGCCGAGATGATTTCGGAAAAGGAACTCACGGGCGCCGGATTAGCCGCGGTCATCCAAAAGTGGCGAAACGACCCCCGACATCGAGCCGATCTGGCCGCCCAGGCGAAAACTTTGGGCCGCTGGCAGGCGGCGGAGGAAATTGTTGAAAACTGCACCCAGTTGGTCCGGAAAGGCCGGTGGAATTAATGGGCCATAAACCCTATCCTCGTTTTCAGCATATTCACTTTATCGGCATCGGGGGCATCGGCATGAGCGGGATAGCCGAGGTACTCCTCAATTTAGGCTACCGGGTCAGCGGATCAGACCGGAAAGAAACCGAGATCACCCGCAGGCTGGCCTCTCTGGGAGGTCGGATTTATTATGACCACCGCCCGGAGCATATCCAGGGGGCCGAAGTGATCGTCACCTCTTCGGCGGTACGGCCCGACAATCCCGAGGTCATGGCTGCCCGCCAGGCCCTGCTGCCGGTTATTCCCCGAGCCGAAATGCTGGCCGAACTGATGCGTTTGAAATACGGTATTGCCGTGGCCGGGGCCCATGGCAAGACCACCACCACCTCCATGGTGGCTGCTGTTTTGGCCAAGGGAGGGTTGGATCCGACCGTGGTCATCGGCGGGCGGCTGGACATCTGGGGGACCAACGCCCGCTTGGGCCAGGGCCCTTTTTTAGTGGCCGAGGCCGACGAGAGCGATGGGTCGTTCCTCCACTTGACCCCCAGCATCGCCCTGGTCACCAACCTGGATCTGGAGCATCTGGATTTTTATCGGGACTTGCAGCATATCCAGGAGACTTTTTTGGCCTTTTTGAACCGTCTGCCCTTCTACGGCTTGGCCATTCTCTGCCTGGATGATCCTTACCTGCCCTCCCTGATCCCGGAATTGAAAAAACGGTATCGGACCTACGGATTGACGGCCCAGGCCGATTTCCAGGCCCGGGATTTTCGTCAAGAGGGGCTGGTCACCCATTACCGGCTGTTCGCCCAGGGAAGGGAATGGGGCGAACTTCGTTTCAAGCTTCCGGGCCTGCACAACGTGTATAATTCCCTGGCTGCCATCGCTGCCGGCTTTGAATTGGAAATCCCCTTTAACCTGATCCAGGAGGCCTTTGAACATTTAGGCGGGGTGCAAAGGCGTTTTCAAATAAAAGGCGAGTACGGGGGGGCCACGGTGCTGGATGATTACGGCCATCACCCCACGGAGATCCGGGCCACCCTCAATGCCATTCGAGGGTGTTGGCCCGACCGGCGCCTGGTGGTGTTGTTTCAACCCCATCGCTATTCCCGCAGCCGGGCTTTGCGGGAAGAATTCACCACGGCCTTTTACCAGGCGGACCAACTGCTCCTGTTGCCCATCTATGGGGCCGGAGAAGACCCGATCGAAGGAGTGACCTCGGAAAAGCTCCTGGAAGGAATTAGGGCCAAAGGCCAAAAGGAAACGGCTTTTTTCTCCCAGGCCGGAGAGGTCCTGGGGGTCCTTCAAAACCAGTTAAGGCCGGGCGATATTCTGGTGACCCTGGGAGCCGGAGATGTTTGGAAGATAGGAGAAGAACTTGTCTCCAAGACGGCAGGTTCAGCAAATCCTGGAAGCCCTCTGCCCGGGGCGGGTTAAAATCAGGGAACCATTGGCCCCGTTGACCACCTGGAAAATCGGGGGGAAAGCGGATTGGCTGGTGGCGCCCAAAGAGGCGATTGAGGTGCAACAGCTCTTGGCTGTTGGCCGTGATTACCGGCTGCCCTGCTATTTTTTGGGCGCCGGGAGCAATATCCTGGTGGGAGACCGTGGAGTTCGAGGGATCGTGATTCATTTGACCCCTTTTTTAAACTGGATTAAACCCCGGAAACGCTCGGGCCGCGTAGTTTCCCTCGAGATCGGGGCCGGGACCCCCCTTTCCGCCTTGATCCGCTACGGGGTTAAACAGTCTCTGGCCGGTTTGGAATTCTTGGTCGGGATTCCCGGTTCTCTGGGCGGGGCCTGGGCACTGAATGCCGGTAGTCAGGGGCGCGAAATCAAGGATCTGACCCGTTCGCTGAAGATTATCGATTCCCGGGGTCAGGCCGTAAAACGTAGCCGTAAAGCGTTGGATTTTGGTTATCGCCGTCTGACCCTCAATCCCGGGGAAGTGATTGTCTCCGGTCTTTTGAAGGTAGCCCCTGGGAACCGGGAGGAGATCGCCCGGGAGATGCGCACTCTGGTCAAAAAAAGAAGGGCCGCTCAACCCTGGCAATACCCCAGTTGCGGCTCGGTGTTCAAAAATCCCCCGGGAGAGTATGCCGGACGGCTGATTGAAGCCGCCGGTTTAAAAGGGCGGCAGCAAGGGGAAGCCCAGGTCTCTTGGAGACACGCCAACTTTATCGTCAATCGCGGTCAGGCCCGGGCCCGGGACGTACTCCGACTGATGCGGGTCATCCGTCAGCGGGTACAACGCCAAAGCGGGATCCTCTTGGAACCGGAAGTGCGGTTCTGGGGTTGTTCCTTAAACCCTCGCAGCCGGGTTCCGAAGGTAGTTCAAAAATGACGGACTTGCAGAAAGTCGTTTTTGGGCTTTTTGCGAGGTTATCAAGAACGGGAGAAAAGCATGTATTTAGGAAAAACCAAGCTGGGGGTCGCCGACCGGAATGGTTTCCATCGGCCGCTGAAAGAGGGCGAGGCCAACTGGTTTCAACGGCTGGGGCACCACTTTTGGATCGGATCGATTATCGTCATGATCCTGGTCGGGTTGAGTATTACCCTCCTGGTCGGATATTTAGTCGCCTTATCGACGCCTTTTTTCCGGTTGGAGGATGTTAACTTTCAGGGAAATAAACAGGTCTCTCAGGTCGAATTGTTGCAAAAAGGGGGGTTGGAAGACAAGCTGAATATCCTTTCCCTGAACCTGAGCGACGTCAAAAAAAAGATGGAGGCCATCCCTTGGGTCAAATCGGTGCAGTTGCGCCGGGAGTTGCCCAATAAGCTCCTGGTAGCCGTTCAGGAGCGGCAGCCTTTAAGCCTGGTGCTGGTGGATGGGGGCCTCTACTTCCTGGACCGGGAGGGATTGGCTTTTAAAAAGGTCGAACGCCGGGAGGGGTTCACCCTGCCGGTATTAACGGGTCTGCAAAAAGGGGACTGGCAGGAAAATGGCTATTTGGCTCCTAAAGTTCTTCAAGAGATTTCCACCTTGACCACGTTGCTGGCTCAGGGAGGAGACCCGCTTTATCCCGACAAGCTTTCGGAGATTCATTATGATCCGGAATGCGGCTACTCCCTCTATACCCTGGATTATGGGATTCGGATCACCTTAGGCCGCGATGACTTTAAAACGAAGACGGCCCGCCTGGAAAAGGTCTGGCTGAGCTTGCAGAAACGCCCGGATCTTACTAATCTTCGGGGTATCTCCTTGCAATACGGCCAACGGATTATCGTTCATGGCCTGCGAACCTCTTCGGGTGGGAAAAAGGGATAACCCCTTTGAAAAGCGTGCCCCCGAGCAGAGCAATGGGAAAGGAGGTGAACGCCTGATGGAATCCAATCTGGTGGTGGGGTTGGATATTGGAACAACCAAAATCTGCGCCGTGGTGGGAGAGGTTTCCGCCGGAGGGGTGGATATTATCGGCATGGGGACCCATCCCTCCGTGGGACTGCGCAAAGGTGTGGTGGTCAACATTGAGAGTACGGTCAATTCCATCAAAAAGGCCGTGGAAGAGGCGGAACTCATGGCCGGCTGCGAAATTACCTCGGTCTATGCCGGGATTGCGGGCGGCCATATCAAAGGCTTCAACAGTCACGGGGTGATCGCCGTCAAAAGTCGGGAAGTTACCCGGGGAGACATCGAACGGGTGATCGAGGCCGCCAAGGCCATTGCCATCCCTTTGGATCGGGAAGTCATCCATGTCCTGCCCCAGGAATTCATCGTCGATGATCAGGACGGGATTCAGGATCCGCTGGGAATGGCCGGCGTGCGCCTGGAAGTTAAAGTCCATATCATCACCGGGGCGGTCACCTCGGCCCAGAATATCATTCGCTGCGCCAACAAGGCTGGATTGGACGTCTGCGACATCGTGCTGGAATCCGTTGCTTCCAGCGAGACGGTGCTCTCACTTGAAGAGAAAGAACTGGGAGTGGCTTTGATCGATTTCGGCGGCGGGACCACGGATCTGGCCATTTTTTCGAATACCAGTATCAAACACACCGCCATTCTGCCTTTGGGGGGCCATAACTTGACCAACGATATCGCGGTGGGACTGCGGACGCCGCACCAGGCCGCCGAACGGATCAAGAAGATGCACGGCTGCGGTCTTAGTTCGATGATCAACAAGGATGAAACTCTGGAAGTTCCCAGCGTGGGTGGTCGAAAACCGCGGATGATCTCCCGGCAGATTTTAGGGGAGATCCTGGAACCCCGGGTGGAAGAAATTTTTACGTTGGTTAACCGGGAAATTCTACGTTCCGGATTCGGGGATTTGATCGCTTCCGGGGTAGTGATCACCGGGGGATCCTCACTGATGGAAGGGCTCCCGGAATTGGGCGAACAAATTTTTAATCTTCCCTGCCGTCGTGGTTATCCTCAGGGAATCGGCGGCATCACCGATGTGGTGAATAATCCCATGTATGCTACGGCCGTGGGACTCACCCTCTATGGGGCCCGGTCCATGCCCCGTAAGAAATTTCGTATTCACGATCAAAAAATCTTCTACCGGGTCATGGAACGGATGAAACGCTGGTTTAAAGAGATGATGTGAACAAAAAAACGGCCGCTAGACCGTTTTTTTGGAAGGAATCAGAAAATGATGTTGACCGATAAGCGGGTTTTAGATAAAAACAATAAACAGCAACGAGAGGGAGGAGCAGGGATGAAAATCGAACTGGTCGAAATGGAGGCAAGGCCGATTCAAAAAGCCAAGATTCGGGTCATCGGCATAGGGGGCGGTGGGACCAATGCCGTGAACAACATGATTCAGTCCGACCTGAAAGGGGTGGATTTTATTGCCGCCAATACCGACATTCAATCCTTAACCTCTTCCCTGGCGACGGTTCAAATTCAATTGGGGGCCAATCTGACCGGCGGATTGGGGGCCGGGGCCAACCCCGAAATGGGCCGAAATGCCACCCTGGAAGACACGGATAAGATTCGGGAAGAACTGGCGGGGAGCCACATGGTCTTCATCACCGCCGGCATGGGCGGGGGGACCGGCACCGGCGGGGCCCCGATTATTGCTAAGATCAGCAGGGAACTGGGAGCCCTGACTGTGGCGGTCGTTACCAAGCCCTTTCATTTTGAGGGCCAACGTCGCCTCAAACAATCCGAGGAAGGCATTCGGGAGCTGCGAAATTCGGTGGACACCTTGATCACCATCCCCAATGACCGCTTGATCTCCCTGGCCACCAAAAAGGCCTCTTTTCTGGAAATGCTTAAGAAAGCCGATGATGTTTTACTGTACGCGGTCAAGGGGATATCCGACCTGATTACGGTCCCCGGATTGATCAACCTGGATTTTGCCGATGTCCGGACCATCATGGCCGAAATGGGGATCGCACTCATGGGGACGGGCGTGGCCAGCGGGGAAAACCGGGCCATGGAAGCCGCCCAGAAGGCTATTTCCAGTCCCCTATTGGAGGATATTACTATCTCCGGCGCCCGGGCCGTCCTGATGAACATCACCGCCAGTTCCAACCTGGGTTTTGAAGAAGTCAATGAGGCCTCCAGTCTCATTCAAAAGGAGGTCCACGAGGACGCCAACATCATCTGGGGGACGGCCATTGATGACTCCATGGGAGATGAACTTCGTATTACCGTTATTGCCACGGGAATCGACTCTCGGGAAGATCGGGTTCCACTCGAATTGGATAAGTTCCGGCCGCCTATCCAGGACTCCATTAGAGAGCGCTCGGAAGACTTGGAAAAGCCCACTTTCATTCGTTCAGGCAAAGTCCTTGATCGGGTTGGACCACGCCGTCCGGCCAAACCGGCTGAATTTTATTTTGATGAAGAGGAGTTAGAGGTCCCGACCTTTATTCGCAAGGCGGCCGATTAAATTTCTTTTTCCCGTTGAGATGGCTACGCCCTGTTCAAAATTTCGGTATAGGCCTTTTCCACCTTTAAGATGTAGTGCTGTGTTTCTTTCGGCAGGGCCTCCGGACGTTTTTCCAGATTCCCCATTCCCCAGTTATAGGCGGCCAAGGCCAATCGCCGGTTCCCTTGATAGCGGTTCAGCAATTGCCGCAGGTAACGGGATCCCCCCTCAATATTCTGCGCCGGATCAAAAGGATTATTCAGGCCCATCGCGGCTGCCGTTTTAGGCATCAATTGCATCAGGCCTTGGGCCCCTGCCGGGGAAACCGCCTCCGGATTACGGTTGCTTTCCACTTGTATGACCGCCCGGATCAGGGCCGGATCCAAATCGTATTTGGCGGCGGCTTCACTGATCGGGTAGTCAAAATTTTGTCCCCTGGTCTTGGGATTTGACTCCCCCTGCCGCTGGCATCTACTGTCTGTAGGTTTTTCCGTTTCCCGGATTTGCACTGGAACATCTTCCAAAGGAAAGGGAGGAGGAATGGCGCTGCTGCCGGGTTCGAGCCTGGCCTCCGCCAAAATTTTTTCAATCATTTGGAATAAAAAGGCCAGAAAAAAACTATCCACCGAGGAATTAGGACTCCAATTCCCGACAGGGTGGGAAGGGTTTAAACCCAGGGCCTTTTCCCCAGGGCGGTCAACCCATAAATTGGATTCCCAGGAGGAGATTTTAGGGATCATGATAGGACTTAAACAGCAATGTTTATGCCAACCAAGACCGGTCCAGTTGGGTTACAACCATACCCAGGGTGAGATCGGTGGCGCTGATTTTTTTATCATCCGGTTTCCGGCAGGTCTTGATTGGCGGCTGGGGGTTATCCCCGGATAAAAAGATTTTGTGCCTGACCGGGTTTTTTTAGTAATAAAAACTCGGGTTATTCCGATAACCCTAAATATAGAAGGTCGTTCTCCCCGGTTGACCGGCAATGGCCCAATGGGCATGGGAAACTTCTTTTCCGCCATCCTTGGCGGTAAGAAGAAAGGCATCTCTATTCTATTTAAATAGTGCCATCCCCTGCAAGGGAAAAATTATCCATGATGGAATCCGAAAAAAAAAGTAAGATCCTGCATCAAATCACCTCCAATGATTCTTTGCCTTCTCTTTCTCCCTTGACCATTCAACTCATCGAAGCGGCTTCTGACGAACGTACCTCGGTCCTGGATTTAAACCGCATCATCGAGCAGGACCCGGGTCTGACCACCCGCCTGTTAAAAATTGTCAATAGCGCTTTTTTCGGACGACGGACTAAGATATCTTCCATTCCCCATGCCATAATCATGGCCGGATTTAAACGGGTCCGGTTGATGGCCCTGAATATTTCGCTCCGGGATACCTTCCCCCTGGGGCGGGTCGGGGGCATGGATTATGATCTATTCTGGAAAACCTCCCTCTACCGGGCACTGATTGCCCAGGGATTTTCTCAAGCCGGTCCAATGGCCGAAGAGTTGGACCCGGAAGAGATCTTTGCCGCCGGATTAATTCTGGAAATCGGGATGCTCTTGTTATTTCATATTTGCTCGCCGGCACAGAAGGAGGCCTTTCCCGGCGGGGCCACCACCCTAACGGATTTAATTGCCTGGGAAAATGAGCACTTGGGGATCAACCATCGCGAGGTGGGACGGATTATCCTGCAACGCTGGCATTTCCCGGATCAAATCATTGAAAGCCAGAAATACTTCGGCCCGGAGGCCCTGCAGGGCGACCGTTCGCCCCTGGTCAGAATATTAGAATTTGCCCGGATCTGCACCCAAATCTTTTTTGGGTCCCAGGATGACTTTCAAGGGCTCGACAGCTTAGCCTCGGCCCAGGGCCTGAGTCCGGAGAGTATCAACGACATTTTGGTGACCACTTTTTCCAGGGTGGAAGAAGTGGCCGGGCAACTCCGCCTGATGATCAACTCCCAGGATGATCTGCTGCTGGTTATGGAAAAGGCCAATCGGACCCTGGCCAGGATAAACGGTTCCTTGGAATCCAGCTTTGTCAAGGTCTTCAACCTCATATCCGACCTGGAGCAGTCCACTGTCCAGGAACCCACCGAAGAACTGGAGAAAAAAAACAAGCTGCTGGAAAATACCCTGGAAGCCGTGGTTCACGAAATCCGCAACCCCCTCATGGCCATCGGGGGGTTTGCCCACCGGTTGGCCAAAAACGTGGAACAGCGGGGCGACGTGATAGAATATGTCCACTTAATCACCAAGGAGTCCCTCCGCTTGGAAAAAGTCCTGAAGGACCTGGTAGCCTATTCCCAAATCTACAAGCCTTTTTTTGTCACCCGGAACATTATCCAGGTG
>Ga0315292_10001769_pt1 | contig 11827 bp, 12 predicted proteins | sample YL17G13_0_MG_FD_204029 | JGI IMG/M metagenome (GOLD analysis project Ga0315292, IMG submission 204029) | Sediment microbial communities from Yellowstone Lake, YNP, Wyoming, USA - YL17G13_0 | ecosystem: Environmental > Aquatic > Freshwater > Lake > Sediment | place: USA: Wyoming | collected... | reverse complement strand
ATTCGGCGGTGTGTGTTCTTCCTCGAGGATGCGCACGGCTTCGTCAGCAGAGACCATATAGTCATCCTAGCTGCTTCATCAGCGTCTTGACTTCCTTTATCTCGCCGAAGAGCTCCTTTATCTTTTCCTTGTTGTTGATGTTGCGCAGCTCTTTCCCGCAGTCAGGACACTTGAAGTCGTACTCGCTCGCGAGCTCGAAGGGCAGCTTGCCGCAGCCGTTGCCGCAGCTGTAAAAGATGTAGTTGGACTCGAAGTCCATCTGCTTCACGAGCTTCTCCAGGTAGCCGCTCCACTCGCCCGCCAGGACGGTCTTTATCTTGTTCGCGTTGGAGAACCAGGTATAGGTGTACCAGTTCGTCTCGGCGTTCTTCTCGCGGTTGTACCTGATTAGCCCACGGTAGTGCAGCTGGTTGAGCTGGGAGCGGATGATGGGCAGCGTGAGCTTGGTCTTCTTCGCGATGCCCTCGTCAGTGATGCCCTTCTTCAGGTCACAAGCCTTGAGAACCAGCACGCCATCCCTGCCGACAAGCTCTTCGAGGAGCTTGTTGACCTGGTGGTTGGAGAGGGTTACTGCCACCCCAATATTGTGAGGAGGCCTGTATATTAAGCTTTTCGCGAGCGTTGGGATTTGCGCGTCTCCACGACGCGTTTTCCCCGCGCCATCGGCTCGATGCGCAGCCTCGCCTTCGAGAACTTTTTCTTGATGCCGTTGAGGCGGTAGAGGTAGACTGCGAGCGCCGCGATTTCCGAGTGCGGCTGGCTCCCGACGCACAGGTTCTGGTCTGCCATCCCGTATACCTCGCCGGGCACTTTCTCCGCGCCGACAATGACGAGCACGTTGCCGCGCGGCGCGGGCACCGAGTCGAACGGCAGGCCGTACATCGTGAGGTGGATTTTCTTGCCGCGGAACTTCCTGATGACGCTGCGCCAGTTGGTTTCGTACCGGACCGCAAACGGCCCGCCCCAGCTGGCTGCGACCTTGCGGACGCTGTCCTCGAACTTGTCGTCGCGCTCGCCGGAATAGACTATCTCCCTCGCGCCGAAAGCCCTCGCCACGAGCGCACAGTGCGTGGTAACGCGCTTGTCGCGCTCCGGCCGGTGGCCAAGCCGCAAAACAGTCACGGGCATAGCCATTTTTATACCCCTATTTGTATAAAAGCACCCGCGCTTCCCAATAGGGACAGCGTTCCAACCAGACGAAATCGGCATTTTACTGTGGGCTCGTAGCTCAGCCTGGATAGAGCACTTGGCTCTTAACCAAGGTGTCGGGGGTCCGAATCCCCTCGAGCCCGCTCGTGCGCCTGTAGTCCAGCCTGGTTAAGACATGAGGTTGCCAATCTCGTGGCCTGGGTTCAAATCCCAGCAGGCGCATACAGCCCCCCTCGCTTAGAGCAAAAAATATTTCCGTCTCGTTTTTAAACCCTTTCATCCCCAATCCCGCTCCATGGCAACCAAGGAGTTCAACCGCTGGACAATAGTCCTCGCGGCGATCATGATACAACTGTCCCTCGGCTCGATATACGCCTGGGGAGTGTTCAAGACACCAATCGCGAAGGCGTTCGCGGCATCGGACACGTCCGTGTCGCTCGCGTTCACAATACTGCTCGCAACTTTTGCCGCGGTGATGATATTCGCCGGCCGCTGGCAGGACAAAGTCGGCCCGCGGAAAGTGACACTCGTGGCCAGCTTCGTCGTCGGCCTCGGCTACATCCTCTCCGGGATGGTCACGTCGGTTGAACAGCTCTATATAACTTACGGCCTCATAGTCGGCGCGGGCGTCGGACTCGGCTACGTATGCCCCCTAGCCGCAAGCACCAAGTGGTTCCCCGACAAGAAAGGCCTCGTCACCGGCCTTGCGGTCGCCGGCTTTGGAGCCGGTTCCATCGCCCTGCTCCAGCTCGGCCCGTGGCTCATGGCAATGCCGGGCATAACCTGGCGCGAGCTGTTCTACATCTTCGGCGTCGCTTACTTCATACTCACGCTCGCCGGCGGGCTACTGCTCCGCAACCCGCCTGAAGGCTACGCGCCAAAAGGCTGGACTCCAAAAGCCACGGCTACAAAGGCCCGCGACTACGGCTGGAAGGAAATGATCAAGACCCCGGCGTTCTGGACGCTCTGGATAATGTTCGCCTTCGGCGCGACAGCCGGGCTCATGACAATAGGCCACATCAAGTCATACGGCGAACTGCTCGGCCTCGAAGTCGCGGTCGCAGCGATGGTCGTTAGCGTCCTCTCGGTCTTCAACGCGCTCGGCCGCATCACCTGGGGCGGCATCTCCGACAGGTACGGCCACAAGACATTCGTCGCAATGCTCAGCCTCTGCGGCGTCGCCATGCTCGCGCTCACCCAGGCAGCTGACCTGCCGATGCTCCTAGTCTGCGCAGCGCTCGTGGGATTCTGCTTCGGCGGCAACTTCGCGCTCTTCCCGGCAACGACCAGCGGGTTCTTCGGCTCGAAGAACATGGGCCTGAACTACGCGCTTGTGTTCACGTCGTACGGCGTTGCTGGAATCGTCGGCCCGATAGTCGGCGGCCTCGCCAAGGACATGACTGGCGGATACTTCTGGGCGTTCGTGCCCGCGGCTGTGCTGTGCTTCATCGCAGCAGCGCTGTCGCTGACGCTTGGAAAGCGCTAGGGGCACCAGATTTTTATACAACCGCTGGCTAAGGCAAGAGCAATGAAAAGGCTGATAGCCGCGCTAGTGCTTTTCGCCCTAGTTGCACCGGCCCTGGCGGAGTCGCCGGAAGGCGCTGGCTACGCTGACGTAAGGCTCCAGCTCAGCGGCTACTCTCCGAAGCCGCAGACGCTCTACCTGCCGCAGAACGACGACAGGCAGGCAGTCGATTACGGAAAGCTGCCTGTCCAGCACGACTCGTACGGCAACGCGTTCCTCACTGTCGAGGGCAACTACTCGTTCGCGTTCGACGTTGTGATAGACGCATCGAAGCCCCAGCTCTGGATGGACCAGAAGTTTCCCGCCGCAGCGGCCAGTGACACCACTTACCTCCAGGGCTCGCCCTACATCCAGCCCGATGACGAGGAGATAATCCAGCGCGCGCTCGACGCCACGCGCAACAGCCACACCGTGCTCCAGGCCATGAAGGACCTCACGCTCTGGACAAACGCGTACATCACCTACGACACGGCATACTGGGGCAGCATAGTCCCGTCCGCTGAAGTGCTCGCGAACAAGCGCGGCGTGTGCGACGAGTACACGAACGTCTACACTGCGATGGCGCGGTCGCTCGGCGTGCCGACGCGCGTCGCCACAGGCATTGTCTACACAGGCACGCAGTGGCAGCGCCACGCCTGGGCCGAGACCCTCATCGGCGACACGTGGGTGCCGACCGACCCGACGTTCGGCGAAATCGGCATGGTCAACGCCTTGCACGTCAAGCTCTACCACGCGCCGACGTACCTGTTCTACCAGTTCCCGCAGTCGCTCGAGGACGCGGCAGTGCTCCAGTACTCGCTCGGCCCCTATGACGTGCCCATCCAGATATCATCGTCAGTGTCGCCAACGACCGTGCCGCCCAAGGGCAGGTTCACGCTCTACGCGAACGTCACGAACGCCGGGACTACCATACTCGTGCCGACGTACGCCGCGCAGAAGACAGTCGGCGTCGACCTCCTGTCCGACTTCCGCCAGAGCGAGATAATCAACCCCGGCGAGACAAAGCAGATACAGTGGACGTTCGCGGCGCCGTACGGCGAGCGCGAGACCTACTACGTCTTCCTGGTCGGCCCGCTCGCGGACGAGAAGTATGCCATCACAGTCGACCCAACGCTCTCGGCAGAGGGCTACAGCGACCTCGAGATAAGCAATGTCTACGCCTCTGCCAGGACAGGCGAGATAGTCATCGACGCCAAGGTCAGGAACCGCGGCAGCAGCGACTATGCGGCCGTGATTGCAACGGTGACGACGGACATAGGCACGCAGCAGCAGTCCTTCGCGCTCACCGCTGGCCAGAGCCAGGCGGTCGAGTTCACCTTCCCGGCGTCCACCGGCACGCACAGCTACGAGCTGCAGGTTGACGCCGGCAACTCGACGACGAACACGTTCGGCACCGTCGCTGTTGCCGAAACGCGCGAGGGCAAGAGCGTGACCCAGGTCCTGTCTGAATTCGCGACTGCGCACGCGGCGTGGATATACTTTGCCATCGCGATAATAATCGCGGGCGCGCTCGTGCTCATCCTCCTTGTCCCGCTGCAGGAAGAGCGCAAGATCCCGTTCGAGGAGCGCGAGGAATGGGCCAAACTCATGAAGCTCCGGCAGGGATAAGCCTTTTTAAACCGGGTGCTTACAAAACAGCCGCAAGGCATTGGCGTTGACCCAAGTCAACGCCCAGGCCAAGCGGGGCGGTAACTCAGCCTGGGAGAGTGCACGGCTGAAGACCGTGCTGCCGAGGGTTCAAATCCCTCCCGTCCCACTGCATATTTCCCGGAGCATTGGTAGTCTAGTCTGGCTAGGACTTCAGCCTTCCAAGCTGATAACCCGGGTTCAAATCCCGGCCAATGCATTAGCTATTCCTGCTTAGGCCGATGCATCCTTCTTTTTCACAGAACAACGAGCATGATGCCCATCAGTATCAGGATTACGACGACTATGGCGACGAGCGAGAGGAGGAAGCGCGACTGGAACACGGACTGGCCCCGCCTCGCCTCTATCTTGGGCAGGGCCTTGTCCTCGCCGAGCGTCTTCAGCGTGCCCGCGGCGGCCTTCTGATTCTCGTATTCGCTTATCCTGGCGAGTACCTCCCATTCCTTGTAGCCCTCGCCTATGAAGTAGGTGATTATCTTCTGCTGGGGTGTGCCCCGGTCCACGAGCTGCTGGAGGAGCCGCAGATGGTTGTATTTCATCGCCATTGCACTCGATAAAGCCGCGGCGGAAATAAAAGCCTATTGGTAGGTGCAGACAAAACTGTCGCGCGCTGTGCGGTTGCTGGCAAGCGTGTACAGCCCGCCGTCGTCGAAGACACCCGAGCACACGAGCGTTATGCCGGTGATGGGGTTGTCGAGGCGCGTGGCAGGCGAGCACAACGCGTTGTTCTCCACCACGGAAAAGCTTGATGCGGGCATGGGCAGGTAGTCGAGGTTGTAGACGCGTACCAGGGCCAGGGCTGGCTTGCACGAGACTGCCGACGCCGAGACCAGCCACTCCGTCTTCTCGTCGATGGGCAGGAACGGCATGACCTCTGGGTAGACGAAGAACCCGATGACGAGGCCAAGCAGGAGGAAGAGCATCGCCATCGCGGCGAACTCGTGCGTCTTTATCTCGGGCGGCGACAGCTTCACGACGTCTGCGACGCGGTCCTGGCCTGTGACGCCCTTCTCGTCGACGGCCTTGAGCTTGAGCATCTCGTTGACAATCTCGTCGTCCTTGTAGCCCATGACGCGGAAAAAGGATATGACCGCCTTTTCGGTCTCGCCCTTCGCCTTCATCTCGGCCATCAGCTTGCAGTCCTCGTCCTTCATCACGGAAAACCAGGCAAGGTTTAAATTTAAAGCTATTGCTAATGGCGAGCATGCTGGACATAGAGCTTTTCCGCAGCAGCCCGGAAACAGTGCGCAAGGACCTCAGGAAGCGGGGCCTAGACACCGCCAGGGCTGACGAGATAATCACGCTCGACGCGGAATGGCGCAAGGCGCTGCAGACGGCCGAGGAGCTCAAGCGCCTCCGCAACACGGTCACGAAGGAAGTCGCCGAAGCCAAGAAGGCGGGCAAGGGCTCTGACGCGAAGATAGCCGAGATGCGAAAGGTCTCGGACGACATCGCGAAGCAGGACAAGGCGATTGAGATAAAGAAGCAGGAGCGCGACTCGAAGCTCATGCGCATGCCCAACCTCCTGCACGAGTCGGTGCCCGTCGGCAAGGACTCCAGCGAGAACGCCGAAGTCCGAAAGTGGGGCAAGCCCAAGGCCCGCGACCTTCCCCCACACGGCGAGCTCATGGAAAAGCTGGGATTGGCCGATTTTAAGAGCGCGGGCAAGATTGCCGGCGCGGGATTCTACTACCTCAAGGGCGAGCTGGCCATCCTAGACCACGCGCTCCAGCGGCTCGCAATCGACTCGCTCGCCGAGAAAGGCTTTACCCTCGTATTGCCGCCGTTCATGATGAACCGCAAGGCCTATGAAGGCGTCACGGACCTGGGCGATTTCGAGAGCGTCATGTACAAGATTGAAGGCGAAGACCTTTACCTGATAGCCACTTCCGAGCACCCCATCGGCGGCATGCTCATGGACGAAGTCGTTGACGAGGCCTCGTTGCCGTTAAAGCTCGCAGGCGTGAGCGCGTGCTTCCGCAAGGAAATAGGCGCGCACGGCGTCGATACCAAAGGGCTGTTCCGCGTCCACCAGTTCAACAAGGTCGAGCAGTTCGTCTTCTGCAAGCCAGAACAATCTGCGGAATGGCACGAGCGCATAATCGCGAACGCCGAGGACATATTCCAGCAGCTCGAGCTGCCCTACCGCATCGTTAACATCTGCACCGGCGACATCGGCACCGTTGCTGCGAAAAAATACGACCTTGAGGTCTGGTCGCCGCGCCAGAACAAGTATACCGAGGCAGTCAGCGGCTCGAACTGCACCGACTACCAGGCCCGCAGGCTTAACATAAAGTACGGCAAGCACGGTGGGGATAAGGCCTTGGTGCACACGCTGAACAGCACGGCGTGCGCCACGGGTAGGGCGATGGTCGCGCTCATCGAGAACAACTACGAAGACGGCGTCATCTCGTTGCCAAAAGCGCTCTGGCCGTACATGAACGGGAGAAAGGAAATTGGCAGGACGTAAGGTACTCAAGCTCGCGGGCATGGAAGGCTTCCACGCGAAAGAACCGGTGAAGCTAGTCCCAAAGAGCCAGCGCGTCTACACCCGGAACATGATGCGGCTCAGCGAGTCAGGCGGCGAACCTGACAAGTATACCAAGCGCGGCGCGAAGAAGGCCCTCTACAGCGTCCACTACCGGGACAGGACCGGCGGGGAAGTCGAGTTCGGCGAGAATCCCCCCATAAGCGTCTATGTCATGGACTACCGCACGCTCCAGCGGATTCCAGAGCTCGCCGGAAAGAACCACGAGCTAGCACTCCAGAAATGCCGTGCCATTGACGGGCACAAAATCGCGCTAATCCACCAGTTCTTCTGGGAGAGCGAGGACCGCGAGAAGCAGTTCCTCCCGCCGCAGATGCGCGGCCGCGGCTTTGGAAGCGGCGCGTTCGACCTCCTGCTCAAGGAGCTGCACGCCAAGGGCGTCGACTTCGTCACCCTATTCGCCTTGCCTTACACAATGCGGATTGTAAAGGAGCGCGGGTTCAAGCCGGTCGAAACGAGCGACACCCACTGCCTCAGGATACACGTGCTCACGAAAGAAGGCCTCGCCGAGCAGATTAAGCGCATCGAGAAAGAAGACCGGGCTTGGCGCGGCTAAACCGGGCAACCTTTTAAAAGGCATTGGGCAAAATAACCACCTATGGGCCTGTAGCTCAGCTTGGCTAGAGCACTGGACGGCATAGAACTTGCCGGGTGATACTTTTAAGCCAAGCGCGAAGAAATCCAGGTGTCGGGGGTTCGAATCCCCCCAGGCCCGCTGTAAAGACCCAACCGGTGAGGACATGGCAGTTGAAAGCCGTCTCGAAGACATAATACAGGCGCGGAAGGCCGAGATAGCCTCGCTCCGCAAAGCAGGGGAAAACCCGTTCAAGTACGGCTACAAGCGCACTGCCATGGCCGCCGAGCTCATCACCGCGGTCCAGAAGGTCGAGCCGGGAGCGACCACGGGCAAAGCAGTAAAGGCCGCGGGCCGCGTGCGCTCCATCCGCGGGCACGGCAAAATCGCGTTCGCCGACCTCGAGGACTCGACAGGCAGAATCCAGGTAATGGCCCAGGCCTCGATGCCCGGGTTCGAGCTGTTCGCAAAGCTCGGCGCAGGCGACATAATAGGCGTCGAAGGCGAGCCAGGCAAGGCCAAGAAAGGCGAGCCAACGATATTCGCGAAATCATTCACGCTCCTGACAAAGGCGGTGCGGCCGCTGCCGAACGACTGGTACGGCCTCAAGGACGTCGAGATCAGGTACAGGAAGCGGTACCTCGACCTGCTCATAGACCCGAAGAAGCGCGCGATATTCGAAGCCAACGCCCGGGTCATCCAGGGCATACGCCAGTTCCTCGACCAGCGCGGCTTCACCGAAGTCCACACGCCGATACTGCAGCCGCTCTACGGCGGCGCGAACGCCAAGCCGTTCAAGACCTTTTCGAACGCGCTAGGCAACGAGCTATACCTGAGGATAGCCACGGAGCTCTACCTCAAGAGGCTCATCGTAGGCGGGTTTGAGCGAGTATACGAAATAGGCCCGAACTTCCGCAACGAGAGCATCGACACGACCCACAATCCAGAGTTCGACGCCATGGAATTCTACATGGCCTACGCAGACTACAACGACGTCATGGACCTCGCAGAGGAAATGGTCGCGTCAATCGCCAAGCATGTCAACGGCACGACCAAGGCAACGTACAACGGCGTTGAAATCGACTTCTCGAAGAAGTGGGAACGGCTCTCGATGGTTGACGCCATCAAGAAGTACGGGAAGATTGACGTTGACAAGCAGAGCCTCGAGCAACTGACTGCGCTCGCGGAAAAGCACAAGCTTGAAGTCAATCCCCAGGCGAACCGCGGCGAGCTGATAGAGGCGCTGTTCGAGGAATTCGCCGAGCCGCACATCAAGCAGCCGACGTTCATCACCGACTTCCCGGTCGAAGTCTGCCCGCTCGCGAAAGTCCACCGCAAGGACCCGCGCTACGCGGAACGGTTCGAGGGATACGTCGCGGGCATGGAGATAATGAACGCGTTCAGCGAGCTCAACGACCCGGAAGAGCAGCTCAGGCAATTCCGGCTCCAGGGAGAGATGCGCAAGCACGGTGATGCCGAAGCCCACCCGCTGGACGAGGACTACGTGGAGGCGCTCGAGTACGGCATGCCGCCCACCGGCGGGTTCGGCCTCGGCATCGCACGCCTCGTCATGCTATTGACAGGCCAGACCTCGCTCAAGGAAGTCATACTCTTCCCGCAGATGAAAAAGACTGATGAAAAATCCTTTGGCGACGAAGAAAAAGACAAGGTGTTCAACTAGATGGACGTAACTGCGCTCCTCTCAGCCCGCAAAGAGCCTGTCATGAAGCGCGTCTTCGAGCTGATTGAAGACGGCGAGCCGAAGCTACTGTACGAGATGATGCGAGACTATCCCTCCCGCAGCGGCAAGGGCCTGAGGCCGGCGCTCGTGGTGATAACGGCCGAGGCTTTCGGCGCCCCCGCCGGAAAGGCCGTAACGACCGCGGCAGCGCTCGAGATGTTCCAGAACTGGGTGCTCATCCACGACGACATAGAGGACGGCAGCGACGACCGCCGCGGCAAGCCGTGCCTGCACAAGCTGCATGGCGTGCCGCTCGCGATAAACGCCGGCGACGCGCTCCACATCAAGATGTGGGAGGGCCTGCTCAAGACGCGCAAGGAAATAGGCGCCGCGAAGTCGTACAAGGTCATGGCGAAAATGGCGGAAATGCTCGACCGCACTGTTGAGGGCCAGACAATGGAGATATCCTGGGTCGAGAACAAGCAATGGGATGTAACAGAAGAGGACTACTACATGATGGTCCACAAGAAGACCGCGTGGTACACTGTGATAGCGCCGATGCAGATGGGCGCGATAATCGCGGGCCACGGCTCGCAGAAGGCAATCCACCGGTTCGGCGAAGTGCTGGGCAGGGCGTTCCAGATACAGGACGACGTGCTCAACCTCGTTGCCGAGGAAGACAAGTACGGCAAGGAAATCGCCGGCGACATCTACGAGGGCAAGCGCACGCTCATGCTCCTCCACCTGATACGAAAGTGCACGCCGGCCGAGCGGGAAAAAGTTTTGGATATCATGAACAAGCCGCGCGAGCAGAAGACAAAGGAAGAGGTCGCCTGCGTCCTGCAGATGATGAAGGACAAGGGCAGCATCGACTACGCAAAGGCGAAGGCGAAGGCCTTTGCGGCCAAGGCCAAGAAGATGTTCCCGAAGCTGCGCGTGCCGGCTGGCAGCGCACGCGACGAGCTGGCTTCAATAATCGACTTCATCGTAGAGCGCGAGCTGTGATGCCATGCTGCTGGTAGAGCGCGTCCTTCTGAAGCACAGGCTGGCACTCGTCGCCGTAGGCATAATCGCCGCAGTGGCGCTCGTGCTGCTCGGCGTGACAAGGGATATCGCGGCGGCGCTCGTCTCGTACGGCACGCTTGGCGCCCTCGTTGCCGGCGCGTTTTACACCTCTGGCTTCACAACGCCGTCAGCCATGGCCGTGCTCGTCGACCTGATGATGCTCGAGAACCCGGTGACTGTCGCGCTGCTCGCCTCGGCGGCCGCGGCCACAGTGGACTGCATAATGTTCTTCGCGGTGCGCGAGGCGCTCGAGCGGAGCACCCGCAGGCTGCTGAAGCGCATCCGGCGGTTCACGCGCAGGGCCTCGTTCATCCTGCCAGCGGTTGGGTTCTTCGTGTTCGGCACCCCGCTGCCGGACGAGTTCGCCTTGGCCCTCATGGAGATGACCGAGATAAACCCGGCAAAGCTGTTCGTGATAATATTCTCGGCCAAGCTCACCACGCTCCTGCTGCTGTGGACAGCTCTGTTGGCCTGAGGCGCTTTTTTATTCTCCGGATGGCATAGCCTATGCCATGCCAGAAAAGAAGCTGCGCGTCGGCATAGTCGGCCTCCCGCTCCTTGGCAGGGAGCACAAGGAATGGTTCGAGCCCGGAGCAACGCACCGGCTGCGCAGCTCGGTGAAGGCCCACCTCGAGGAGTTCTCGCCGGAGCTCAGGAAAAGCAAGCTCAGCCTCGTTGTCGAGGACTGCGGCGAGATAACCCGCGGCCGCGAGGAGATGGACGCCGCTGTGCGGAAGGACACGTTCGCCGGCATCTCGAAGGAAGTGAAGGGCCTCGACAGGAAGTACGACCTCCTCATAGTCGTCGGCGGAAGGCACACTGGCGGCTACCCTCTCTACCAGTTCCCCGGCAAGGTCGTGCGCGTCGACTTCCACCCCGACACCCGCGCGCTGGACACGCTGAACTACGCAAGCTACCTTTACCACGTGCTCCACGACGGCCTCAAGACGCCGAAGGAGATAGACAACTACGGCATGGAATTCGAGCCCGTCGCGTACGAGGACGAGACTCCCGGCTCGAACAGGATAAAGCCGCCCAAGGGCGAGCCGTACAACCTATACTACGAGAAGACATTCTGGACAAGGCGGCGCGACATCGAGAACGCGCGGGCGCCGACGTTCGACATAGACGGAGACGGCCTCCACGAGAAGTACAAGACGACCGCCGACTCGTGGTACAAGAGCAAGAACGGCGTAGACGCGCACAGGCTCGGCCAGGCCATGATTGCGAGCGGCCCGCGCCGCGTCGGGTTCTTCGAATACTACGAGCAGCACCCGGATGCCAAGAGCTACGAGCGGATGATAAAAGCCCTCTCGAAAGCCGCGCTCATGGGCGTGGCGAAGCGGCTGCTCAGGCGCTGACCCCCCTATCCAGTCTTTTTCATCTTGTCGAGCACAGTCTGGATGTGTTCAACTGAGAAGCTGATTGAATTCACATCGCCATTCTTGTCACGCAGCTCTATGTAGTTCTGCTTGCCCGTCCCCAGGACGTGCGATTCACCCGGCGTGATTTTTAGCGGTGTGCCCTCGACGAGCGCGTCCTGGCCGGCAAACTGCTTGAACCGGGTGGCAACGCCTTGCGTCGCGTGCATTGAGAGGGTGCCGTCTGGATTGACCTTCAGGTTCAGTGTTGCGTTTA
>Ga0315292_10001767_pt1 | contig 11829 bp, 15 predicted proteins | sample YL17G13_0_MG_FD_204029 | JGI IMG/M metagenome (GOLD analysis project Ga0315292, IMG submission 204029) | Sediment microbial communities from Yellowstone Lake, YNP, Wyoming, USA - YL17G13_0 | ecosystem: Environmental > Aquatic > Freshwater > Lake > Sediment | place: USA: Wyoming | collected... | reverse complement strand
CTTCTCTCCATATATTCTTTATAGCTGTCGAGTTCCAGAGGTTCATCATCGTCTGAAATATCACACCAATTTAGTTCTCCATCATATAATTGTTGAACAACTGGATCGCGAAGGCACATATTGCGAAGTGATTGGATATACGAACAAGAGTCTGTCATTGTGATAAGTGTCCTAGAGAGATTGCAGGTATCTTCTTTCTACACGAATCCCCTTTTCAATTTTTTTTGATAATAATTTAAATATATCTTTTCTAAATAAAATTGATTGCATTTTGTGTAGTATGTAATGTATAGATACAATGAATCACGTTATTATTCATCCACTCACTCAACGAATGATTCATCTTCACCATCAAACAATTTCTATTTATTTACCTCATCATATTAATACCTATAATGGCCTTCGTATCTATTACCCAGATTTATATAGTATCATTAAAGAACAAGAAGAAGAACAAAAAAATTATATTCTAGATCGCACTGAATGGATGATTGATTAATATAATTATAAAATTATACACTTATAAAATAATGAAAATAATAAGAGCAGCAATTAAAATAAAAAAAGTATAATTTGTATCATCTAATGTAGAAGATGTATGATCAGAATCAGAAACAGAAGAGGATCGAATAGATCTATATTTTTCATAACAATTCATACACTGATTTTTAATACATAGAGAACATAATGGAGTATCACAATAAAGACAAATAGTATCTGCATTATTATAACAGGTAGCGCACTGAATCGAATAATACTTATCCGTTGTCATCGCCCCACCACACTCTCTTAATTAAATAAAAAATTGAAAAAAGATTTAAATCAGAGTGGAATAATGAAAATGATCAAGCACCTTTTCATTATTCTGATAATTCTCTTTACTATCTCATATGCAGATTCACAACTTATTTATGATCCAAATCAATTAAATTGTAATTTTATAAAGAATTTATTGGATCTCGTACAACATTATATTCAGTTTTATTGGGATCAAGAATATGATATGATCCGAAAAGAACTCTCTCAAAAATATTATCAAATATGTTTATAAACTATATAAAGTATAGTATTTTATTTATTTACTATTTATTATTACTTTTTAAAGATAATTGTTTAAATTGATTAACTATATTTCTATTATTTTGAGTCTTATTATTCTTCTTATATATATTTGTTTCATCGATAAATGTAATATCAGTTGATTTATATTTAGGATTTTGTACAAATAATTTATTCTGCATATTTTTAGTAATTCTTTTATAAGTTTTAGGAATCTCTCGTTTTTCATAGCCATTTGTTTTAAAATATTCTATAGCATTATCAAAACCGCTTCTATTATCTTTAATAAAAGTTGGAATAAGTGATTTTCTAATTGTTCTTATATATCCATTATGAATCATATTTCTGTGACGTCTGTTAATTTGTTTCGAAATCTGTTCAGTTTGTTTTTCAATATTATTTTTTTTTTCTTCAGTCTCTCCTTCAGCTTTTATAAGAACTACTTTAATTTTATATTTATTTTGACCATCTTGATATTCCTCTTCTAACATTTTCATTATATTAAGTATTTTACTAAAAGTAGGAGTAATTGTAGTATCATATATAATATTAAAACGTTTTTTAATAGCATATCGTATAGATTCATCTGCAATATCAGAAAATGTTTGTATTGAATCTTCAGCAATATTACCAACTATCGATTTTTTTGGTCTATTTTTATTAGATGCTGGTGGTATAGGTAAAGAGTTTATTTCAGCTAATTTTTCCATTTTTTTACTAGTAATATTAAAATTTTTATATGATGTTTGATATATAGTAGAAAAATTCAAAAGTCCATATTGTTTTTTATTAAATGTAACATTTATTTCTTCTGTCTTCTTCTCTCTCTCTCCAGGTTTTAATTTATTATATATCTCTATTGTTGCTTCTCTAAAAGGAGTAATTTTTTCAAGAATAAGATCTAATGATATTTTATAAAAATTATCTTTATTTCGTTTTAATTTATCTGTAATATATTTATTAATCATATTTGTTTTTCCAACACCAGGTGAACCAATAAGAAGAATAAAATAAGGTATTAATCCTTGTTCATCAGGAGATACCAAATCCATACCATTTGAAAATATTCTATTTATTTTTTCAGTTGTAATTTCATCAAAATCTTGAAAGCGAATATCGTTTATGTTTTTTTCAGATATATTACGCTTTGGCTGTAATTCTTTATTTTTATTTGATTCCAGATTATTAACACTGGATTCTTCGTTTGATTCTAAATTTCTATCGGAGACATGAGCCATTTCTCTATAAATAGAACAGATAAATAATACTAAAAAATTATAAATAAATACAACAATTTTCCTCCTTTTTATAAACATCTTTTCGACACAAAGGACATAAATGATGAACTTTTAAGCATTCTTTGATACACGATTCGTGATAAATATGCGAGCATTGATTCATTTTGACACATTGTTTTTCTGAAAATAAGGATAAACAAATAGAACATTCTTCATTTTTATTTTCAGAAATAGTAATTATTTGATAAGGTATGTCTTTTAATAAAGACATAATATGAGCTGTCCTTTTATAGGACATCTTTATTTATATATTTCAAATACATTTTAAATATTATTAAATATATTTATTTTTTTATAAATTATATACTATTTAAATTAATCTAAGACGATAATATTTCCTACAATTTGAAAAGGAAAGAAGGTTTGTATATAGAGACGGATTATATTATGATCAACATTCGAACCTGGTACGAATGTAATTTCATTTTTATCCTCTACATTCTCTCTATCTTTAGAAATAGAATGGCCAGATAAAAGACGATTAAAAGTGGTTATACCGAAATGATAAATAAGTTCGTCAAGGATAAAATTAATTCCATCAACAAGAAAAGTACGATAAATAGATAAATGTGCACGATAAGAGGGTGCGAACCAGCCTACACGAGAATCAGATTGGAGAAAGTTGTCAATATCTATTTCAGGATTTGTAGAGGCTAATAAATCTCTTGTATAAAATTCACAGAGAATAATATTACCATTTTCATAACATAATAACACTTCAGGATCTTCACGAGTATCTTCGCGAATATCTTCGCGAATAACTACGTGATAATGTTCATTCTCTTCTACAAAATGATCATCATCAATGGACTGACAATCATCAGAATAGAAGCGAATAAGATCATCGTTAAAATGATTTCCCCAACCATTTTTACGAAGTTGAATACCAAGCATTTGTCGAACATTAAGAATGCAACAAGATTCAAATACTTTAATTTCATAGACACCTCCAGATAATAATTGCACGTAAACGGACATTTTAGAAGTGAATCTACAACGCGAATAAAGCAGGTTACATTCTTTTCATTTTAATTATTTTTTCAATTTTTTTAATTAAAATGACTAAAATCCGAATATTTTATTACTTAGTATAAGTATACATTTGAACGAAAACTTAATCTAAAATTCGTTTATTAAATTTTCGTTCAAATTCTTCAATTAATGCATTTCGAAGATAATCTGGTACCTCATTATAGAAATCCATTTTATGATACGGAATAAATGTATGTAATACAGCGTCCTTACTAATCTTAATATATGATACAGATGTGTCATTTTCTACAACTGTCACCTCTGATGGAAGAATAAAAAAATGTGTAGTGACTTCCTTTCTACAATAAATAGTAAAACAATAACTTGCACGAAGAGTTTCTGTTTCTGTATTCAGATTAGTATAATAATAATTCCCTTCAAACCTATATTTTTTATAGTTAGAATTAAACGAATCTCTATAACTTGTACGATCAATAGTACAATGAACAGATAAAATAGTATATTCAATTAAAAGACCAATCATTTTTTCTTGTTTAATATCTTCAAATACATCCTCATCCGATAAAGAAAATAGACGAAGCTGATGACTAGCATTTATATGACTAAGCTCCATTGGAGTAATTGTCATACGAAGATCCTCTGGAAGAAGATGATATACAATTGTATAAATATCAGCCATTTCTGTATCTTTATCAATCACTGTACTGAGAATATCTCCTGAAAGCATCTTAACAGTAAGAGTAATATTAGATGGAGTCGCCATATTATATGCGTTGCACACGGTGCAATAGAAAGTAGGTGTAACTTTTAAGTTTGAGTTATTAAACAAATCACTAATCAGTTTACCCTGAATCATAAAAATAAAAAGATATTATTAAATGAAAAATAATAAATATTTTTATATATTTATTTTTTTAAAGATAAATGAAATAAAATATATTAGATTAATTTAAATTATCTAAGATACTATAATCTTCAAATAAAGATTTTTGTATAAATTCATCAAATTCATCGCAGATAGTCAAATAAACACTTTGTGGTATTGTTTTCCAATTTTCATCACCATCCTCATTATATTTATCATATGCTACGTGAATTAACTCTTTCATAGAGTAACAAGGCTCAGAGTCTGGAATAATTGATATTATTTCTTTTTCACGATTATATTCATCATCCTCTTGATAATACACATCGCAATGATGATAATAAATTGGTTTTCCATCATCTAAACGGATAAAGAATTTAATCTTCCACGTTTTAAATGTTTCAAATTCTTCTGTATAATAATCCCATATACCATCCTCAGAATAATCAATACCAATTGTAACCAATTTATATTTTCTTCCCAGTGAATCTCGTATTTTCTTAAAATGAGAACATCCCATACCAATAAAATTATGCAATTCATTTTTATCAATAAATAAGTAAATCATTTCACCATTCAAAATATCTTTTTTCAATTGATCTGATTTTTCAGTGGAAAGATCCAAACAATCGCTATTATCTGAAAGAAGACGTAGATCGCGTGCTTTACAATTGGATTTGATATCAGATGGTAATAAATTCCAAATATGTATATATAATTGATAAATAAATAGGTTATGATCAGGAAGAAGATCAAAAGAGATAGATAACATTTCACCAGACATTAATTTCAGAGGGAAAGTGATTTGTTGAGATGATTCAGATATTTTTTTAGAAGACAGAGAAGGAAGAGGTGGAAAATCAAGATTGTAATTGAAAAGGGATGACATTGTTTCAGAGTTGTTAAGTCGCTGGGTTGCTGAGTGAACGATGCAATGTAACTTTTAATTTTGAGTTACAAACAAATCTCTTATCGTCGAGTACGGACTTACTTTTGCTATTGAGGCTGTTCGGTACTTTACTTCTCAGCACTCTATTTTTTCAATTTTTTGTACAGTATTAAATACGTACGATTTATTTCATTAATGGTACTATCGATATCATTCATAACAAATCATTAAAAAAATATATAATACATTTTTAATAATTTTATCTTTTTATACAACAAATAAGAGATAAATAATCAGATGCAACCTATTTACGATTTTTAGGCATATTTATTATCTTAGTATCCGTTTGAATCTCCAACCAACAATTTTGTACCAAATCTGAAACTACCCCCATCACTGACTCTGGTAAATTCATTTTATCAACAATTTCTTGAGAATTATTATAGATTATATCTGATTTTTTTTCAATACCAGGAAGAAAGCCTCGACGAGGTGGTTGGATTACTCTAAAGGCAGACAGTGGGTGAAATAAATTATTTGTACGACTATAGTAAAATGATATAGAATAGATCGTATCAAATACAGTCACACATATTTTATATTTAATATATCGTTGATGAGTCCACAGTGTCCCTAATACTGCCTCAATAATAGTCTCAACGGTAACAGAAGGATCGCTAATAAGAAGGCCAACAAGTTCATCGGATGAAGGAATGAAAGATTCATTGTTCTCCTTCTCTTTCTCTTTCTCCTCTTTCTCTTTCTCCTCAGCAAGTGAAAGAAGTTGAATTTGAGATGGATGACAATTCATCTGTTGAGCTAATTGTTGATGAACTAAAGAAAGGGGTTCTTGATGATCTGGATCAAATTGAAGAGTGATAATATCACCAGACATTGTCTTGACGTGAAACGGAAATGCGGCGGACATTGCAATAATGATAACTTTTACTTTGAGTTACAAACAAATCTCTTATCGCGGAGTGCGGACGAACTGTGCTACTGAGGGCTTGTCGGTACTTTATCTTCCCCACTCTATTTTTTCAATTTTTTTCGTGTATTAAAAAAAATAAACAATAGATATATGACAACAAAAAATAAATAAATATATTTTTATATTAATTTTATAATAATTTAATAATGCGATTCATCACTTATATTAATCACGCATATTAGTATGACTATCAAGTTTGATGGGAGGTCGTCTTCGCTTAGGTTGTTCAAGTAGTTTCGTTTTAACTAAAATCTCAGCATCTATACTTAATGATGGTAAAGGTAAAGGTAAAGGCAAAGACGAAGGTAAAGATGAAGATGAGGATGAAGATGAGGATGAGGATGAGGATGGAGATGAAGACGAAGGTAAAGATGGAGATGGAGATGGAGATGGAGATGGAGAGGGAGAGGGAGAGCGCGATACAGATGATACAGTAGATAGATCCGAGGATGATGATGATAAATCTGTAAGAAATAGCATTTGGTCAAGTTTAGAATCTACAAGCTGATATTGCCGAGCAGTATATATTAGATGACGATTCGCTGAGCTATAAATATTCATCAAGAATTTTTGAATTCTTTCAGCAATCATCTCCTTATCTACTTTCAATTCCTTGACATTTTCTTGCAACTGTTTGATATCCTCTCTCATTTGAACCCGTTCCATATCCTTTTCAGATTGAAATTTATCTTTTTCATAATGAAGCTTATCAATCTTATTTCGCGCCTCTTCCAGTTTTTCTTGCAATTTATTGCGTTCTAAACGAATTTCATTATCTTTCTCTTTTAAACCTGCAAAGAGTGACACACGTTCTTCATCCAGTTTAGTGAAATTGGTTCTAATAGAGGAAATTGTCTCATCACGTTTCAACAGATCATCCTCGAGGGATGTTATCTTATCATTAAGAGAAGAAATATGATAATATGACATAATACATACAATAATAAGAATGATACTAATAATGGAAATAAAGATAGATATAATAGTGTATATGGGAGGGATAGACTGAATGAACGTGTTTGCAAGTTCAATGAATGATGGTAAAGACGGCATTGTTGACTGGCATGAAATATGACTTTTAATTTTGAGTCACAAACAAATCTCCTTTCGTTGAGTACGGACTTACTTATTGCGTCTGAGGCGGTTCGGTACTTTATCTTCCCCACACTATTTTTTCAATTTTTTTCGCGTATTAAAAAAAATAAAAAATATATATATGACAACAAAAAATAAATAAATAAATTTTTATAATAATTTGATAATGCGATTTATAATAGAGAATGCGATTTATTCAGAGAAATAAGGATGTAAAATACCATCACTTTTGCGAGTAACAATTTCCATCCAGACCTGATGAATCTTGTTTGCAATTGCGTTTGTTCTATGAGACTCAGGATGAAGATTTGCAAAGAAAGACGGAGAAGAAAAGCAAGTTGCATCATCCTTGATGCTAATCATATCCTCATCAAGCTCATTCCATCTCATTGAGCGACCCACCTCGTAATTGATATCATCTTTATGATAATAGACATCACTGTAAAGTTCGCGGGCAAAGAAATTTCCATCATATTGATTGCTCACAAGAGTGAAGAATGGTGCTTCAATAAGAAGCTCATCCAAATTGAAGACACGAAGCGTATATTCGTGAAAGTTTTCTCCTGCCATAAATAGCGGATCAGCATAGTTCATTGAATGAGGATGTCGCTCAACAACAGCGGTTTGCTCATACAGAAATTCAACACGAAGATCGAAATCCTCAACAAAGAGGAAAATCGTCTGTTGATCCAGAATATGAAGTAGAGGTGAAAAGCCATCATCTTCTTCAGACAAACTGGGTCTGACTCGCTTTTGAAGAAGACGAAGAGAAGAAATGACAGGGCGCGGTTCAGGGAGTGACTGATGAACGAGAACGTAGAAATCGGAGATCTCAATGTGTTCCGAACAAGAAAGGGTAAGAATCTCACCCGCCATATTCTGAACATAAACCTTGATCGATTGAGAAGCCATCTTGAATGCAGTGTAACTTTTAGTTTTGAGTTACAAACAAATCTCTTATCGTTGAGTACGGACTTACTTTAGCTACTAGGGCTTTTCGGTACTTTCTACTTACACAATGTTTTATTTCAATTTTTTTATTAAAAATAAATTAAAATAGAATTCTTCTTTATTTAAGTAAAAAAATACATATTTTTTATTTAAATGTTTAAGAGTTTTTTACATAAATATATATTAGAATTTTTCAGTGGGATTATAATTCTTCGGTGGGGTCAAATTGTCCAAGAGCATCGCGAGTTCGCGCCAACTCGTACTGATGATTCCAATAATTCTCATCCTCCTCATTCTCATTCTCATTCTCATCATCTAAATGATGTTGCGTATCAAAATCAGTATGAGTATTCATTAATTCATCCCATTCTTTAATAAGACGTTGATACATAAGATGTGTACGAGCATCTGTATGGATGGAGAAATACTCATTTTGACTAATAAAACTACGAACAAGTAAAGTAATATCAGAGAAGGCTAGATTGTAGGTTGGATTCTCAATATCAAACTTGATACATCCATATTCCCTATATTCGGTACGAATAATTTGAATGTCTTTCATATGATATATTTCAGGAATGAAAAGATCGCCCTGGTGTTGAGGAGTACGAATCAGAAGTCTTTCTTCATAGAGACTGCTTTTAGACTCGTCGTCGCCATCAATTGTTATCTCAGCGATAAAATAATAAGTTTGATTGCGATCCGATGCAACACATTCTGTAGTAGAATAGATGGAAAAGGGGAACGGTTCAATAAAGAGACAAAAGACATCTCCCTCCTGAGGTTGAAGAGGATGATCGGTTTGAACAAGAATAAGATTGTCTTCTATCTCAGACATACGATAAAGAAGAAGTTCAGCAAGATGATAGGAAGAATAACGGTCATTGACTATTTTATAAAACTGCAACTGCGTAGTATCAACTGGAATCTCAAGTGGAATAAGATCACCTGAGAGCATTTTGATGACAACCGATATCATAGGAGCCCACGATTCTTTGTTAGGAGAAATACGAGTCGATTTGCGATAAGTGACAGCGGATGAAGCCATTGTGTGTGGGTAACTTTTAGTTTTGAGTTACGAACAAATCTCTTTTCGTTGAGTACGGACTTACTTTGGCTACTAGGGCTTTTCGGTACCTTTACTTACACTATGTATTCTTTCAATTTTTTCACATAACTATAAAAAAAATATAAACGCCATTATAACAAATAAAAAATCTTTTTATTGATTTTTTATTTGGTATTTTTATAATAATATGTGGATATGAAAGATGAAATATAATTTTAATGACGGCGACGACGAGTGGGTCGTGTTTGTTGAGAAGCAGAGGCTGCCTCGATCTCCTCATCAGATGACGATTCCTCCTCTTCCTCCTCCTCTTGAACAGGCTGAATCAGTGCAATTAGATTCGAATTCTCCATATAATAGGTTGGCTGTTCCATTGTAGGATTCGCCTCATTCTTTTGGTCTTCCTCTAAACAGAGAATAACCTCAAATAAGGAGGAGTGGAGATGGAAATGATCAAGAACCAATTGATGAATTCGTTCCTTGTGTGTCTGAACACGTGCTAAACCATTTCTAGCTCCACGGCACGTATATTCAATAACAACATCAGATGAGAGACGAATAAAGATCTTCATTGCGTAAAGGGTAACTTTTGAATTTGAGCTACGAACAAATCTCTTATCGTTGAGTACGGACTAACTATGCTACTTGGGCTTGTCGGTACTTTCTACTTAACCACCTATCTTTTTCAATTTTTTGTTTAAAAATGATATATAATTTATTGCAGTTAATATAAGGATATATTTTAAAAATATACATTAATTTTACTCATAATAAGTAAAAAAGTTTTTATGATTTTTACTTTTTACTTTTGTACTTTTGTACTTTTTACTTTTGTACTTTTACTATATTTTGTGGGAGATACTATGAAATTTAATAGGTATTTTTGGCGAGAACACGAACAATAAATACAATACTTTCAGGATCATTCAAATCACGATAACAGATAAACATACGACCATATTGATTTGATTCACGTACATCAAAGCCTGACAATTTGGACCATCCTTCAATTTCAGACTTCACCTCATCATATAATAGACGCTTCAATGATTTGGTTGTTGATGACATAAGGAAACGTTCGTCAGACGGATCAACTTTTTCTTTGTTGTTTTGGCGACAATTATGACGTTTGAGAAACACATTTGCCTCATCACGATCCTTAAATTCCTCACAGAATAAATCCCATTCCTTTTCATCCTCCCAGGCAGCGGCACGACGAAGATCGCCAGGTGTAATATCTGTGCGATTTTCCTCATGAGCTAAGCGAGCCAAATGAACAGCAATCTCTTCTTGCTTCTCTACGCGCTTGAAGGTTGCCCAAGTGGAATAAATATCACACGGTTTGTACTGAGGATGTTCTCCAATATTTCCAAACAGACGCGCCATTGTCTGATATGCCTCTGCAGCATTGGATTTATTGGAGATAATTCCATAGTCAAACAGAAACCCCTTGTGTAAATACATATTACGAACCCGTTGTGGGCTGCATTGAAAGGTGATTCCACGCTCTACACACAAATAGCCAGTGACTGCAAATGGAAAGCGAGATAATTGATTGCGATGATAGATTTTGGAGAGATTGGAATTGAACTCTTCTGGAGGCTTAGAAGGATCACTCACAGTAAGATACTCTGTAAGATCCATTCTCCAATAACGACCATAATCATCCTGTTCAAATGCATCCATTGTGTTTGAAGGAAGCTCCTGGCCAGGAATACGAATCTCCTTGTGAGTACCGTTGAGAATCATCACTGCAAAACCACGGCTCAATAACAGTGCTGAGATCTCTTCGTGACTCTCCTTCTTGTTACTTCCTGGAATAAAGGCACGCTTTCCAGGCTGAGACAACTCAGGATATTTGGTCAAGATATAGGCGGCATACTCCACAGGACTCACTTTGGGCAAATCCTCTTCAATCTGATTCATATCCTTGAGACGACGGTAGCAATCTGGATGAGTTTGCTCATAGGGAATGATAGACATCACACCATACTGCTTCACGATAGACTCATATGTAGCAGTAACCAGAACAACAAACTGGATAGAGGAAATTCCTAACTTGGTCTCGTATTTACTCCACAACGAGGAAGTCTTGTCCGCTTCATCAAACCAGAGATTGATCTTTCTGTTAAAGGTGGGATTGACATTCAGAAGTTCAATCAAGGCGGCCAGATACTTCATACGAATGCTATTTGCACACATCACAATCATATCAACTGGTTGAGTTGTGATATCATATGCAAGTTCCTTGACAGAGAGATTCTGATTCGCCACACACATCCAGCTCAAGGTAGCGGCACCTAAATCCTTAGTGAAGCGTGATGAAGTTTGAGAAACAAGAAGTTGATTGTTGGAAGAAATCCAGAGATTCAAATCCGTGGCGTTGCTGTGAAGTTGATTGATGAGATTAAGTCTAGTGATCTCGTCTTCTGCCTTACGTGTTTTACCACTTTGAGCAGGAAGACCCAGAATCGAAACTTTATCCTTGTATAATTGATTACCCATCTCTTGGAAAATGAAAACTACTTTAGATACAACTTTTACTTTGAGTTGCAAACAAATCTCTTATCGTTGAGTACGGACTAACTATGCTACTGTGGCTTGTCGGTACTTTCTACT
>Ga0315292_10001766_pt1 | contig 11829 bp, 10 predicted proteins | sample YL17G13_0_MG_FD_204029 | JGI IMG/M metagenome (GOLD analysis project Ga0315292, IMG submission 204029) | Sediment microbial communities from Yellowstone Lake, YNP, Wyoming, USA - YL17G13_0 | ecosystem: Environmental > Aquatic > Freshwater > Lake > Sediment | place: USA: Wyoming | collected... | reverse complement strand
GAGTGAGCAACATTGATTCAAGCTAGGAGTCTGACGCGCAACATTGATTCAAAAAAACGCGGCACCTGGATTCGATTGCTGCCCGCGCCCTGCTCGTCGCCGACTTTATCGACAGCATCGACCCAAAGCAGACGCCGCTGTATATCCGGTTGTGGCACATCTGCGACATGCCGTGGGCTCTGAGCGACTTCCGCTCTCGGGCGTATAGCTGCCGTAGAGCGGACATGACCGATACGACCGAGTCTGACCCCAAGCGGACCTCTGTCTCGCAGCGGCTGAGCCCCTAGTATTGACAGTGAACCTTCGAAGGCTAGACGTCCGCCAATTGGTTATCGGGAGACAGGCGCCCTGGCTTGCCCGCCGCCCGATTCGACCGTCGCTGCTTCCCTTTGATGGTTACCGCTTTTTTAGGGATCTCGGGGGTAGGGTCATTGACCTATTCGACTCCCATCCTTGGAGGGGCATTTGCGACTCACGCTCTGGGGCCTCGCGGCCGTCATCGTCATCGGCGCGCTCGTCGTCTTTGTCGCCCCACTCTTCATTTCCGCCGAAGATGTTCGCAACAAGCTGTTTGCCGAGATCGAGGGAGCGACCGGCTATCGTCTGACGGTTGGCGGGCCCCTACACATTTCGGCGTTTCCTTCGCTCAAACTTGTGGCCGAGGACGTCGGTGTGGCGCGCAACGGGAGCACCGGCAACGTCGATTTGGCTACGGCGAAAGAGCTTCGTTTCGGCCTCGCATTGGCGCCCCTGCTGAGCGGCAAGGTGCAGGTGACGGAGATTGCGCTGATCCGGCCGGTCATCAGGATGCCGGAACCAGAGCCGAAGGGCGCGGCAGGATCGGCCGGGACGGGATCGGGAGTAACGTCGATCTCCACTGCGCTACAGAGCCTCAGCCTCGACAGCCTCCTCATCGAAGACGGCACGGTGATCTTGCGGAACGAGGGCGGGGCGCCCGGCAAGCGCATCGAGGCGTTGACGCTCGAAGCCTCGCTCCCTGCCCTCGAGGGACCGCTGTCACTTAGCCTGAAAGCGAGGTTCGACGGTCAACCGCTCCGGGTGGTCGGCTCCATCGCCACGTTCGGGCCGTTCCTCGATGGGACAGCAGCGCAGGTTTTGCTTGATGTCGACGCTCCGGCCTATTTCCCCCAGAAGTTCGCCCTGTCGGGCACCGCCACCTATACCGGCGAAATGTTCGCGCTCGATGCGTTTAGCGCCACAGCGGGTGACACCATGTTACGCGGGGTGCTGTCCGCCGACCTTTCCGGCGATCTTCCGCAGATCAAAGCCTCGCTCAACGGCGGTAGTCTCGACCTCGATGCAGTGCTGGGCGGCAGCGCCAACAAACCCGCCGGCGCCGGTGCCGGAACCGCCGGCTGGAGTGACGCGAAGATCGACTTCTCCGGCCTGAAGGCGGTCAATGCGCAACTGAATCTCAGCGTCGAGCAGCTGAGCTACGGCACAATCAAAGCTGGTCCCATCGGCATCCGGGCCGTGGTGGCCGGTAGCACGCTCAAGGTCGAGTTGCCAAATTTCCAGCTCTATAACGGCGTCGGCACGGGGGCGCTGAGCGTCGATGCGACCGGCAAGACGCCGGTGCAGGCCTTCCGCTTCTCGCTCTCCAATCTCGATGCCTATCCGTTTCTAGACGACGCGGCGGGCTTCCAGCGGATCGAGGGCAAGGGGGCAATCGCCATCGACCTTACCGCGAGCGGCACGAGCCAGCGCGCGATGGTTTCAGCGCTGAACGGAACTGCGAGCTTCGAATTCGCCGATGGCGCCATTCGCAGCATCAACGTCGCAAAGATGGTGCGCAACCTGGCGTCTGGTACTCTGTCGGGATGGCAGTCGGGCGATGCCGAGAAGACGGACTTCGCCTCGCTCGGCGCGAGTTTCAAGATCGCCCAGGGGAAGGCACAAACCAGCGATCTCCATCTCAGCGGCCCGCTCGTGCGCATGGTTGGGGCCGGAACCGTCGATCTGCCGACGCAGACGCTCAATTTCCGCGTCGATCCGCAAGTGGTGGCGAGCCTGAAGGGTCAGGGCGGCGAGAAGGGCCTCCAGGGCCTCGGCGTGCCGGTCGCCATCACCGGGGCTTGGACGACGCCTTCAATCTATCCCGACATTGCCGGCATCCTGGAAAATCCCCAAGCGGCCTATGAACGGCTTAGCAAGCTCGGCAGGGGCCTGTTCACGCTGCCGGGTGCAAATTCCCTTGGCGACACGCTGGGTGGCAAAGGCGGCATCGCCGACTTGGTGAAGGAGAAGGCGGGCGCATCGATCGACGACCTGATCCAGGCCGACCAGGGGACTGAGCAACAGGGTGTGGTCAAGGGATTGGGACAGCTCCTCAGCGCCGATCAGCTAGGCGCTCCTGGGCCGGCCGAGCCCGCCGCGCCTCAGCCCGCGGAGCCGCGCAAGAAGAAGGGTAAGAAAAAGCAGGCCGAGGCGGTCGTCGACACTCCCGCCCAACAGGCGCCCAAGCAACTGATGCCGAATCTCCTCGGCAGCTTTCAGTAGGATTGGGCCTGCGGAAATTGGCGAAGACGGTGGGATTCGAACCCACGGTACGGTTACCCGTACAACGGCTGTCGAGTTCTAAGATTCTCGTATCAGCTTATGTCTGTTTGTAGCTAATACCAAATCCCATTGATCAGAACCCGTGCGCCCAAGCGCGCAATCCGATGGACATGATGCGCCAAGGTTGATCGACGAGCTTGTTCCATGCCTCTTTGGGAATCATCAAAGGAGTCAAGATTACAGAGATTTGGTATAACACGCTCCAGTCCGCCAATTTTGCCCCGATGATGTCGGTCTGTGATCGAGGGCGGTGTTGAAGGCGCAGATCAACAAGACGGACCGCAACGATGCGCGCGGCATAGCGCAGATGATGCGGGTGGGGCTTTATCGTCCGGTGCATGTGAAGACGTTACGCAGTCAGCAACAACGGATGCTGCTGACCCATCGCAAGCTGATGCAGTCGAAGGCTATCGCCATTGAGAACGATCTGCGCGCCACCTTGCGCAACTTCGGTCTCAAGGTGGGCGTGGTGGGGACGGTAAAGTTCGAGGCGCGCATCAAGGAGCTTGTCGAGAACCTTCCCGACTTGGTCGTGCTGGTCGAACCGCTACTTATTGTCCGGCGAGTACTTCGCGAGCAGATCGGCATCCTGCACCGCCGCTTGCTGGCCATCGTCCGGGATGATGACGTGTGCCGGCGCCTGATGACGGTCCCCGGTGTCGGCCCCGTGGTGGCGCTGACCTATCGCGCCACCGTCGACGTGCCATCCCGCTTCAGAAACTCCAAGGCGGTCGGGGCGGTGTTTGGACTGACACCCTGTAAGCATCAATCGGGCGAGAGCAACCGAACTGGCGTTGCGCTCCTGGCCATCATGGATATCAGCGCGCGTGCGATCTCATTAGCGGACAGGCCTCGACCGGGCCATTTGGGTCACCAGTTCATCATCCGCATCATCTCATCTCCAGGTCAGCAGATAAGTGCTTAACCAAATTAAATGCCAAAGCCTTGCCAGAACGACCCAAGAAGGCAGGCCAAGGCCGCCGCAATCAACACGGTGAACGTTGTGGCGATCCCGGTTACCCGTAACAAGAAATTCTCCTTTTCCTGCGACACACCAAGCGCATGAACTATCCGACTCGCTACGAGCGCGATGCCCATGACGTGAAGCAGCCATGGGGTGGTCTTGAGGCTTTCGGCGAGCGCTATCAGAATTAGCGTCAGAGGTACGTACTCGGCAAAGTTAGCTTGGACCCGCATAGGACGGAGCAATGCGAGGTCGCCACCGTCGCCAAGGGCGACCTGCGTGCCGTGCCGTGCGCGGATGACGCGTAAAGATAGGAAAATGAATAGAGGGGTTAGCAACCCGGCATAAAGTGCGGCGATCGGCATATGTGTCTCCTGTCAGGCGGGCAGCCTACGTATCACTTCTCAACCCGCGTTCGCCACGGGCGCGACGAGTTGGTGCTCAGCCTCAACAAGCATGATCGGCTCGATCTTCGCCTGTGGACGGCGGCCGGCGGCGTTCGCATGGAACCGCCAACGGGCCTGACTCTTCACCTGAACGATGTTCCGAAGCTGATCGATGCGCTGCAAGGCGCGCAGCTAGCCACGTCGGGGCCTTCGCGTTTGTGGCGTCGGCTGGTCGCTTCCCTGTTAGCGGCTGGATCATTCTTGCTTGGAAAGCGTTGGGTGGATGGACAGGTCGGCCGTCGGGTGAATCCATCTCCAAGGATCGGTGCGGGCGCCATTCGTGGTAATAAAGCGAAATAACCACGGAGGACCCGTTTGAGATGGCGCTCGTTGACGACAATCACGTGATCCAAACACTCCCTGCGGATGCTACCAATGACGCGTTCGACATAGGGATTCTGCCAAGGGCTCCGCGGTGCGCTGGGACGGTCTTTCACTCCCAGACCGCGCAGGCGTTTTCGAAAGCGATTTCGGTAAATGGCATCGCGATCACGCAGTAGGTAATTCGGCGGTGACTCCCATGCAAAGGCCTCAACGAGTTGCTGTGCCGTCCATTCGGCGGTCGGATGCTCCGTCACATTGAAGTAGACAACCCGGCGGCGATCGTGAGCAACGCTGGAAGCGATCCGGCGTACCCTCGAATATGCTGGCGTCGAGTTCACCAACGACGATGCGCCAGGTGTGAAACTGAGGAAGCGATGACTGACGCGTGGGGCAGACTTCACGTGGAAGTTTTGGAAGGCGAGATTATCATCACCCTGCCGTTCACGAACCACACCGTCACGTACTACAAGCCGGCAAACTCTCCGGGGCTTCTCGCAAACTTCCCGACGAAGGATGATAGCCGCGTCCCAATGACCCAGGCAGATTTTCTCGAACGGGCCTGGAAGCTCGCCAACGACAAGGCGCGTGCGCTCGGGTGGATCGTGTAGAGAAAACGTCCGCATGACCAACAACAGGCGCGAGTGACCAACCAGGGTCGGCCAACGCCAGGTGAACAGGGCAAAGACCCACGATCCCAACACTTGACGGGCGACAGGCGCTAGCGTTTACTCCTGACGCTGAGCCATGAGCACCTTCCGCGCCCTTCTGGTTGTTCTCGTCGCGATGTCGGTAGCGATGCTGCCGTTCGCGGGAGGGATGGCGCGTGCCATGTCGCACGACACCTCTCTCACCGCTCCGCAGGCGGACTGCTGCCCCCATGGGAAGCCATGCGAAAAGAATGACTGCGGCTCCCTTGCCGGATGCGCACTCAAGTGCTTCAACTTTGCCGGCATCACTGTTTCGGGCGTGGTTTCCAAGCCCAACGCCGAGGCTGTGGTCAGCCCAGCCCTCGCCGGCTTGACCCCGCACTCGAACCTAACGGCGCCTCCCCTCCCTCCGCCTCGAGTCTGATCCTCTCAAATTGAAGAGTGACTCGCGTGAGCCGTGCTCACGCATGCCAGGTCCGCGCGCCTGTTGGCGTGGGACTTGGCCAACCCGAGAGGAGATTAGACCATGTTTTCAAGAGCAATCTTGATTGCGGCAGGCATTGCGGCCGCTGCTAGTTTCGCCATGCAGGCTAGAGCCGGTGCCGACGACTACACCTTTGAGCCGGTTAAGCCTGAGCTTCAAAAGGGCGATGCCACCCTCGCTGTACGACTGGTGCAGAAGTCGACGAAGAAGTCCATTGCCGACGCTGTGATCGTGCGCAGCCGTATCGACATGGGGCCTGACGGCATGCCCACGATGGAGTCGCCGCTCGCGCCCGAGCCAAGGAGCGAGCCCGGCGTCTATAGCTTCAAGACGAACTTGCCGATGGCGGGGCATTGGCAGCTCAGCTTAGCAGCGAAGGTACAGGGCGAACCCGAAACTGTCGTAGGCCAGATCCCCTACACGGTCACGCCGTAGACCGCCGTGGGCCGGCCACGCGCCCTTGCGATCCTCGGGCTAGGGCTCACGGTGGGGGCAGCAGGTCATTACCTGTATGCCCACCCGCCGCTTGAGGTGATGAGTCTCTTATCCGCTTGGCACGGCACAGTCCCCGCTGCCGAACGTAAGGTCCTCTATTACCGCGACCCGAGCGGCGCGCCCTATTGGTCCGCAGTGCCCAGGAAGGATGCAGGCGGCCGCGACTTCCTTCCCGTCTATGACGACCAAGAACCGTCTTTCGATTGTTCGCCAGCGAAGCCATCCGCGTCTGCGGCATCCACCGGCGAACGCAAGGTTCTCTACTACCGCAACCCGATGGGCCTGCCGGACACCTCGCCGGTGCCGAAGAAAGATCCTATGAGGATGGATTACATTCCCGTTTACGCGGACGAGCAGGATGACGGCACCACCGTGAAGGTGAGCCTCGACAAGATCCAGCGCATTGGGGTGAGGACTGAGAAGGTCAAGGCACGATCCATCGCGCAAACAGTGCGTGCAGTCGGCAGGGTGGAGCATGACGAGACTCTCCTGACCATCGTCGCGCTCCGCACGGACGGATTTATCGAAGATCTGTTCGTCAACAAGACCGGCCAGCACGTCAATAAAGGCGAGCCGCTGTTCCGGCTCTACAGCTCGCAGATTCAATTGGCTCAATCCGACCTCATCGTGGCGATGCACGCACAAGGTCGGATGGTTGGAACTGACCCAGACAAGAATCTCGAAGGCGCGATGCAGCGGTTGCGGAACCTCGATGTCCCTCAGAGCCGCATTGACGAAGTTCGCAAGACCAACACCAATCCGAGGACCATCGACTGGCCTTCGCCAGCAACCGGCGATGTGATCGAAAAGAAGATCATCAAGGGCCAGCGCGTGATGGCGGGAGACGAGCTCTATCGAATCGCCGACCATTCGCGGGTTTGGATCATTGCCGATGTCGCCGAGTCCGACATCGGGGCGATCAAGGTAGGCACCGCCGCAAAGGTCACCTTACGCGCTGACCTAGCCGAGCCCATCGAAGGGCAGGTGACTTTCATCTACCCGGAGCTCAAGCCCGAAACGCGCACCGTGCCTGTGCGCATCGAGCTGCCAAACCCGGAGGGGCGGTTGAAGACGTCGATGTATGCGGACGTCACCATCCAGGCCAGTAGCGAGGGCGGGGCGGTCACCGCCGTTCCCGACGATGCTGTGATCGACAGCGGCACCAGACAAATCGTTCTGGTGGCAAAAGGTGATGGCCGCTTCGAGCCCCGCGCGGTGAAGCTCGGTCGTCGCGGCGGAGGCTATGTCGAGATCATGGATGGTCTGAAACCGGACGACGAAGTCGTGACCTCGGCGAACTTCTTGATCGATGCCGAGAGCAATCTGAAAGCCGCGCTGCAGACCTTCGGCCAGCAGGGGTCTCAACCATGATTGCCGCCGTCATTCGCTGGTCGGCCCGCAACGTCTTCCTGGTAGTGCTGGCGGCGATCTTCGTGACCCTCACGGGCATCTACGCCGTCTCTCGCGTGCCGCTCGATGCGATTCCGGACCTCTCCGACGTGCAAGTGATCGTCTACACCGAATATCCCGGCCAGGCGCCGCAAGTCGTCGAGGACCAGGTCACCTACCCGCTGACCACGGCAATGCTGACCGTGCCAAAATCGAAGGTGGTACGAGGCTTCTCCTTCTTCGGCGTCTCCTTCGTCTATGTGATCTTCGAGGACGGTACCGATCTCTATTGGGCGCGCTCCCGTGTGCTTGAATATCTGAGTTCCGCCGCGCGCCGGTTGCCGGCGGGCGTGACACCGAGCCTCGGGCCCGATGCGACCGGGGTCGGCTGGGTCTACCAATACGTCGTTCGCGGTTCGCAGAAGAGCCTCGCCGAGCTGCGCACGCTTCAGGACTGGTCCATCCGTTTCGGGCTCGCCAAGGCGGAGGGCGTGGCTGAGGTCGCGAGCGTCGGCGGATTCGTCAAGCAATACAGCGTCGTTATCGACCCGCGGCGCCTGCAAGCTCTCGGCATCCCGCTGTCCAGGATCAGAGACGTCATCCGGGAGAGTAACATGGATGTCGGCGGCCGCACTATCGAGGTCTCCGAGACCGAGTTCGCCGTCCGCGGGCGCGGCTACATCAAGAGCCTCTCCGATCTCGAGCAGATCGTGGTCAAATCGGACAAGGGTGTTCCTGTGTTGCTCAAAGACGTCGCCCGCGTCGAGCTTACGCCAGATGAGCGGCGTGGCATCACCGAGTTGAACGGCGAGGGCGAGGTAGTCTCCGGTATCGCGTTGCAGCGTTTCGGCGAGAACGCGCTGTCGGTGATCCAGCATGTGAAGGATCGCCTCGCCGAGGTCGCTCCGAGCCTCCCTAAAGGTGTCATTATCGAGCCCGTCTACGACCGTTCCGATCTGATCAACCGCGCCATCGACACGCTGAAGCGGACCTTGCTCGAGGAAAGCGGCATCGTGGCGCTGGTCTGCATGATCTTCCTCCTGCACGCCCGCAGCGCGTTCGTCGCCATCATCACTCTGCCGCTTGGCGTGCTCATCGCCTATATCTGCATGTGGCTGTTGGGCCTAAGCTCGAACATCATGAGCCTTGGCGGCATCGCCATTGCCATCGGCGCCATGGTCGATGCCGCCATCGTCATGATCGAGAACGCGCATAAGCGGCTTGAACGCGCGCCCCCGGGCAAGCCTCGCAGCGAGGTGCTGATCGAGGCCGCCGTCGAAGTTGGGCCGGCGCTGTTTTTCAGCCTGCTCATCATCACCGTCTCTTTCCTGCCGATCTTCACGCTGGAGGCGCAGGAGGGCAGGCTGTTCAAGCCGCTTGCCTTCACGAAGACTTTTACCATGGCGGCGGGGGCGCTGCTTTCGGTCCTGCTCGTGCCCGCGCTGATGATGGTGTTCGTGCGCGGCCGCATCATCCCCGAGCATAAGAACCCGGTGAACCGATTCCTCATCTGGGCATACCGCCCCATTATCAGGCTCGCTTTGCGCTTCAAGGCGGCAACTATTCTGGTCGCTGTCGTCGTGCTGGGCATCAGCTTGTGGCCAGCCTCCAAGCTCGGCAGCGAGTTCATGCCATCCCTCAACGAGGGAACGCTGTTCTACATGCCGGTCACGCTACCTGGCATCTCGGTCACCAAGGCCGCCGCGCTGCTACAGACCCAGGACAAGATCATCAAATCCTTCCCCGAGGTCGCATCCGTCTGGGGAAAAGCAGGCCGCGCCTCGACGGCGACAGACCCAGCCCCAACCGAAATGGTCGAGACCGTGATCAATCTGAAGCCGGAGAGCGAGTGGCGTCCGGGCATGACCGTGGACAAGCTCACGGCCGAGATGGACAAATCGCTGCAATTCCCCGGCGTCTCCAATGCCTGGACCATGCCCATCAAGGCGCGCATCGACATGCTGTCGACCGGTATCCGCACACCGGTTGGCGTCAAGGTGCTGGGCAAGGATCTGGCCGAGATCGACAAGGTCGCGCGTCAGATCGAGGCTGTGATCCGCAAAGTGCCGGGAACCTCAAGCGCCTATGCCGAACGCGCCATCGGCGGCTACTACCTGAATGTCGACCCGGACCGGGCGCAACTCGCCCGTTATGGGTTGATGGTTGGAGACGTGCAGAGCGTGATCGCCATGGCGCTCGGCGCCGAGCCCGTGACCACGACCGTGGAGGGGCGCGAGCGTTATACCGTCAGCATCCGCTATCCGCGCGACTATCGCAGCGACCCGCAAGCCATTGCGGATCAAGTGCTGATCCCAACCTCAGATGGGGGCACAATTCCCCTCCGCGAGGTCGCCAAAGTGAGTCTGGACCAAGGGCCGTCCAGCATCCGCACCGAGAACGCGCAGCTCGCTACCTACATCTATGTCGATCTTCGCGACCGTGACATCGGCAGCTACGTTGCCGACGCGCAGAAGGCCGTCGCTGCCGAAGTGACTTTTCCACCAGGCACTTACGCAATTTGGAGCGGACAGTTCGAATATCTGGAGCGCGCCAAGGCGCGGCTCAAGATCGTCGTTCCCGTGACGCTCCTGATCATCTTTCTGCTGCTCTATTTGAACTTCCGGCGCATCACGGAGACACTGATCGTTATGCTCTCGGTTCCGTTCGCGCTGGCCGGCGGCTTTTGGCTCATGTGGTGGCTCGGATACAATCTCTCAGTCGCGGTCGCGGTCGGCTTCATCGCCCTTGCCGGCGTCGCCGCAGAGACCGGCGTGGTCATGCTAATCTATCTCGACAATGCGTTGACGGAGCTCAAGGCCAAACGCGAGGCTGAAGGACGCGTCTTTACTCGCGACGACCTCTACGCCGCCATCATGTCTGGTGCGGTGGAGCGTGTGCGGCCGAAGATGATGACCGTGGCCGCTATCATGGCTGGCCTGCTGCCCATCATGTGGAGCCACGGAACGGGCGCTGAGGTGATGCAGCGCATCGCCGTGCCCATGATTGGGGGCATGGTCTCTTCGACCGTACTCACGCTTGTGGTGATCCCGGCGATCTACGCGGTCGTCAAAGGGGGCCGTACAGCATTCGCTTATGGACTAGCTTTCAAAGCGCATCGAACGAGGTTCAGATGTTATATCTAATCGCTTAAGCCACGATCTCGGGGATGAAAAACTGGCGACGCATCGCAACCCGATATGATCGCCACGCCCAAAACTACCTCTCAGCACTCGCACTCGCCGCCATCATGTGTCAGTGGATTTGAATGAGTCCCCAACCTAGACCTAGCTAGAGGTGAGACTGCTACATATTCCGCGCATTTGTTCATATCGGGGTCCATCCAGACGCCGTTTCCGTCAATCGGCCGTCGTTCAATCGGTTGCCATGCACCCGCTTAGCTTGCTCATCACGGGGTTCGGTCCTTTTCCCGGCGTTACCGAGAATGTGTCGGCGTGGCTCGTCGAGAGCCTCGCGGCGGCCTCTCCCTCGTCGCGTCTTGGCTGCAAGCTCCATGCGCAGGTGTTACCCACCGAATGGGCAGCGGTTGGGGCGCTGGGCCCCAATCTCCTCAACCAATATGAGCCTCGCTTGATCTTGCATTTCGGCTTGAGCAACCGGGCCCGCGGTTTCCGCATCGAGCGCTCCGCTCACAACCGGGTTGGAGCCAAGGACGATGCACGAGGGGTCCGGCTCATGTCGCGCATCATCCTCGAGCATGGGCAAGAGCGTCTCGACACGGCGCTTTCCTCGGCGAGCCTCGCCAAGCACCTGCGTAAGCATGGCCTCCCCGCCGCCACCTCCCGTTCCGCCGGCACCTATCTCTGCAATTTTCTTTACTATCTCTCGCTTGAATGGGCGGGGCGCCAAGCAAAGCGCTGCGACGTCGTGTTCGTGCACGTTCCGCCAGGGCCTCACCAAGGCGGTCCATTAGGTGAAGCAGAGCTTTTGCGCGGCGCCGACGCAATCCTGCGCTACCTCCTTGCGGTCGTGGAGACGCGCGACGGAACGAGGCCATCGGCTAGATTGGCTCCTATCTCGCGCTCGAAGCACCGATCCTATGCTGGGAGAGAATGATCCATGGAGGTTGGCCGTCGAGAAATGATGCTCGCGGGGCTAGGCCTTGGGGTTGGCCTTGTCGCCGGCCCCCGCGCCGGCGATGCCGGGGAGACGGATATCCCCCAACCCGTCAGCACCTTCGGCGTAGTGCCGGGCGGCGGCGCCATCGACCAGACGGCGATCCTGCAAGAGGCTGCCGACGCGGCGGCGCAGTCCGGCACCCCTCTGTTCCTGCCCGCTGGGGTCTACTCGACGAGCCGGCTTGGGCTTAAGTCCGGCACCCAAATCCAGGGCGTGCCGGGCCGATCGGTGTTGCGTTATCGCGGCGGCGGCACCTTGCTCGGCATCGACCAAGCCAAGGAAGTGCGCCTCGAGGGCCTGGTGCTCGATGGCACGGAAAAGCCCCTCGGCCAAGACGGCGCGCTTCTTGGGGCCACCGAAGTG
>Ga0315292_10001764_pt1 | contig 11836 bp, 24 predicted proteins | sample YL17G13_0_MG_FD_204029 | JGI IMG/M metagenome (GOLD analysis project Ga0315292, IMG submission 204029) | Sediment microbial communities from Yellowstone Lake, YNP, Wyoming, USA - YL17G13_0 | ecosystem: Environmental > Aquatic > Freshwater > Lake > Sediment | place: USA: Wyoming | collected... | reverse complement strand
CGAAGTCGACTCCGCGCGCAACGTGCTCCTGATCCGCGGCGCCGTTCCTGGCGCGCCGGGCGGTGAAGTGATCGTGCGGCCGTCGGTGAAGGCTGCGCGCCTCGCGAAGCGCAAGACGCTGGCGCCGAAGCAGCCGGCCGCCAAGACGAAGAAGTAACCCGCCCCGGAATAATGACGGGAAACTGAAATGGCAACCCAACTCAAGCTCCAGCAGGGCGGCAACAGCATCGAAGTGTCTGAGAAGACCTTCGGCCGCGAATTCAACGAAGCCCTCGTCCATCAGGTCGTGACGGCCTACATGGCGGGCGGCCGCGCCGGCACCAAGCGCCAGAAGAGCAAGGCGGAAGTGCGTGGCGGCGGCATCAAGCCGTGGAAGCAGAAGGGCGGCGGTCGCGCCCGCGCCGGCTCGATCCGCAGCCCGATCTGGGTCGGCGGCGGCCGTGCTTTCGCCGCGCGTCCGCGCGACTTCTCGCAGAAGGTCAACCGCAAGATGTACCGCGGCGCGATCGCAGCGCTGCTGTCCGAGCTCGCGCGCCTCGAGCGGCTGACGGTGGTCGAGTCGTTCGCGCTCGAAGCGCCGAAGACCAGGCTGCTCGCCGCGAAGCTCAAGGAACTGGGCCTCTGCGACGTGCTGATCGTCGTCGAGGCGTACGACGAGAAGCTCGAGCTCGCCTCGCGCAACCTCCTCGGTGTCACGGTCCTGCCGGTGTCGGCGGTCGACCCGGTGAGCCTGGTCCGCCACGAGCGCGTGCTCGCGACGGTCGGCGCGGTCCGCATGCTCGAGGAGAAGCTGGCATGAGCAGCAAAGAGCGTTTGATGCAGGTGCTGGTTGCGCCGCACGTCTCCGAAAAGAGCGCGCGCGCTTCCGAGCAGGGCAACCAGATGGTGTTCCGCGTCGCGCGCGATGCGACCAAGCCCGAGATCAAGGCGGCCGTCGAACTCATGTTCGAGGTGAAGGTCGACGCCGTGCAGGTCGTGAACGTGATGGGCAAGGCGAAGCGCTTCGGCGGTCGTCCGGGCAAGCGTTCGGACTGGAAGAAGGCCTACGTCAAGCTCGCGCAGGGCCAGACGATCGATTTCACCGGCGCCGAAAAGTAATCGGCACCGGCCAAGAAGACGGAAGCTAAGCAATGGCTCTCATCAAGACCAAACCGACGTCGCCGGGCCGCCGCTTTGTCGTGAAGGCTGACCGCTCGCACCTGCACAAGGGCGAGCCGGTGCACGCGCTCACGGCAGCGAAGAAGCGCACGGGCGCGCGCAACAACATGGGCCGGCAGACCACGCGCCACAAGGGCGGCGGTCATGCCAGGCGCTATCGCGTCGTCGACTTCCTGCGCAACAAGGACGGCGTGCCGGGCAAGGTCGAGCATCTCGAGTACGACCCGAACCGCAACGCCCACCTGGCCCTCGTGCTCTACGCCGACGGCGAGCGCCGCTACATCCTCGCCCCGAAGGGCGTGGGCGCGGGCGATGCCATCGTCTCGGGCGTCGATGCCCCGATCAAGTCGGGCAACGCGCTGCCGCTGCGCAACATCCCGATCGGTTCGCTGGTGCACAACGTCGAGCTGAAGCCCGGTCGTGGTGGCCAGCTCGGCCGCAGCGCCGGCGCCTCGGTGCAGCTGGTGGCGCGCGAAGGCCTCTACGCGACGATCCGCCTGCGCTCGACCGAGATGCGCAAGGTGCACGTTGACTGCCGCGCCACCATCGGTGAAGTCGGCAACGAAGACAACAACCTGATCGTCTACGGCAAGGCCGGCGCCAAGCGCTGGCGCGGCATCCGTCCGACGGTTCGCGGCGTGGTCATGAATCCCGTCGACCATCCGCACGGCGGCGGTGAGGGCAAGTCCGGCCAGGGCAACCCGCACCCGGTTTCGCCGTGGGGCTGGAAGACGAAGGGCAAGAAGACCCGCACCAACAAGCGTACGTCCGGACTCATCATCCGGCGCCGCAACTGAGCCTGAGAGGACCCGACAGTGCCCCGTTCAGTCAAGAAAGGCCCGTTCGTCGACGCGCACCTCGCGAAGAAGGTGGCGGTCGCGTCGGAGAAGAACGACCGCCGCCCGATCAAGACCTGGTCGCGCCGCTCCATGGTCCTGCCGGACATGGTCGGCCTCACGATCGCGGTCCACAACGGCAAGCAGCACATCCCCGTGCTGGTGTCCGAGAACATGGTCGGCCACAAGCTCGGCGAGTTCGCCCCGACGCGCACCTTCAAGGGCCACTCGGGCGACAGAAAGTCGTCCTCGGAGTAAGCCATGCAAGTCGCAGCAAAACTCAAGTACGCGCGCATCTCGCCGCAGAAGTGCCGGCTGGTTGCCGACATGGTCCGCGGCAAGCCCGTGGGCCAGGCGCTCTCGACCTTGCGCTTCACACCGAAGAAGGCCGCCGAACTGGTCCGCAAGGTGCTGGAGTCGGCGATCGCCAATGCCGAGAACAACCACAACGCGGACATCGATGCGCTGAAGGTCGACCTCATCTACATCGACGAGGCCCCGACCCTGAAGCGGTTCCATGCGCGCGCCAAGGGCCGCGGCAACCGCATCGTCAAGCGCAACAGCCACATCACGATCCTCGTCGGCGACGGCCGCAAGGACTGAGGAGCAACGCTGCCATGGGTCAGAAGGTCAATCCGGTCGGCATCCGTCTCGGCATCACGCGTGACTGGACGTCGAAGTGGTATGCGAACAAGCGCAACTTCCCGAGCTACATCCTGCAGGACTGGCAGGTTCGCGAGTTCCTGAAGAAGAAGCTCGCCGAGGCTTCGGTGAGCCGCATCCACATCGAGCGCGCCGCCCGCAAGTCGAACATCACGATCCACACGGCCCGCCCGGGCGTGGTGATCGGCAAGAAGGGCGAGGACATCGAGCGCCTGCGCGGCGAAGTCGCGAAGCTCATGAACATGGGCGTCAACGACGTGCGCCTCAACATCGCCGAGATCCGCAAGCCGGAACTCGACGCGCAGCTGGTGGCCGAGGGCATTGCCCAGCAGGTCGAGCGCCGCGTGATGTTCCGCCGCGCGATGAAGCGCGCCGTCATGAACACGATGCGCAGCGGCGCGCTGGGCGTGAAGGTACGTCTCTCGGGTCGCCTGAACGGTTCGGAAATCGCACGCACGGAGTGGACCCGCGAGGGCCGCATCCCGCTGCATACGTTCCGCGCCGACATCGATTACGGCACGGCCGAAGCGCGCACGACCTACGGCGTGATCGGCGTGAAGGTCTGGATTTTCAAGGGCGAAGTTTTCGACCAGCCGGTGCCGGTGAGCGCCGAAGTCGAGGCGACCCCTGCCGCGGAGCAGACGGCCTGAGGGCCGCTGACGCGACGGACGGAGTTATAGCGCCATGATGCAACCCAAGCGAACCAAGTATCGCAAGCAGTTCAAGGGCCGCAACGGCGGCCTGGCCCAGCGCGGCTCGAGCGTCGCGTTCGGCGATTTCGGGCTGAAGGCGACCAGCCGCGCGCGCATGACGGCGCGCGAGATCGAGGCCGCCCGTCGCGCGATGACGCGCTACGTGAAGCGCGGCGGCCAGGTCTGGATCCGGGTGTTCCCGGACGTGCCGGTCACCAAGAAGCCCCTCGAAGTCCGCATGGGCTCGGGCAAGGGCAACGTCGAGTACTACGTCGCGCGTGTGCAGCCCGGCAAGGTGCTCTTCGAGATGGAAGGCGTCACCGAGGACATCGCGCGCGAGGCGTTCCGCCTGGCGGCCAGCAAGCTCTCGGTCGACACGATGTTCGTCAAGCGGCAGGTGCGCTGATGAAGGCCAAGGAACTCAGGGTCAAGGGCTCGGCGGACCTGCGCGAGGAACTCCTCAAGCTGCGCCGCGAGCAGTTCAACCTGCGCATGGCGCAGGCGTCGGGTCAGGCTGCCAAGCCCGACCAGGCCGGCAAGGTGCGCCGCAACATCGCACGCGTGAAGACGGTGCAGGGCGAGCAGGCCCGCGCCAACAGGAGCAAGTGATGAGCGAGCAGCAGCAGGCCCAGCCCCAGGCCCAGTCTCCGGTGACGACGGGCGAAGCCGGTGCCCAGCGCATGCTGACCGGCACGGTCGTCAGCACCAAGATGACCAAGACCGTCTCGGTCACCGTCGAGCGTCTGGTCAAGCACGGGCGTTACAGCAAGTACATCCGCCGCACGACCAAGCTCCTCGCCCACGACGAGAACTCGGAGTGCAAGGCGGGCGACGTCGTCGACATCGCCGAATGCCGCCGTCTCTCGGCCCGCAAGGCCTGGCGGGTCGTGCGCGTCGTCAAGCGCGCCGACACGGTCTGAGCTGCAGCAGAAGGACAACAGACATGATCCAGATGCGGACAATGCTCGCGGCCGCCGACAACAGCGGCGCCAAGCGGCTCATGTGCATCAAGGTGCTCGGCGGCTCGAAGCGCCGGTATGCCACCGTGGGCGACGTGATCAAGGTGAGCGTCAAGGACGCCATCCCGCGCGGCAAGGTCAAGAAGGGCGAGGTCTACGACGCCGTGGTGGTCCGCACTGCGTTCGGCGTGCGCCGCCCCGACGGTTCGCTGATCCGCTTCGACGGCAATGCCGCCGTGCTGCTCACGAACAAGCTCGAGCCGATCGGCACCCGTATTTTCGGGCCGGTCACCCGCGAACTGCGCACCGCGCAGTTCATGAAGATCATCTCGCTCGCGCCCGAAGTGCTGTAAGCCGGCGCGCGCAAGGTTCGAGGAACAGGTCATGAACAAGATCCGCAAGGGCGACGAAGTCGTCGTCATCACCGGCCGCGACAAGGGCCGGCGCGGCACCGTCATCCGCGTGCTGGGTGAAAAGGTGCTGGTCGAGAACGTCAACATGGTCAAGCGCCATACGCGTCCCAACCCGCAGAAGGGCACGCAGGGCGGCATCGTCGAGAAGGAGGCCTATCTCCAGCTCTCGAACGTGCAGCTCTGGAACCCGGTCGCGAAGAAGGGCGATCGCGTGGGCATCCGCACGCTCGCCGACGGACGTCGCGTGCGTTTTTTCAAGTCCAACGACGAAGTCGTGGACGCCTGAATCGAGGTCGCCCGAGATGGTAAGGCTGCAAAAGATTTACCGGGACAAGATCGTCGCCGAGCTCATGACGAGCCTCGGCGTGACCAATCCCATGCAGGTGCCGAAGATCACCAAGATCACGGTGAACATGGGCGTGGGCGAGGCCGTTGCCGACAAGAAGGCAATGGACGGCGCCGTGAGCGACCTGACGGCGCTCACCGGCCAGAAGCCGGTGGTGACCAAGTCGCGCAAGGCGATCGCGGCGTTCAAGCTGCGCGCGGGCGTGCCGGTCGGCACGCGCGTGACGCTGCGCGGCGCGCGCATGTATGAGTTCCTCGACCGCCTGATCAGCGTGGCCATGCCCCGCATCCGCGACTTCCGCGGCGTGTCGGCCCGCTCGTTCGACGGCCGCGGCAACTACACCTTCGGCGTCAAGGAACAGATCATCTTCCCGGAAATCGCCTACGACCAGGTCGATGCGATCCGCGGGATGGACATCACGATCACGACGACGGCACGCGACGACCGGGAAGGCCGGGCGCTGCTTGAATCCTTCAACTTCCCGTTCCGCAAGTAGGACAGGAATAAAATGGCGAAGACCAGCATGATCATGCGCGAGAAGCGCCGCGAGAAGCTCGTGAAGCAGTACGCTGCCAAGCGCGCCAAGCTCAAGGAGCTCATTCGCAACCCGAAGTCGACCGACGCCGAGCGGGAAGAGGCGCAGCGCAAGCTGCACGCCCTGCCGCGCGATTCGGCCGCCTCGCGGGTGCGCAATCGTTGCGCGATCACCGGCCGCTCCCGCGGCGTCTACCGCAAGTTCGGCCTCGGGCGCCACAAGCTCCGCGAAGCCACCATGCGCGGTGACATCCCGGGCCTCGGCAAGGCCAGCTGGTAAGCCGGGTACTGGAGCAACAGCATGAGCATGTCGGATCCCATCGCGGACTTCCTTACCCGCATCCGTAACGGCCAGCTCTCGGGCAAGCCCGAGATCGCAGCGCCGTCGTCGCGGATCAAGCTGGCACTGGCCAAGGTGCTGAAGGACGAAGGCTACATCGAGGACTTCGCCATCGACGGCGACGCCAGCAAGCCGACCGTCAAGGTGCGCCTGAAGTACTACCAGGGCCGCCCGGTCATCGAGCGCCTCGAGCGCGTGAGCCGTCCCGGCCTGCGCATCTACAAGGCGAAGGACGAGTTGCCGAAGATCCTCGGCGGCATGGGCGTGGCGATCATCTCGACCTCCAAGGGCGTGATGACCGACCGCGAAGCCCGCGCCAGCGGACACGGCGGCGAAGTGCTCTGCATCGTGTCCTAAGGCACGACGCAAGGAACAGGACCAAAACCATGTCACGAGTTGCAAAAAGGCCGGTCGCGCTGCCCAAGGGCGTGACCACCACGGTCGACGGCAGCACCGTCACCGTCAAGGGCGCCAAGGGCGCGCTCAAGCTGCCGTTGCGCCCGGGCCTGAGCCTGGTGCAGGAAGGCGACGCCGTGCGCGTCGAGATCGCGGAGCGCAACAAGGAATCCCTGATGCACGCCGGCTCGCTGCGTTCGCACCTCGCGAACTACGTGCAGGGAGTGTCGCAGGGCTACGAGAAGAAGCTCGAGCTGGTCGGCGTCGGTTACCGCGCCGCGGCCCAGGGCAAGAAGCTCAACCTCACGCTTGGCTTCTCGCACCCCGTCGAGTACGACGTGCCGGAAGGCATAACGATCGAGACGCCGTCGCAGACGGAAATCGTCGTGAAGGGCGCGGACAAGCAGCAGGTCGGGCAGGTGGCGGCGGTAATCCGCTCCTACCGTTCCCCCGAGCCCTACAAGGGCAAGGGCGTTCGTTATTCCGGTGAGCGCATCGAGCTCAAGGAAACGAAGAAGAAGTAATGGGTGCCGCGATGGAAAAGAAAGTCAGTCGTCTGAAGAGAGCCCGCCGCAGCCGCGCGAAGATCCACGAACTGCGCGTCGTGCGCCTGAGCGTGCACCGCACCGCGCAGCACATCTACGCCCAGGTCTTCGACCCGGATTCGAAGGTCATCGCGTCGGCGTCGACGCTGCAGAAGGACGTGGCGCAGGGCCTCAAGGGCACCAGCAACGTCGAAGCGGCGAAGGCCGTCGGCAAGGCCATCGCCGAGCGCGCGAAGGCCAAGGGCGTCACCCAGGTCGCTTTCGACCGCTCGGGCTTCAAGTACCACGGGCGCGTCAAGGCGCTCGCCGATGCCGCGCGCGAAGCCGGCCTCGAGTTCTGAGCCGCACAGGTTCCAGGAGCAGCAATGGCTAGAATCGAAAAAGTCGCGGCGTCGGACGAGTTCATCGAGAAGCTGGTGACCGTCAACCGCGTGTCCAAGACCGTGAAGGGCGGCAAGCAGTTCGGCTTCACCGCGCTCACCGTGGTCGGCGACGGCAACGGCCGCGTCGGCTTCGGCTACGGCAAGGCGCGCGAAGTGCCGGTCGCCATCCAGAAGGCGATGCAGCAGGCGCGCAAGAACCTCGTCAACGTGAGCCTGCGCAACTCGACCCTGCACTTCGCGGTGACCGGCAAGCACGGCACCTCCAAGGTGTACATGCAGCCCGCCGCGGATGGTACGGGCGTGATCGCCGGCGGCAGCATGCGCGCCGTGTTCGAGTGCGCCGGCGTGCGCAACGTGCTCGCCAAGAGCTACGGCTCGCGCAACCCGATCAACGTCGTGCGCGCCACCATGAACGCCCTGACGGTCATGCCGTCGCCGGAGCGCATCGCGGCCAAGCGCGGCAAGACGATTGCCGAAATCACGGGCTGATACCACCATGGCAACGAAGAAAGACACCGTGGCGGGCAGCGCGGCAAAGAACGTGAAAGTCACGCTCGTGAAGAGCCCGTTCGGCCAGATCCACCGTCATCGCGCCACCGTGCGCGGTCTCGGCCTGCGCCGCATGAACCAGTCGGTCGTCGTGGCCGACACTCCCGAGATCCGCGGCATGCTCAATGCGTCGCGGCACCTGCTCCGCGTCGAAGAGGCGTGATCGGACCATGAAGCTCAACACCATCGGCCCGGCACCGGGCAGCAAGAAGCCGCGACTGCGCGTCGGCCGCGGCGCGTCCGCCGGCCAGGGCAAGACCTGCGGCCGCGGCGTCAAGGGCCAGCGCGCCCGCAAGGGCGGCTATCACAAGGTCGGCTTCGAAGGCGGCCAGATGCCGCTGCAGCGCCGGCTCCCCAAGATCGGCTTCCGCTCGGCGATCGCTCGCCAGACGGCCGAAGTGCGCCTGAGCGAACTCGGCAAGGTCAAGGGCGGCGCCATCGATCTCGCGATCCTCAAGGCGGCGAACCTGGTCCCGGCGGACACCCTGAACGCCAAGATCGTGCTTTCGGGCGACGTGAAGTCGGCTTTCACCGTGACCGGCGTCGGCGTCACCAAGGGCGCGCGCGCGGCCATCGAAAAAGCCGGCGGCAAGATCGTCGAGCCGGCGGCCTGAGCCGTCGCTGCACGCACCGCACTAACGAGTAAGGATCAGCAGTGGCCAACCAGTCCAACAACCCGGTCGCAGCCCTTGGCGAAGCGACCCGGTTGACCGAACTCCGGAACAGGTTCCTGTTCCTGATCGGCGGCCTGATCGTCTATCGCATCGGCACGTTCATCCCCGTGCCGGGCATCGACCCGGTCGCGCTCGCCCGGTTCTTCCAGGACCAGCAGGGCACGATCCTGAGCATGTTCAACATGTTCTCGGGCGGTGCGCTGCAGCGCCTCTCGATCCTGGCGCTCGGTGTCATGCCCTACATCTCGGCCTCGATCATCGTGCAGATGATGGCTGTCGTGGTGCCGCAGCTGCAGGCGCTGCGCAAGGAAGGCGAGGCGGGCCGCCGCAAGCTGACCAACTACACGCGCTGGGGCACGGTGGGGCTGGCCGTCTTCCAGGGCGCCGGCGCGGCCATCGCCTTCCAGAACCAGGGTGTGGTGATCAACCCGGGATTCCAGTTCGTGTTCCTCGCCACGGCGACGCTCACGGCCGGCACCATGTTCCTGATGTGGCTCGGCGAGCAGATCACCGAGCGCGGCCTCGGCAACGGCATCTCGATGATCATTCTCGCGGGCATCGTCGCGGGCCTGCCGGCAGCCATCGGCGGCACGCTCGAGCTGGTCCGCAATGGCGAGATCAACCCGGCGCTGGCGCTGATCCTGGTGCTCATGGTTGCCGCGGTCACCTGGTTCGTGGTGTTCGTCGAGCGCGGCCAGCGCCGCATTCCGGTGAACTACGCCAAGCGCCAGCAGGGCCGCCGCGTGTTCGCCGGCACATCGACGCACCTGCCGTTCAAGCTCAACATGTCCGGCGTCATTCCGCCGATCTTCGCCTCGAGCCTGCTGCTGTTCCCGGCAACGATCGCGAGCTGGTTCGGCACCAGCGAGAATTTCGGCTGGCTGCAGAACGTCGCCGCCAGTCTCGGCATCGGCCAGCCCGTGCACATGATCCTGTACGGGTCGCTGATCATCTTCTTCTGCTTCTTCTACACCGCGCTGGTTTTCAACTCGCGCGAGACCTCGGAGAACCTGAAGAAGTCGGGTGCGTTCATTCCCGGGATACGCCCCGGCCAGCAGACGGCCGAGTACATCGACAAGGTCCTGACCCGCCTGACGGTCTGGGGCGCGCTGTACGTGGCCGTGGTCTGCCTGCTGCCCGAGATCCTGATTTCCCAGTTCCGGGTGCCGTTCTACTTCGGCGGCACCTCGCTCCTGATCATCGTCGTGGTGATCATGGACTTCATGGCCCAGCTGCAGGCGCACCTGATGTCGCACCAGTACGAAGGCCTGATGAAGAAAGCCAACCTGCGCGGCTACGGCCGCCCCGGCCAGGTGCGCTGAGCGCCCCCGGCTGCAACGGAGAGAGTCATGAAAGTTCGTCCCTCGGTGAAGCGTATCTGCAAGAACTGCAAGGTGGTTCGGCGTCGCGGCGTGGTCTACGTGATCTGCAGCAGCGACAAGCGCCACAAGCAGCGGCAGGGCTGATGGCCCGGTCCTTGCATTGAGCAACACTGGTTTTTCTGATATTATTCCGCGCTTTTCGCGCCCCGGAGTGAGCCTAAGATGGCCCGTATAGCCGGCATCAACATCCCGATGAACAAGCATGTCTGCATCGGGCTGACATCGATCTTCGGCGTCGGCCGGTCGCAGGCGCTCGCCGCCTGTGAAGCGGCAGGCGTCAAGCCCGACACCAAGGTGAAGGACCTGACCGAGCCCGAAGTGGCCGCGCTGCGCTCGCAGATCGCGAAGCTTCCGGTCGAGGGCGACCTGCGCCGCGAAGTGGCGATGAACATCAAGCGCCTGATGGACCTCGGTTCGTACCGTGGCCAGCGGCACCGCAAGGGCCTCCCGATGCGGGGCCAGCGCACGCGCACCAATGCGCGCACGCGCAAGGGCCCGCGCAAGGCGGCGGTCAAGCTGAACGCACCTCCGGGCAAGGCGTAATCCGCCCCCGGATCTGACTGACAACAGGTTGTACTCGAATGGCTGACGACAAGAAGTCCGCAGGCAAGCCCCGCAAGAAGATCAAGCGCGTCGTGACCGACGCGGTTGCGCACGTGCATGCCTCGTTCAACAACACGATCATCACGATCACCGACCGCCAGGGCAACACGCTGTCCTGGGCGACTTCGGGCGGCTGCGGGTTCCGCGGCTCGCGCAAGAGCACGCCGTTCGCCGCGCAGGTCGCCGCCGAGAAGGCTGGCGTTGCCGCGCAGGAATACGGTGTCCGTACCGTGGACGTGAAGGTCCGCGGCCCGGGCCCGGGTCGCGAGTCGGCCGTGCGCGCGCTGAATGCCGCCGGCCTGAAGGTCACCAGCATCGAGGACGTGACGCCGATCCCGCACAACGGGTGCCGTCCGCCCAAGAAGCGCCGCGTCTGACGCGCCGCTGCCGAGGATAAGAGAACATGGCAAGGTATCTTGGCCCCAAGTGCAAGCTCTCGCGTCGCGAGGGCACCGATCTTTTCCTGAAGAGCGGCGTCAAGTCGCTCGAGTCGAAGTGCAAGCTCGAAGTGCCGCCGGGCGGCATCAAGGGCGAGCGCCGCACCCGCGTGTCGGGTTACGGCCTGCAGCTGCGCGAAAAGCAGAAGCTGCGCCGGATGTACGGCGTGCTCGAGCGCCAGTTCCGCGGCTATTACCAGCAGGCTGCGGGCCGGCCGGGTGCCACGGGCGAGACGCTGCTGCAGATCCTCGAGGCGCGCCTCGACAACGTGGTGTACCGGATGGGCTTTGCCTCGACGCGCAGCGAAGCGCGCCAGCTGGTGAGCCACGGTGCGATCGTCGTCAACGGCGTGCGCATCAACATCGCTTCCTACCAGTGCAAGGCCGGCGACGTCGTCGGTCTCGGCGAAAAAGCGCAGAAGCAGGCGCGTGTCGCGCAGGCCCTGCAGATCCGTGCCCAGACCGGCTTCCCGGACTGGGTTGAAGTCGACGAGAAGAAGTTCTCCGGCGTACTGAAGTCACTGCCCGAGCGCGGCGACATCCTGCCGGACATCAACGAAAGCCTCGTCGTCGAGTTGTACTCCAAGTAACCCATCCGGCCCGGTCGAACCGGGCCATTGCCAGGGCAAGGTGACTTAAATGCAGTCAGCCGTTGCGGAATTCCTCCGTCCGCGCGTGGTGAAGGTGACTCCGACGTCGCCGCGTCACGCCAAGATCGTCATCGAGCCGTTCGAGCGTGGCTTCGGCCACACGCTCGGCAACGCGCTGCGGCGCGTGCTGCTGTCGTCGATGCCGGGCAGCGCGATCACCGAAGTCGAGATCGATGGCGTGCTCCACGAGTACACCAGCATCGAAGGCGTGCAGGAGGATGTCGTCGACATCCTGCTGAACCTCAAGCTCGTCGCGATCCGCTTGAACGCGCGCGA
>Ga0315292_10001762_pt1 | contig 11839 bp, 5 predicted proteins | sample YL17G13_0_MG_FD_204029 | JGI IMG/M metagenome (GOLD analysis project Ga0315292, IMG submission 204029) | Sediment microbial communities from Yellowstone Lake, YNP, Wyoming, USA - YL17G13_0 | ecosystem: Environmental > Aquatic > Freshwater > Lake > Sediment | place: USA: Wyoming | collected... | reverse complement strand
AGGACGGTTCGGTGAGCAAGGGCGGGCGGACGGTCACAGTCGGCGTCGGCATCGCGGCGGAGCAGACCGATGTCGTGCTGCCGTCCCAGGTCGTGGAGCACTTCATCCGCAAGGCGAAGCACCACTTTGTCATGGACTTCTGCATCTGCCGGGAATCGAGCGAATGCAAGGACTACCCGAGGGGCCTCGGATGCCTGTTCCTCGGCGAGGCCGCGCGCGGGATAGACCCACGGGTCGGCAGGGCCGTGACCATGGACGAGGCGCTCGACCATGTCCGGAGATGCCGCGAGACAGGGCTCGTGCACCTGATCGGCAGGAACAAGCTGGACACCATCTGGCTGGATGTCGGCCCCAAGGAGCGGCTCATGACGGTCTGCAGCTGCTGCCCGTGCTGTTGCCTCTGGAAGATGCTCCCGGACCTGTCCCCGAGCATCGGCCGGAGGATCGAGCGCATGCCGGGCGTCCGCGTGGAGTCCGACCCGGCCAAGTGCACCGGCTGCGGCGCATGCACCGCGGGCATATGCTTCGTCGGGGCGGTGTCGCTCGTCGACGGCAAGGCGGCCATCGACCAGGACCTCTGCAGGGCGTGCGGCAGATGCGTCGAGGCCTGCCCCGAGGGCGCCCTGACCGTCACCTACGGCGGGAGCGGCTCGGTCGAGGAGGTCCTGCTGAGACTAGGACAGATGGTGGACCTGTCGTAGAGCGGATGAAAATCCTCGGAAGAGGTTTCGGTGAAAGGGTTTCCCCTGAGCCGCGCTCAGGCATCCGGCGGCGGAGGTACGTCCTGCGGCGGAGGCGTCGGGGCGCCCGGGCCCTTCCGCTTCTTCATGAACAGGAACAGCGTCAACCCGATGGCCACGGCAGCCGCGAGCGCGGCCACGAGGCCGATGGTCAGGGCGGACACACCGCCCGCGCCGTTGTCCACATATATCGTCTGGACATCCTCCACGTTGCCCGCGGCGTCGGTCGCCGAGAACTCCACCGTGTGGTTCCCGCCCCCGGTCACCTCGAACGGGGCCGTGTAGACGATCCAATCGCCTCCGTCTATCCGGTACATCACGATCGCGACGCCGCTCGTCGGATCCGAGGCGATCAGCGCGACCGTCGAGTTCGTGACGACGTACGCGGTGATCGGCGCTTCCGTGTCGATGTCTATGCTCACGGACTGCGTCTCCTCGATGTTCCCGGCGACATCGGTCGCGTAGAACTCGAGCGTGTGCTCCCCCTCGGCCGTCAGCCCGACCGGGACGGAGTATGTGTGCCACGACTCTCCGTCGATGCGGTAAGAGACTTGATCCACACCCGACCCGTCCGTGTTGTCCTCGGAGGTCAGCGTGACGCTCACATCGGAGACGTACCATCCGCCCTCGCCATCGGTCCCTTCGACCTCGTAGGAGGTCGTTGGAGCGGTCATGTCGCCCGCGATGACCGACTTCACATCCTCCGTGTTGCCGATCAGGTCCACTGAGTAGAACTCGACCAGGACCAGGCCCGTCGTGCCCGCGGTGAACATGCCGGTGTAGAGAGTCCATGTGCCCTCGTCCAGCTTGTACATCGTGTAGTCCAAGCCGATCCCGTCGTCCACCGCGGTCAGGGTCACATCGTACTCGTCAGCCACGGACGCGGTCGTCACGGGCGGGAGCTGGTCGATGTCTATCAGGAGGGTCTGCATGGCCTCCTCGCGCCCCGCGATGTCGATGGTGTAGAAGTCGACGACATGCTCTCCGTCCGTAGTCAGCACGAGACTGGAGTCATAGACCGTCCACGCGCCACCGTCGATGCGGCACACGGTCATGTTGACGCCGCTCATATCGTCGTACCCGTAGAGGTCGACCGTGACGTCGGATGTGTACCACCCGCTGGTGTCAAGGTCGCCCGTCACATCGTACTCGGTCCACGGGTCCGCGGTATCGATCATGACCTCCAGATAGTTCTCGTACGAGAACTGCCCGGCCTCGTCGTAGGTGTAGAACTCGACGTAGTCGAGCCCTTCGGACGACAGCACGAACGGGTCGGTGTACCAGTTGTAGCCACCATCGTTGACGTAGTAGAAGGTGCCCTCCACGGGCGCCACCGATGGCACGACCGTGAACGTCACGGTGACGTTCGAGATGTACCATCCATCCATTCCGAGCGTGCCCTCGAGATCGATCAGGGTGGTCGGCGGGGTCAGCTCGATGTCGATCTCCACGGACCAGGCGGGCTCCTCGTTGCCCATCACGTCGACGGAGTAGTACTCGAGCGTGTGATACCCCTCGGCGGAGATCACGAACTCGCCGGTGTATGTCGCCCACAGGGCGTCGTCGACGCGGTACATCGTGTAGTCCACGCCTCCGTCGCCTCCGAAGGCTGTCAGGTTGACGGTGACCTCGGACGCCCACCACGGGTCCCATGCGGAGGTGCCGTATAGGTCCAGCAGGGTCGACGGGCAGACCGTCGTGAGCACGAGGTCGCCGTACCACGCCATCGAGGGCATGTCGCCGAAGTACCTCGGCCATGTGCTCCAGTCGTCGTAGGTGCCGTCGTACACGCCGGGGCCGACATCGCTCGCGCCTATGAACCCGACCGAGTCACCTGGGGCCAGGCCCAGCAGCGCCAGGGGTATCGCAATCTCGTAGACCATGTGGTCGTAACTGTAGCCATCGCTCTCCCCGGACCCGTATGCGCTCGCGAGGCCGTCGTGGTCTGGGAGCAGCGTGTCGAACGGCGAGCAGTCGTCCACCCAATAGCCCAGCCCGCTGTCGTAGACCAGATGCTCCTGGCCGTTCGCGACGCTCGGTCCCCAAGCGAACTCGTCCTCTGCACCGTCCGTTGCGGTCTCGTCGTTGCCGGTGTCGAACCCGACGCTCGCACCGTCGTAGGACGACGAGTATGTGCTCCCTATCGCGTCGTAGCAGATGTACAGGTAGACGTCGTCGTTCGCGACATACATCAGCGCCCCGACCCCGTTGTAGATGTCCACATCCTCAAGGTTCACGACGGCGGCGATCTCCCACTCGCCAGGCGAGAACACGCCGTCGATCGTCGGGGGCGCGTTCGTGTACACGGACGTCAGCCCTGGCGGGGTGCCGTCGAAGTCCGACGGGGTCAGGATGCCGGCATCATAGTAATCGTAGTCCAGATACGCCCATTGGCCGGTGTAGAGGTACAGGTAGATCTCATACTCCGCATCCACGCCCGTGGCGTAGAAGTACCATCCGTCGAACAGGACCTCGACGGTCTGCACGCCGACGGCGAGGTGGACCTCCATCTCGACCGTGGACAGGTACCCGTCCGGCCCGTACATGTTGGCGGAGATGACGTAGTCGCCCTCCACCGTGATGTTGACCGACACGTCGATCGCGAGGTACTCGTAGAGGCCGTCGGAATCGGTGTCGATGCCCGAATCCGAGTGGGGCGGCGTGAACATCCCGGCGGGCGGGTCGAAGTCCGTGTACAGGTAGTCGCCGGTCTCGTGCGAATCGGATCTGAGCAAGTTGTAGTCCACGTCGTGGAGGCGTATCTGGATCAAATACGGTCCGTCGACTAAGGACAAGAAGATTTCATCGCCGGAGAACTGCACCTCGACCGCCTGGAGCCCAGCGTCCAGATCCACCCACACCTGCCCGGAGGTCACCAAGTACGATACGGTCGGGTCATAGAGCCATACGCGGACGAGGTAGGTCCCGCTGACACGCACATCGACACCGACCTCGAGCGAGAGATAGTTGAACAGTCCGTCGTCATCCGTGTCGACCCCCTGGTCGCTGTACGGCGGGGCCAGGAGCGCTGGATACGCCTCAAGCGTGCCGACCGAGTAGGCCACCGTCCAGTATGAGTCCGTATCGACCAGCGTCCTCCAGTCGTCGTACAGCTCGAGGCTGACGTTGTACGGGCCGTCCTCCCCGGTTAAGCTGACTTCCATCGCGTCGAAGTACAGATTGATCGACGCTGTCCCAGCCGAGAGGTATCCGTACCAGCTGTCCCATGACAGCGACACGGATGTCGGCGAGTAGAGCTCGCCCTCGATAGAGTAGTAGCCCGCGACTGTCGCCGACACGTTCACATTGACGACGATGTAGTCGAACAGTCCGTCCGAATCGTCATCCGAGCCGTAGTCCGCGTAGGGCGGGTAGAACACGGCGGTCGTGGCGTCGAAGTCGGTGTACAGGTAGTCACCGGTCACATAGGAGTCGTAGTCCAGGTTGTCCCCCGAGCTCGTCTCGTGGAGGTAGAGGTCGACATTGTACGGCCCGTCGATGTGGCTGCTCGCGAACGCGGCTCCCGGCACAAGGAAGCCCACCGTCTGCGCGCCCGCGTCGAGGGTCGTGTAGTTCGAATCATTCCAGAAGTTGTTGCTGTAGGTGATATCGTAGAAGTTCGCCCTGACGTAGTAGTCACCGGCGACTAGGACATCCACGCCGACGTCGAGCGCGAACAGCTCGTAGAGCAGGTTGGAGTCAGCGTCTATCCCTTGGTCCGAGTGGGGTGGCAGGAAGGACGCGGGCGGCGGTTCGAACTGGTCATATGTGTAGGCATCCGTCGTGTAATACCTCGCGCTCAGCTGTCCCGTCTCGTTGTTGAGGTACACATCGACTGAGAACGTCCCGTTGAACCCCTCGAAGTATATGGCTCGCCCGCTGAACCACGCTTGCATCGTGTGTACCCCTACCGCGAAGTCCGACTCGTTGTAGACATAGTCCACATAGGACCCTGACGACGTGTCCAGGTAGCAGTACAGGCGGTAGTGGCCCGCGGCGGTCACGTTGACCGGTATGTCGGCCACCAGGTAGTCGAAGAACCCGTTGGAGTTCGCATCATATGGATGAACGGTGACCGCCCCTTCGATGAACGCGTCCGGCCGCTCGAACTCGTCGTAGGTGTACGGTCCGGTGACGTGGGTATAAGAGCCAAGGGTCACCCCGAACCCCCCGATGTACAAGTAGCTGTAGAACGTGCCGTTGTACGCTCCGCCGAATATGTTCCGCCCGTCATACTCCAGCGTCATCTCCTGAGCCCCGACATCGAGATATGCGGTGCTCGCGGCGTCGCCGAGCCAGATCGACCCGCCGGAGTCGTACAGGTAACCGGACAGGGTGTACGTCCCGGCGACGACGACGTCGACGCCTGTGCTGACCTGGAGGTACTCGTACAGACCGTCAGAGTCGGTTTCGACGCCGGCGTCCGTGTGGGGCGCCGTGAACTGCGCCGCCACCAGCTGCGTCGTCAGGACGGCATCCTCCCAGACGCCGACATCGTTGTAGGAAGTCGCGACGACCGTGGTGTTCTCAATCCAGCTCGGGGAGGTCGCCGGGGTGTTGATGGCCACCCATATCGACATCCTACCTCCCGCAGGGATGTCTCCGGTGTCGGAGATGCCGTTCCCGTTGTTGTCCGTGAGCGGGTTCGAACCGTCGGTCACGAACACTGGCCACCCGAGCTCCGAGGTGTTCGTGATGTCGAAGGAATCATCGAAGCTCTGAGCGTTCGTCAGGGCGACCCAGAAGCCGCTGCTGGAGGAGGCGTACGCACTCGCGGTCTGATCCGGGCCGAAGCCGAGCGGCCCGGTCTCGAACATCACGACCAGGCCGTCTGTGAGGACCGCCTCGTCGTACGAGTACTGGCACCCGAAATCCCCGGTGGCGTCCTCGATGCCGACCGTGGCCGAGGAGCCGTCCACACCGCTCATCGAGTAGTACTGGAGCCATATCTCGCCAGTCTCGTTCAGGATCATTTCGAATGTCAAGAGGTCGAAGCTGCCGAACTGTGAGACCTCGTACCACTCGACAACCAGCTGCCTGTCCGGGACGCTGCCGATGGTCTCGAAGAGGACGGCCCCCGAGTTGTATCCGTATGCGTTGACAATGAGGTCATCCCAGAACGGCGCGATGAATCCGTTCGGGGTTGAATAGGAGGGGATCTGATAGTTGTAGTAGCTGTAGTCCGCGTTCCCCAGCGCGACCGTGCCGTCGATGCTGACGTTGAACATCGAAAAGTTCTGTCCGTAGAACGTGAAATCGAACCCTATGGGGAACGGCCCTGCCGAGTCGGAATCGCCCACGAGGCCTGAGTCATTCCCTGACGAGATTATCTCGACCCAGTCCATGGTCACGCTCGGCGCGGGTTCGTTGCTGTCGGTCCAGTAATATCCCGTCGGGTCCACATCGCCGATGTCGGCGGACGCGCCCCTGGAGACCAGGAGCAGCGACGAGACGAGGAGGGTAGACGCAATCAGCAATGCGCACAATCTTCTTCGCATGATTCCGGGGTTGTTCATCGTATGCACTCCTTGTGATGTTCAGGACTCAGAACGACTGGCTGATGGAAGGAGATGCATACATATAATGTATGCACACAACTAGACAACTCCCGCCGACGAGGTTATGCCGTGGCATTGCCGGGCCGCGTACAGGGAGTCATCCGCGCCTTCGTCCGGTGCGGTCGACGACTGCGCCGGATAGGCAAGAATCCTGCCCCTGCGCCATCTTCCCCCCGCGGTCTATGATCGGCTCTCCAGGGCTCCAGCTGATCCTGTGATTATCAACTCCGCCACGCCTGAGCAGGCCGAGCCTTCCCAATATCCCCGATAAGCGAACCGATCCCGGCGTAACCGGTACCCCGCATCCGATACGGACCGCAGCGCTATACATGCCTTGCGAAAAAGTCCACGCGACCGCGTCCCGGTTAGTGGTGATGATGCGGCTCCGGCTCGAAGTTGACTGGCTTCAGCCTCCCGAAGGCCGATGCGAGCACCTCCGAGAGCGCAGGGTGTATGATCTGCGACCGGACCAGGGGGGCGTAGGTCTGGTTCTCGGAGTTCATCATGTTCACGACCTGCTGCACGAGCGTCGCGGCCTGAGGGCCCACGACGGTGGCGCCCAGTATCCTGCGCGTCGGATGCTCGACGATGACCTTCGCGAAGGTCTCCTCGTCTCCGTAGGCGAAGCCCATTGCGGAATCGTAGTAGCGGCTGACGCCGACCATGACCTTCCGGCCCTGCCTCGCCTCGGCCTCGGTCATGCCCACCTGGCCGACCTGGGGCGTCGTGAACACTGCGTGGGGCACCGCGTGCAGGTCCATCGCCGTCCTGCGCTCCTCGAACATGTTGTTCGCCACCAGGCCCGCCTGGTAGTTCGCCGTGTGCCTGTACATGTTCCTCCCGAGCGCGTCCCCGAGGGCGAATATCCCGAGCCTGGATGTCTCGAGGTACTGGTCCGTCATGATCCAGCCCTTGTCATCCGTCTTGACGCCGGTCTTCTCCGGCTTCAGCCAGTCCGAGTTCGGCCTGACGCCGACTGCCACCAGCATGTGCTGGCCCTCGACGGTCTGCTCCGAGCCCGATGCGGGGTCCCTGATCACGACCGATACGCGGCCGTCCCTGCCCTCCACCCTCACGGTGTCGGTCCCTGTATGGACCTCGGCGTGCTTCGAGAGCCGCTTCTTGACGAGCGCGCTGGTCTCCGGTTCCTCGTGCGGTAGCAGGACCGGGTTCCGACCGACGAGGACGACCCTGGTCCCGACCGCGGAGAAGAAGTGGGCGAACTCGCAGCCGATGTATCCTCCGCCGAGGATGACGATGCTCTCGGGCTGCTCCTCGATGTCGAACACGGTCCTGTAGGTGTGGTACTTGACGCCGTCGAGCCCGGGCACCGGTGGTATCTGCGCGCGGGCGCCCGAGGCTATGACGATCCTCTTGGATGTGATCGTCTCGTCCCCGACCTGCATCGTGTAGTCAGAGACGAAGCTGCCGACCACGGGGTACAGGTCCAGGTCCTTGACGTGTTTCACGCCCTCCTCCATCTCGTGTCTGCCCGTCAGCACGATGTCCCACATGCGTTTCTTGATGGCCGCGTAGTCGGCCTTCTCCAGGCGCAGGTGCACGCCCACTTCGGCGGCCTCCTGGGCCTCGCGTATTACATCGGCCGTGTGGATCAGGACCTTGGACGGGATGCAGCCCCTGTTCAGGCATGTGCCCCCGAGCGGGCCCTCCTCGACGACCGCGACCTTAAGCCCGCGCTCGAGCCCGGCATCGACCGTGTTCATGCCCGCCCCTGAACCGATGACTATCAGACCGTACTCCTTCATCCCGGACCCCGGCGCATGAATGCGCAGGGCCGAGGATAAACTTGGGGGCGGCTCTGTCAATGAGCGGGTGGTGATCCCCCGGACCCGCCGAGACATCCGTTCCCCAGCTCGGTCATGGCCGTCGCCGCGGGGCTCGTGGATTCGAGGAAGGCCGGTAGGCCCTCAGAACGAGTGCACCTTGGCGCAGCCCTCGGTCCAATCGGACAGGAGGGCCATCGAGCCCTGTTCGATCCCCTTGACCATGCCTTCGACGCTGACGCCCCTGGCCTTCATGCAGCTGCCGCATGCGGCGACCCTCCCGCCCTTCGCGATGACCCGGCCCAGCATCTCGGCGATGTTGTAGTACCCCTGGGGCGTGTCCTGGTTCGGAAGACCACCGGTCACGGCGTCGGCCATGAGGAACACGGATACCCTGTCAGACCTCGCCTGCAGCGCGATGGCCAGCCTGAGCGCGTTGTAGGCCTTCTCCGTGCCGTAGGGGGCGTCGTTGATCACGATCAAAATGTCCTGTGCCATTCCTTCACCGGGAGTGCCATCGCGGGCGCGCGGTTATATACTTCCGACGAACGGTGCGTTTCGGAGAGCGCACCCTTTATAACGTCGAAGAACCAGTTATCCCACAGGTGACAACGTGGGTAGGCTCGAGCTGCCGCTCCCCGAGCTGGGGAGGGGCACACAGTTCCTGGAGACTTCGGCCGACGAGATGCTTGCGAAGATCAGGGCCAACGTGCCCGCGCAGTACCGGGACTCCATAAAGGTGATGGCGTTCAAGAGGCGCGGCTCCAGCGGCCTGGCGATAGAATTCGACGATGCGGCGGAGACCTACGTCCACGCGGCCGTCGAGAACCCCTGAGCGTGGCCGGGGATGACCGGGCTGTCGAAGGCTAGGGACCTGGTCGCGGCCACGAGGCCGCACTTCCTCCTGGGAGGGGTACTGATGAACCTGGTCGGCATAGCCCTGGCGGTCCACCTCGGATACCCGATCGGATGGCCGGAGGCGCTCATCTTCCAGGTCTCCCTGACATCGTTCCAGGTCGCGGGGGCACTGGTGAACGAGTACGCCGACGCTGAGGCGGACCGCACGAACCTGAACAGGACGATGCTGACGGGCGGGAGCGGAGCGCTGTCGCCTGGACGCCTGGACAGGTCCGTGGCCCTCACCGTCGCGCTGCCGTTCGCCGCGCTCGGCATATCCGCCGCGGCCGCCCTGCCGATCGTGTACGGCGCCCCGGTCGAGGTGCCCATCCTCGGCGTCCTCGGGTTCCTGGCGGCCATGGCGTACTCGTCGCCGGCCATCAGGCTCTCCCGGACGGTCGTCGGGGACCCGATGATGGCAGTCTCGATCGGGTTCCTCGCGCCCGCGTCCGCGTTCCTGGTGCACTCGGGCGGCTGGGACATCCACGTGCTCGGGCTGACATCCGTCATCGTGCTCCAGCTCCTGGCCCTGATGATCCTCTTCGAGTACCCGGACATGGAATCGGACCTCGCAGCCGGGAGGAGGAACATCGTCTGCACGGTCGGAAGGGCGAGCGCGTGGTGGCTCGTGATAGGGTTCCTGACGCTGGGCGCGACGGTCGCGCTCGCGACCTATCATACGGGGATGCCGATCGAGGTGGCCGGGGTGATGTCCCTCACCCTCCTCGAGGAGACGGCGTTCCTGCTGGCGTTCAGAAGGAGGTTCCGGAGCAGGAATGGCTATGCCCAGATGACCATGCTCGGGGCGGCGTTCTTCGTGCTCCTGCTGGTGACCGCGACCGTGACCCTGTGGGACTACTAGAAGCAGGGGTCACTTCTTCTTGTGAATCGGGCACGGGATGCCGAGCCTGCAGTACCTGCACTTGTCCTCTTTGACAGGCATGATGGGCATGACCATGTGGCCGTACTTCCGCCTCGGCATCGGTTTCCCCTGCTCACGGTGAACGCCAGAATCCTACAAATAGGTAGAGGTGCGCGCGCCGGGCGTCACGCCTTGGGCAGGGTGATGTTGTAGACGCAGCCCTTCGACGGGTCGCCCCGGACCATGTCCGTCACCCACATCTGGCCGAGGTATCTCTCGGCGATGCCTCTGGAGGTCGCGAGCCCGATGCCGAAACCCCCGCCGAGCTCGGACTTGGCCGCCTTGACCATCCTCAGGACATCCGCCTTCAGATGGTCGGGGATCACCCTGTTCGGCTGGGACACCTTGACCCACCACATGTCCCGCCTCCCCTCGCGCCTCGACTCGGCCGTGACCACGAGCCTCGGGCGGTCCTGCCGGTCCGACCGCAGCGCCGTGAGGAAGAGGTTGTTGAATATCTCGACGAGCAGCTCGTCCGCGAGGACCTCCAGCCGGCCCTCCGGGAGCGCGACCTCGATGTCGACGGGCTTCATGCCCCGCAGGCCCTTGACGCCCGCCGCGGCTGACGCGACCGCCGCCCTCAGGTCCGTCCTCGTGAACGGGCGGGCCGCGTTCTCCCTGAGCCTGCCCATGATCCGCACCATCTGGACCAGGCGCATGATGCTCTCGACCTGGGCCAGAGACCTGTCGACCTTGTCCCGCACGCCGTCGTCCAGGCCCGGGCTCCGTCCGATGGTCTCGAGGTAGGCGGACACGGGCGTCGTGAGGTTCGCGATGTCGTGCGAGAGCAGGTCGATGTGCAGCTCGACCTGGTCCCTCGCCCCGAGCACCTCCTTGAGCAGCCGGGCGTTCTCGATGGCCACGGCGGCGTGGTTCGCGAACAGGGTGGCTATCTCCAGGTCCTCGTTCGAGAAGTTGTCCGGCGGGTACTTGAGCAGCTCGATCACGCCCAGGACATCCTTCCTGCCGACCAGGGGTACCGCGAGCATGCGCGAGTGTGTCGTCGGCGTGCCCGGGATGTAGTCCCCGCGCGGGTCGGCCTCGGTGTCCTGGACGATCTCGGCGCGCTTGGTCCGGGCGACATGGCCGCATATCCCGACATCCATCGGGAAGTTGTGGTCCTCCATGACCTCGGAGGCATAGGGCCCGAACGCGTAGACCGGGTTGCCCACGTGCCGGTTCCAGTCGAACATGTAGAACGCGAGCTCGTTGCTCGGTATCAGCTCGATGATCCTGTTCCCCACGACCCTGTAGATCTCCTCGGACTCGATCTCCCTCTGGAGCGTGACCGCCGTGTCGATGAGGGCCTTCTGGGCCCTGGCCCTTATCGTGAGGACCTCGAACATCTCGGAGTTCTCGATGACCCTCTGGACGTAGTCCCCGAGTTCCTGCGCCATGCCCACCTCGTCCATGGTGAAGGTCGTGCTCCTGGAGTTGTCCGCGAGGAAGAGCAGCCCAATCACCCTGTCCCCGATCTCCATGGGCACGGCGATGCAGTGCTCGTAGGAGAACTGGCCCAGGCTCTTCTTCTTCGACCCGCCCTCGCGGGCGGCGTCCAGGCAGGTCCTGACCTTCCGCAGGCCGATGGCCTCCGCGGCCACGGGGAACGTGTCGAGCATGATCCTCCGGTCCTTGGACAGCGAGACGCCTTTGGCGGCGCAGGCCGTCACGACCAGCTCCCTGGTGCCCTCGCTGAACCTGAACACCGCGGCGAAGTCGGCGTCGAAGTAGTCCATCGCGTTCCTGCAGAACCTCGCGAGGATATGGTCCAGCTCCGCCCGCTCGGTCGGGGCGCATGTGAGGCAGCGCATGAGCACGCCCTGTGTCTCCGCGAACTCCTCGAGCAGGATGACGATCTCCTCGATGCTCCTGTCGATCATGGCCTCGATGGCGGTCCTGGAGCTGTCCCGCGCCAGCTCTGGCAGGTTCCTCTCGGCG
>Ga0315292_10001761_pt1 | contig 11852 bp, 10 predicted proteins | sample YL17G13_0_MG_FD_204029 | JGI IMG/M metagenome (GOLD analysis project Ga0315292, IMG submission 204029) | Sediment microbial communities from Yellowstone Lake, YNP, Wyoming, USA - YL17G13_0 | ecosystem: Environmental > Aquatic > Freshwater > Lake > Sediment | place: USA: Wyoming | collected... | reverse complement strand
ACCGCGGCCGACGATCTCGCCTACTTCTCCCACCGGCACCTCCTGCCGCTGCTCGTTCATGATCTTCATCTCGAAAAAGGGAGGGCAGCAGCCCACCGAAGAAAGCTTGCGAGGAAAATCGGTTTTGTCCAGTATGGTCACGAAGCCCTCGGTCAGGCCGTACAATTCATAGAAACGCCCGGGTAGCCTCCGGTGCAGCGCTTCCTTGTGCTCCTTATGAAGGGGCGCACCCAGGCAGAGGAGGCATACGAGGGAGCCGCAGGTTTCCAGGCCGAAAACGGGGGAATTGAGCAGGGCGATCACTTGGGCCGGGACCAGGTCCACATGGGTGACTTTTTCATCGTGAATCGTTTGGATCATCCGCCCGGCTTCGAACTGAGGATGGAGGATGTAGGTGGCCCCCAGGTACATGGCGGGCATCAGGGTCAGGAACGAGCCGTTAAAAACGATGGAGCCGGTGTGCAGGATCACGCTCTCCGGGGTAATCCGGTAGGCGGAGGCGAAGTGGGTGCAGTAGTTGGAGCGGACATAATGGGTATGAATGATCCCCTTGGGCAGGCCGGTGGTGCCGCTGCTGTAGATGATGTTGTAAGGGTCCTGGTCGGTCACCTCCACCTGGGGGGGATTCTGATCGCCGGCCCTGGATTTCAGGGCGTGATAGCCCTGAAATCCAGGGGTATTGTCGCTGTCAATCAGGAGATAACGATCGGAATGGATCGCCGGCAGTTGATCCTTGATGGGGTCCAGCACTTCCACAAAGGATTGATTGGTAATCACCACTGCGGTATCCGAATCGTTCAACAGAGTGATCAGCCCGCTTCCCCGCAGCAGGGGGCTCAAGGGCACTACCACGGCCCCGATGCGGGAAACAGCCCAATAGGTCTCATAGAGTTCCAGGCTGTTGGGCAGGATGGTGGCGACTTTATCGCCTTTCCCGATGCCCAGGTTCAAGAGGACGTTGGCCAGGCGGTTGACGCTCTGATGAAATTCGGCGTAAGTCAACCGCTGATTTTCAAAGATGATGGCCGTGTGATCCGGCCGAAAACGGGCGTGGCGGGGGAGTAAGGTGCCTAAATTCATATCAAACCCTCAGGTCTGCGGTCTGAGCCGCCCCGAATGTTTTTATCGGGAATCCAGTGGTCTTTAAGAAAAGACTGGATTCCCGCTCAAAAGCGCTGCGGGAATGACGCTTTATGCTGTTGTCACTATTTTGAGAGCCTCTATTAGGTTTAACTTATACTGCCAGATATTGCTTCTTGATATCTTCGTCTTTTTCCAACTGATCAATCGTGCCCTGGTATTTAATCGTACCCTTGTCGACAATGTAGGCCCGATCGGAGTGCTTCAGAGCGAACTTGACATTCTGCTCGGAAAGCAGCACGGTCACCCCTTCCTCCTTTAAGACATCGATGAATTCCCCCAGCATCCGGACTACCAGAGGGGCCAGCCCTTCCGAGGGTTCGTCGAGGAGAATCAATTCGGGGTTGCCCATCAGGGTGCGGGCGATGGTCAGCATCTGCTGTTCCCCGCCGCTCAAGGTCCCTCCGCGGCGGTGGGCGAATTTTTCCAGGGTGGGAAAGATCCGGTAAATCCGTTCCAGGGTCCAGGGATTGGCCTTTTTTTGAACATTCATCCGGCCCACATCCAGGTTGGCGGCCACGGTCAGGTCCGGAAAAATCCGCCGGTCCTCGGGGACGAAACCCAGGCCCATTCGGGCGGCCTTGTAAGGGTCCAGGCCGGTAATATCCCGTCCCTTAAAAGTAACTTTGCCCTTTTGGGGGGGATTCAGTCCCATGATGCTGATCATGGTGGTCGTTTTTCCGGCCCCATTCCGGCCCAACAGAACCACCACTTCCCCTTTGTCGATTTCCAGGGAAACATCAAACAGCACTTGGCTCAAACCGTAAAAGGTATTTATGTTATCAACCTGCAGCAGCATGGTTAAACCTCTACGCCCAGATAGGCCTCGATCACTTTTTCGTTTTTGGAGATCTCCGCGGGCGTGCCTTCGGCCAGCAGCGACCCATAACAGAGCACCCGGATCATTTGCGAAATTTTGAAAACAATGTCCATATCGTGTTCGATAAAGATCATGGTAATGCCCAGCCGCTGCCAGAGTTCGTGGACCAGGTCGATGGTTTGCCAGCGCTCTTCCGGACTGATGCCCGCCGTAGGCTCATCCAGAAGAAGTAACTTAGGTTCCAGGGCCAGGGCCAGGGCGATGTCCAGTCTTTTTTGGTCTCCGTGCGGCAGGGTCCCGCTCTGCCGTTCGGCCGCATCCGCCAGATTAACACTTTCCAAAACCTGGTAGGCCCGTTCGTGGACTGCTTTCAGTTTTTTAACGGGGGTAACCATATTCAGGGCGCCCTGGCGGTTGGAAATTACAGTGGCTACCATGTTTTCCAGCACTGAAAGCCGGGGGAAGATATTGGTCCGCTGGAAGGCTCGGGCGATCCCCAGCCGGACGATTTCGTAGGGCTGTTTCCCGACGATGTTGCGTCCCTCGAGTAGGATTTTTCCGCTGTCGGGCAGGTGGTAGCCGGTGATCAGGTTGAACAGGGTGGTTTTCCCGGCCCCATTGGGGCCGATGATGGCGCTCAGTTCCCCCCGGGGGATGGAAAAATGGATGTTGTCCATGATGGTGTTTCCATCAAAGGACTTGGTCAGGTCTTCGACCTGCAGGATATCTTCAGCCATAGCGCTCGCCTTATGCGGTTAAAAATTGGGGATTAGAGTTTCTTCAAGAATTTCTGACGCAGCCCCATGACCCCCTCAGGGGCAAAAAGTACAACGGCCAGCAATATCAACCCCAGGAACAAGGCCCAGATTTCCACCAGGCTCTGGTGGACCTGCTGCAGGACGATTTTCAGGAACATCAGGATGGTGGATCCGATGACCGGGCCGATCAGGGAATACATGCCACCCACCAGGCTGGCAAAGATCGGTTCGGCGGACTTGCCCCAGTGAAGGAATTCCGTCTGGGCAAAGCGGTTCAATTCAGTGATCAGACCTCCGGAAATTCCGGCAAAGGCCCCGGCGATGATGAAATTCAGGAGTTGATAGTTCTGGACATTGATGCCGATGAACTTGGCCCGCTCGGGGTTTTCCCGGGTGGTCCTGATGGCCAACCCGTAGGAGGAGTTGATAATCATCCGCATGACCAGCAGGCACAAAATTAAAATGGCCAGGCAGAAAAGATAATAGGAGACCGGGCCGAAAAACTCCGGGCGGTGGATGCCGTGAATGCCGTCGTCGCCTCCGGTAAAGGTGTACCACTGGAAGGCGATCATGTAGAGGAGCTGGCTGAAGGCCAGGGTCAGGATGGCGAAATACAGGCCGATCCGGCGGACGCAGAACCAGCCGATAATGGCCGCGACGGCGGCGGCCATGACCGGCGCGGCGGCCAGGGCCAGAAAGAAGGGCACCCCGGCCTTTTTAATCAGCAGGGCCACCGTATAGGCCCCCATCCCGTAAAAGGCCGAATGCCCGAAGCTGACCATACCGCCAAAGCCCAGTATGAGGTTCAAACTGGCGGCAAACAGGGCCATGATAATCATTTCCGTGGTCACCCAGATCCAGTATTCCCCCTTTTTACCGAGCGTGATCAGGATAAAGGGCAGGATGACGAGAACCGCGACGGCGATTATTCCCCAAACATAGTTTTTCCGGTTGGAGTTGGTTTCGTTCATGATGGGCTCATTCCATTATTGATTATTTTTATCTTTCGGGTTTCCCGAAGAGCCCCCAGGGCCGGATGACCAGGACCAGGGCCATGACAAAAAAAGGAAAAACCAGGGCCAGGCGGACCAGGAACAGGGAAAGATAACTCTTGCCGACCCCGATGATCAGGGAGCCCAGGAGCGCTCCCCCCACGCTTCCCAGGCCGCCGATGACCACAACGGCAAAGCATTCGATGATCTTTTCCATGGCGATCCCAAGGTCGATGTTGGCCAGGGCCGACATGAGGACGCCGCCGATGCCGGCCAAGGCACAGCCCAGGATAAAGGTGCCGGTCATGACCCGGGTCACGTTGGTCCCCAGGGCGCCCAATATTTCCGGATAGGTGACGGCGGCCCGGATGAGATTGCCCCAATGCGTGCGGTAAAGCAAATACCAGAGCCCCAGGGCGATCACCGGGCCGAGGGCGAGGATAAAAATGTTGTAGGACGGGAAGGAAAGGCCGACAAAGTCGACCGATCCGGCCAGGAGCGGAGGTCGGGAGACGTTACGGATATCCCCGCCCCAGATCAGTCGCACCAAGTCGTCCAAGACCAGCACCAGGGCATAGGTCAGCAGGAGCTGCAGAAGGTGCTCTTTGCGGTAAATCCGCCGGAAGAGGGTGACCTCCAGTCCCAGACCGATCAGGGCCACTGCCGCCGGGACCAGGATCATCAAGAGCAGGAAAGGGCCCAGGGTGAAAACCGGGAACAGGGTGCTCAGGCTGAAGGTCAGGAAGGCCCCGATCATGTAGAGGGAGCCATGGGCAAAGTTGATCACCCGCAGCACACCGAAAACCAGGGTGAGACCGGAAGCGACTATAAACAGGATCATCCCTTCGGTCAGACCGTTGAGCAACTGAAATAGGAGGAAGCTGATTTCCATAATGGTCCTTTACGCCCCGCTGGAAGCCCTCGAGGCGAGATCCCGCACTCCCTTCGGTCACTTAGGATGACCGGGGAGGGAGGATTGATCTATTCAATTTCCCATTTTCGTAACACCGAATAAACTCCCTCTCCCCCCGCGGGGGAGAGGGTTGGGGTGAGGGGGGGGTTACTTCTGCTGCTGACGCAGCTTTTTGATCTCCTCCACGGACATCCAGACCTTTTCCGCCGGGACTTCCTCCACATTTTTCATAATAAGATATTTTTTATGATTGGGATCTTTGAAGGTGGTGCCCACATAGATTCCCACGTTGGCCATGTGGTCTTCGGCCCGAAGAAAGCGCGGGCCGCGCAGGGAATTCCACTTCAGCCCGCTCAGGACCGGGGAAACCTTTTCGGAGTCGGTGCTGTTGGCCTTTTTAATGGCTTCCTGCAGGGCCAGAAGCCCGTCATAAACCATGATCGCCCAATCCGCCGGCCAATCCTTATACTTGTCAAAATATTTCTTGTTGAAGGCCTTCATCTCGGGAGTGTTGATCCCGTAAAAAGGCGCCCGGGCGTACCCCAGCATGCCCTCCGGCATATCCGCGCCGGTGGCTTCCAACATATCCAGGTCGAACAGAGAAGACAGCGTAGTCTTTTTAAATAAGCCATAGGGTTTGGCCTGCTTCACGAAGGAACTGGAGGCCCCGCCCCAGAGGCTGGAAAAAATGATCTCAGGGTTTTTGGACATGAGGGTGGAAACGAAGGGGCCATAATTGGTTTCGCCCACCTTGACCCAAATCACGTCCAAGACTTCCACGTCCGGGCGGGCTTTGGTGATGGCCTCCTTGAAGGAATTCCATTGATCATGCCCATAAGCGTAATCCGGCCCGATGTAACTATACTTTTTATAGGGTTTTTTAGCCAAGTAGGTGGCGATGCCCCGGGCTTCGATCCCGGTGTTGGGGACCACCTGGAACATATATGGATGCCAATCGGAAGTGGTCAGTTTTTCCGTGTTGGAGGTGTGAAAGAAGATGACCTTTTTAAATTCTTTGGCCACTTTGCTGGCTGCCAGGGCCACGCCCGAACTGGTGGGTCCGATCAGGAAGTCGCATTTCTCGTTGAGGATCAGTTCCCGGGCCACAGTGGCGCCCACATCGGGTTTGAGTTGCGAATCGCGAGTCACCAACTCCAGCTTTTTCCCCAGGATGCCGCCCTTGGCGTTGGTTTCTTCAATGAACATTTCAATGGCTTCTTTTTGGGATTTGTAAAAAGTGGCACCGATGCCGGCCATGTCGGCGATGAAACCGATTTTGATCTTATCCTGCCCGAAGGCCGGGCCCGACACCAGCAAGCCGCCGGCAAAGACTAACGATAATGCCAAAACCAAAACTTTTTTCATCTGCTTACCTCCCCTGTGGATTGATAATATAGATAATGTTTCAACTCCGATTTTTTTTGGATTCCGCCTTGGCTGATCACCTCCTCTGCAAAAGTTTATTAAAGGTACCCCATTACTCGGGTAAGAAAAGTTTTCGGTTTACCCGTAAGGGACTCACCTGAAGTCCCCAAAATAGTCATTGTCATTCTGAGCGAAGCGAAGAATCTTAGGTTATCACCGAGTCACGAGATTCTTCCCGAAGGTTACCCTGAGCCAAAAAGCGTGATCCTTCGTTTCACTCAGGATGACCGGTGGAGAAGTCGGGATGATGAATTCAACTTTTTGTGAACCTTTCACTTTACAGCCTCGAGCTTTTTTTCGGCATAGGTCAGGACCATGCCGCCATCGAACAGCAAATCGCCGCCGATCAGGTATTTGGCGTGGCGGGAAAAGCCGAACAGAAAAAGGTTGCCCACCTCGATGGGCGTCATCATCTCTTTGATCCGGGAATTACCCAGCATCACCTCCTGCACCACTTCTTCCGGGCTGATGCCCCGCTGTTCGGCCTGCGAGGGGATCTGCTTTAAGGTCAGGGCGGTTTTGACAAAGCCGGTGCTGACGGAAAAGGAGCGGATTTTACCGTTCCCTTCGGCGGCGATGGACTGGGTCAGGGCCCGCAAGCCGAATTTGGTCAGGTTATACACGGGTTTGTTCAGGGTGCAGATGTGGGCGTGGATGGAGGTCATGTTGCCGATGGCCCCGGTCCCGTTTTTGCTCTTCTTTATATGGGGCAGGACCAGCTTGGAGAGGTAGAAGGGGGCCCGCAGCATGAGGCGCAGCATATAATCGTATTTTTCCATGGGAAAATTCTCGATGGAATCGATGTGCTGAATACCGGCAATGTTGGCCAGATATTTGACGGCCCCCAATTTGGCGGCTTCGGCCACGGCGTACTGGAGGTCTTCTTCCCGGGTCAGGTCGGTTTTGATGAAGATCATCTGCCCGCCCAGGTCCCGAGCCAGTCGCTGGGTTTTCTGGCCCTCTTTTTCATCGATATCCAACCCGACGGTCATGAGGTTGTTGGCGGCGGCGGCGATGGCCGTGGCCCGGCCGATACCCCCGCCGGCCCCGGTCACCAGAACGACGTTGTTGACGTTAAAATCGGGATCGGACAGGACCAGCACATCGTCTTTCCTGATCTTGGGCTCGGAGATATCGACTTTTTTGCCCATAGAAAAACGCTCCTTAAAGGTTTTGGTTGGAATGGTGGGGGGTGTTGGCATCATATAAGCAATAACAGGGCCAGAAAAGCCAGGCCAGCCCAATCCCTACAACTGGTTAATAAATCAAGAGGAAAGGGGAAAGGAACAGGAAAAGAGGGAATCCTCTAAATGTAGCAAAAAAGGTACAGAAAAACCCAGTCTTTATTTTTAGGCGTTAAAAGGGCGGGTTTAGGATAATGTAGCTAATTAGATACATGTAGAAAAAAGTATACATTCCCTTTTTCTACCGGACCGGGTGCAGAGGCAAGTCGTATTTTTTCATTTTTTTATAAAGGGCCGTCCGGTGAATGCCCAGGACCTGCGCGGCCCGCTGTTTATGGTAATGGGCTTTTTCCATGGCCTGCGAAAGGGCTTCTTTCTCCAGGTCCTCTTTCAGCCGTTTGAGGGAGGTGGCGTTGTTGGCCGGCGTTTTTTTCTTGAGGGTCTGCAAAAAAATGGGCAAATGGTGGATCTGGATGGTGTCGCCGTCGATGGAATAGAGGACTCTTTCCAGCACATTGATCAATTCCCGCACGTTTCCCGGCCAGTCATATTGGCGGAAACGATCCAAAACCTCCGGCGCCGGCCGGGTGACCTGGGTCCCCAGTTCCTTGTTGAGCATCTGGACCAGATGGTCGGCCAGGGGCGGGAGATCCTCCTTTCGATCCCGGAGGGGAGGGATGGCGATGGGGATGACATTCAGGCGGTAGTAGAGGTCTTTGCGAAACAGTCCCTGGGCGACCATCTTTTCCAAGGGGGCATGGGTGGCGGTGATCAGGCGGAAGTTGCTGTGGATCAGCCGGGTGCCGCCCAGGCGTTCGGTTTCCTTTTCTTCTATGACCCGCAGCAGCTTGGGTTGCATTTCCAGGGGCAGGTCTCCGATTTCATCCAGAAAGATGGTCCCCTGGTGGGCCAGTTCGAACTTGCCCGGCTTGGTTTTACTGCCGGCCCCGGTGAAGGCCCCGGGTTCATAGCCGAAAAGCTCGGCTTCCAGCAGGTCCCGCGGGATGGCCGCGCAATTCAGGCGGACAAAAGGGAAGGCCCGCCGCTCGCTGGCGAAGTGAATGGCATGGGCGAAGAGTTCTTTGCCGGTGCCGCTTTCGCCCAGGATCAGGACCGGGGCATTGGTCTTGGCCGCCTGAAGGGCCATAGTCTTTAATTCCGTCATCTCCTCGCTCTGGCCGATGATATGTTTAAGGGTGTACTTGGAGGAGCGCAGGTGGGTCAGTTCTTTTTCGTACAATTCCAGTTTGGTTTCCAGGAGGCTGAGCTTCTTGGCCAGGGTCTGGACATCCCGCACGTCTTCAAACATGACCTGTCCATAGACGGCGATCGTCCGGCCGTTTTTCTTAATGGGGATCCGTTGCACCACCATGTCCTGGCCCTTGATCCGATGAGGGTGGTTGATTTCCGGCATGCCGGTTTGGGCCACAATCTCCATTCGCGTATTTTCCACCACGTCTTGGCAATGCCGACCCAGGGCTTTTTGGGGATCGATGCCCAGAAAATCACCGTAGGCCCGGCTGAAAAAAATAATTTTTCCGGAGGGGTCGGTGATCATCACCCCGTTGCGGATGTTGTCCAGCACCAGTTCATAAAAACGGATTTTTTCCTGAAGCTCTTCCACGGACTTAGCAATCATTGGCCGGCTCCTGACGTTTTTCCCGGAGGGGCAGGTGGATCGTAAAAACAGACCCTTGCCCGGGTGAGGATTCCACGGTTAAACGCCCGCCCTGTTCCTTCACCATTTTCTCGGTAACCGGCAAGCCCAGGCCTGTGCCCTGAGACTCCTTGGTGGTGAAAAAACGCGTAAAAAGATTTCGTTGAATCTCCTCATCCATGCCGATTCCATTATCCCGAACCTGGAAAACAAGGTCCGATTCGGCCGGTTCGAAAAAGACCTCTACTCGAGGGGCTTCCCCGGGAGGATACTCCTTTTCCCGGCAGGCCTCGATGGCGTTCATGATCAGGTTCATCAAGGCCCGGAACAGGGCGGAGGCGTCCAGCGGGAAGAAGAACCCTTCCTCTCCCCGGATACTAATTTCGATGCCCTCCATCCGCGCGGCCTGGTCGACCACGTTCACGGTGTCCCGGATCAAATGGAGCGGGTCCACAGGGCTCAGGGCCGGGGTCCGAGCCCGGCAGTAGCCGAGCATGTCCAGACTGAGTTTGCTGATGCGTTCGACGCCCTTTTGAACGATCTGCCAGCCTTCTTCCAGCAGCGCCTGATCGTCTTTTTTTAACCCGGTATTGACCAGGTAGGAGCCGCCTTTCAGACCGTTTAAAATATTTTTCATGCAATGGGAGATGCCGGCTACCGTTTGTCCGATGGCCGCCAGCCGTTCGTTTTCAATAAGCTGACGGCGCAGTCGGTTTTCTTCGGTGACGTCCTTGCTGATGCCTACCGTTCCCAGGATGTGGCCCTCTCGATCCCGCAGGAGAGAGAGGGATAGGCTGATTTCCGCTAACTGTCCGCTTTTGGTGAGCAGATCAGCCGGGAAGTTGTTTACCGCCCCACGGGCCCGGACTTCCGCCAGCAGTTGTTTTCGGTTTTCAGGGTTTTCCCAGATTTCATCAATGGACCGCCCGATGATTTCAGCCCGGGAATAACCCAGCATCCGCTCGCCGCCGGGATTGAAGGTTACGATACGGCCGTCCAGGTCCGTAGTGATGATCATGTCGGAGGAATGGGCCAGGATATTTTCCAGGTATTCCTGGTGCCGGCGGACTTCCTCCTCCAGGGCTATTTCCGCGGACTGCAGTTGAACTTTTTCCGCTTCGATCTGGATCAGGTCCCAAAGGAGACGGGCGCCGCGGTGGTCGATGGAACTGATTTCCAAGGGTTTGGTCCGGAGCATCCGTTCCCGGACCTGGGGGGACCCGGTCAGCTCAATAATCAGGTTTAACCCGGGGAGCTGGTAGAGTTGAATAAAATCGGAGGTGGTAAAGATGCCCAGTTGCCGGGCCTGGCGGATGCCCGGGGCCTCCGGGTTGGGGTCGGCCACTCCCAGAATTTCCAGGCCCAGGCGGCCCAGGCGCTCTTCTCCCAAAAGGGCTAAGAGATCGGCGCAGGCCTGGCCGCCCCCGATGAGGGCTGCCTTGAGAGGGATCCGGGCTTGGGTCCCGCGGCGGATCGGAGGTGGGACGGGTGGGTCATCGTTCGGTCGGAATAAGTCGCCGACCCCTTCCCCCCGAATGTTTTGCGTAGCCGTCATCCGCTTCTCCTGGTTTGGGGGGACATGGGAAGGTGTCGAGAAGCAACCGAAATTACTTGGTTAAAACCCGCTGAAGGGCCTCCATAAAGGCATCGGGCTCGATGGGTTTGTCCAGAAAGGCCTCCGGTCGGGCATCGATGATCAGGTCCAGGATTTCCTCCACCGGTTTTTCCGTCGAAGGTTCCCGGCCTTCATGAAAACTGCGCAGCGTCGCCAATTGTTTGAGGAATTCGGCCTCCCCGGTTAAAATGATGATGGGGATATTCTTAAACCGATCCACTTTTTTTAGATCATTGAACATCTGGATGCCGCTTTTTTTGGGCATCCGGATGTCCAGAACGATCAACCCCGGAAGGGATTCTGCCAAACGCTTCAGACCCTCTTCCCCATTGGCGGCGCTGCGGATATTCGTGAAACCATTTTCCTCCAGGATGATGGTTAAATAGCGAATGTTTTCCTTTTCGTCGTCGACGATCAGTATTTCAGTATCAAAAGCCATTGGGGGCCCCGGGGCATTGAAAAAAAAAGAACAGCCCTAAGGTTTAACTTTCCTGTTGAATAGCGCTCAGCAGCCAGGTGCCCTGGCCGCCCACGGGCCGCGTAAAGGTCCAGTATTCTCGGAATTTGACCGGTTCGGTTTTGCTGCCGGAAACCACGGCCCCGGTCTTTTTATCTTCCAGGTAATCCAGTAAATTGGCGTAAAAGAGGATGGTGATATAGTCTTTTCCTTCCTCCTGCCAGGCTTCGGTGATATCCACCGAACGGACTGAAATATTTTCCAGCCGGTTGACCTGGCCCCGGGCTTTTTGACCTTCCAGATCCTGGGAGAACATGGCTTTGATCTCCGGACCTAAAAAGGGGGTCAGCGACCCCAGATCCTGATTGGTCCAGGCAGCCTGGATTTTAAAGAAAAGGTCCTGGACCCATTCTTTGAAATCCGCCGGATTGAACCGGGCGTCCATGGACTGGATATGTCCGATTCCGGCCTCGACCGTTTGATCCGAGGCTGGGGCTTGAGGTGAAAACGATTCCTGGGCATAGGCAGGGGGAATATAATTGGTTTGCTGGGTTTGGGACTCGGCGGTCTTTTTTCGATTGCGAATAAACCGGAATAATAGAAAGGCGCCTATCCCCAGAAGCAAAATCTCCAGAAAACCGATTCCGCCGCCGCCTCCGCCGCCGGATCCCATGGCGCCGTGACCCAGGCCGCTGAAGAGCATACTTCCGAGAAACCCGCCGGCCAGACCTCCCGCCAACCCCCGCATTAAAGGGCTCCCCATCCCCATGGACGGAGCATTCGGCGTGGAGCGGTTGGACATCCCCGAAGAAGGGGCGCCGGGGTTTTGCTGATACGGGCTCATGGTCTGGGGCGCGGAAGAGGACCGGCTCCCGCGAGATCCTCCAGATC
>Ga0315292_10001760_pt1 | contig 11854 bp, 10 predicted proteins | sample YL17G13_0_MG_FD_204029 | JGI IMG/M metagenome (GOLD analysis project Ga0315292, IMG submission 204029) | Sediment microbial communities from Yellowstone Lake, YNP, Wyoming, USA - YL17G13_0 | ecosystem: Environmental > Aquatic > Freshwater > Lake > Sediment | place: USA: Wyoming | collected... | reverse complement strand
GCGATGAGCGGCAACTCGCCGGTCTGCGCGGCGAAAGCCATCGGCACCGACCACGAGAACGCGAGACCGAGGTACGCCTGCGGCAGCGCAAAGAACCGCTTCAGGAACGGGTAGGTCACGGCCAGCACGCCGCCGATCAGCGCGAGCACCTGCGTCGGGCGATTGAGCGGGATCAGCAGCGCCAGCGCGATCAGTCCGAGCACGGCGAAAACGGCCAGCGCTTCGGCCGGCGACACCACGCCGCGCGCCAGCGGGCGGCTCGCCGTGCGGCGCACGTGCGGATCGAACTCGCGGTCTGCAAAGTCGTTGATCACGCAACCAGCGGCGCGCATCACGAAGGTGCCGAGCAGGAAGATGACGAAGATCCGCTCGTCCGGGTGGCCGTCGGCCGAGATCCAGAGCGCCCACAGCGCCGGCCACAGCAGCAGCCAGATGCCGACGGGCCGATCGAGCCGCATCAGGCGCGCGTATTCGACCAGCCGGCCGCGCACGCGGGTGAAGCTGGTCACCGGCGCACTGGCGGATTTCTCGTGATCGGTCAGGTTGCTCATCGTGGCAATCTTCAGACGTTGCGGAATCGTTCGCCCGCGCCGACCCAGCGGCCGACGAGGCCCGCTATGTTGGCCTGCGGACCGCCCAGCATCAATGCCGACGCGCGCTGGACGTCCGGCAACAGGTCCGCGTCGCGGATCAGGTCGGCCACCCGCAGCTGCATCAGCCCCGTCTGGCGCGTGCCCAGCAGTTCGCCCGGGCCGCGCAGTTCGAGGTCCCGGCGCGCCACTTCGAAGCCGTCGTTCGTTTCGCGCAGCACCGCCAGCCGCTCACGCGCAATGGGGGACAGCGGGCCCTGGAACAGCAGGACGCACGTGCTTTCGACCGAGCCGCGACCCACGCGGCCGCGCAACTGGTGCAGCTGGGCAAGCCCCATGCGCTCGGCGTTCTCGATCACCATCAGGCTCGCGTTGGGCACGTCCACGCCCACCTCGATCACCGTCGTCGCGACCAGCAGATCGAGCTTGCCCTGCTTGAACGAGGTCATGACCGCGTCCTTCTGCTTGCCCGCCATCCGGCCGTGGATCAGGCCGATGCGCACGCCCGGCAGCGCCTCCGCGAGCTGCGCCGCGGTTTTCTCCGCGGCCTCGTAGCGCACGAGGTCGGACTCGTCGATCAGTGGGCACACCCAGTACGCCTGGCGTCCAGAGCGGCAGGCCGTGTCGATGCGCTCGACGATGTCGCTGCGCCGCGTGTCCGGCAGCACCACGGTCTTGATCGGCGTGCGACCCGGCGGCAGCTCGTCGATGATCGAGACGTCGAGGTCCGCATACGCCGTCATGGCGAGCGTGCGCGGAATCGGCGTGGCGGTCATCACCAGCTGATGCGGAAACCGTCCTGCGGACTGGCCTTTCTCGCGCAGTTGCAGGCGCTGGTGCACCCCGAAACGGTGCTGCTCGTCGACGATGGCCAGCACGAGTCGCTGGAACTCGATGCCTTCCTGGAACAGTGCGTGCGTGCCCACGGCCACCTGGATCGAGCCTGACGCCAGGTCGGCTTCGAGCGCTGCGCGCACCTTGCCGGTCTGCCGGCCGGTCAGCAGCGCGACGCGAATGCCGAGCGGTTCGAGCCAGCTGCTGAAGTTGCGCGCGTGCTGTTCGGCGAGCAGTTCCGTCGGCGCCATCACGGCCGCCTGCGCGTCATGCTCGACTGCACGCACCGCGGCCAGCGCAGCGACCACCGTCTTGCCCGAACCGACGTCGCCCTGCACCAGTCGCATCATCGGATGCGGACGCTGCAGGTCCTGCTCGATCTCGGCCCACACGCGCGATTGCGCGCCCGTGAGCCGGAACGGCAGGTTCGCGAGGCAACGCTCGGCCAGGTCGTTCCTGCGCGGCAGCGACCACGCGGCGTCCTTGTCCGTTTCCTGTCGCAACAGACGCAGGCTCAGCTGATGGGCCAGCAGTTCCTCGAAGGCGAGCCGTCGTTGCGCCGGGTGCCGTCCTGCTTCGAGCTCGGCGACGTTGGCGTCGGGTGGTGGCCGGTGCACGTAATGCAGCGCGGCTTCGAGCGGCGGTAACTCGAACGCATCGAGCACGCCGGCCGGCACGTAATCCTGGATCGCGCCTTGCGCCAGCATCGCCAGCGCCATGTCGGTGAGCATGCGCAACCGTCCCTGCTGCACGCCTTCCGTCGTCGGATAGATCGGCGTCAGGCAGTCGGGCGGCGCACCGCTCGCATCGGCGAGCACGCGCCGGTATTCCGGATGCACGATTTCGAGACCGCCCGGACCGGGACGCGCTTCACCGAAGCAGCGCAGGCGCTGGCCGCGCACCAGTTGCGCCTGCTGTGCACCCGAAAAATGAAAGAAGCGCAGCGTGACGAAACCCGTGCCGTCGGCGATGCGCACCAGCAGCGTGCGCCGCCGCCGGAACACGACTTCCGCCAGCTGGATCTCGCCTTCGATGACGGCGCGGTCGCCGTTGCGCAGCGTGCCGATCGGCACGACGCGCGTGCGGTCCTCGTAGCGCAGCGGCAGGTGGAAGAGCACGTCCTGCACCGTGTGCAGACCGAGCTTCGCCAGCAGCTCGGCGAGCGCCGGCCCGACTCCTCGCAGCGCCGTGACCGGACGTTCGGCGAGCGTGGCGTCACTCATCGACTCAGACTCAGAGGACGAGGATGCCGTCCACTTCCACGGCCGTGCCCCGCGGCAGGGCGGCAACGCCGATGGCGGCACGCGCCGGGTAGGGCTGCGCGAAGTACTCGGCCATCACCTTGTTGACCGTCTGGAAATTGCCCATGTCGGTCAAGTAAACGTTGAGCTTTACGGCGTTCGCCAGGTCGCCGCCGCCGGCGCGTGCCACGGCGCGCAGGTTCTCGAACACCTGCCGCACCTGCGCCTCGATGTCGCCCGTCACGAGTTCGCCCGTCTGCGGATCGAGCGGGATCTGGCCCGACAGGTACACGGTGTTACCGGCCTTGATGGCCTGCGAATAGGTACCGATGGCCTGCGGCGCCAGCTTGGTCGCGACGGGAGTGAAGGACACGGGACAGCTCCTGGAAACGTGGTCGATGCGCAGAGGGTAGTGGAGTGCCAGGAGTGTGAACAGTAGCGGGGCTCGTCCGTGACCCGCTGCGCAGCACCGGCAGCCGGACGCGGGTCAGGGCGTGAACGCCACCGAGCGCGTGAGGAAGGTGTAGTCCCCCTCGATCGCCATCAGGCCGATCAGTACCAGCAGGCACAGCGGCGGCACCAGGATCACGAGCTTGAGCGCCATCCGTTCCCACTTCATGTGCATGAAAATGCTGACGATCAGGCCGGCCTTCAGGAACATGAACACGATGATGAGCGTCCAGCGCAGCAACCCCTGCACGTGAAAATAGTCGACCGAGTAGGAGAGCGCGCTCAGTACGAACAGCGCCAACCAGATCCAGAGATAGACGCTGATCGGATGCTGGGTACCTTCGTGGGCTGACATGGCTGTTCCTACCAGAGATAGAAGAACGCGAAGATGAAGACCCAGACGAGGTCGACGAAGTGCCAGTACAGGCCGGCGATCTCGACGATCTCGTAGTTGCCGGTGCGCTCGTAATCGCCGCGCCAGACCTTGAGCGCCACGACAACGAGATAGATGACCCCGGCCGAGACGTGCAGTCCGTGGAAGCCGGTGATCATGAAGAACGAGGAGCCGAACTGCGCCGCGCCGAGCGGATTGCCCCAGGGTCGGATGCCTTCCTCCGTGATCAGCTTGGTCCACTCGAAGGCCTGCATGCCGACGAACGTCGCGCCGAAGCCCGCGGTGATCAGCATCAACGCGGCGGTGCGGCCCCGGTTGCGGCGGTAACCGTAGTTCACTGCCATCGCCATCGTGCCGCTGCTGCTGATCAGGATGAACGTCATGATCGCGATCAGGATCAGCGGGATGGGTTGCCCGCCGAGACTCAGCGCGAAGACTTCGCTGGGGTTTGGCCAGGGCACGGTCGTCGACATCCGCACGTGCATGTACGACACCAGGAAGCACGAGAAGATGAACGTGTCGCTGAGCAGGAAGATCCACATCATCGCCTTGCCCCAGGGCACCGGGAAGGCCTGCTTGTCCGACGAGAAGTCGGTGACGACGCCGGCCAAGCCCTCGACTACGCCGGCCGGCTCAATGTGTCCCGTCATGGTTTCGACTGCCATAGGCGTGCGCATCCCCCGGGTCAGGTAGTCAGGAGCAGTCCGAACAGAACGAGCCAGACGACCAGCAGGTAGTGCCAGTACACGGTGCAAAGCTCCACGCTCTGGCGTGTCGCAGCGGTGGCGGTGCGGCCCCGCGACATCCTGCTTGCCGCCCGGCCCCACACAAACAGCCCGCCGAGCAGGTGCAGGCCATGCAGGCCGGTCAGAACGTAGAAGAAAGCGTTCGCAGGGTTACTCGCCGCGTAGTAGCCCGCCGCCTGCAGTTGGTGCCACGCCAGCCACTGGCCGGCGAGAAAGGCGATTGCGCAGAAGCCGCCTGCGAGCATGCCGAGGTTGGCAAGCTCGAACTTGCCGCGACCCAGCGCGCTGCTGGCGAGTTGCATGCCCAGACTGCCCGCGACCAGCAAGGCCGTGTTCACCCACAGGATTCCCGGCTCGGCGACCGGGCGCCAGTCCCTCAGGTCGACGCCCTTCACGACTGCCGGGCTCATGCGCATGAGGTATGCCGTGATGAACAGCGCGAAGAACGACGACACCACCGCGAGAAACACCCACAACCCGATACGCGCCGCCGCGGGGCCCGCCATCCCGGCGGCGTCACGGCCATCGTAGGTGCCCTGCGCCTCCCACGACTTCGTGGTCAGTCCCCGTACGGCCAGCCACCAGACGAAAATGCCTGCGAGGAGCGCGACTGCGGCGACGATGAGGTTCATCCGTGGTTTGCCTGGCCATGCGTGGCCGGGATGCGCCCGTCCGGCGGCTGGTTCTGCGGCACGAAATCGTCCTTGTAGCCGGGCGCGCCGTATTCATAGGCCCAGCGATAGACCACCGGCAATTCAGGCCCCCAGTTGCCGTGTCGCGGCGGCGTCTCGGGTGTCTGCCATTCGAGCGTGGTCGCACGCCAGGGATTGCCGCCGGCAGGCTTGCCGTGCTTCAGGCTCCAGGCCAGGTTGAACAGGAAGATCAACTGCGAGGCTGCCACGAACAGCGCGGCGACGGAGATGGCGGCATTCATAGACTGCACCGAATCCGGGATGAAGTACGTGTCGCCCATGGCGAAGTAGCGACGCGGCAAACCGAGGATGCCGAGGTAGTGCATCGGCAGGAAGATCGCGTACGTGCCGAAGAACGTGAACCAGAAGTGCAGCTTGCCCAGCGTTTCATTGGTCATGCGCCCGGTCATCTTCGGGTACCAGTGGTAGATCGCGCCGCAGACCACCAGCACTGGTGACACGCCCATCACCATGTGGAAATGCGCGACGACGAAATAGGTGTCCGAGAGCGGCACGTCCACCGTGACATTGCCAAGGAACAGCCCGGTCAGCCCGCCATTGATGAAGGTGAACACAAAACCGATGGCGAACAGCATCGGGACCGTGAGGTGCACGTCGCCGCGCCAGAGCGTGAGCACCCAGTTGTAGACCTTGAGTGCGGTCGGAATCGCGATGATCAGGGTCGTGGTGGCGAAGAAGAACCCGAAATACGGATTCATGCCGCTGACGTACATGTGGTGGGCCCAGACCACGAAGCTCAGCACGCCGATCGCGACGATCGCCCAGACCATCATCCGGTACCCGAAAATGTGGCGTCGCGCATTGACGCTGATCAGGTCCGAGACGATGCCGAACGCCGGCAACGCAACGATGTAGACCTCAGGGTGACCGAAGAACCAGAACAGGTGCTGAAACAGCAGCGGGCTGCCGCCCTTGTGCCCCGTCTGGTCGCCGAGTGACATGATCGCCGGCATGAAGAAGCTCGTGCCGAGATGGTTGTCGAGAATCATCATGATCGCGCTGACGAGCAGTGCCGGGAAGGCCAGCAGGGCCAGGACAGTGGCCATGAAAATGCCCCAGACCGACAACGGCAGCCGCATGAGCGTCATGCCGCGGCACCGCGCCTGCAGCACCGTCACTACGTAATTCAGGCCGCCCATCGTGAATCCGACGATGAAAATGGCGAGCGACACCAGCATCAGCGTGATGCCCCAGTCGGCGCCCGGCGTGCCGGCGAGAATCGCCTGCGGCGGATAGAGGGTCCAACCCGCTCCCGTTGGTCCACCGGGCACGAAGAAGCTGGCGACGAGCACCAGTACGGCGAGCAGGTAGACCCAGTAGCTGACCATGTTCAGGTACGGGAAGACCATGTCGCGCGAGCCGCACATGAGCGGGATCAGGTAATTGCCGAAGCCGCCGAGGAACAGCGCCGTGAGCAGGTAGACCACCATGATCATGCCGTGCATGGTGACGAACTGGTAGTAGCTGCTCGGGTTGATGAAATGGAACGTGCCGGGAAAACCGAGCTGCAGCCGCATCATCATCGACAGCCCGATCGCCACGAGCCCGATGGCCATCGCCGTCACCATGTACTGGATGGCGATCACCTTGTGATCCTGGCTCCAGACGTACTTGGTGAGGAACGTCTGCGGGTCGTGCAGGTGCGCGTGCTGGTCCGCGATCGCGACGTATGACATCAGGTCGTCTCCGTGCTCGGCATTGCGTCGCCTGCGTTCAGCGCAGGGTGTTGATATACGCCAGCAAGTCGTCGGTCTGCTTGCCTTCGGCCACGACCTTGCTCAGCCGCGCCATCTGCGCGCCATGGAAATCCTGCGGATGGCGGCCACGATGGCCTTCCCGGAACTGCTGCAACTGGCGCGCCAGGTACCAGTCGCTCATGCCGGCGAGCGGTGGCGCATTCGTCGACCAGGAACCCTGGCCCGCGGCGCCGTGGCAGTACGAGCAGGTGACGTAGCTGGACGCGCCCGCCGCAGCATCGCCACGGAGGGTCGAGCTCGCGGCGCGGTCCGGCAGCGATGCGATGTAGGCAACGACGTTGTCGATGGTCGTATCGTCGAGCGGCTCGGCAATCACCGCCATCTGCGTCGCAATGTCATTGCCCGGCGCGCCGCCGCGCACGCCATGCTGGAAGTTGTGCACCTGTCGCGTGAGGTACCAGCTTGGCAGGCCGCTGAGTTTCGGCGCGTTGACCGCCGGATTGCCTTCGGCCTGCGGGCCGTGGCAGGCCGAGCAGACGGCGAACGTCGCCTGGCCCGCGACCAGGTCGGCCGCGGGGCGCGCCTGCAACTGCGCGAATGTCTGCTGGCCGTCGAGCCATGCCTGGTAAGCGGCGGCCTCGTCGACGACGACCCGGCCGCGCATGGCGAAGTGCCCCATGCCGCACAGTTCCTCGCACAGGATCTCGAACTCGCCAGTCCGGGTGGGTGTCAGCCACAGGAAGGTGACCATGCCCGGCACCATGTCCATCTTCACGCGGAACTGCGGCACGGTGAAATTGTGCAGGACGTCCTTGGACCGCAGCAGCACCTTGACGGGTTGGTCGAGCGGCAGGTGCAGCTCGGACCCCGGGATCAGGACGTCGTCGCGGCCGCGCGGATCGTTGACGTCCATGCCGAACGGGTTGTCGGCGCCGATCAGCGAGGCATCGATGGCACCGAGCACGCCGTCTTTCCCCGGCAGGCGGAAGCCCCACGACCACTGCTGGCCGGTGACCTCGACCACGGCCGCGTCATCCGGCACGGTCACGAACTTCGCCCAGACGACAAGGCCCGGCGCCAGCATCGCGATGACGCCGATCGACGTCAGCCCGATCAGCCACCATTCGAGTTTCTTGTACTCGGGTTCGTATTCCGCCCGGCGTGTCTGGCCCTTGCGATGCCGGTAGCGGACGATCGCGTAAGCCATGAACAGGTTCACGGCCACGAACACGGCGCCGGTGACCCAGAACGTCAGGTTGAGGGTGTCGTCCATCGTCTGCCAATTGGAGGCGATTGGCGTTAACCACCACGGATTCAGGAGATGGAACGCAACCGTTCCGATCACCAGCAAGACGATCGCGATCGCAATGACCACGGGCTACTCCTTCTGGAGGAGCTGATCACCCGGTGGCCGGGTTGCCGGTTCTCGCTTGAGCGTACTGAACGGATTGATGAAATGCCGGTCGACTGCAACCAGTTCGGATTCGGGATGACGCTCGCGCATCATCTTGCTGACCACTTCTTCCTGCTCCTTCAGCGCATAGATAAGGATCAGGAACTTCCCGGCTTCAATGTCGTCATGAAATTTCGCGAGCTTGCGGTTCTCGATGCCGATACCGATCAGCCCGCCTTCCCAGGCGCCGAACAGCGTTGCCACTCCGACCAGGGCGTAGTAGACGAATGCCGGAATCTCGACGCCGATAGGGTCGAAGTATTCGAGCAGGGCCACGCCGAGCAGGCCGACCAGGAAACCGAGCACGCCACCGATGATGCCGTCCCGAACGAGATCCAGCGTCTCGAGATAATTGCTGGAGTGGATGTGCTGCTGCTGCAGCCCGGCCTCGTCACGCGAAATGACGTGGACAAAGAAGTCCTTGACGCCAACCTCGTGCAGGTCATCCGATATGACGTGGGTGCTGTCGAGCGTCGGCGCCAGATAGTAAAGGCACTTCATCTACTCCCCCCGCTGAAATAGTTGTCGCGACCGGCCTGAGCTAAGCGCGGCTACTCCTCTCCCCAGAACCAGGCGAGCAGCCCGAAACCGAACAAGGTGACTGCAATGAGCGCGAACGGCAGCGCGGGCCCCCAGAGCGGCATGTGGTCCAGCGAACTGGCGGCCCGAATGACTGGCTGGGCGACGAGTACGAGGACGGCGCCGATGGCGATGCCGCGGGCCAAATACGATCCACGCTGCCAGGCGAAGAACCACAGCAACATGCCACCCAACAGCACAAACGTGATTACGAATGCGGTCATTGCGGGCAAACTCTAGCAGATATTTTCCGGATGGAAGCGCCAGATGCGAATGCGTCTTGATACTGCAGTGCAGCGAAATTCATCGCGTGCCGCAGGCCCGCCGCGCTCCAATCGGGGTCCTCAGGATTTCCGGCGGCCCGCCAGGATGATCGCGACTGCCACCATGCCGAGCACCATCAGGACGGGGATCGCGGCCGCGAGCATCGAGTAGTCGACGCGGTACCGTCCCGCGGTCGGATCGTAGACCGAGCAGTAGAGCCGCACCCGCTCGATGAGCCCTTGCAGCGAAGCGCGCTCGACGCGACGACCGAGCAGCAAGTCCTTGAGCGGCTCAATCAACTCCGGAGGCGCGAACGCCACGCCGTACACCTGCTGCGCGACAGTGCCGTTGGCATCCAGGATCGTGACCTGCGTGATGTGGTCGAACCCCCGGACAGACGGCAGCCAGGTGAAGCCGACCTCGTCGGTGAGGCGGCGCACCGTCGTCGCATCGGCGCTCGCAAAGTGCCAGTCCGGGTCATCGATACCGCGATCGCGTCCATAGGCCAGCATGCGCTCAGGGCTGTCGTGAGCGCTGTCGAAGCCGACCGTGAGCACGGCAAAGCTGCGTGCGCCCAGCGCCTCGCGCGCAATCCGCGTGACCTCACGCAGGTGCAGGGTCTGGCCCGAGCAGACGGAGAGACAATTGGTAAAGACGAGGCTCAGCACCACCGGACGTCCGCGCAGGTCGGCGAGACGCAGCGGTTTGCCACGCTGGTCGATGAACTCGTGATTGCCCGTCCCGCGGCCGATAACCGCCTGACTCGCGCGCAGCGCTGCGGCATCGACCTCGTTGACCGTCGCTTGCGTCGCGTGGCCGACCGATGTGGTGACCAGGAGCGCCAGCACGACGCCGCACCAGGCGCGAACTCGCCGTTTCGCGGCAGCTCTATCGGAATGCGTTCCGACTAACCCCTGCCTCACCTTCCTCCTTTTCCAAGCCCATCCGCTCACGAGAGCGTCCGCGCCACTTTCAATACTTCGCTCATCCCGCGCACCGCGCGGATCACGCTCGCGAGCTGCCTACGGTCGTGCACCATCAGCTCGAAGATCAGCGTCGACGTGTCCGTGTCGCGCTCCACGACCGACACGCGATCGATGTTGGTCTGCGTGCCCGCGATCGCGGAGGCGACCGACGCCAGCACGCCCATGCGGTTGGTGACGTCGGCGCGGATCTCGACGTGGAAGAGGCGATCGGTCGCCGCCTGCCAGGAGACTGGAATCCATTTCTCCGGTTGCTTGCGGAACGACGCGAGGTTGCCGCAGGCCTCGCGATGGATCACGACGCCGCGGCCGCTCGAGAGGCTCGCCAGGATCGGGTCGTTCGGAATCGGGAAGCAGCAGCGTGCGTACGACACGACGAGGCCTTCGGTGCCGGCAATGATGAGCGGACCGGCAATGGCATCGACCACTCCCTCCGAGTCCGCGGGCAACAGCCGGCGGGCGATGAAGGGAGCGACGCGTTCGCCGAGGCCGATCCTCTCGAACAGGTCGTCGTGTGCGCGCAAGCCGAGCTCGGCCACCACGGCGTCCACCGCAGCCGTGGGAATCTTGCGCAGCGACAGCGAGAATTCCTCGAGCGCCTGGTTCAGCAGGCGCTTGCCGAGATCGATCGCTTCGCCGCGCTTCAGGTTCTTCAGGTACTGGCGGATCGACGCGCGCGCCTTCGCCGTGACGACGAAGTTGACCCACGCGGGGTTCGGCGTGGCGCCCTTCGCGGTGATGATCTCGACGGTCTGGCCGTTGCGCAGCGGTGTGCGCAGCGGCACCAGGCGGCGATCGACCTTGGCCGCCACGCAGCGGTTGCCGACGTCGGTGTGCACGGCATACGCAAAATCGACGCAAGTCGAGTTGCGCGGCAGGCGCCGGATTTCGCCCTTCGGCGTGAACACGTACACCTTGTCCGGGAACAGGTCGACCCGGACGCTCTCGAGGAATTCCTCGGGGTTGCCGCCCTGCTGGATCTCGACCAGCTGCTGCAGCCACTCGCGCGCGCGATCGCCCTGGATGCCGACCTGGGTGCCGCCGCCTTCCTTGTACTGCCAGTGTGCGGCGATGCCGGATTCCGCGACGCGGTGCATCTCTGCCGTGCGGATCTGCACTTCGGTCGGCGTGCCGTTCGGCCCGAACAGCGTGGTGTGCAGCGACTGGTAGCCGTTGACGCGCGGGATCGCGATGTAGTCCTTGAAGCGGCCGGGCATCGGCTTGAACACCGAATGCACGACGCCGAGCGTGCGGTAGCAGGTGTCCGGCTTGTCGACGATGAGGCGGAACCCGTACACGTCGACGATCTCGATCAGCGAGACCTTCTTGCGCCGCATCTTCTCGTAGATGCTGTAGACGTCCTTCTCGCGGCCTTCGATCGTCACTGGAATCTGCGCCACGTCGAGCGCTTCCTTGAGCGACGTGGCGATGCGGCCGACGAACTGCTTGTGGTTGCCGCGCGCGGCCTTCACCGCGGACTCGATGACCTTGTAGCGCTTCGGATACAGCGCGCGGAAGCCGAGGTCTTCGAGCTCGCGCTTGATCGAGTGCATGCCGAGGCGGTTGGCGATCGGGGCGTAGATCTCGAGCGTCTCGCGCGCGATCGTGCGGCGCTTGGCGGGCGGCATTGCGCCCAGCGTGCGCATGTTGTGGGTACGGTCCGCGAGCTTGACCATGATCACGCGGATGTCGCGGACCATGGCGAGCAGCATCTTGCGGAAGCTTTCGGCCTGCGCCTCGGCGCGGCTGCGGAACTGGATCTGGTCGAGCTTGCTGACGCCGTCGACGAGCTCGGCAACGTCGCTGCCGAAGCGTGAGGTGATCTCGTCCTTGGTGTTGGGCGTGTCCTCCATGACGTCGTGGAGGATCGCGGCCATCATCGTCTGCGCGTCGAGCTTGAGGTCGGCGAG
>Ga0315292_10001757_pt1 | contig 11856 bp, 11 predicted proteins | sample YL17G13_0_MG_FD_204029 | JGI IMG/M metagenome (GOLD analysis project Ga0315292, IMG submission 204029) | Sediment microbial communities from Yellowstone Lake, YNP, Wyoming, USA - YL17G13_0 | ecosystem: Environmental > Aquatic > Freshwater > Lake > Sediment | place: USA: Wyoming | collected... | reverse complement strand
TCGCGCGCACGCTGGGCAACGTGCCGGCGCTGAACCAGGAGCTCATGGGCACCAGCTTCCTGGCGCAGAACGCGAACAAGAAATCGCTCACGCTCAACCTCAAGCTCGAGGAAGCCCGGGAGATCTTCCGCGCGCTCGCGACGCAGGCGGACGTGGTGGTCGAGAACTTCCGCCCCGGCGTGATGACGCGCCTCGGCCTCGGCTGCGAGCAGCTGCGCGCGCTGAACCCCCGCCTGATCTACTGCGCGATTTCGGGCTTCGGCCAGACCGGGCCGGACGCGCACAAGCCCGCCTACGACCAGATCATCCAGGGCCTGAGCGGCGTGATGGACGTCAACGGCGATGAGCGGCTGCACCCGCTGCGCTGCGGCTTCCCGGTGTGCGACACGGTCGGCGGCCTGAACGCGGCGTTTGCGATCATGGGCGCCCTCTATTACCGGGCACGCACCGGTGAAGGCCAGTTCATCGACATCGCCATGCTCGACTCGGTGATGCCGTTGATGGGCTGGGTCGCGGCCAACCTGCTGATCGGCGGCGTGCCGCCGGTGCCGATGGGCAACGACAACTTCACCGCGGCGCCCTCCGGCGTCTTCGCCACCGAGGACGGCTGCATCAACATCGCCGCGAACCAGCAGGAGCAGTGGGAAGCGGTGTGTGACCTGGTCGGGCTGCCCGAGCTCAAGATCGACGAGCGGTTCCACAAGCGCGACGTGCGCAAGGCGAACCGCCGGCTGCTGACGCCGCTGCTCGAAGCGAAGCTGCAGGAGCGGCCCACGGCGTACTGGGTGGAGGCGCTCAACGCGAAGGGCGTGCCGTCGGGCGAGATCCTCGATCTCAAGTCGGCGCTCGAGCAGGCCCAGGTTGCCCACCGCGGCACGATCCAGACGGTGCACGAACCCGGGATCGGCGACCTGAAGCTGTTCAATCTCACCGCGAAGTTCGAAAAAACCCCCGCGGCCATCGACGCCCCGCCGCCGCGCCTGTCGGCGCACACGGACGAGATCCTCGGGGCCCTCGGCTACGACGCCGGGGCGATCGCGGCGTTGCGCCAGAAGGGAGTCGTCTGACCCATGGGTATGACGGTCGCGCAGAAGATCCTCGCGCGCGCCTCCGGCCTCGCCAGTGTCGAGGTCGGCGACGTGGTCGAGCCCGCCGTCGACATGGCCATGTCGCACGAGAACACCGCGCTGGTCATCAATCAGTTCCTCGAGGTTTTCAAGGACACCGGGCTCGAGCCGACGGTCTGGGATCCGTCGAAGATCGCGGTCATCTTCGACCACCGGGTCCCCGCCGAATCGGCGAAGACCGCCACCAATCAGAAGAAGGTGCGCGAGTTCGCCGCGGCGCAGGGCATCGCGAAGTTCCACGACGTGCGCGGCGACTCGGGCGGCATCTGCCACCAGGTGATGGCCGAGGAAGGCTACGACAGGCCGGGCGCCGTGATTGTCGGCGCTGACAGCCACACGACGAGCCACGGCGCCCTCGGGGCGCTGGCCTTCGGCGTGGGGGCGACCGAGATGGCGTCGATCTGGACGCTGGGCCGCGCGCTGAACATCCAGGTGCCGGCGACGATCAAGGTGGTCGTGACGGGCCGGTTCGGCGAGCGCGTCACGCCGAAGGATCTCATCCTCCACCTCGTCGGCCTGCTCACCGCCGAGGGCGCGAACTTCAAGGTGATCGAGTTCCACGGCGACGCGATCGCGAACATGCCGACCTCCGGCCGGCTGGTCCTGTGCAACATGTCGGTCGAGGCCGGCGCGACCGCCGGCATCGTGCCCGCCGACCAGGAGACCGTGCGCTACCTGCGCGAGGACGCCGGCGTCACCGACCCGCTCGAACTCGTGCAGCCGGACCCGGACGCCGTGTACGACCGCGTCGTGGAGATTGACGTCAGCCGCCTCGAGCCGCAGATCGCCTGCCCGCACACGGTGGACAACGTGAAGGACGTCGGCGCGGTCGCCGGCACGAAGGTGCACCAGATTGTGATCGGCTCCTGCACCAACGGGCGGCTCGACGACCTCGCCGAAGCCGCGGCGCGCCTGAAGGGGAAGAAGATCGCGAAAGACGTGCGGATGCTCGTCTTCCCGGCCTCGTGGAAAATCTACAAGGACGCGATGACGCAGGGGTACCTCGGCGACCTGATGGACGCCGGGGCGGTCATCATGAACCCGGGCTGCGGCTGTTGCCTCGGCGTGCACCAGGGCGCGCTGGGTGACGGCGAGAACGCGCTCTCCACCACGAACCGCAACTTCCACGGGCGGATGGGCAATCCGAACGCCGCCGTCTACCTGTGCTCGCCGGCCGTCGCCGCGGCCAGCGCGCTGACCGGCGTCATTACCGACCCGCGGACAAAGGACTGACCAGCATGGCCACGGTTGTCTACACAGTCGGCGACGATGTGTCGACCGACGCCATCTACCCGGGCCGCTTCATGGCCACGGTGCTGCCCTCCGAAACGCCGCAGTTCTGCTTCGCCGACGACAAGGCGTTCAACGCGGCGCTCCAGAAGAAGACGATCGCGCCGGGCAGCGTGATTGTCGGCGGCCAGAACTTCGGCTGCGGCTCGTCGCGCGAACAGGCGGCCTCGACGCTCAAGGGTCACGGCGTGGTGATCGTCGCGCGCGGCTTCGCCCGGATCTTCCTCCAGAACTCCTGCAACCTCGGACTGCGTACGGTCATCTGCCCGACCATCGAGGCGGCGGCGGGCGACGACCTGGAGGTCACCGAGACGGCGGTGCGCAACGTGACCAGGGGCAGAGAGTTCCCGATCGTGCCGCTGCCCGCCGCGCGCCAGGCCATCATCGACGCGGGCGGCCTCATCGCCTACACCCGCACCCGGCTGGTCGCCGAGCGCCGGGCCTGAGCGCCTGGGGTCAGAGTCGACATTCTGCCGAATGTCGACTCTGACCCCACTCGGCGCGGCTTCTCGCGATGGTGAGAAATCAGACCAGGTCCCATGTTCGCTGGCGGCCACCATTCCCGCACCATTCCCGCAGGTGGCGGGCGCGGGACGACTGTGCGATCATGACAGGCATGCGCCAGATCGATGCGATGCTCCCGCTCGCCGAGGTCCGTGACCTCGCCGACGAGGTGCGGCTGCTGTTCGACGATCTCGACCGCGCCCGCCCGCTGGACCGCCGCCTCCTGCCCGGCGTCTTCTCGCCCACCCTCGACGCGCGGGAAGCCGACGACGCCGTCGACGTGATTGTCGATCTGCCGGGTGTCGCCCTCGACGACATTCGCATCCTGATCAAGGGTTCGGTGGTCATCATCGCGGGCGGCAAGATGCCGCCCAACCCGGGTGAACGGGCCGACGCCCGCTTCCACCTCGTCGAACGCGACTTCGGCCGCTTCGCCCGGGCGGTCAGACTGACGGGCGCCTTCAATACGGGCCTGGCCACCGCCACGCTCCACGGCGGCGAACTGCGCGTGCGCATCCCGAAAACCGACGAGCGCCGGGGCCGGGAGATGCTCGTCCAGGTCCGCCGGCCGACCGGCACCTAGCAGCCCGTGGTGGAAGTCGGTCGTCGCACCGAGACTGGCGATGCGCCCGGATCGCCAGGCGCGAAACGCGAGAATACGGGCAGTATTCGAGCGTTGAGTAACGCAGCGAGCCGGGATGCAGCGCCGGTCGAATGCAGACCGACTTGCGCCACGGGCTGCTAGCGCCCTGGAAGGCTTGGCCACACGTCATGCGCATCCTCTTCATCGGTGACATTTTCGGCCGGCCGGGCCGCGATCTCGTGCGGGACGCGATGCGTCCGCTGACGGCCCGCTACCAGATCGACCTGGTCGTCGCCAATGCCGAGAACGCCGCGTCCGGCGCCGGCGTGACCCGCGACACCGGCGACGCGCTGCTCGACGCGGGCGTCGACGTCATGACGTCGGGCAACCACATCTGGGACAAGAAGGAAACGCTGACCTACATCGGCGCCGAACCGCGCCTGCTCCGACCCGTCAACATGGCCGCGGGCGCCCCTGGGCGGGGCGTATTCGTCACGCGCGCCGCCGGCGGGCGGCCCGTCGGCGTCATCAACGCGATGGGCCGCATCTTCATGCCGCCGGTCGACAATCCCTTCGAGGCCGTCAACGCCGCCGTCGCCGAGCTCCAGCACGAGTGCCGGATCATCCTGGTCGACATGCACGCCGAGGCCACCTCCGAGAAGGTCGCCATGGGCTGGTACCTCGACGGCCGCGTCAGCGCCGTCGTCGGCACGCACACCCACGTCCAGACGGCGGATGCCCGCGTGCTGCCCGGCGGCACGGCCTACATCACCGACGTGGGCATGACCGGCCCGCACGACTCGGTCATCGGGATGCAGCGCGAGGCCGTCCTCAACCGGTTCGTGAACGGCTTGCCGGCCCGCATGGAGCCGGCCGCGGACAACCCGCGGCTGCAGGCCGTGGTCCTCACGATCGACGACGCGACGGGCCGCGCCTCGGGCATCGAACGCATCGACTGGTCGGCCGACGACATCACGCAGGCACGGAGCGCGTTGCGCGATGACGAACCTGTTTGATCTGCCGTTCGACGAGGCTGACGGGGCGGCCGGGCCCGACGCCGGGCCTGCCCGCGACGCGGCCCCCCGCGTCTACACCGTCACCGGGCTGACCGCCGAGATCCGGCTGCAGCTCGAGACGACGTGGGCCGAGGTCTGGGTCGAGGGCGAGGTCTCCAACTGCCGCCCGTGGACCACGGGGCACATCTACTTCTCGCTCAAGGACGCCGGCGCGCAGTTGCGGGCCGTCATGTTCAAGTCCGCCGCGCGCGCGCTGCCCTTCAAGCTCGAAGACGGCCAGCACGTGATCGCCCGCGGCCGCCTGAACGTGTACGAGCCAAAGGGCGAGTACCAGATCGTCTGTGAGACGATCGAGCCGAAAGGGCTCGGCGCGCGACAACTCGCGCTCGACCAGTTGAAGAAGCGCCTGCAGGCCGAGGGGCTGCTCGACCAGGCCCGGAAGCGGCCGCTGCCGACGCTCCCGCGCAAGATCGGCATCGTGACGTCGCTCGACGGCGCGGCGCTGCGCGACATCATCAAGGTGCTGGCGCGCCGCTACCCGAACGCGCACCTGGTCATCGCGCCCACGCGCGTGCAGGGCGACACGGCGGCGGCGGACATCGCCCGGGCCCTGGGGCTCATCGGCCGCGTGGAAGGCGTGGACGTCGTCATCGCGGGCCGGGGCGGCGGGTCGATCGAGGACCTGTGGGCCTTCAACGAGGAGACGGTCGCGCGGGCCATCGCCCGCTGCCCGGTCCCCGTCATCTCCGCCGTCGGCCACGAAACGGATTTCACCCTGGCCGACATGGTCGCCGATCTGCGTGCGCCCACCCCGTCGGCGGCGGCCGAGATCGTGGTCGCGGCCAAGAACGAGTTCGTGGCGCGGATCGACCGGCTCGCCGATCGCGCGGACGCGGCCGTGCGCGCCCGCGTGCAGGGCGGCCGCCACGATCGGCAGCGGCTCGTCGGCCGACCGGCGTTCGCAGGATTCCCGGCGCGCCTCGCGCTGCGCGGCCGTCATCTCGCGGAGGCCGAGGCGGATCTCCAGCGCACGCTGCGTGCGGCGCTCGCGCGCCGGCAGCGCGCGTTTCAGCGGCTGCAACTGCGCCTCGAAGCGCTCAACCTGCGCCGGCATCTCGCCCGGTTCCAGACGCGGCTCACGCACGCCGACGCGGGAGTGCGGGCCGCGATCCTCGCCCGCGCCCATGGCGCCCGCGCGCGCCTGGGATCCTCGGCCGCCAGGCTCGACGCGCTGAGTCCCCTCGCCGTGCTCGGCCGCGGCTACGCGGTGTGCTGGGACGCGGCGACACAGACGATTCTGCGCGATGCCGCCGCCGTGGCGGACGGCTCGGCCGTGCGCGTCACGCTGCACCGCGGCGAACTCGACTGCACCGTGCGCGGCCGGTCGCTCGACACGCCCGAGTCTCACGTCTCGCCCCCCCTGGGCGCCGAAGCCCGAAGGGCGAAGGCGGCCGAATCCCGATCTGGACCCGATCGCCCGTAGCCAGAGGACCCCACCGATGGACGTCAACATCAAGGACTTCGAAGCCGCCATCGCCGAGCTCGAGACCATCGTGAAGAAGCTCGAGGACGGCGACCTCACGCTCGAGCAGTCGCTCGATCTCTACGAACGCGGCGTGCGCCTCTCGCGCTACTGCCACGGGCGCCTCGAGGAAGCCGAGCGGCGGGTCGAACTGCTCGGCGACAAGGGCGACCTGCAGCCCGCGCCTTCGTCGCTGACCGCGCTCTCCGACGAGGACCCGCGTCGCTCCGGCGCGGACCGCGACGACAAAGGACGGCGGGCGTGACGTCCGCGGCCACCCCGGCGTTTGCGGAGTACCTCCGCGAGCGGCGGCAGGAGGTCGAGCGCGCGCTGGCCGGCCTGCTCCCCGACGCCGGCGCCCGGCTGCAGACCATCCACGACGCGATGCGCTACTCGCTGCTCGCCGGCGGCAAGCGCTTCCGTCCGATCGTCGCGCTCGCCGCGGCCGAGGCCGTGGGCGACGACGGCGCCGAGGCGCGCCGGCTCGCCATGCCCGCCGGCTGCGCGATCGAGCTCATCCACACCTATTCGCTCATTCACGACGACCTGCCCGCGATGGACAACGACACGCTGCGCCGCGGCAAGCCGACGCTGCACGTGGTCCACGGCGAGGGCATGGCGATTCTGGCCGGCGATGGGCTCCTCGCCGAGGCCTTTGTCCTGCTCGCGCGCGATCCCGACGACACGGGGCGGCCCGACATCGGCGCGCGCAAGCTGGCGACCATCCGGCGGATCGCCGAGGCCGCGGGCCCGCTCGGGATGGTCGGCGGCCAGGCCATCGATCTCCAGGCCGCAGGCCACGCCCACGACGCGCAGGCGCTCGACGGGGCCGCGCTGCGCGACATGCACGCGCGCAAGACGGGCGCGCTCATCCGCGCGGCGGCGGCCTCGGGCGCGATCATGGCCGGCGGATCGCCGGCACAGATCGCCGCCGTCGACGAGTACGCCGCCGCGATGGGGCTCGCCTTCCAGATCGTCGACGACGTGCTCGATGTGGTCGGCGCCGGAGGGGCCCTGGGCAAGACTGTCGGGAAGGACGCGGCCGCCGACAAGCCGACGTACCCGGCGCTGTACGGCCTCGACGCCTCGAAGCGCCTCGCCCGGGACGCCGCCGACGCCGCCCTCGCCGCCCTCGCGAACGAGCGGCTGGCCTGCAGCCGGCTGGCCGACATCGTCGAGTGGGTCGTGTCCCGCAGTTCCTGAGCCGCACTGCCATGCCCGCGCCGGCCCGCACGCGCCTCGACATCCGCCTCACCGACCAGGGCCTGGCCGCGTCGCGGGAACGCGCCCGCGCGCTGGTGCTCGCCGGGCGCGTGCGCGTGAACGGCGACGTCGTCACGAAGGCGGGCGCGCCGGTCGCCGCCGACGCGCGCCTCGAGGTGACGACCCCTGATTTCCCGTGGGTCGGCCGGGGCGGCGTCAAACTGGCACACGCGCTCGACGCGTTCGCCGTCGCGGTGACGGGACGCGAGGCGCTGGACATCGGCGCGTCCACCGGCGGCTTCACCGACGTGCTGCTGCAGCGGGGCGCCTGCCGGGTCGTCGCGCTCGATGTCGGCCACGGTCAGCTCGACTGGCGGTTGCGCGAGGATCCGCGCGTGGTCGTGCTCGAACGCCGCAACGCCCGCGCGCTGGAGCCGTCGTGGCTCCCGGGCCCGGTCGACGTCGTGACCATCGACGTGTCGTTCATTTCGCTGCGCCTGATCCTGCCGGCCCTGCCCGCGGTGCTGGCGCCTGGCGCTGACATCGTGGCGCTGGTGAAGCCGCAGTTCGAGGCCGGGCGCGACGAGGTGGGGCGCGGCGGCCTCGTGAAGGACCCGGCGGTGCACGAGGCGGTCATCGCGCGTGTCACGCAGGCCGCGGCGGCACTCGGCCTGATCCGCCTCGGCCTCACGCCCTCGCCCATCACCGGCGCGACGGGCAACCAGGAGTTCCTGATTCACCTGAGAAGGAGCCTCGCATGATCACGCGTGTCGGGATCGTCGCCAAACCCGGGCTGTCAGGCATCGGCGAGGATCTGCAGACGATGGCCGCGTGGCTCGCGGCGCGGCGCGTCGAGGCCGTGTTCGACCGCGACACGGCCGCGCTGGCCCGCATCGACGGCGCGCGCGTGGTGACGCGCGACGAACTGCCCCGGCACGTCGACCTGATCCTGCTGCTCGGCGGAGACGGCACGCTGCTCGGGATGGCCGACCGCGTGGCGCAGGCGGAACTCCAGATTCCGATCCTCGGCGTCAATTTCGGCGGCCTCGGCTTCCTCACGGAAATCACGTACCCGGAGCTGTTCCCCTCGCTCGAGGCCGCGCTGGCCGGCACGGCGCTGATCGATGAGCGCATGATGCTGCGCGGCAGCGTGCGGCGCGGACCGGCGGTGGTCGCGGCCCGATCGGTCCTGAACGACGTCGCCGTGACGGGTGGATCGCTCTCGCGGCTCATGGAATTCCACGTGACGGTCGGCGGCGAGTTCGTCGCGAGCTTTCACGCCGACGGCATCATCATCGCGACCCCGACCGGATCGACCGCGTACAACCTGTCCGCCGGCGGGCCAATCGTCCACCCGGCGGTCGACGCGCTGGTGCTGAACCCGATTGCGCCGCACACGCTGACCAACCGGCCGGTCGTGATCCCGGCGGGCGACACGGTCGTCGTGCAGGCCAAGGTCCGCGGCGTCGACGCCGAGGCGTTCGTCACCTTCGACGGGCAGGAGGGCGAGCCGCTGGCGGCGGGCGACACGGTGCTCGTCGAGCGCGCGCCGAGGCCGGTGCACCTGATTCGCGCGCCGACCCGCAGTTACTTCCAGGTACTGCGGCAGAAGCTGCACTGGGCGGAGCGGTAGGGGCTGGACTCGGGACTCGGGATTCGGGGTTCGGGGTTCGGATGCGAGCGGATCGCGCACCGACCGTCAGCGGCCGTTCCGCCCGCGAAAATACGCCACCTGGAACTTCTGCACGTTGCGATTGTGTTCGTCGAGCGTCGCGGCGAACGCGTGCGAACCGTCGTTGCGGCTGACGAAGTAGAGGTAGTCCACCCTCGCCGGGCGGAGCGCGGCTTCAAGCGACGCCTTGCCGGGCGCGGCGATGGGCCCCGGCGGCAGGCCGGCATATTTGTACGTGTTGTACGGCGAGTTGATCGCGAGGTCGGCCCGCGTGAGATTGCCGTCGAAGGCGCCCCGCAATTCCAGCGCATAGATCACCGTGGGATCGCACTGCAGGCCCATCCGTTTCCCGAGGCGGTTCCGGTACACCGCCGCGACCAGCGGCCGCTCGTCGGCCCGCCCGGTCTCCTTCTCGACGATGGACGCGAGCGTGACGGCCTCGCGCGTCGAGAAGCCGCTCCGCTGCGCGTCGCGCCGGAGGTCGTCGGACCAGGCCCGCTCGAAGCGCGAGACCATCAGCCTCACGAGGTCCTCTGCCGACGCCCGGCGCGGGAGGAGGTAGGTGTCGGGAAAGAGGTAGCCCTCGAGGGTGGCCGCCGCCGGGTCCAGGTCGCGGACCAGGTCGCCCTGCCGGGCGGCCTCGACGAAGTCCGCGGAGGCGCCAAGGCCGGCACGCTCGTAGATCTCGGCCATCTGCCGGATCGTCAGGCCTTCGCGGAACGTGACCGTCCGCAGGTAGACGTCGCCGCGCACGAGCCGGGCGATGACCTCGGCCGGCGTCGCCGCTTCGGTGAACCGATACTCCCCCGCCTTCAGCCTCGTCGCGTCGCCGGTGCGCGCGAGCGCGAGGCGCCACGAGAGCGCGTCGTGCACGACGCCGGCGTTCACGAGCAGGCGGCCGATGGCCTGCGGCCCCGTCCCGGCCGGGATCTCCACGAACTGCTCGCTGCCGCTGAATCCGCGGAACGGCTCGGCCGCCCACGTGAACTGCTGCCACGCGAACCACCCGCCGCCAAGCGCGGCGCACAGCATGACGACGAGGAGAATCCGAAAGCCGCGTGTCATCGTGGGTCTGCTGCGCCCAAGAAACCGCCATCAGCGTCGAGGAACCGACAGGTCGGACTAGTCGTTCCCCCCGAATCCCGAATCCCGAACCCCGAATCCCGAGTCCCTAGCCCCTCGCCCCTGCGCGTCGAGATACTCCTGCAGGATGACAGCCGCGGCGGCCGCGTCGAGGCGCTGCTTGCGGACCCGCCAGTCCTTCTCCCGCACCGCCAGCAGGCTCTCCGCCTCGCGGCTCGTCAGCCGTTCGTCCTGCAGCACGACCGGACGCGGGCCCGTCGCGGTCAGCGCAGCAGCCAGGGCCTCGACCAGCGGCGTCTGGGCGTTGGCCGACCCGTCGAGACGCCTGGGCCACCCGACGACGAGCAGGCCGATCGGGTCGTCGTCCTGCTCGAGCCGCGCGGCCGCGGCCAGGATGGCCCGGGCCGCCGTCCGGGGATCGCGGCTGCCAGCGATGGCCTCGACCGGCCGGGCCAGCGTCCCGGATGGATCGCTGACGGCGATGCCGATCCGCCGCAGCCCGTAGTCGATGCCCATCACACGCATGGTCAGAGCAGGGTACTACAACCTCCGACGCGTCGCTCACGGGGTGAACGCCGGCTCGGAAGGGCCGTGAACCGGTACGCTATACTGCGAGACGGTTCCGTTCCGCCACACAAAGAGAGTTCCCGTGAAGTCGTTCTCCGCCGTCGTGGTTGCGGGCGCGCTCGCGCTGGCGCTTGTGTCGTGCCAGAGCGCGGCTCAGAAGCCGAAGTACACGCAGAAGCTGATCATCCTCGGGTTCGACGGCATGGAGCCGACGCTGGCCGAGCGGTGGATGGCCGAGGGCCGCCTGCCGAATCTCGCGAAACTGGCGTCGCAGGGCGGATTCTACCGCCTCGGCACCACGCACTCGCCGGAGTCGCCGACTTCGTGGGCGTCGTTCGCCACCGGCGTCAACGCGGGCAAGCACAACATCTTCGACTTCCTGGTCCGGAACCCCCGGACGTATCAGCCGGACCTCGGCATCGTGAAGAAGACGCCGCCGGAGTTCCTGTTCAACTACGTGCCGATCAAGAGGCCGCAGGTCACCTCGATCCGCGGCGGCACGTCGTTCTGGGTGACGGCCGGCCAGCAGGGCGTGCGTTCGAGCCTGCTCACCGTGCCCATCACGTTTCCGCCGGAGACCGTGGAGAACGGCGAGATGCTGTCGGGGCTCCCGCTGCCCGACCTGCGCGGCACGATCGGCACGTTCTACTACTTCGCCACCGACCTCTCCCGCTACGAAGAGGGCAACACCGAGATGGGCGGCATCCTGAAGCGGCTGGTCGCCGAGCGCGGCGTCGCGCGGACGGAGCTGGTCGGGCCGCCCAACCCGATCGTCAAGGCGCAGCTGCGCGCCCTGCGGGCGAAGGACGGCCCGCTCTCGGACGCGGACAAGCTCGAGATGGCGGACCTTACCGCCCGCGAGGACATCCGCCTGCCCGTCACGATCCACTGGAACCGGCCCGAGCGCCGCGCGACGATCGAGATCCAGGACACGACGGTGAGCCTGGCCGAGGGCGAGTGGAGCAAGTGGGTCACCCTCGAGTTCAAGGCGAACCTCCTGGTCCGCCTGCACGGCATGGTCCAGATCTACCTCATCCGGGCCGACAAGGAGCTGCAGGTCTACATGTCGCCGGTCAACTGGCGGCCGGACAAGCCGCCGCTGCCCATGTCGTCGCCGGCGGCGTTCTCGGCCGAGCTCAACGAACGCCTCGGGTTCTACCGGACGCTCGGCTGGGCGGAGGCCACCTGGCCGCTCAACGAGGATCGGATCGACGAGAAGACGTTCATGGACGACCTGTTCAAGGCGTTCGAGGATCGTGCGCAGGTCATCCTGAGCCGCATCGACGCCC
>Ga0315292_10001751_pt1 | contig 11864 bp, 9 predicted proteins | sample YL17G13_0_MG_FD_204029 | JGI IMG/M metagenome (GOLD analysis project Ga0315292, IMG submission 204029) | Sediment microbial communities from Yellowstone Lake, YNP, Wyoming, USA - YL17G13_0 | ecosystem: Environmental > Aquatic > Freshwater > Lake > Sediment | place: USA: Wyoming | collected... | reverse complement strand
TGCCGGCCTCGCCGAACCCCAGGACGGCCCGGAAGAGGCGGAACTCGCCGGCCGTCCGCGCGAACGCATGGGCGATGGCCGCGCCGGACCAGACGACGATCGAGAAGATGAACCCCAGTCGGGTGCCGATCCGGTCGTAGAGGCGGCCGGAGACCATCTGGCTGATGCCGTACAGCACCAGGAAGCTGTTCTGGATCGCCGCGTAGTCCGCGTTGGACAGGCCCAGGTCGGTGCTGATGGCGGTCTTCAGCACCGACACGGTCTGCCGGTCGATGTAGTTGATGACGGTGGCCAGAAAGATCAGGCCGATCATCAGCCAGCGCAAGCCAGGGAATTTCATCATGTGCCCACTGATCCGGCCGCGGGTCCTGTCCGCGCCGTTCCCATCCGTGCTCGGCAGAGCTTCGGTGATTCGCCTGCGCTCAGATGGGAAGCGACGCGGCCACCCGCGCCCGGTGGAGTTACCGCATGTGCATGCCGCCGTTGATTTCGATCGTCTCGCCCGCGAGGAACCCGGCGTCGTCTCCCGCCAGGAACGCGATCACCTTCGCGACGTCGTCGGGCTCGCCGGCGCGGCCGAGCGGGATGGTTCTCACGGCGCTCGAGAACGCCTCGGCGCTGGTGAAGGTGTTGTGGAACGGCGTGCCGCCGATGAGGCCCGGCGAGACCGCGTTGACGCGGATGCCGTGGGGCGCGAGTTCCTTGGCGTAGGCCTTGGTCAGCGTGAGCACGGCCGCCTTGGCGGCGGCGTAAATGGCGGCGCCGGGGCCGCCGCCGTTGTGCGCCGCGAGCGAGGTGAGATTGATGATGGCGCCGTGCTTGCGCGCGATCATGCCGGGCGCCACGGCGCGGCAGCAGAGAAACGTGGTGAGGACGTTGACGTCCAGCACCGCGTGGAAGAACTCCTCGGGCATGTCGACCAGCGCGTGCCGGCCGAGCAGGCCGCCGGCGTTGTTGACCAGGATGTCGATGTGCCCGAAGTGGGTGTGGGCGGCGTCCACGACACGGGCGACGTCGGCGCTCTTCGTGAGGTCACCCTGGCAGACCGTCGCCTGCCGGCCGAGCGATGTGATCGCGCGCACCACCTCGATCGCCCCCGCCTCGTTCGCGTAGTAGTGTACGGCGATATCGGCGCCGTGCCCCGCGAGGGCCAGCGCGGTCGCGCGGCCGATCCCCACTTCCGCGCCGGTGACCAGCGCCACTCGTCCTGTCAATCCGCTCATGGTCTCACTCCTTCTGCCGATCCGGCGTCCGCGTCGAGGCGGCGTCCGGCCGAAACTATCCCACCTGCGGCGCCGCGAACAGCGGGGCCGTCACCAGTGCCGCCGCGCCGCGCAACCGGGGATGGTCGGGCGACGGGACCAGGGTGATTTCGATGGTTGAGGCCGCCGGGGCGAGGACGCGTGAGGCCAGGGCCTCGCGCACCGTGCCCTCGATGAGGTCCCAGGCGGCGATGATCTCGCCGCTGAGAAAGATGCGCGCCGGGTCGGCGGCGTTCACCACGGTCGCCAGGCCCAGTCCGAGGTACCGGGCGGTGGTCTGCAGGGCCGTGATCGCCTTCTGATCGCCGCCGCGGGCCCGCGCGATCAGATCGTCCACGGTGAAGGACGCGATCTCGGCGGGGATGGGCTTGCGCGGCGAGATCTCGCGGCCGAAGTACCGCGAGAGGGTCGCGAGGTTGGAGACGTAGGCCTCCCAGCAGCCGTTGGCGCCGCACGCGCAGGGCGGCCCGTCGATGTTCAGCGGCGTGTGCCCGAACTCGCCGGCGACGTTGTGGCGGCCGCGCACGACCTCGCCGTTGACGACGAAGCCGACGCCCAGACCGTCCGAGACGGAGAGGAAGACGAAATCGCTGCTGCGGCCGGCCTCGCGCCGCACGCCCCAGACCTGGGCGATGGCGCAGGCGCGGCCCGAGTTCTCGATGTGCACCGGCAGCCCGGTCTCCTTCGCGAGCAGGTCGCGCAGCGGGACGTCGCGCCAGCCGAGTCGCGGCGCGAACGAGATGCGGGAGCCCTCGCGGTCAACCATGCCGGGGACGACCAGGCCGATCCCCTCGCACTGGCCGAGGTCCTTGTGGTCCTCGCGGATGCGCCGGATGCGGGCGCCAAGGGTCTTGATGAACCGGCCCGCATCGGTCTGGGTGGGGAAGCTGGAGACGCCGACGATGGGCTCGGTCAGCAGGTCGGTCACCATCAGGTACGTGCGTGTGGGGCGGACGTCCACGGCGATGACGGACCGTTTGCGCGAATCGATGTAGAGGAACTTGGGCTTGCGGCCGCGGAGCGACTCGCCCTTGGCGCCTTCGAAGAGGATGCCCTGGGCGATGAGGTCGTTGACGATGAGGCTGATGGCGCCGCGGCGGGTGCCCATGAGCCGCGCCAGGTCGGCGCGGGAGACGGGCTGCCAGGCGCGGACCAGGTTCAGGAGGATCTGGCGGTTGATCTCCCGGGAGGTCCCGCGGCGGGCGACACGAATCGGCTCGGGATGGGTACGCTTCACGACGGGGTCCAATCGGTGCCGTGGCGCCTCAATATCTCTCGAGAGACGCATGATTGTCTACGCGACGGACAATATGAGGCCAGTGGGCCGGCGCGGTCAAGGCAATAGTGCCAGCAAAAACGGAAATGAGTGGGGCGCCAAAAGGCTTGACACGCCCGCGCGTGGTGCTATATTGTCTCGCGTTGAGACAATAGCGCCGCGTCGGCACTCTGTCTGCCCGGGTTCTCGAACGAGGGGTGTGCTGTGATCAAGAAGACGACATTTATTACCGCGCTGCTCGCCATCTTCATGGCGTTCCCGCTGGCGTCGGTCGCCACCGCCCAGGTCACCGCCGCGACCATTGTTGGGACCGTCTCGGACTCGAGCGGCGGCGCGCTCCCCGGCGTCACCGTCACCGCCCGCAACGTGGACACGGGGTTCACCCGCACGGTGCCCTCCAACGAGGTCGGCGCGTATCGGCTCGAGTTCCTGCCGATCGGCAACTACTCCGTGGAGGTCGCCCTGTCCGGGTTCAAGACGGTGACCCGCAGCGGCATCGTCCTGAACGTCAACGACACCGTCAAAGTCGATGCGACGATGGCAATCGGCGGCGTGTCCGAGGCGGTCACGGTTCAGGGCGAGACCCCGATGGTCAACACGGCGACGGCCGACATGTCGAAGACCGTCGAGGCCAAGGCCATCGAGAGCCTCCCGCTGGTCGATCGCAACGTCTACACGCTGCTCGATCTGACGCCCGGCGTGCAGTCGAACAACACCGGTGTGGCGTCTGCCTCGACGACCACCAGCAACATCGGCCTCGGCTTCCCCGAACAGCGCACGCTCATCAACGGCGGCGCTGACGGCGGCACCGGGTCGGTGAACTACTACCTCGACGGCGGCATCAACATGACTGGCCTGCGCAACACCGGCAACATCCTGCCCAACCCGGATGCCATCCAGGAGTTCAAGGTTCAGACCAACAGCTACAACGTGGAGTACGGCCGGTTCTCGAGCGGCATCATCAACGTCATCACGAAGGCCGGCACCAACAAATACAAGGGTTCGGTGTTCGAGTTCGTGCGCGACGGGGGTCTGAACGCGAAGGAATGGGGCTCCCAGGTGGCCAGGCCGCCGCTCAAGCGGAACCAGTTCGGGGGCACGCTGGGCGGCCCGATCAAGAAGGACAGGACCTTCTTCTTCACCAGCTACTCGGGGCTGCGCCAGACGACGCAGACCTTCCTGAACAACGCGATCGTGCCGACGGCGCTCGAGCGGGTGGGCGACTTCAGCCAGTCGAATACGAAGCCGACCGACCCGGCGACCGGGCAGCTCTTCGCCTGCAACGGCGTGACGGGCGTCATCTGCGCCGGCCGCCTCGACCCGGTGGCGATGAAGATCATCAACACCTACATCCCGCAGGCCAACGTGCCCGGCAACATCTGGCAGGGCTTCATCCCGAGTCCGTTCAACACCGACGAAATCCTGCTGAAGATCGACCACCAGGTGAACGACGCGCACCGGCTCTCCGGCAGCTACTTCCTGACCGCCGGCGAGAATCAGACGCAGGCGGGCAGCGGGAACCTGCCGTGGGCGCTCTACTCGTTCAACTGGCGGCAGCACAACCTGAACGTCAGTGACACGTGGGTGACCAGCACCAACAAGATCAACCAGGTGTGGTTCTCGTTCAACCGTAACTTCGGCGGCCGGCTGAACCTGCCGGAGACCTCGCTCACCGATCTCGGCTCGTCGGCCATCATCCAGGGCGCGCCTGCACTGCCGCATCTCAACGTCAGCGGCTACTTCACGCTGTCGAATGCCATCGGCGGGCCGACGGCGGGCGGCGACTTCTACTCGGTGCGCGACGTCTTCAGCTGGACCAGGTCCAAGCACGCCTTCAAGATGGGCGGCGAACTGTCGTACAACGAGACCATCCAGGACACGCTGCTCAACAACTACGGCGTCTTCACGTTCAACAACACCGTGACCAAGGGCAATGCCCTCGCGGACTTCATGCTCGGCATTCCGAGCGCCGTCACGCAGGACGCGCCGGTCAGGGCGCTCTGGAACAGCTGGTACGGCGCGGCATTCCTCCAGGACGACTACCGCATCAACTCGCGGATGACCCTCAACCTCGGCATCCGGTGGGACGTGCAGACCCCCGGCACCGATCCGCTCGACCGGTTCACGACGTACGTGCCCGGCCAGAAATCGACCGTGCGGGCCGATGCGCCCGCCGGCCAGCTCTTCTACGGCGACCCCGGCGTGGAACGCGGCGTCATCCCGATCGCGTGGAACCACATTTCCCCGCGCGTCGGCATCGTGTGGGATCCGTTCGGCGACGGGAAGACGTCGATCCGCGCCGCCGGGGGCATGTTCTACGGCAGCGTCTCGGGCAACGAGTGGAACACGATGACCAACTTCCAGCCGTGGTCCACCCGGTTGACGTTCGCCAACATCAACACGAAGACCGACGCGAACGGCGTGCCCCTGGGCGCGTCGCTCAGGAACCCCTACACCAACTACCCCGGGGGCACGCCGTTCCCGTACAACGGTTCGTACACGGCCGGCGGCGGCAGCTTCGGCGTGGATCTCGGCTTCAAGTGGGCGCATGCCTACCAGACCAACGTGGGGATCCAGCGGGAGCTCTTCGGGAAGATGGGGGTCGGGGCCGCCTACATCGGGACCTTCAGCCGGAACCTCCCGTTCGGGCGTGACGTGAACTACCCGGTGGTCAACGCCACGGCCACCAACATCGGCACGAACATCCTCTCGCGCCGGCCGAACACGGCGTTCGGCGCGGTGACGATGATCGATTCGGATCAGTACTCGAACTACAACGGCCTGCAGATGACGTTCAACATGCGCCAGTGGCACAACGTCAGCCTCAACGGGTTCTACACCTACAGCCAGACCTGGACCAGCGCCCAGCTGCAGAACAACACCACCCAGGGCCTGGCGCAGAACTACAGCAATCTGGCGGCCGAGAACGGCCGCGCCGACTCGGATCAGCGCCACGTCTTCAGCATCAACCTCAACTGGGAAATCGACTACTACCGCGGCGACAACGGATTCTGGAGCGGGCTCCTCAACGGCTGGCGCCTCTCGCCGATCGTCAAAATGCGCAGCGGCATCCCGTTCACCGTCACGAACGGCAATGTCGACGCCAACCTCGACGGCAGCACGAACGACCGGGCGCAGCAGGTCGGCGATCCGTATCTCGCGAACCCGACGCCGGACATGTGGTTCAACACGACGGCCTTCGTCCAGAACAAGGTCGTCACGGGCGTCGCCGTCGACGGCAACACCCCGCGCAACTCCCTCGAGGGCCCCGGCTTCCGGGTCGTCGACCTCGCGATTTCTCGCGACGTCCGGCTGCCCAAGGGCACGCTGACGTTCCGCGCCGAGGCGACCAACGCGTTCAACGTCGTGAACTACGGGCAGCCGGGCGCCAGCGTGCCGTCGGGCGCGACCTCCACCACGTTCGGCGTCATCCGGAGCGCCAGGGCCATGCGCCAGGTGCAGCTCGGCGTGCGCTGGACGTTCTGACGTTGCCGCGTGACACATGTGGGTGCTGGCGTGAGCCAGCGCCAGACAGGGTCCGGCTGACGCCGGACCCCACGAGTATCACGACTGTCACAGCGTCATGGTGCCGCGTGCCAGACGACAGTCCCGGACGGTATCGGGAGGGGTATGCCATGATCATTCGAGGCCAGGAAGCGCTGACCGAACCGGCCGAGCCGGGCGTGGTCCGCCAGGTGCTGGGCCACGACCCGGAACTCATGATGGTGCGAGTCACGTTTGCCGGCGGTGCCGTCGGCTACATCCACTCGCATCCGCACCGGCAGGTGACGTACGTCGAGCGCGGCCGGTTCCGGTTCACGCTGAACGGCAGCGTGACGGAGATGGCGGCCGGCGATTGCTGGTTCGTGCCGCCGGACATCCCGCACGGGGTTGTCGCGCTCGAAGCGGGCGCGCTCATCGATGTCTTCACGCCGGCGCGCACGGAGTTCCTGGCCGGACGTTCACTCACACCAGGGGACTGATCATGCGCATACGCACACTCGTGTCGCGTGTTCGGATTCCGGCCGCCCTCGCCGTTGTCGCCGGATCCCTGCTGGCGTGGTCTGCGCCGGCGCTCGGCCAGGACGCCATTCCGACGTTCGAGTCGCTGCTGGCGCACAAGGTCCAGCTGAAGCCGGAGTTGGTGGGCGTCCATCCGCGCGTGTTCACGACGTCTGCCGAACTGGCGGCGCTGCGGACGCGCGCGAAGACGACGCACCAGGCGGAGTGGGATCGGGCGCTGGCCACGCTGTACGCGCTCACGCAGGCCCCAGCGCCGCCGCCGGGGTCGCAGGAGCGGCGCGCCCAGAACAACGTGGCCCTACAGATCGCCGGCACGGCGTTCGCTTACGCCATCGAGCAGGATCCGAAGTACCTGGCCGCGGCGAAGGCCTATACGCTGGCCGCGATCGACTACGAGCCGTGGGGCTACACGTTCAACAAGCCCAACACGGACCTGGCGGCCGGGCACCTCCTGTACGCGATCGGCTGGGCCTACGACTTGCTGTACAACGACTTCACCGCGGCGGAGCGCGCCCGCATCCGCGCGTCGCTCGAGCGGCACGCAGAACTGGTCTACGAGGCGTTCGCCCCGAAGCCGAAGCGGCAGCTCAACTTCACGCAGAACCACGACTTCATTCCGACGTCGGGCCTCGCGGTGACGGCGCTGGCGCTGATGGGGGAGTCGCCCAACGCGGAGAAGTGGGCGGCGCTCGCCCGCGCCCACAACCACCGCGCGGGACAGTTGCTCAGCCCGGACGGCTTCTACTATGAGGGGATGGAGTACTGGATCTTCTCGGCGCCGTGGATGGTGCGCTTCCTGGACGCCTGGCAACACAGCACCGGGGAGGACCTCTGGGATCGCGGGCAGATTCGGAACTGGAAGTACATGATCGCCCACATCATGATGCCGGACGGGCAGACGGTGTTCGACTTCGGCGACATCTGGCAGGGGCCGCTGACCCGCGCGAAGCAGGGCGAGGACTACGCCCGCGAGTACCCGACCGGCACGCTCAAGAGCAACTTCAACATCCTCTACCGGGTGGCGGCGCGCTTCCAGGATCCGCAGACCCAGGCCGTGGCCGCCCGGTGCGCCGCGTTCGGGCATACCAACCAGGAAGAATGGCTCACGCTGTTGTGGCGTGACCCGAACCTCACGGCCTCGCCGATGTCGGCCATGCCAACCTGGCATCACTTCGAGGACTCCGGCGTGGCCTTCTTCCGGACGTCGTGGGACGCGAGCGCGACCGCGTTCGCGTTCAAGGCCGGTCCGCCGGAAGGGCACCGCACGACGCGGATCCTCGCGCAGGTGCCCGAGTGGCGGTTGAGCAGCGGGCACGCGCATCCCGACGCCGGCAGCTTCATCATCTGGGCGAACGGCACGTACCTCACCGGCGACACCGGCTATGCCGGCCAGCCCCAGGCGCGCCATCACAACACCATCACGGTCGGCGGCCAGGGGCAGGGCGACGAGGGCGACCACGACGTCTGGCCTAAGTTGACCCAAGCCGCGCTCGACACCATCCGGATCACGGCGATGCAGGTGGATGGGGCGCGCGTGCGGATTGAGGCCGACGCCGTGGGCGCCTGGCTCCCCTCGGCCGGGCTGGTGGGCTTCCATCGCACGTTCCAGTTCGACGGCAAGAACGGGTTCACCATCGAGGATCGCATCACCACGAAAGAGCCGAAGCCGATTCAGTGGTTCCTGCACTCGGACGTGCCGGTCGAGGAGCGTGGAGGCCGCTACCTGCTGGGCGGCGGGCCGTCGCCTCTGCAGGTGATCGTGGAGGCGCCGCCGGGGGCGCGCATCACGACCGGGAAGACCATCCTGATGGCGCCCGGCAAGCCGGGCGCGATCACGGAGGGGCTGCAGGAGCAGCGCGGCTACGAGCTGCTGCTGCAGACCACGCCCGCGACGACCGTCACGATCCGCGCGACGATGACGGTCGGCGCGAAGTAGGCGCGACGAGTTCGTGAACCGACCTGGCGTACGCCACGCGGTGGCCTCCCTGCGCCGTGGCCCGGGAGCGGGCGGCGCCGGCGCCCGCCAGCAGCGCCTCCATGGTGGATCCGCCACGCACCGCGGCCACATAGATACTGACGGTGACCGACGCGTGCCCGTGGTTGTGGGGATGCCGCAACCGAACGCGCCGGACGTGCCGGTGGAGATGGGCCGCATTGCGCGGAGGAACATGGTAGACTAAACTAGACTAAGTCATTTACATGGGACCCGTGTCATGCAGACCGTGAATATTCACCAGGCAAAGACGCACCTGTCGCGTCTGGTCGAACTGGCCTCCAGGGGCCGCGAGACCATCATCGCGAAAGCCGGCAAGCCCGTCGCCCGCCTCGTGCCGCTCGGGCGCGTTGTGCGGGTGAAGCGGTTCGGCCTGCTCAAAGGCCGGGTGCGGATCGGCGCGGACTTCGACGCGCCGTTGCCCGATGACGTCCTGGCGGTGTTCGAGGGACGCGGCCGGTGATACGCCTGCTGCTCGATACGCAAATCCTGCTGTGGGCGCTCGCAGGCCACCGCCGCCTGCCTCGCGAGGCGCGGCGGCTCATCGACGATCACGAGTCGATCGTGAGCGCCGCCTCCATCTGGGAGATCGCGCTCAAGGTCTCGATCGGCAGGCTCGAAGCCGACCCGGCGGCCGTACGGCAGGCGCTGGATCCGAGCGGCTTCGAGGAACTGGCCGTGACAGGCGAGCACGCGGCCAGGGTGGTGCAGTTGCCTCCACACCACCGCGACCCGTTCGATCGCCTCCTGGTTGCCCAGAGTCTGGTCGAGCAGCTCGTTCTGCTCACCACCGACTCCCAGCTGGCGGCCTACGGGAGCCTGGTTCGGGTCGTCTGATAGAAGCCTGCTGGCCTGCTGGACGCCAATCCACTCGCTAGATCCTGGGCGCCCCCGCCGCGGCGGGAACGCGTGACCGAGACTGACACCTGTCAGTCGTGACATTCGGGGGTGCTGGCCTTCCTGCCCTGAGAGACGTCGCCCCTCGATTGGACTCGGGGCGACCCTGAGCGTGTCGAAGGGTCGAAGGGAGCCAGTGCCTCTTTCGACGCGCCGTTCAGCCGACTGCCGGATCCCACGACTGTCCCGCGGCGACGACATCGTCGTCGTGTCCTCGCGCGTGCACTTGTCCCGCCCGATTCCCCGAAATGACTTCGATCTCGAATCCCCGGCCAGCCTCGCCCGATGGCCGGAGCCGGACACCGCACTGCGTCCGCTGACCGGCTTGGTCGTCATCGACGAAATCCAGCGCCGTCCTGTGCTGTTTCCCCTGCTGCTCGCAGGTGATCGGATCACCCAGTAGCCGTGGAGCGAGACGCCAAGGACGTGTGCGCCCAGTCGGCGAGTGATGACCTCCACCCATGTGAGGTCAGGCCACGTTCGAGGTTCGGCGAACGACGATCTGAACTCGGACGCCAGCGTGGCCAAGCATGGCAACCAGGGTGTCGATGCTAAACCGGTCGATCTTGCCCCGCACGAGATCGCTCACTCGCGGCTGCGTGACTCCGAACAGGCGTGCCGCTTGTGCTTGGGTGAGCCCGCGGGTCGAGATCAGCTTGCTGAGTCGAGTCATGAGGTCGGTTCGGATCTTGAGATTCTCAGCCTCGCCGTCCGGGAATCCCAGGTCGCGAAACACGTTGCCGCTCGAACGTTGAATCTTGATCGTCACAGAGCCTCCTGCTGTCGGGCGCGCCGGCGACGTAGATCGTTTCCTCGTGCTTCGCCACGTAGAAGACGCGATGTGCCACGCCCGTATGGACGCGGATCTCGTACACGCCAGAGCCCACAGTCGTCATGGGCTTCCAATCACTGGGCATCAGGCCCTGCTGCACCTGACCGAGTTAGCGCGCCGGGCGTCAGCCGGAAACGCGTGTAGGTCGTCAAGGGACGACCCGAGTCAGCACACGGGCTTCTCGAGCATGAGGCAGTATATACCTATTTATATACACGCGACACGTCGATCTGCAGAGCGCAGCATCCGCCGGGCGCGGTGATGAGCTTCATCATCCCGTGCGAGACGGTTGCGGGCGGCCGCGCGCAGCAGGGCGAGACCGGTGTGCGTGCCGGTCAGTTCCTCAGAGCGTCACCTGGGGGTTGTGGAGGAAGTCCGCCGGCGAGCGCGCGAGGTAGTCTTCGAGCGGGATCCCCTCGCCGCCCACCAGCAGCGCATGCGCGCGAGGATACCTGGCACGGAACGCCCTCAGACCGCTGTGTCGGCCGGGCCGCCCGCTCTTCACTTCCAGGGCCCACGCCTCGCGTCCCTGCGTGACGACGAAGTCCACTTCCTGATCACCCTCGCGCCAATACGTCACCTGCCAGATCGGTTCAGACAGATGGCTGAGCAGGTGCGCACCCACGGCGTTCTCGACCACATGGCCCCACCACGCGCCGTCGCGGCGCGCGTCGGCAAACGACAGGCGAGACAACGCTGAGATAGCAAATGTGCCAATAATCCGTATGGCTCATTCGTTGAGTAGACTTACTCAATCACTGAGCAGGTGGTGCGAGGGAAGCAGGCGTGAGGATCTTGGGCGCAAGTGACCATGAAATGCCATCGACGCGTGGCGGATACTCATGGGAGAGAATTGCGCGTCAGCCGGCGGTCAGGGCGCCGCGACGCCTTGCCGTGCAAGGGTTCCCGATCCGCCCGTTCTCCAGGCAGGACCGGTAACATACCCGCTACCCGGGAGGACCCATGCGCCGCTTTGTGCCGCTCGCCGCCGTTGCCCTCCTCGTCGCCGTCCCGGCCGCCGCCCAGGACGCGCGCATGCCCGTCATCCGCGCCCCGTGGCAGAACTCGCGGGACAGCACCCCCATGCGGCTGCAGTCGCTGCGCGTCGACGTGACGATCGTCGGTCATCTGGCGACCACCACGTGGGACCTTACGGTGTTCAACCCGCAGCGCAGCGTGCTGGAAGGGGAGTTGATGTTCCCGCTGGGGGACGGGCAGACCGTCAGCCGGTTTGCCATGGACGTCAACGGCGCCCTGCGCGAAGGCGTCGTGGTGGAGAAGGACAAGGGGCGGCAGGTCTTCGAAGATATCGTGCGCCGTAATGTCGATCCAGGCCTGCTCGAGAAGACCGCCGGGAACGCGTTCCGCGCCCGCGTGTACCCGATTCCGGCCGGAGGGTCGAAGCGCGTGGTCATCGCCTACGAGCAGGAACTGCGGGATGCCGGCACGGGCATCGCCGCCGGGCTGCTCTATCGCCTGCCGCTGGCGTTCACCGACAAGGTGGACTCGTTCACGCTGCGCGTCGACGTGATGGATCAGGCCGAGGCGCCCAGAGTTCAGTCGTCGCCGCTGGCCACGTTC
>Ga0315292_10001750_pt1 | contig 11865 bp, 11 predicted proteins | sample YL17G13_0_MG_FD_204029 | JGI IMG/M metagenome (GOLD analysis project Ga0315292, IMG submission 204029) | Sediment microbial communities from Yellowstone Lake, YNP, Wyoming, USA - YL17G13_0 | ecosystem: Environmental > Aquatic > Freshwater > Lake > Sediment | place: USA: Wyoming | collected... | reverse complement strand
CCTCGCCGGCCTCGACACGATCCCTGCCCGTGTTCATGGTCGATGGGCCGGGGCCCGTGGCCACGCTGGTCGGCGTGTTGTGGCCGCGCCTGTATCTGTCGCGTGCGGTGGTGGAGGCCCTGACACCCGAGGAGCACGCGGCCGTGCTGGCGCACGAAACCGCCCACATGCGCCGGCGGGACAACCTCGCGCGCTGGATCATGCTGGCGACGCCGGACCTGTACGCGGCCACCCGGTTCGGGATCCAGACGGCCCAGCAGTGGGCCGCCGCCGCCGAGCGGCTGGCCGACGAGGCGGCCGTCGCCGGGAATCCGCGAATGGCCGTCGCCCTCGCAGCTGCGCTCGTCACCGTGGCCCGGCTCATGCCACCCGCGCCCCGCATCTCGCTGCCGACCAGCGGCCTCGACGATGGCGGGATCCTGGCCGAGCGGGTGAGGCGGCTCCTCGGCGAACCCGCGCATCCCCGGCGTCATGTCTACGCGTGGGTGTCCGCGGTGACCCTTGCGGCGCTGGCTGCGGGCGTGACCATCGCCTCTGGCACGCTGCCGCTGCACCGCGAGGTCCACGACGTGACCGAGTGGCTCGTCCGGCTCACGTTCTAGCGCAGGCTGGCCAGAAATTCCTTCTGAAAACCCTCGAACGACAGACCGGTCCGGCTGCGCAGCGCGCTGTCGAACACCTCCCCCGCCGCCATGTCCCGCATCAGCGCCAGCACGGCCGGCAGGCCGGCCTTGTCGATCAGCACTGCCACGCCGATGGCACTTTGCGCATACGCCGCAGTGACCAGCGTTGTGGGCAACCCGGCAAACGACTCCTGGAGGCGCGGCCACGGCAGCAGCACGCCCGCTTTCTTGAGGTCGCGCCCGGCACGCTGCCCGCCGTCGGGCTCGAGCAGTGTCGCCAGACCTTCATTGATCCACGCGGGAACGCCGGATGGCGCCACGCTGCGCAGGACGGCGTGGGCGTACTCGTGCGTGAGCATGCGCACGAACTCGTTCTGATCCGTGACGGGCGGGCGCACCTGCATCCGGATGCGGCCGTCGAACTGGCTCGTGCTCCACTCCGGCGCGACCGTGCCTGCCTGACCGGCGGTGGCCGCTGTCGCCAGCACGACGATGACGATGTCGGGCGGCACGACCTGCAGCGCCGTTCCTGTCTGCAGGCGCGCCTGTTCGACCGACGCGAGCGCCAGGCGCGCGGTCGCCTCGTCGGCGGGCCCGTCGAAGAAGATGCGCGCGTGGCTGTCGCGGTCTCCCGTCCATCGCGTGAGCCGGCCCAGTTCCGCGCGGCAGAGGTCGGCGCCGGCGAGGAGTTCTGGATTCTCCGGCGCGCGGACCAGGGCGGCGTCGTACACGCGCAGCGCCGCCTCGAGGTCCCCTGACTCGCGCGCCAGCGCCGCCAGCAGCAGTGACGCGGCGGTCAGCGCCGGATCGATCTGCAGCGCGCGCGTGAGCCAGCGCTGGGCGTCGGCCGCGTGGCCGAGGCGCCGCGCGACGACGGCCGATCCGACCAGCGCCGCGGTCTCGTCAGGACCGGCCTCCCGGGCGCGCGCGAAGCGTTCCTCGGCCTCGCGCAGGTGCCCGGCCTCGATCGCTTTCCAGGCGTCGGCCGTCGCGCCCGAGGCGGGCAGCACCATCGACACGGACTGGGCGCGCGCGGATGGCGCAGCCAGCCCGAGGACGATGGCCGAGGCGGCAACGAGGGTCCGAACCAGGCGTCTATGCGTCATGGACGCCTCATGATACTGCCGCCACGGCGATCGCGACCGCTGCAGATCTGGCGCTACGCTGTCGGATCATGAGCGTCCTTCTCGCGCTCGTGGTCGGCGTTACCATCATGGCCGCGCCCGCCCCCCCCTGCAGACACTCTCACCGGCGCGCGCGCTGCCCCCGGTGGCACAGACGCCGACGGCCATCGACGCGCAGCCAGTTGACGACGAGATCCGCGTTCGCCCGCTCGAGCGTGTCGACCAGGCGCCGGTGACCGAGCGGGAAGATGACCTCCGGGCTGGAGCAGGCGCAAACCCGCCCGGAGCGTCATGCTAGCGGGCTGCGCCCGGCGCCTTCGGCCCGGCCGTTCGGCGCCACCGCACATGCCGGAGCAGCCGGGGCACCGCCTCGTCCTGCAGCGCTCCGAACACCACGGTGGCGTTCAGGAGCGCCATGCCCAGCGTCAGGGCCGCCAGCCAGCGGGGAGCGCCTTCGGGGACGACGAAGATCAGGATCGCCGGAGCCCCGAGGCTCAACAGCAGCACTCCGATTCCGATGAGCCTGCGCGAGTAGACCAGCCTGGCTGCCGCGGCCAGCCCAAGCGCGGCAAGCACTTCAAACAGTCCGAAGTCGACGAAGACCTCCATCTGGTTCCGTCCTTCCTTTCATGGCGCCGGCTGGCCAGCGCCCCGCGCGGCCGGTGGCTCACTTGATAGGCGGCGGCTCTTCGTGTTTGCGGCACCCGTCGACGTCCGGGTGGATGCGCCAGGAGTTCTCGGGGTCCTTCTGCTGATCGATCACGAGGGGGTCCTTGGCCTCAGCGGTGTAGTAGCACCACACGGCGAGGACGTTCTTCTTGAACTCCTCCACCAGCGAAGGGTCGGCCTTGCCCATGGCCATGTAGCGCGGGTCGATCACCCCGGTCAGTTTCTGGACGTGCCGGATGGGCTGTATCTCGTTCCACCCGTCGTGGCCGGCGTCGTACACCCAGTCGCCTCGCACGAGGATGACGTCCCCGCCCTCGCCGGTGGTGGCATTCGCAGGGCGCAGTTCCCCGGCCGCCGGATCGTAGACGTCGTTGATGTCGCCGACGTGGGCCGCGGCCCAGGCAATCCCGACGGCAATCGCCGTCACGGCAAGCCAGATGGCCGCCGCCACCGCGCAGACGATCCAGCCAATGAGCGGAATCGAACAGATGAACCCCAGCACCGGCGCGCCGAACGACAGCGCCTTGAGCACGCCGCACACGTCGTGCACGCGGCAGCCCTTGACCTCGACGTGGAAGATCTCAGTGTCGGTCCCGGTGACCTTCTTGACGTCGTCGAAGGCCACCGAGTAGCCGGAAAATCCCAGGCCCAGATCCCTCGACTGTGCCTGTTCCTGGATGAACGGCCCCTGGTAGCCATCGCTGGCGATGATCTCGCCCGGCGATTCGATGGGTGAATGCGGGCACGGAAGCGTGTTGATGCAGAAGTCGTCGTCCATCTTCTCGAAGCCGGACTTGCCGTGTCCGACCTCTTCGATTTCCATGATGCGTCCGATGGTGCAGACGTCATCCTTGAGGCAGACAAGCTTGCCGCCGTGCAGGAAGGCGCACAGTTCAAAGATGGCCACGACGAAGAGTACGCCGGCCACCACGCCGACACCCGGAATGGCGGCGCCGGCAAACACGGCCGCGACGATGTCGACAATGATGAGAGCGCCGGACAGGATGCCCAGGGCGATGATGCTCGTCAGGCCCGTATAAGCGTCCTTGGTCACGCACTTGAAATGCTGTCCACAGTCTGCCATGACTTCACCCTCCAGTCCCCGGTTCTACTTCGTGACGGCGAGTGTGACCCCGCCAAGGAGCACGGATCCGTACATCGCGTTGACGTTGAACGAACGCGCTCCGCGGAATCCGTCAGGAGGAGTGATGGACACACGCACGTCCTGGCTGGCGCCGGGCGCCAGCTCGAAGTCGGGCTTCTGGATGTCGACGGACCAGCCGGTCGGAATGGGAAAGGCCTTCGCGTCATGCCGCGCGCGGGCCAGCGTCCAGTCGGCGTCCTTCTCCGACGGCGGCACGAAGACGTCCACCCGCTTGTGGGTGGCATACCGCCGGTCGCTCTCTTTCCGGGGAGGCCGCTCATTGCAGCCCATCCGGGTGGGGATCGTGTAGGCGTCTGCGGTCATGTGGATGCGCTTGCGGATCGTGTCCTCGTTGCGCACCGGGAAGATGAACACGGCGGGCGACGCGGCCACGCCGACGTCGGTGTTCTCCTGGCCGATGTTGTTCTTCGGGTTTGCATCGTCGGACCACACCAGAGACACCAGGAGGCAGTAGTGGCCGGGTGCCGCCGGCGTGCGCCAGACCGTTTTCGCCTTCGCCGGGTGCTGCGGGGCGCCCTTGACCGGCAGGTCGATGACGGTCGTCCCGATCGGCGAGATGGCGGCGCCGACGCCGAACGTCCGGAACGAGAACTCGACGGGCAGCCCGACCGCGGGCGCGTCCAGCGAGTTGTTGTAGACCGTCGCGACGACGTCGTACTCCGTGTCGGCCTTGAGCGCGTGCGACGACACCGGCACGCCGTGCTCGTACAACTGGATGTCGGGGTTGTCCCAGGTGACGGCGAGGCCCTGCTCCATGAGGTAGCGCTGCGAATAGATGAGCGGGTCCGCGCGCTTGTAGACATCGGGCTTCACCACCGCGCAGCGGGGCGCGCAGTGGAGGGGCCGGCCGCGCCGCGTCTTCCGGGACGCTTCTCCGCGCTGGCCGTCCCTGTGTCTGCGCCGGATCATGGCGATGATCTCGGTGAGCCACAGGAGCGTGAACAGGTAGAGCAGGATGGACAGCAGTCTCCTCGGGAATCTCGCCAACGCTCGCATCGCGTAATGGGCACTCATCGGACACTCCTTGTCTGTGGTTCCGAGACGAGGGCGGCGGGCATGCGCACCTCCTCCTGGGGCAACGCGGGCGCCGGACATCCGCACGGCATGTGCGGAGGCCGAATCTGATGTCACGAAGACGGTGGCGCAGGTCGCTCCCGCGCGTCGGGCGGTCGGATCAGCCGCCGCAGCAACGAGTCGACGACACCGTGCGGTGTGCCTCTCGCAGCGCGGTCTGCACAGGGCTCTGGCCCGGAGGCGGGACAGGTTCCCACGTAGCGCGGATCAGTCGGATCACGCGGCGCAACTGGCGTTGGGCCCGCAGAAGGCCGAGGAACTTGCCGATGGAGGTGGTCACCAGGACGAGGGCCGATGCCGCCCAGAACTCGGGCCACCCTGGAGCGCCCCAGCCACCTGGGCGCAGGAGCAGGTAGAGCAGGCAGGACCCCGTGCCGAGGAACAGGCCTACCGCTCCCTGGTTGCAGCCGCACGACGCCTGGAGGCGCGTGAGTTCGGCTTCCCACGACGCCTTGCCAGGCAGCGTCGTTTCTGTGTCGAGGAGCACCCGTCCCGGAGCGTGCCATGGGACCAGGCGCCAGACGGTGAGCGATCCGAGGTCAGACGGATGCCGTATGCGCTGCGTGGGTTCGCCCATCGCCGACTCCTCTCGGGACCACCCTGTACGGAGACGCGTGTGAACGGGCGTGACGGCTTGGGGACTCTTATACGACTCAGAATGTCAGAGGTCAAGCGAAATGTAGGCCGGTTGCACAGACGTTATGCAACCCACGCGGTACCGCCTGGAAGGGCTGCGGGTGCGGATGCGCGTGCGTCGACGGACGCAATCGCGCGACACTCGCGCTGGTACACGCCCGGCATGTAGCAACGCCTTGTCGGCGTCCGAGGTGAGCACCGCGGATACCGACACGTGCTCGGCCTCGTCTTCCAGGACGACGCGATTCAACACGGGGCACCCGCGCCGGGCTACGCGGCCCACACCACGACGGCGTTGTAGGTCGCGTGCAGCAGGACGCACGGCAGCAGGTGTCGCTCACGCGTGAAGAGCAGCGCGCTGGCCGCGCCGACGACCAGCACCGGGAGCCACGCCTGGGGAGGGTGGTAGATCGCGAAGAAGCACGCGCTGCCCAAGACCGCCCGCGCGCCGCCCCACTCGCGGTCGAGGGCGCGAAACAGCATCCCGCGAAATAGATACTCCTCGGCGAGCGGCGCGAAGCCCACGGCCATCACCGCCATAGAGACGCGTTCCGCCGGGTGTGCGGCCAGATGCTCGCTCGCCGCCCGGAACTGCCGGCCCCACTCCGGGAGTTGCTGGAGGAACACAGAAAAGCCCGCCCCGGCGAGGCCGAGCGCCAGCCCCGCCCCCACGCCGATGGCGCAGCCAAGCGCCAGTCGCCGGACTCCGATCGACACGCCGCCCCATCGCCACAACTCGCGCGCCTCGACGCCGCGGCCTGCCAGCCACCTGTCGGTCACCAGCCAGGCCGCGACGCCGCAGACACCGTAGGCGATCGACCTCGCGACGATCAGCCGTTCCGGGCCGAGCACGGCGAAGAAGACCCCGCTCACAACCGCCATCACCTCCGTCATCGCCGCGATGGCCACCATGGCGTGCATGAGCGTTGGCGCTTTGGGTGCGGGCTCGGACCACGGGTCGAAGAGGTACGGCAGCCGCGTGCGGAAGTTCTGCCACATCGCCGCGGCGGTGAGCCAGGAGAAGACCACCCCCACGATCGCCAGCTGCCACTGCTGGGTGAGCACCCCCACGCCGAACGTGAACGTGCCCAGCTGGGCCGCCAAGCGCCGTCCCTTGGGCACGGGCTCCGGCTCGCCCGAGGCGCTCGGCGCGCTGACCAGCGTCACCGACTTCTCCGCCAGGCTGCGTCCGAAGATCGCCCAGAGCAGCGCGACCACCGCCACCTTCCACGCGTCGGCCGGAAACCTGAGCATCGTGAGCAGCAGCAGCGGCCCCACCACGGCGAGTGACGCCATCCACCACAGCCTGGCCTTGGCCTTGAGCAGTTCTTCGAGCCCGCGCGGCCACGTGAGCGGGATCCAGATGGCGGATCCTTCGGATAGCAGCGATCGCGGGCCCAGGATGAAGAGAAAGTAACTCCCGAACACCGCGGAGGCGCCGGCCATCATGTGCCAGCCGAGTGTCGCCCGGTCCAGGAAACTCCGGAAGTTGAACATCTGGAGCGCGGCCATGGTCAGCGGGACGAGGAACACCTGCACCAGCGCCCCGCGATCACGCCACAACCAGAGCAACTCCTTCCGGTAGACCGGGTCCCGCAGAAACGGCGACGATCGGCGGCCGGCCAGCACGGCGGGCGCGTCCGGGGTGCCGCTGAAGCCGCCGGCCAGGCCCTGCCGCGTCGCGAACGCGCTGATCTGGGCGGCCGCGGCGATGAGCGCCGCCGCCGCCGCCCAGCAGGCGACGAGGCCCTTCCAGGCAGCCGGTGTGCCGTACAGGCCCAGCGCCCAGCCGAGCAACGGAAGGCCGACGTCTCCCGTCAGGCGCCCGACCTGACGGGTCGCGGCCAGGAGCACGGGCGGCGACATCACGCCGAACAGCATCAGCATGAACGCCGCCTGGCCGAGCCACGAGAGGATGCCGAGCGCCGCTCCCCGGGATCGCGGAGGCAGCCGGAGCGTGGCGACCACCTCAATCGCCTTGCCCGCGCAGCCCGCGGCCACACTCAGCGCGAGCCCGGCGAGCGTCCCTGTCAGCAGCGCGGTGCCGAAGCTGCCGTAGGCAATCCAGAAGGCCCCGATCCAGAACACGGGTGCCATCCAGAAGGAGGGGTTGGCGGCGAGCGGCGCCAGCATCTCGGCCAGGAAGACGGCCCGCGTGTCGACCGGATGGCCAAGCAGCCACTCCCACATCGGGTGCCGCCGGCGCTGCAGATCGAGATCGAGCCCCTCGCCCTGGAACGCCAGCATCACGAACCACGCGAGGATCACCAGCGAGCCCAGCAGCGTGGCGAGCGGTCTGAGGAGACCCGGGGCACGGGCAACCCCCCAGGCGACTTCACGCGAGGCGAATCCGGTTCGCCCGAAGCGGCGATAGTGGGCCAGCAGCTGTGCTTCCCGCGCGCCCCGCGTTTCCCGCGCTTCCCGTGATTTCGGCGTTTCCCGCGTTTCCCATGCTTTCCGATCCGCCCGCTCCGCCAACATCGCCTCGTACTGAAACGCCAGCCGCAGCGCGCCTTCGGTGTCCACGCCGAGCCTTGGCTCGGCCACCGCCTCACGCCGGCCGCGCTCTACCGTATCGATGGCCTCGATGAAGCGCCGCGAGACCATCATCTTCCCCTCGGCCTCGGCGCCGACCTGTATCGAGTTGGCGATGACCCCGAAGAGCAGCGCCGCCACAGCGATGTGCAACCCGGCGGCAAAGATGGTGAAGAAGATGGTCCCGAGAGCCCCCCAGTTCGTCGATCCCCGGCGGCCGAGTAGCTCGCTCTGGCGACCGGCCCTGGCGCTCGCCCGGCACCGCGCGGCGCGCAGCAGCAGGCCTACCGTCTTCCAGAAACCGGTGGTGCCCTGGACTGGCGTGCTCACTGCCCCTCGGGCCGCGTGAAGTGGCCGAATAGCCCGGGCGCGGCCGGCACGTTCGCGTCGTGGGCCTCGTCGTGCGTGTAGTGGAGGAACACCTCCTCGAGGGACTCACCTCCGCCGCGAGCGAGCAGGTCCTCGATGGCGCCGCTGGTCACCAGCCGGCCCTGGTGCAGGATCGCCGCGTGGGTGCAGAGCTTCGTTACCTGGTCCATCAGGTGCGTCGAAAAGAGGATCGTCGTACCGTGCTGGGCCTGCCCGCGCATCAGGTCGTAGAAGAGCCGCGTGGATTCGACGTCCAGGCCGTTGGTCGGCTCGTCGAGCACGAGCAGCTTCGGCTGATGCAGCAGCGCGAGCAGGAGGCCGAGCTTCTTCTTCATGCCGCGGGAGTAGTCGTCGGCGAACCGGTCGAGGGCGTCTTCGAGGCCAAGCTTCGCGACCAGCGGGGCCAGGCGATCCAGCGTGGCTTGCGGATCCAGGCCGTGCATCCCGGCGCTGAGTTCGAGCACCTCGCGGCCGGACAGGTAGGAATAGAAGACCGGCTCGTCCGGCAGGAAGCCGACCAGCCGCTTTACCGCGACGCGGTCCTCGAAGGCGTCGAGGCCGTCGATGCGGATCGTGCCGCTGGTGGCCTTGAGAATGCCCATCAGCAGGCGGAACAGAGTTGTCTTTCCCGCGCCGTTCGGGCCGATCAGACCGCAGATCTGCCCGGGCGGCACCGCCAGGCCCACGTCCCGCAACGCCGTCTTGTCGCCGAACTCCTTCGACACACGTTCGACGTCGACGAGGTAGGCCGCGCTCACGTCAGTCATGGATGCCCCATCGGAATGACGGGCGATTATAGGACGGATCGGGCGAAACGAAAGGGCCGCCCATTGTCCGGGCGGCCCTTTGTGTGCACGACGCGCGGGGCGGACGTCAGGCGATCTGGAGGATCTCTCGGCTGCCGGTCACATAAAGATCGGTGTAGCCCTTCATCTTGCTGCGAAAGGCCTCGTTCGTCGCGTAGTCCTTCATGCCCGCTTCGAACTCGCCGATGTTCTCGGCCTGGTATTCCAGGATGACGCGGTTGAACTCACCGGTCAGGTCGGTCAGGACGCGGGCCCTGTCCTTGAACGGAGATACGGTCACAGCGTCCTTCAACTGGGCGGCCAGCGTGCTGGCCTGCCCGGGCTTCGCGACGAAACAGTTGCGCACGACAATCATGGGGGCCTCCGTGGTGTGAGGTGGACGAGGCGCGCTCCGGACGCGTAAGACAGTACACCGCGGCGGGCATCAGTGATCAATGCCGCGGTTTATCCAACCGCAAGCCGGATCAAGGCGCGCACCTGAACGAACGACGCCATTGGCGTATAGTCTCGCTATCATGACAAACTCGGCGTTTCAGAAGTTGATGGCAAGTGTTCGACAGGCCGGTCGGATTCGTCGGGGCGACCTCACACCGTCTCGGACGACGGTGTTTCATCCCGCCGACGTACGGGAGATTCGGACGAAGCTCAAGATGTCGCAGGGGGAGTTCTCTCTCATGATTGGCGTGAGCGTGGCCACCCTGCGCAACTGGGAGCAGGGCCGCCGGGTGCCCGATGGTCCGGCCCTGGCGTTGCTGCGCGTGGCGGCGAAGAACCCCAAGGCGGTGGCGGAGGCCCTCCACGGCGTGGGCAAGCGGAATGCGGCCTGACCAACAACTGGAGCCGACAGCTCAGCCGAGCGGGTCGATCAGTTGGCTTGAAAGTCCGCCTTCGCGCGCTGGGCTTGCCCAGCCGAAGCTCAACCGAGGGTCGGGCAAGCCGAGGTTGAGCGAAGGCTGGTGCCGGGGGTGGGGATCGAACCCACACGACCCTTGGGGAGTCCCGGGATTTTAAGTCCCGTGCGTCTGCCAGTTTCGCCACCCCGGCCTGAGACTGCCGCCATGATAGCCGACCCGGGTGTAAACTCGACGCATGGCTGACGCTCCCCCTCCCGGCACGGCGGCCGACGTCAAGCGATGGGCCGAGAATCGGCGCATCGCCAACGCCGTCGAGGTGCGGGAGCTGGCGATGACGTGGGGTGTTCCTGAACGCTCCATCGCGGCGGCGATCGAACTCAGCGCGTTGTGGGAATCGCTCCACGGATGGCCCCCGCCCGCAAGCCCCGTCGATCAACGGGAGGACCTGGTGGCGTGGGGCCGTTTTGCCCGGCTCCGGCGGCCGTACGTGCGATGACCGCTTCGCCCACGGAATACGCCCGCGCCGGTCGGCCCGGCTGCGATGCCGAGGAGGGACTATGCGTCGTCTGTTGTCGTGCCTGATCGCGACTGTGGCATTGGGAACGTGGGCGCTGGCCCAGACGCCCGGCGCGCAGCCGTTTGCCTGGATGAACGTCGCGCGCACGCCCCCGATGGGGTGGAACAGCTGGAACAAGTTCGGCTGCAATGTCAGCGAACAGCTGATCAAGGAGATGGCCGACGCCATCGTGTCGTCCGGGATGAAAGACGCCGGCTACCAGTACGTCGTGATTGACGACTGCTGGCAGGTATCGCGGGACGCCCAGGGCCGGATCCTGCCAGACGGCACGCGATTCCCGAACGGGATGAAGGCCCTCGGAGACTACGTCCACGCGAAGGGGTTGAAGTTCGGCGTGTACTCGGATGCCGGCGCAAAGACCTGCGAGGGCCGCCCGGGCTCGAACGGCTACGAGGCCATCGACGCCGCGCAGTATGCGTCCTGGGGCGTCGATTACCTGAAGTACGACTGGTGCAACAGCGACGGGGTCGATCCGAAGATCGCCTACATGACCATGCGAGATGCCCTGCGCGCCACCGGCCGGCCCATCGTCTTCAGCATGTGCGAATGGGGTCGCAACAAGCCCTGGGAGTGGGCACGAGGCGTGGGGCATCTGTGGCGGACCACGGGAGACATTTCGGACCGGTGGGACAGCTTCGTGCGCCTGCTCGACCAGCAGGTGGGCCTCGAGAAGTACGCGGGCCCGGGCGGATGGAACGATCCGGACATGCTGGAGGTTGGGAACGGCGGGATGACGACCGCCGAGTACCGGGCGCATTTCAGCCTCTGGTGCCTGCTCTCGGCGCCGCTCATCGCGGGCAACGACATCCGCGACATGACGCCGGCGACCAAGGCGATCCTGACGAACCGGGACGTGATTGCGCTCGATCAGGACCCGCTGGGCAAGCAGGGGCGGCGGATCAGGGATGATGGCGATCTGGAAGTCTGGGCGAAGTGGCTGCAGGGTGGCGACATCGCGGTCGCACTGCTGAACCGGTCCAGGCAGGACAAGGAAATCGGTCTCGGGTGGACCGAACTGGGGCTGAGCGCCAACGCCGCTTTGCGCGTACGCGACCTGTGGACCGGGCAGGATCACGGCGCGACGAAAAGCGTGTTCGCAGCCACGGTCCCGTCGCATGACGTCGTGCTCGTGCGGGTGACGCCGGGAGCGTAGGCGGGCCGCGCGCGACGGCGGGCGACAACCGCGCGTATACCGACGCCGGGGCTCCCTTCGACGTCGCTCAGGGCAGGAAAGCCCAGGCCATCGAATCAACAACGATCGCTACGACTCCAGCGCGTGGGCCAGCACCTCGATGGCCCCGGCGCCTGCGATCGGCTCCCGGCACGCGAAGTCGCGGCAGACGTACGCCGTCGGCTCACCGTCCTTCATCGTCATCACGCCGATGAGCGGGATGGTGCGCGCGAGCCGCTCCTGCTGCGCGCCGGGCTCCGCG
>Ga0315292_10001749_pt1 | contig 11868 bp, 11 predicted proteins | sample YL17G13_0_MG_FD_204029 | JGI IMG/M metagenome (GOLD analysis project Ga0315292, IMG submission 204029) | Sediment microbial communities from Yellowstone Lake, YNP, Wyoming, USA - YL17G13_0 | ecosystem: Environmental > Aquatic > Freshwater > Lake > Sediment | place: USA: Wyoming | collected... | reverse complement strand
TCATGCGCAAGAGGCCCTGGGTTGGTCCTTTTCTTCATGGATTTTTTCTATGAGGAACAGGGTTTGCTGAAATTCCACCATTTGACCTTGTTCGGCGCAGATTTGGGCGATGCGCCCCCGGACCCCGGCTTTCACCGTATTGAAGAGTTTCATGACTTCTATAATGCAAACCGGATCATCTTCGTTCACCAAAGACCCCACGTCCACGTAGGGGGGAGCTCCTGGTTTGGGGGTCCGGTAGAAGGTACCCAGCATCGGTGCTTTGATGGGTACGAGACCTTGACTGGCCGCTGATTGCTCCCCAGTCTGCTTGGGCAGTTGGGCCTCTGCATTCGACCCTGCCGATTTCATTGCGGATAAGCTTTGATCCTGCACCTCGGTTAAGATTGGTTCTCTGGTAATGGCGGGTTCCGATTTTGATTCCGCTAAGGATGCTTCCTCCAGCCCTATTCCCTTTCCGTGTTTTCTCGCCGAAAGCTTGAGATCTTCTGTTTCTACATGCAGTTCATCGAAGGCTGATTCGTCAAGGAGTCTCAGGATGAGAAGAACATCCTCTTGGGTAATCGATGTCATTCGGGTACCTCCAATTTAGGAACGACTTTCTTCATTGGCCAAGCCCCACCCTCCTATGGAAGGTAATTTATTGAGAACCGTATCCCCAACCTCCAGCCATTTCTTCGAAGGCCTATTTATAAAACATCCGCGGAAGGAAAGTGGATAGTTGCGGAATGAAGACTACAATGATATTCAAAATCGTTATGCCGATCAAAAAAGGGATTACTTTGCGGAATACCAGCGTTGAAGGCACGTTGGCTACCGAAGCGGCGGTGTATAAATTTAAAGCAATCGGGGGGGTAGAATAACCGATCGCTGCGGCCGTGCAGATCACGATGCCGAAATGCAATGGATCGATCCCCAGCTGGAGGACCGATGGCCAGAAGATGGGCACCATGACCACCATGGTGCTGATTTCTTCCAGAATAAATCCCATGAAGAGCATTAAGCCCATCACCATGAGCAGTAACCCCATCTTCCCCATACCCAAGGCCAAAGATGCCAATCCCGTGGGGACGCCCAACATAGTCACGACGGCATTGACGCCATAAGCCATAGCCACCAGAACAAAAATCATGCTCGTGATCCGGACTGAGGTTCTGAGAGAGTCAATAATTCCCTTCAGGGTGAGCTGTCGGTATACAAAACGCCCAATAAACGCGGCATAGGCACAAGCCACAGCAGCCGCTTCCACAGGGGTGGTAATGCCTCCATAAATCCCCCCCAAAATGGCCACCGGTATGCCCAGAATTGGCGATACTTCGTATAAAGCTTGTCCTCTTTCCTTCAAGGTGTACCGTCTCTTGCTTCGAATCCTCCCTTCCGGCATTAGGAGAACGATGATGTAGAGGATGATGATCAAAAGGATTCCCGGAAGGATTCCGGCCAGAAACATTGGCCCCACCGGGGTTTCGGTAACTCCACAATAAATGATGAAGGGGTTACTAGGGGGGATGAGCATAGCCAATACCCCCGCGATGGAAACCAAGGCTGCACTCCAGGCCCGCGGATAGCCTTGTTTTTCCATCATAGGGATCATGATGGACCCAACCGCAGCCACGGCACTGACGATCGAACCAGAGCAGGCTCCAAATAGGGCACAACTAACGACCATGACTAAAGCCAAACCCCCAGGCACCCAACCAATAAAGGCATCCACCACCCTTATGAGCCGCTGCATGGTCCCTTCCGCCATGAGATAGCCTGTGAGTATGAAAAAAGGAACGGCTAACCATACCTCCCGGTGTAAAGAGCCGGCGGCGGAGGCAATGATGGCTTCCAAAGGGATGTCTGCGGCCCAGGCCCCCAGCCCGGCTGAATAACCCAGACCCGCATAAAGGGAGACCCCGCAAAGCAACGAAAGAATCCCGAGGGCAACGAGAACGATGGCCATTCGCCCACTCCTTAAATTTTCTTTTTGACGGCTGAAGTGATCAGAACTTCTAGAGTATGGAGAAGCAGTAAGAAAAAACCGAGGATAAAAGCGACCGATGTCGTCCACTGGGGGACGCGGCCCCCAAAAAACTCATAGTCAAAGGTGGCATTGACCTCAATCAAATGAACCGTGTATTCCCAGGAGAAGTATAGGGCGAGCGCACAAAACAACGCCTCGGTCAACCGTAGGGCGATATGTAAAAGCCAGAGCCCTTTTTGCTTTTCACGCTTTTGCAGGTACTCCTGGAGGACTTCCACATTGAGATGCTTGCCGCTGCGGGATAGCAAACCGGCAGGAATAAAGACCAAATAAACAAAGAGAAGGGTAGAACTCTGCTCAAACCAGCGAATATTGGTAAAAAATACGTACCGGAGGATGACGACCACGATCAACTGGGCAGTAATGAAGGCTAGTATTAATATGCTGGTCCAGTCGGCGAATTTCGCGGCCACATTAAGAAAACCATGGATCCATTTTTTCATCAGGAATCGTTCTCCTTAGCGTTCTCTCTTTTGGACTGTAGATGGGGGGTGGAAGGGGTCTTCTCCCTTCCACCCCCCAACCCAGTGGGGTCTGGAGGTGATCCCTCTACCTAAAAAGCAATAGGGGTTACTTCTTGAGCTTCCCACCGTAGACTTCTACATAATATTTCTCCCAAGCTTCCTTCACCCCAGTGAACTTCCCGTTCTTCAGGGTATAGCCGGTGACCTTGGCCCCTTCTTCCCACAGCGGCAGACCATCGGGATAGTCCCGAATTCTTTTCTCCCAGATATTGGTTACCGCCCAATCCAGCATGGGGAAGAAAACCTCGGGCGGAACGAGGACTTCTTTCTGGCCGATGCTTTGTTCAGCAAACTTGATCATACTTTGTTCTAAGGCCAGAATCCGCTCGTTGGCCCGTTTTTCAACTTCCGGACATACTTCTTTTATGATAATTTGCTGGATGTCTTTGGGAAGCTTCTGCCAAAAGATGGGATTGACCACTGTGGAAAGAGCATTGTGATACAAAAAGGGCAGGTGGCGGTATTTGGTGAACTCGCCCAGCCCGGCTGATTTTAGGTTGGGAATCGCCGTTCCCATCGCCCCATCCACCATCTTGGTTTGCAGCTGGGTATAATGGACGGTAAAATTTGTGGTCAGCCCCATGGCCCCGAAAGCGCCCAGGAGAGCATCGTCCGAATCCGCCCACGTGGCCAGCCTTTTTCCCTTCAGTTTATCGAGAGAATCGAGTACCCAATCCGTACTCCAGAGGACAGGATTTGAACCTACCCAGCCGATATCGGGCAGGTTCATCAGCCCGTATTTCTTTCCCATGTAATTTTCTAGGAAATCCTGCACTTTTGGGGTTAGGTACCACTGGGCCATTTTCGCCTTGTTGGGGAAGAAAAATGGACACCAGACCAGCGTGCAAGCCGGGTCAAGTTTCTGCCAGTACCAACCGCTTTGGGCGCCAAATTGGATCACATTTTTTTGAAGCATGGGGCTTTGCTGATCCAACCCGTAGAGGGACGAAGCATAGTAGGCAGCAATCTGCAAGCGCCCCTTGGTTTTCTCCGCAGTCAAATCGACAAAATCTTTGTGCTGGAGGCCCACGGCGGTTTCAGGACCCCAGGGAACATTGAGAATGGCTTTCAGGGGCGTGGTTTGGGCTGGAGTGGATGCCGGCAGGCTGAAAATAATGAGAGCGATGATCAACAAGACGGACAGACCATAGACTCTACCCAGCGAACGATTTTTCATGACTCCCTCCTTTTTTTGTCGGCAGAATAATAGAAGGCGATGGAAAGTTCGGGTAAGGCGACTGCTTCCAGATATTCAGTTTCTGTACCACCCCCTTTTCAAATGATTCCCTCGCTCCTTAGCTTTTCCATTTCGGCATCCGAAATACCTAAGATGCCTCCATAAACTTCCTGGTTATGCTGACCGATGGATGGAGCGGGGCTCGAAAATCCACCTGGGAGCTCGGAAAAATGAATGGGGAAGCCGGCTGCCTTAAGGCCTGTCGGGCCGCTATGGGGGTGAAGAAGTCCTGGCATCATCCCCCGGAACTTCAATTGGCGATCCTCCAGAACTTCCGGAATCTCGGGAACCGGATCGCAGGGCACCTTCTTGGCCCGCAAGATTCTTAGGGCGCCTTCCTTGGTTAAAATTTTGAGCCATTCTTTCACGATGATTTCCACCTCGTCAGAATGCTTGAAACGGCCCTCCTGATTCTTGAAACGAGGGTCCCCCTTCAGATCCTCTCGCCCAATGGCCTCCAAAAATGCCATCCATTGTTCGTTGGTGGCCACGCAAATGGCCAGGTGTCCATCCACTGCCGGGTATACATTCCAGGGGGCTAATCTTGGGTTGCGGTTCCCTGTTCTCATGGGAATCCCCAGGGATAGATGGAGGTCCAATGCTTCGTCCATGATCATAGAAAAACAGCTATCCTGCATGGATATGTCGATCCTTTCTCCCTGGCCTGTTTTTTCCCGGGAGGCCAATGCTGCTAAGATCCCGCAAACTCCGTAAAGCGCGGGAATCATGTCGCCAATCCAGGCGCCACAGCGGGTCGGCGGACCATCGGAAAAACCCGTAACCCCCATGATGCCGCTCATCCCCTGGATCGTCAGGTCGAAGGCTGTCCGGTCTCGGTATGGTCCGTTTTGACCATACCCGGAGATGGAACAGTATATGATTTTAGGATTGATGGCTTTTAGCTGGGGGTAATCAAATCCCAATCGCTCCATCGTTCCAGGGGCGAAGTTCTCGATGACCACATCCCCTTTTTCGACGAGATGTCGGAAGATTTCCTTTCCCCGCTCACTCTGCAGATTTAAGGAAATGCCCTTCTTGCCCCGATTGCGCTTTAGGTACAAGAGGGATGTGTCCTCATCCGTCTTTCGTACATGGCTCACCCCTTCCGGACCGGCAAAAGGAGGATTCCACCGGCAAGGGTCTCCAGCTTTAGGCCTTTCGATTTTGATAATTTCTGCTCCCATGGCGGCCAGGTTTAAACTAACAAAGGGTCCAGCCAGCCAGGCCGTCAAGTCAATGACTCGGATTCCTTCGAGATGTTTTTGCATGTTGGCCCCCTGCTATTTGCCAAGGCTACAAGATTTCTGCGACTTTAAGAATGGCCAGAATGAGAAGATTCCCGGGTGATTTTTTCCCTTTCCCTCCCTGAATCGCCTTGCTCAGCTGATTGCCGCCCGAATAGGAATTGCAGTCTTTTGGCATTCAGGGAAAGAGATGAGCTTTAGGCTTAGCAATATCAATACCATAGCGTCCCATTGTCAGTTTCATTAATTATTTTAAATAATTATGAAAAAATAAGGAAAAGGAGTTTAGTTTTATTGTCCGAATTTCCGGACAAAATAAATGAAATGTCCAATTTTCCGGACACTTAATGCCATGCTTAGCATTTGAGAATTAATCTAGTTTTCATCCGGAAACCCCATTTTTCTCCTCCCCCTCGACGGGGGAGGGTAGGGTGAGGGTGATAATGGTTCGGAATATTGAAATGTTCTGTTTTGCTCCCCCTCACCCCAACCCTCTCCCGCAAGGGGAGAGGGGGTTTCCGGATGGAAACTAATCTAGATTTTCCGCCTTAAAAAATCTGTCCGAGAGAGTTACCTATCAAGCTTTTCGTATAGAACGGAGCGGGAGATACCCAGAAGTTTGGCGGCGGCCATTTTATTCCCGGAAGTGGCCTTGAGAGCCTCCTGGATAATCTCTTTTCCCCGATGCAGCATCGCTTTTTTGAACGGCAAGGGGGAGTTCAAAAGAGAAGATTCATTTCTGGTCTTTAGAAAAGAGAGAGGGAGATGGTTCAATTGTACCAACCTTTCCTCCCGGCCGAGGTTATTGACTGCAAAATTCACAAGATTTTTAAGCTCCCGGATGTTGCCCGGCCAGTCATGGTCCAATAGGGCTTGAAGGACCTCATCAGAAAAAGCGATTGGCTTTTTGGAAGGGTTGCATTCAGAGGAAAAAAATAGATGTTGAGCAATTGAAAAAATATCCTCTTTGCGTTCCCGAAGAGGGGGAATTTTCAGGACAAAAGTGTTGATCCGGTAGTATAAGTCCGACCGAAATGCTCCCTTTGACACCAGGTCTTCTATATCGCGATTGGTGGCGGCGATCAGGGCAAAATTGACCGGGACTGGCTTTCTTCCGCCAACCTTGGTGACTTCCTTTTCTTCGATGACTCGCAGAATTTTAGCCTGCATTTCAAGCGGCATGTCGCCGATCTCGTCGAAGAAGAGAGTTCCTCCCTCGACGAGTTCGAGCTTTCCAATCCTCCCCTTTTGAGCCGCTCCGGTAAAGGCTCCTTGTTCATACCCGAATAGCTCGGACTCCATCAACTCTTTGGGAATGGCCGCGCAATTGATCACCATAAACGCGCGCTTGGAGCGTGGGCTCAGGCGATGGAGGGCATGGGCGCAAAGCTCCTTCCCCGTCCCGCTTTCTCCTAAAATTAAGACCGGCAGGGAAGATTGAGCATGTTTTACGATTTGGCTCTTCAGTTGTTGAATCTGGTCACTGTCGCCGATGATGTCATCCAGGGTGTATTTGGCCTGAAAATATTGCCGAAACTCAGCTCCGATGCTGATGATTTTTGTCTGAAGAAAGTTGACCTTTTCGTTCAGTTCGCGGAGCTCCTGAATATCGCGGAACAGAACCTGGGTGATGACTCCATTAACCTTTCCTCTTTCTTTTACCGGAATACGATTGACGACCAATTTCTGGCCTTTCCAAAGATAGATCACGCCGAATTCGGGGATTCCAGTTTGGGCGACAATCGGAATCCGGGCGTCCGGAAAGATTTCCGTTATGTGTTTCCCGACATCCCTTTCGGGGCTTAAATTGAAAGTTTCTCCGTAGATCCGGTTGAAATACCGGATTTTCCCCTGGGAGTCACACAGGACAACCCCCTCATGGGAATGGTCCAAAATAAGCTCTAGCATCTCTTTATATTTATCGATTTTCATTTATCGACCCCAAAAGGATTTGGTTCTTCTGTCCCCTTTGGGAAATTACTAAGGAGTCCATAATTGACCAGACATATTCTTCCGAAATCTCCCCTAGCCCCTCTTTGCCAAAGAGGGGAATTCCTCCCTTTGGCAAAGGGAGGGGAGGAGGGATTTAGTTTTTAGTGTCTATACAATTATGGACTGATTAATATCAGTACGAAAAGAAAAATGCTCCGACGGCATTTTTTGCTTTAAAGAGTTAGTTCCAAACGATTAAAAAGTCAAGAAAAAAACTAAGGGCCTTTGCGGGCTTACTGCTCTCTTTGGAATTCTCTGCAATTCCAGGAGCGAAGGAGCGATGAAGGATGGCGAAATGGGATGGTCGTAATTTCCGCCTGGATGGCAAAGCTGTTTTTATCGCCGGTGCTGGCGGTGTCGGCAACGCCATTGCCCGGGGAGTGAGTGAGGTTGGTAAGATGGATATCTTGAATCCCGCACAAATTTTGATAGGAACTCGCTTTTTGGTATTCGGAGTCTACTGGAAAGGCAATTGTGCGGCAAGGGATTTTAGCACAAGATCTTGGGTTTGTTTTAGGGCCTTTTCAGCGGGGATTTGGGGGATTTTCGGGGTAGAGGTGGAGAGGGGGCGCTTTCAACCATGGGGCGAGGCTCGTCAGGCGTTTTGGAGACTAACCGGGGCACACCGGTTCCTTCCGCCCCGTATTCCTGATCTTTACGACTGAAGGTAAGCATCCCAGGGATAGTCGGGGTCCCATTCAATGGCTCGATCGGTAAGGGACTCCGGCCAGCTTGTAACCGCTGCCAATCGCCCAGCAACTCAGCCTGACCCGAAAAAACGGCTGAGCTCTGGCATATGGCTATTTTACCCCGGATGATGGCGCGATACAATGGGGCAGATATGGTCGGCCTCTGGAGGCCGGCCGGAATGGATCGGAACAGGTGGCCGATATCACCGAATACATAGGAAAGACTTTCATCTGAGCATACCCGGTTGAGCTAGGCCGCTCATCCGCCTACCTCTCTTCTGAAAAGAATAATTCGGAGAAGAGGTCAAACCTGATAGCTCCTTGATTGAGGCTATCGACAAAATTGTCTAACATTTCTCAGGCGGCGGAAGGGTCTTTTCCGGTTAACCTAACGGAATAATCCTGGTCTTTTTTCAGGGTCTCGACGGAATTGTCGAAGCGAAAACAATTTCCTTTGACCGTTCCATCCAGCAACCGCAATTGAACACCCTGAGATTTAACGGCATTTTGAATCGCGTCGGGCGTTGGCATAAGGATTGCTAATTACAAAAGAAACAAGGAAAGACATGAGAGTGTAGGCAAAATGACAGGCCATCTCAAAAAATTTATTTTTATCACGGTAACCGCAGTCGTTATCGCTTTCCTGCTTGGTCCGCCCCTTGCTATGGCTAGCAACCTGCCGACGGTCTGCAATATTTTCCATAAGACGGTAGACAAAGCAGAGCCTTGTGGACATCGGGCCATGATTTCAAAAATCCATGACAAGTCTTTATAGGTCGAAGCAGTTCTATCTTTGGACGTAGATTTTGAAACCAGCTATTTTTTGATAATCCAGAGCAACCCTCTTTCTGTCTCTTTTCCATTGGGGAGCAATACCCAATTCAATCCTCTGCGTTGCTGATCTTTCTCTCCCTTCAGGGGCGTGAGCCTCCACTTTTTCCAAAACCTCTTTCTAATAAATTAAGGTCTATTCCTCTCCCGGCATAAGGCCGGTGTGCGTAAAATCCAAAAGGAAGAAGGTAAATCTAACCATGGTTGAATTACTCCGAAGAAAATCCATAAAAGAAAACATCCGGGAGATGGGGCCGGCCCTGGTGCTTCTCCTGGCCACTTTGATCATATCAACATTTATCACCGAGTTTCCCTTCAACTTTGGCTTGGCCGCATTGTGGAAGACCGGCTTGCGCTTCCTCCGTCTCTCCCTTCTCTTAACACTGCCCCTTTTTCTGCTCCCGAGCCTGTGCACGCTTCTTGAGGGAATTTTCAATCGGGGAACCCAGTACCTGATCCAGTTGCCAGAGGATCGCGATCCAGCCATTCATCCGTTGAAGAACTGGGTCATCCGGCCATTCCAGGGCATCGGTCTGGCGATGCTGCTGGCTACCAAACTCCTGACTCTCCTGGAGTTCTATACCGGCAGCAAAATTACCGTGGACACCATTCTCCCGCAGGGGGTATTCAACGTCGGACGTTTCTTCAGCTTAACAGCCATCGGGGTAGTCGTATCGCTGCTTCTTTCTTGTCTCTGGACTCTGGATGATCTGGGGGTTCGCCACTATAACAGGAAGACGCGGGAGGTCCGGATGATCGGAAAATATATTGGGCTGCTTTTGCCAATTTTCTTCGGGTTCTATGGAATCATCAGCCTTTTTGAAAATAACACCCAGCTTATCGTTGCCAAGTACGTTGCCCAGATGGTTGTCGTTCTCTATCCGCCCTTTGTTGTGTTTAACGTACTGCATTCCCGATACCTGAAGAGCCGCGAAGCCACTTTGCTGGGAAAGCTGAAAGTGTCGAGAGGGGTTCTGGGGAATTTCGAAGATTTAGCTTTAGGGAAGGCTTAAACCTGTTGTATACAAGTATTGGGAATCTGAGTTCCCGACTGAAATAAGAATTCAACTTGGTCGTCTGAGATGGCAGCAATATACACAGTATGAACGGTAAACCGACTTCGAGCGAAGATTTAATGGCGAAAGTCGCCGAAGGGGACGAGTATGCCTTTGAAATCCTGGTGCGAAGGCATCAGGTCTCTGTTCTGAACCTTATTTACCGCTTCATTGGGAAGCGAGCGCAGGCCGAAGACCTGGCCCAGGACGTTTTCATTCGGGTCTGGCAGGCTGCCAAGAGCTATGAGCCAAGAGCCAAATTCTCAACCTGGATCTACCGTATAACCGCCAATCTCTGCCTCAACGAACTGAAGTCTGCGGGCCGCAAGAAATTGATACCCTACTTTCCTGGCGAGGAAGGGAAGGAGGGTGGCTTCGAAACCATCTCCGATGAATCCCCATCGGCAGAGGAGCGTTTGCTGGCCGAAGAGCGCATCCGGCAAATATCCGACGCTTTGCAGAGCCTGCCGGAAAAGCAGAGAATGGCCCTGATTCTTAAGAGGTATGATGACCTCTCTTATCAGGAAATTTCCAAGATCCTAGGCTGCTCGGTCTCGGCTGTGGAATCTTTATTGGTCCGGGCCAAGAAAAATCTTCTGGAAAAATTGATGATCTCGTAAAGAGTCGCCCCAAGCGTCACCCCGGCGAACGCCGGGGTCCAGAACTTTTTGGAATTACTGGATTCCGGTTTCCGCCGGAATGAGGGATTCCTTTGAAATCAGACTTTTTACAAGTTCATCGAAATTGATTATTTATGAAAAATGAGCGCAGGTTTTTTGATTCTGAGTTGTTTAATTATATAGAAGGCAGATATCCGATGGGTGATCGAATGAAATGCCAGGACGTACAAAAGAAGCTTTCCCCTTTTCAGGATGGGGAACTGAAGCCCAAAGATCAGGATCAGGTCGCCAAGCACCTGCAAGGCTGCCGGGCATGCCAGGGTGAGTTGGCAAGATTGGAAGGGGTTTGGCAGGCTCTCGAAGGGCTGCCGGAAATCCACCCCAATCCGGAATTCTATGGACAGCTCATTAAAAAAATCAACGAATCTTATGAACGCCGTCCCCTCCCCGGCCTCAAGGGGGTTTTTCACCTATTTTCATCTGTGACTGGCTGCACCCTATTAATTGCTGGGGTACTGATCGGGGCCTTTCTTGGAAATTTTCTGGCGGGGAGCGATCTTTTCCCGTTTCGGCCTACCATGGCCAGCAAATCCCCGGAGACGATCGAAGTTGTTTCCTTCCGGGTCTTTGATCCCGTGCCTCCGGGTACGGTGGGAGACGGATATATACGCATGGTAAGTAATACGGAGATTCAGCACAAATGAAAGCCAAGGTTATAATTTCTATTCTTGTCTTGTCTCTGGCCATCAATGGGGCGGTCCTGGCTACTATGGGATACCATTACTACCGCAATAACTATCTTAACCCACCCACACCCTGCCCGGTGTCGGCTGGAGATCACCACCTTTACCAGGAGATGGGCCTTTCCAGCCAGCAATTGGCCCGGATGGAACCACTGGCTCGAAAGTTTCACAGCCGGCTGGAAAAGCTGGGGGCTTCCATGGAGGGAAAGAAGGAATCATTGGTCGATCTTCTGGGCCAGAAAGATACCGATCCGGCCAAGATCGAGGGCTTGCGCAGAGAAATGGCCGGTATCCAGGACGAGATCCAAAAGGAGGTCATTGAGCACATTCTAGAGACAAGAAAGGTACTGGATGTCGGCCAGCAGCAGCAGTTTTTCAACCTCATGCGCCAGAGCATATTGAAAAGCCGTGAGTGGTAAGGGGTAAGTCGGGAGTTGTAACGGAGGCAACGAATGAATCTGCATTATTTGATGAACGAACTTTATTACCAGAAAAGGAGAACATTAACGGCAATCCTCGGACTTTCCATCGGCATTGCCCTGTTGATCATTCTCAATGCCCTCTCCATGGCCTATCGCCAGGCAGCCCATGCGCCCCTGAAGGAGATCGGGGCGGATATCACCGTGCAGCGGCCGGGGGATGTGCCGAAGGACCTGGCCGGAGCGGTTTTTCCGTGTTCGGCCGTGACCATCCGCCAGTCTGAGGTGGAAAAGATTCAAGGTCTTCCGGGGATTCGGGGAGTGGGCAAAGCACTGCTCCTCTGGGTTTTCGACCCGAACCGGGCCTGGATCGTCCTGGGGATTGAACAGAACAATACGATAGGTCCGGCGATTCTGCGCTCCTCAGTTACCGAGGGAAGGTTCATCGAGGAAGGGAAATCGGAAGCCCTGGTTGAGGTGGCCTA
>Ga0315292_10001748_pt1 | contig 11870 bp, 8 predicted proteins | sample YL17G13_0_MG_FD_204029 | JGI IMG/M metagenome (GOLD analysis project Ga0315292, IMG submission 204029) | Sediment microbial communities from Yellowstone Lake, YNP, Wyoming, USA - YL17G13_0 | ecosystem: Environmental > Aquatic > Freshwater > Lake > Sediment | place: USA: Wyoming | collected... | reverse complement strand
GTGCTCGAAGCATTGAGCCCCGGCTCGCGCGAAGTGCTGCGCGCCTCCGTCGACTACGACAACATCGCACCCAACGAGGAAGATCGCTTCAACCTCGTCGTGCAGCGCGTGCGCTCGCTTGGCTCGGAACACATCGAAGACCAGGAAATTTTCCGGCGGCTTTCGACCGAACCGGGCACGACACGATTCGTCGTCGCGTCACTGCAGGAATCCCTGCTGGTACGGGTGCGCGGCGCCGTGCCGCACGTGCGGCCCGACCGCACGTTCCGTGCGGGCGCGCGTCATCCGATCGGCTATGTCGATTCGAATCCCGACGGTGACGATGGCTCGCCGCTGACCGATTACGACCTGATCGGCTCGGCTGAACGCGGCACCGGCCTGTTCGCGCTGCGCGATGTCGAAGACCTGCACTTCGTCTGCGTGCCGCCGCCCGCGCGCGATCGCGACATCGGGCCGGGCGTGCTGCTCGTCGCGGCGCAATTCTGCCGCGACCACCGCGCGCTGCTCCTCGTCGATCCGCCCGCTGCGTGGCAGACGAGCGAGGATGCGTTGCAGGGCCTGCGCGAACTCGCGTTCCAGAGCGATTCGGCGTTCATCTGTTTCCCGCGCGTGCAGGCGTTCGACCGATTGCGCGGCCGCTACGAGCCTTTCGCCAACAGCGGCTCGGTCGCTGGCGCGCTCGCGCGCATGGATTCGCACCGTTCGCCGTGGGACGGCCTGCCCGATGAGCAGATCCTGCTCCGTCCCGGCACGCGACCCGTGCAACTGCTGACCGACGCCGACTGCCAGAGGCTTACGGCGCAAGGCATCAATCCCCTGCATTCCGTGCGAGCGAGCGTCGCCAGCACCGCGCCGCTCAAGACGCTGGCGCGTGGAACGGGTGCGGGTCCCGAGAGTTCGCTGCTCACGTTCCGGCGGCGCCAGTTGCTCACGCTCAACAGCATCGAGAGCGGCACGCGCTGGGCGCGCTTCGAAGGGCGCGACCGCAACACATGGTCGCGCCTCGCGCGGCAGGTGCAGACGTTCCTGCTCGGGCTGGCCGCGAGCGGCGCCTTCGGCAAGGGCGCCGACCTGCAGCCTTGCGATGTCGTCTGCGACGAGCGCGTCAACACGGTGGACGACGTCAGGAACGGCGTGGTGCATTGCCTGGTCGCGCTGCCCACGCCGCGCATCGGCGAGTACCGCTCGTTCATGCTCACCCATCGACTCGAGGGCAGCACCGTGCGTGCCGTAAAGTCGCGGGAATTGCCACCGGGCATGCGCTTTACCGTGCGCGAGCGCCCGATTCCCGTGGCAGACAATTCGCTCGAGGACACCGCGCCGCGCCGGACGCTGGCGCAGGAATTGTTCGCGCCGACCCCCGATCAGCGGCCCGCCGCGCCCTCAGACATCCTGCGTCCCGAAGCCGCCGCCGCCCGGCGTCTCGATCTGAATTTCATCGCCCGGCTCTACGGCGAGCCCGAACGTCGCGGCGACCGTTTCTGAGTCTGGGCGGCCGCGCCGCCTGACCGTATTGCGCCCGGGCAAGCCGGGTGCGCCTCCCGCGAGACCGAACGGCGCAATCCGCCGATGATTGGCGAGCACGTTGGCCGTCATCGTCTCCCGGAACTCCACGCGCCGCACGAGACCATCGCCGCCGCGATGCCGGCCCGCACCGCCCGAGCCGCGACGAATCGAGAACTCGCGCAGCAGCACCGGGAATCGCGTTTCGAGCACTTCGGGATCGGTGAGCCGCGAGTTGGTCATGTGCGTCTGCACGCCGCTCGCGCCGTCGAAATCCGGGCCAGCGCCCGCTCCGCCCGCGATGGTTTCGTAGTACTGGTAACGCTCGTTGCCGAACGTGAAGTTGTTCATCGTGCCCTGCGACGCGGCCTGCAGCCCCAGCGCGCCATACAGCGCATCGACGATGCACTGCGAGGTTTCGACGTTGCCCGCGACCACTGCCGCGGGCGCGATCGGGTCGAGCATCGATCCATGCGGCACGACGATGGTCAACGGTCGCAGGCAGCCCTCGTTGAGCGGTATCGGCTCGTCGATCAGCGTGCGGAAAACGTACAGCACAGCCGCCGTCGTGACGGCGCGGGGCGCGTTGAAGTTGTTGGCCTGCTGCAATGAGGTGCCCGTGAAATCGACAGTGGCCGTGCCTGCCGCGGTGTCGACGGCGATGCGCACGACGATCGCCTGGCCATTGTCCATTTCGTAGCGGAAGCTGCCGGCGCGCAGCCGGCGGATTGCGCGGCGCACGCAGCGTTCGGCGTTGTCCTGCACGTGACCCATGTACGCAAGCAGCGTGGCGCGTCCATGGTCGGCCGCGGCGCGCCGCAGTTCGCGTTCACCCCGGGAATTCGCCGCCAGCTGTGCCCGCAGATCCGCCAGGTTCTGCGGAAAATTCCTGGCGGGCCAGCGGTTACCGCAGAAGAGCTGCCGCAGCTGCGCTTCATCGAGCACCCCATCGCGCATGATCCGTGTCGGCGCGATCAATGCGCCTTCGTCGTCGATGGTGCGACTGTCCGGCGGCATGGATCCCGGCGTGATGCCACCCACGTCGGCGTGATGCGCACGCGAGGCCGTAAAGAATTCGACGCGTGCGCCGCTCTCGTCGAAGACCGGTGAAACGACCGTCATGTCCGGCAGGTGCGTGCCGCCGGCGTACGGCGAATTCACGAGGTATGCGTCCCCGGGAAGCATGTCGTCGCGGAACGCCTCGAGCACGGCCGACACGCTCGCGCCCATCGATCCCAGGTGCACCGGCATGTGCGGCGCGTTTGCGACGAGGTTGGCTTGGGCGTCGAAGATCGCGCAGGAGAAATCGAGCCGTTCCTTGATGTTGACCGAGCTGGCCGTGTGCCGCAGCACCGCGCCCATCTGCTCCGCGACGTGCATGAACAGCGCGTTGAACACTTCGAGGCGCATCGGGTCCGGCGCCGCATCCGCCGCATCCGCCGCGTCTGCGCGCGTCGTGCGGCGAGCGGCTCCCTGCCGATTCAGGATCAGTAACCCGCCGGGTGCCACGTGCCCCGCCCAGCCGGGAGTGATCCAGCTCGTCGCGCCTTCTTCGCAGAGCAGCAAAGGTCCTTGCAGCCGGGTGCCCGGTGCGAGATCACGGCGCGCGACGACGGGCACCGCGCGCGCGGTGCCGTCGATCCATACTGCGGCACTGGAGGAGGGTGGCACCGCCGCCACCGCATGCAACGGCGGCGCGCCGGTGACGACATTCGGAGTCGCCGTGGCCAAACGCTCGATCGCTTCGGCCATGACCGAGCCGATGACCAGTGCTGCGGCTTCGTCGGCAAAGCCGTAGAGCTGCCGGTGCGCCGCGAAAAATGCGGTGCGCAGGGCAGCCGCTGGCTGCCACGGAATTTCGATCGTGGTGTCCGACCCCGCGAGCCGCACGTGCGCGGTGGCTCGCATCTCGATGCGCGATGCGTCGACGCCCTGTCGCAACAGGTCATCACGTGCATCGGTATCGAGCGTGCCCAGCGCCTGCAGGCCGGCCTGGTGTCCCGCGGCATCGAGCGCAGCTTCGACCGTGCGCCGGCGGATCGCGCGGCGACTGGTCAGCCCGATGCCGTACGCGGACAGCACGCCCGCCAGTGGATGCAGCAGGACTTCGTCGGCGCCGAGCAGCTCTGCAACCGCGCAGGCATGCTGCCCCGCAGCGCCGCCGAAGCAGAGCAGGCCGAAGCGTGCAGGGTCTTCGCCATGGTGCAGCGCAAGCTCGCGGATCGCGTTGGCCATGCGCGCGCAGGCAACCTGCAGGAACGCCTCGGCCAGCGCCTCCACGCTGTAGTCGAGTCCCGCTTCGCTGCGTGCGGCGGCGGCCAGTTCGGCGAGTCGCGCTCGCGCAGCGGTCGGATCGATCGGCTCATCGCCTGCCGGCCCGAAGACGTGGGGAAAGCGATCCGGCGGAATCCGTCCCAGCACCACGTTGCAGTCGGTGATCGTCGCCGGCCCGTGGCGGCGGTAACACGCGGGTCCCGGATCGGCGCCGGCCGAGGCTGGACCCACCTGCAGGCGGCCGTCGGCGAATCGCAGCACCGAACCGCCGCCTGCGGCGATCGTGGTGATGTCGACCAGCGGTGTCTGCAATCGAACTCCGTCGATCTCCGCGGCGAACCGGCGCGGGATTTCCCCGGTCGACAGGCTGACGTCCGTCGACGTGCCTCCCATGTCGAAGCCGATCAGTCGACGCGGGCCGGCCGAGGTGCCGGCGGCAATCATGCCGACCACGCCTCCCGCCGGGCCCGACAGAACGCCGTTCACGCCGCGGAACCCTTCAGCGTCGACGAGCCCGCCGTTGCTCTGCATGAACGCGACGGTCGCGTCGCCGTGCGTTGCGCGCAGGCTCGCGCGGAAGTCCTGCGTGTAGCGCAAGAGGATGGGAGAGAGGTAGGCATCGGCGACCGTGGTGTCGCCGCGAGCCACGAAGCCGAGGAGCGGCGCGGCGGCGTGCGATGCAATCACTTCGTCGAATCCCGCTGCGCGTGCGATGGCAGCAGCGCGAATCTCGTGTGCCGGATGGCGGAACCCGTGCAGGAACGCAATGGCGACGGCCTCGATACCCGCTGCCCGCGCCGTTGCGAGTGCGCGGCCGAGCGCGTCTTCGTCCAGGGGAGTCAGGACCTGTCCGTCGGCATCGACGCGCTCAGGAATTTCCACGACGTGCCGGTACAGCGGGGACGGGCGACGGATGGCGCGCGCGAAGATGTCGGGTCGTTCCTGGTAACCGATCACCAGCGCGTCGCGCATGCCCTGCGAGGTGACCAGCAGCGTCGGTGCGCCAGCACGTTCGAGCAGCGCGTTGGTGGCTACGGTCGTGCCGAGTCGCACCGAGGCGACGCGGCGACCGCAGGTGGCGCCGTGCTGGTCGAGCAGCAGGCCGATGCCCCGCAGCGCCGGGTCAGCGGGTCGATGCGGGTCCCGCGACAGGACCTTGCAGGTATGCAGCGAACCATCCGCCGCCGTGCCGACCACGTCGGTAAACGTGCCGCCTCGATCCACGGCGAACGCCCAGCCGACCGCTTCGTTTTGTTCAGTATTCGGCAATCGAAACCGACTCCCATGCAGGCAGACCACATTTTGTCAGACCAACCACCCGCTCTGGTGACGCCCATCGAATTCTTGGTCCGTCGCTGCCTCTCCCCGGGCGGATCGGCACGTGGCGCATGGCATGATGCGACCTACCATGTCGAAGCCTGCACGTCCTGTCCGGCCAGCGCGCGTCCCCGCCGACGTCGCTGAACGCGAGCGGCGCGTCGCGGCGATCGTCGCGGTCGTGCGTAGGATTCCCCGTGGCCGGGTGACGACCTACGGGTCCGTCGCGGCACGCGCCGGACTCCCGCGTCAGGCCCGGCTCGTTGGCAAGGTGCTTGCGGGACTGCCGCCGAACAGCGGGCTGCCATGGCAGCGGGTAGTGGCCGCCGGCGGGCGCATCGCCTTCCCGGAAGGCTCGCCCGCGCGCGAACGGCAGGTTTCCCGGTTGCGTGCCGAAGGGGTCGACGCCGCGCGCGGACGCGTAGACCTGGTCCGGCACGGCTGGGGTGCGCCGGTGGGCGATCTGGACCAGTTGCTGTGGTCCGGCGAATGAGACCCACGCCGCGTTACGCAGAGCACGAAAGCCTTATCATCCGTGGCATGCGGACTGGAGCATTCCCCGGATGACCGAGCGCTACGTCGTTTTTTCCCATGGCAAGGACAGCGAACCGTGGGGCAGCAAGATCGCCGCGATGGCCGAAATTGCGCGCGAGGAGGGGTTCCACGTCGAATCCGTCGATTATCGCGGCATCGAGGATCCGCAGGCGCGTGTGACGCGGCTGCTCGCGTTCTGCAAGGACCTGCGTGGATCGCTGGTGCTGGTCGGTTCGAGCATGGGCGGTTACGTGTCGGTGGCAGGCTCGTCGCTGCTGCAGGCGCGCGGCATGTTCCTGCTGGCGCCCGCGCTTTACATGCCCGGCTATGAGAAGTTCAGCCCGCGGCCAGCGCACTGCCCGACGACGATCGTGCATGGCTGGCGCGACGAAGTGATCCCGGTCGACAACAGCATCCGCTTCGCGAAAGAACAGAAGGCGACGTTGCACGTCGTCGACTCGGATCATCAGTTGCTCGACCAGATTCGCGCGATCAACCACTTCTTCGCGTACTTCCTCTTTCAGATAGATGAGTTCCTCTGAGGGAAGGCCCGGAAGGACAGGAAGGCCCGGAAGGCCCGGAAGGCCCGGAAGGATAAGGAATCGCCATCGGCGCAACAGTGGCCTTCTGCGCGCGCAGCGTGTTTCCGACTATCCCCTTCCTGGCCTTCCTGTCCTTCCTGGCCTTCCGGGCCTTCCGGGCCTTCCTCCCCTTCCTCCCCCTTGCGCTAGAATCCCGGCCGGGCGCCCGCCCCGGGGAACCAACATGCTTGCTGCCACCAGATTTTTTCTCGTCGCCGTCGCGACGCTGATGCTCGTAGCGTGCGGGTCGCCCGCGCCTGAACCGAAGGACGCTGCCGCCGACGAGGCGCAAGCCCGGGAACTGGGCCGGGATACGGACAAGACGGTGCTGGACGACATGATCCAGACTCAGGACAGGGCACGTGCCGTGGAGGGCGTGACCATGGATGCCAAGCGCAACCTCGACGAGGCGGTCGACGCCCAGACGGGCGGCGCGAGCAGCGAGTCGGACGACAAATAGCTTCGCGCCGCGATCACGGCGGAGCGAGACCATGCAGCGAATTCCCGAACCCGAACTCATGGACGAGGCCGAGCAGGCGCGCGCCTACGCGATGGCCGACTTCGCCGAGCCCAACGCACGCTTCGTGGGATATTTCGAGGCGGAGTTTCCCGACCTGCAAACAGGTTCGGTACTCGACCTTGGCTGCGGCCCGGGCGACATCGTGATGCGGCTCGCCACTCGTCGCACCGGCCTCACCGTGCACGGGATCGATGGTTCTGCAGCGATGTTGCAGTTCGCCAGCGAAAGCCTGCACGAATCCCCGGAGCTTGGCGGCCGCGTCCAATTCATCGAGGGGCGGCTGCCGGGTGCCACGCTGCCCCTGCCGGGCTATGACGCGGTCGTCAGCAACAGCCTGCTGCATCATCTGCACGATCCGGGCGTGTTCTGGCGTGCGGTGCGCGAGGCGGGCGTGCCCGGCGCAGCGGTGCTGGTGATGGACCTGTTCCGGCCCGCATCTGCGGCGGCGGCACGGGCCATCGTCGACCAGTACGCCGCGAACGAGCCCGAAGTGCTGCGCGTCGATTTCTTCGCATCACTCTGCGCCGCCTTCGAGCCGGACGAAATTCGCGCGCAGGTGAGGGCGCACGGTCTCGACGGATTGAGCGTCAGGACGGTCTCCGACCGGCATCTGCTCGTCACGGGCCGACTGCCGCGGCGATGAGTGAATTCTCCGCCTTCGAGCGGCTCGCCCTGCCGATCGTCCGCGGCCTGGTCGCACTGTGGGTGCGTCCGTCGGTGCTGCCGGACGAAGCCAAGGCGCGGTTCGGGGCTGGCCGTGTTCCGGTCTACGCGCTCGAGAAGCGCAGCGTGATCGACCTCGCGGTGCTCGAGTACGTCTGTCGTCAGCGTGGTCTGCCGGATCCACACCTCCCGGTCGGCACCAAGCCGGTGCTGCGCGACTCCCTCATCTTCCTCGAGCGCCGCACCGGGTTTTTCGGGCAGCGCATCGATCGCCGCATGCCCGAAGCATTGCGCGCGCTCACCGTCGCAGTGGGCGAGGACATCACGTTCGAGCCCGAACTGATTCCGGTCAGCCTGTTCTGGGGCCGCGCCCCGGACCGCGAGCGCACGTGGTTTCGCCTGCTGCTCGCCGAGGACTGGGACATCGGCGGACGCTTCCGCAAGTTCCTCTCGCTGCTGATCAACGGCCGCAACCTGCTCGTGCTGTTCGGCGAGGCCATGCCGGTGCAGGCCGCGATGTCGGAGACGCGTGGCATGCCGCGCGGACCGCGTCGGATGTGGCGTCAACTGCGCGTCCAGTTCCGCCACCAGCGCGCGGCGACCATCGGCCCCGATCTCTCGCATCGACGCACCATCGTGACCGAGGTGCTGCGCACGCAGGCCGTGCGCGATGCAGTGCGCCAGGACGTCCGCGACAAGAAGATCTCGCGCCGGGACGCGCTGAAGGTCGCGCGCGTCTACGCGTACGAAGTCGCGGCCAACTATTCGCACGCATTCGTCGTGTTTGCGTCGGGGATTCTCGGCCGGCTGTGGAACCGGCTCTACGACGGCGTCGAGCTTGCCAATTTTTCCAGCCTGCAGTCGGTCGACGAAGGCAGCGAAATCGTCTACGTGCCGTGCCACCGCAGCCACATGGACTACCTGCTGCTGTCGTACGTCGTGTACCACAAGGGCTACGCGGTCCCGCACATCGCGGCCGGCATCAACCTCAACATGCCGGTGATCGGCTCGCTGCTGCGCCGTGGCGGCGCGTTCTTCCTGCGCCGCAGCTTCGGCGGCAACGCGGCGTACTCTGCCGTGTTCTCGCGCTACCTGGGCGCGATCATGGCGCGCGGCCACTCGATCGAATACTTCATCGAAGGCGGGCGCAGTCGCACGGGGCGCCTGATGCATCCGAAGACGGGAATGCTCGCCATGACCGTGCGTGCCTATGTCCGCAATCCGGCGCGCCCCGTCGTGTTCGTGCCCATTTATTTCGGCTACGAGCGACTGGTCGAAGGCCGGACGTACATCGGCGAGCTGTCCGGGCGCCCGAAGGAAAAGGAATCGGTCCTCGGCATGCTGCGCACGCTGCCCGAACTGCGCAGCCGTTTCGGCAAGGTCTACGTGAGCTTCGGCGAGCCACTGCCGCTCGACAACCTGCTCGCAAGCCACGTGCCGGGCTGGGATCGACAGCAGCCCGTCACGGAAGAAAAACCTGCGTGGTTGTCACCGCTCTGCGTCGACCTGGCCCGCCAGATCATGACGCGGATCAATGCGGCTGCGTGCGTGACACCGGTCAACCTGATGGGCACGGTGCTGCTCGCGACGCCGCGACAGCGCATGGGCGAGGCCGACCTGGCCCGGCAGCTCGAACTGTATGCGTCGCTGATGCGGCAGGCCCCGTATTCGCCGCGTGTCTGGGTCACGCCGCTCGACGGCCAGTCGATGATCCGGCACTGCGATTCGCTGCGCATGCTGTACCGGCAATCGCACCCGCTCGGCGACATCGTCGGCATGACGGAATCGACCGCCGTGCTGTCGAGCTACTACCGCAACAACGTCCTGCACCTGCTGCTGCTGCCTTCGTTGCTGGCGAGCGCGTTCCTGAACAATGCGTCGGTGCGGCGCGTCGACCTGCTGCGGCTGGCAGGCCGCGTCTACCCTTACGTTGCCGACGAGTACTTCCTGCACTGGCGCGAGGACGAGTTGCCGGCGGTGGTCGATCAGCTGCTCGAGGACCTGCTGAACCACGGCCTGCTCACGGCGACCGAAGACCGCAGCGAGTGGCGGCGACCGGCCGCCGAGTCGAGTGAGGCCGTGCAACTCTCGGTGCTGGCGCGCATCAGCGTGCCGATCCTCGAGCGCTACTACCTCGCAATTTCCCTGCTGCTGCGCTCGGGCAGCGGGCGCCTGACGCAGGAGGCGCTCGAGCGGCAGTGCCAGCTGACCGCGCAGCGCATGGCGATGTTGTACGAACTCAATTCACCCGAGTTCTTCGACCGCGCGCTGTTCGGCAATTTCATCGAGCGCCTGCGCTCGCGCAACGTCGTCAGCGAGGCTGCCGAGGGCAGGCTCGTTTTCGAATCACGGGTACTCGAGGCGGTCGCATCGGACGCGCAGTTCGTGCTGCACGAGCAGATCCGCAACTCCATCCTGCAGGTCGTGCATCGCTGAGCCGGAGTAGCCGGCGCCGGACCATGCGAATAGTCATGCGCGTTCGGGGCAAGCAGGCGGATACTCGATCTGATGGCCGATTCGCTGACACCACCACCCGTCATGCCGCCGTACCTCGAATCTGGGCCGCGACGCGCCAGGGTGCGGTGGACATGGACGCAGTATTCACTGTGGCTGATCGCCGTGGTGGTGCTCGTGTGTGCGCTGAAGCTCGCCCAGCAGGCGGTCGTGCCCGTGCTGTTTGCCGTCTTCGTCACGTTGCTGCTGTCGCCCGCCGTCGAAGTGCTTGCACGCATGCACGTGCCGCGGATCGTAGCGGCCACGCTGCTGGTCGTCGCGCTCATGTCCCTCGTCGCCGCGGGTCTCAGCGTCACCTGGCGCCCGGCGCGGGACTGGCTCGAAACGGCGCCTGCCACGATGCACAAGCTGGAGAGCAAGATCCGGCCCATGACACGGTTCATCGCCAAGGTCGAATCGGTATCGACGCAGGCCGGGCGCATGGCCGAGCCTGCCTCGCAGCCGAGCAGCGATCCGACCCCGGTCTCGTTCGAGCCGAAGGGATTCGTCGAGAGCACTCAGGACTGGATCATCACCATCGTCAGCATGCTGTTCCTCGCGCTGTTCCTGCTCGCCACCGACCTGGCCAACGTTGGTCGCAATGGGAGCCCCAACGCACCCTGGGGGCGGTTCGGCCAGGTGTTCGAGCGCGTCCGCAGCGAACTCGGCCGCTATTTCGCGGCCGTCACTTTCAGCAACGCGGCCCTTGGCGTGGGGACTGCACTCACGATGACGTGGCTCGACATGCCGAATCCGATGCTGTGGGGCGTGATCGCGTTCCTGTTCAACTTCGTCCCGTATGCAGGCTCGGCGACGACGCTGCTGCTGCTGATCGTCGTCGCGCTCGTTTCGTTCGACGGCATCGGCAAGGCGGTGAGCGTCGCAGGCACGTACCTGATCCTGACCACGCTCGAAGGGCAGGTGCTGCAGCCGGTGCTGGTCGGGAGGCGGGTCGACATCAGCCCACCGCTCGTCCTGCTGGGACTCTGGTTCGGCGGCTGGCTGTGGGGAGTGGCGGGCGTTGCGCTCGCGACGCCGATTCTCGTGTCGGTGAAGGTCGCCGTGCAGGAATTCTCGCGCGTGGAGAGTGATGCACAAGCGGGGGAGCGCGTGGAGACTGTGCGGACGCGCGCCTCGGAATGGCTGCAGAAGAACGCCCGGCGGCATCGTCGCGGTGGCTCGACGACCTCCTGATCATGCCGGGCCCGCTTCAGCGAATCAGTTCGTTGCGGATCGCGTAGCTCGTGATCTCGGCGTTGCTCTTCATCGACATCTTGTCGAGGATGCGCCGCCGGTATGTGCTGACGGTCTTGACGCTGAGAAAGAGTTTCGCCGCGATCTGCGAGACCGACTCGCCCTGCGCGAGCTTGCAGAAGATCTGGAACTCGCGCTCCGAGAGCCTGCCGTGGAGCGGGGCGTTCGAGTCGCCGCACACGCCGGCGACGAGCTGCTCGGCCAGTTCAGGACCGACATAGCGTCCCCCCCGTGCGACGGTTCGCAGGGCCCGCATCAGCTCGGGCACCTCGGTGCCCTTGCCGATGAAGCCGCTCGCTCCGCCACGCAGCACGTTCAGGCCGAACTGGGCCTCGGGGTAGCTGCTGAGCACCAGGACCTTGGTGTGGGGGTAATGGGAGCGGGCGTAGCGCAGTACGTCGAGGCCGGACATGTCCGGCAGGTAAAGATCGAGCAATAAGACGTCCGCGGACGTCTCCTTGAGTCGTTCGAGCGCTTCCTTGCCCGAGGTCGCCTCCGCCACCACGCCAAGGTCCGGCTGGGCGTTGATCATCGACCGCAATCCGGCGCAGACGACCTGATGGTCGTCAACCACCACGACTGACGTTTTCCTCATGACTGTGCATCCTGGCGCCGCGCCGCGCGGTGTTCACGGTCAGTGTACGCTCGCGCCGGATACGCTCGGCGCCGCTGTCGGACGAATCCTACACCCCGGAAACCCTGCTGCCAGAGGCAGGCATACTGGCGAAGGC
>Ga0315292_10001746_pt1 | contig 11871 bp, 9 predicted proteins | sample YL17G13_0_MG_FD_204029 | JGI IMG/M metagenome (GOLD analysis project Ga0315292, IMG submission 204029) | Sediment microbial communities from Yellowstone Lake, YNP, Wyoming, USA - YL17G13_0 | ecosystem: Environmental > Aquatic > Freshwater > Lake > Sediment | place: USA: Wyoming | collected... | reverse complement strand
GGGGCAGTGATGACGCCGGTGGCGGCGACGCCGGTGGCGACAACCCTCGGGGGGAGGAGTCGGGCGATCCCGACGACGGCGCCGAGCCCCAGCGGGGCGGTTCGATCATCTTCGCCCGGGAGGCGGAGACCTCCAGCCCCTGGACGCCCTCGGCCATGATCTGTGACGTGGCCTGCCACCAGTCCATCAAGGGCATCTACGACACGCTGACCTGGCCCGACGCCGACGGCGAGGTCCACGGGATGCTGCTCGAGTCCATCGAGCCCAACGCCGACTTCACCGAGTGGACCCTGACGCCCCGCGAGGGCATCGAGTTCCACGACGGCACCCCGTGGGACGTGGACGCGCTGAACACCCACTTCGAGACCATGCGGGCCTCGGTCCTGGTCGGCAACGTCTTCAACGACATCACCGACCAGCAGATCCAGGGCAACACCCTGGTCCTCACCATGCGGAACCCGTGGACGCGCTTCCCGCTCTTCCTGGCGGGGCAGCCCGGCTACGTGGCCTCGCCGACCTGGCTGGCCGCGGTGGAGGCCGGTACCGCGGCGGAGACCGAGCCGGTGGGCACCGGGCCCTTCGAGTTCGCCGAGTACTCCCCCGGCGACACCTTCCGGATGACCCGCAACGAGAACTACTGGCTCATCGCCCCCGACGGCGAGCCATACCCGTACCTGGACGAGATCGAGTTCCTGGTGCAGTCCGAGAACCAGACCCGGGACAACGCCATCATCGCCGGCGACATCGACATCACCCACATGGACTCGGGTGACTCGATCGAGCGCCTCCGCCAGGAGGCCGACAACGGCACGATCAATCTCTTCGAGATCGACCAGCGCCAGGAGACGGGCTACGTGCTGATCAACTCCTCGGTACCGGGCACCGCGGTCAGCGACGTCCGGATCCGCCAGGCCATGGCCTACGCCTTCGACCACGTCGTGGAGAACCAGTCCCGCAACGCCGGTATCTTCGAGATCGCCAACGGGCCGTTCTCCCCCGGCTCCATCGGGTACCTCGAGGACACCGGTTTCCCGGACTTCGACCTCGAGCAGGCCACGGCGTTGGTGGACGAGTACGAGGCCGACACCGGCCAGGAAGCCGAGATCGCCTACAAGACGACCACCGACCCGTTCAACCTGCAGACCGCGGAGCTCTACCGCGGCTTCTGGGAGGCGGCGGGCATGACCGTCACCCTCGACCAGATCGAGCAGGGCGAGTTCATCACCCAGGCCCTCATCGGCAACTTCGAGGCCTTCGGCTGGCGCAACCACGGTGGCTTCGACCCCGACACCCAGGAGGTGTGGTGGACGAGTGAGAACGCCGCCCCCGCCGGGGAGATCGGCCTGAACTTCGGTCGCATCGACGACCCGGTGATCGACGAGAACCTGGACATCGTCCGGGCGAGCCAGGACCCGGCGGAGCGCCAGGCCGCGGCCGAGGAGATCAACCGTCAGTTCGGCGAGCAGGTCTACAACATCTGGACGAGCTGGGTGATCTGGGCCATTCCGTACCAGGACCGGGTCCACGGCGTGCAGACCCCGGTGGTCATGCCCGACGGGACCGAGTCCACGGTGACGGGCATCGGCTTCACCGGGGCCATCAACCTGCAGCAGCTCTGGGTCGACGACGCGGCCTGATCGGGACGCGACGAGAGGTCCGGGAGCAGGAGCATGAGGTACATCGGACAGAAGATCGTCCAGTTGGTCGCGGTCCTCTTCCTGGTGACGTTTCTCACGTTCCTGCTCCTCAACCTCCTCAAGGGGGGCCCACAGACGGCGGCCCTCGGGATCGGGGCCGACGAGCAGGCGGTGGAGCAGTTCCGACAGGAGCAGCACCTGGACGATCCCACGATCGTGCGGTACGTCAACTGGCTGGGGAACCTGGCCACCGGGGATCTCGGCGACTCGCTGATCCTGAACGTGCCGGTGAGCGACCTTCTGAGCCAACGGCTCCCGGCGACCCTTCAGCTCATGCTCTACGCCACGGTCCTGTCCCTGGGGCTCGCCATACCGCTGGGCATCCTGTCGGCCTGGCGCGCGGACTCGTGGTTCGACAAGTCGGCGAACACCATTGCCTTCGCCTTCCTCTCCATCCCGAACTTCATCTTCGGCGTGCTTCTCGTCTTCCTGTTCTCCATCCGGCTCGGGTGGCTCCCGGCCACGGGCTACGTGCCGTTCGGCGAGGACCCCGCCGAGCATTTCCGGCGCATGATCCTGCCGACCATCGCCCTCGCGGCCGGCCAGGTGGCCGTGTACATGCGCCTGCTGCGGACCGACATGATCTCCACACTCCAGGAGGACTTCATCGGCGTGGCCCGGGCCAAGGGCATGCCCACCCGGCGCGTGCTCCTGCGTCACGCCCTACGCCCCTCCAGCTTCTCGCTGCTCACCGTCGCCGCCATCAGTGTGGGCCAGCTCATCGGGGGCACGATCGTGATCGAGCGCATCTTCGCCATCGCCGGCTTGGGCAGCCTCATCGTCGAGTCGATCTTCACCCGGGACTACCTGGTGGTCCAGGGCTGCATCGTCGTGGTCGCCGTCGGCTTCGTTCTCGTGAACTTCGTCGTTGACATCCTGTACGCCGTGCTCGACCCGAGGATCCGTCATGCCCGTGCCATCGCCTGAGGAAGCCGGGACGCTCCACGCGGGGGGCAGTGGCGGGATCATCACCGAGTCCTCGGTGGAAGCGACCTATGACGCCATCGGCGAGGGGAGCGCCACCGATGTCGAGCGGGAGGTCCGCCACCTGGGCGTGGGGTTCTGGATCGCGGTGGCCTGGTTGGTCGGACTCATCACCTTGGCGATCCTGGCGCCGTATCTCCCGTTCATCGACGACCCCAACGTCAGCCAGGCCGACGCGCTCGGGGCCGCGCCGTCGGCCCAGCACTGGTTCGGCGGTGATGACATCGGACGCGACGTCTTCTCCCGGGTCATCTGGGGTGCCCGGGTCTCGCTGTTCATCGGGGTGGCGGCGGTCACCTTCGGCTTTGTCATCGGCGGCACCCTCGGTCTGACCGCGGGCTACTTCCGCGGCCGCTACGAGCGCGTGATCATCGGCGCCATGGACATCATGCTGGCCTTCCCCGCCCTGGTCCTGGCCCTGGCCCTGGTCACCTTCCTCTCACCGCCCGGTACCCAGAACGCCAGCATGGGCACGGTGACCCTGGTGCTCACCATCCTGGCCGTGCCCTCGCTGGCCCGGATCACCCGCGCCGCCACGCTGAGCTTCGCCCAACGCGAGTTCGTCACCGCGGCGCGGGCGCTGGGGGCCCGGAACTCCCGGATCATCGCCCGTGAGATCCTGCCCAACGTGGTGCCGCCGATGGCGGCCTTCGCCCTGATCGCCATCGCCATCGTGATCGTCGCCGAGGGGGCGTTGAGCTTCCTCGGACTCTCGGTCGCCTCGCCCACGGCCACCTGGGGGAACCTGATCGAGCAGGGGCGCCAGAGCCTGGACGACACCCCCTGGATCTCGTTGTTCCCCTGTGGGGTGATGTTCCTCACGTTGCTGGCCTTCAACTACGTCGGTGATCAGCTGCGGCGCTACTTCGACGTGAAGGAGGCGGGGCTCTGATGGCCCGCAAGCAGGTCACCCTGACCCGCTCGGAGGTCGACACCAGTCGACCGCTGCTCGAGGTGGAGGATCTCCGCACCCACTTCCTGACCGAATCCGGCACCGTGCGCGCGGTCGACGGCGTCAGCTTCGCCTTGGAGCGGGGCCGAACCCTCGGTGTGGTGGGTGAGTCCGGTTCGGGCAAGACCATCCTCTCCCGCTCGATCATGGGACTGCTCCCCACCCGCAACGTCGTGCGGACCGGGAGCGCGAAGTACGAGGGCACCGAGGTGGCCGGCCTCGCCGCGGGCGCCCTCCGTGGCCTGTGGGGCACCGAGATGGCGATGGTCTTCCAGGATCCGATGACCTCGCTCAACCCGGTGATGAAGGTCGGCAACCAGATCACCGAGTCGTTGCGGCACCACCTCGACATGGACAAGGGCGAGGCCCGGGAGACGGCCATCGCCCTCCTGCGCTCGGTGGGCATTCCCGAGCCGGTCCAGCGGGTCAAGGAGTACCCCCACCAGCTCTCCGGGGGGATGCGGCAGCGGGTGATGATCGCGATCGCCCTGGCCTGCGGCCCCCGGCTGCTCTTCGCCGACGAGCCCACCACCGCCCTCGACGTCACCGTCCAGGCCCAGATCCTGGACCTGCTCCAGGCCCAGCAGACCGAGCGCCACATGGCGATGGTGCTGATCACCCACGACCTCGGCGTCGTGGCCGGACGGGCCGACGACATCGCGGTGATGTACGCGGGCAAGGTCGTCGAGAAGGCGCCGACCAGTGTCCTGTTCAGCTCGACCCGGCACCCGTACACGGAGGCGCTGCTCAAGTCGATCCCGAAGCTGGAGCACACCAGCCACACCCGGCTCGAAGTCATCCCGGGGCGACCTCCCGACCTCGTCTCGCCACCCGACGGGTGCAACTTCAGCCCCCGCTGTGCCTACGCCCAACCGAAGTGCTTCGTGGAGGAGCCCGTGCTCGAGACCGGTCCCGGTGGGGACCATGAGTTCGCCTGCTGGTACCCGGTGGGGACACCACAGGGGGCCGAGGCACTGGCCCGGAACCAGGCCGACGCCGCGGTGACCGAAGAGGTGGCCTGATGGCCGGCACGGGCACCGCCCACCTGCGGGACCCCTCCGAGACGATCCTGCGGGCCGAGGACCTGGTGGTCGAGTTCCCCGTCGGGCGCACCGGACTCAAGGTCCACGCCGTGTCGGGCATCAGCATCGACGTCAAGGAGGGCGAGACGCTCGGCCTGGTGGGTGAATCCGGCTGCGGCAAGTCCACCACCGGGCGCGCCCTGATGCAGTTCCCCAGCCCGACGAGCGGTCAGGTCACCTTCGAGGGAGACGAGCTGACCGCCCTGCACGGCGAGGATCTGCGCAACATCCGCACGCGGATGCAGATGATCTTCCAGGACCCCATCTCGTCCCTCAACCCCCGCCGCACGGTGGGCGACATCGTGTCCGAGCCCCTCGCCGTGTGGGCCGAGCCCCGTCGGCCGGACCGAGGACCACTGACCAGCGCCGCCGCCGTCGTGGCCTTCGCCGTGGCCGGGGCCTCCGCCCTGCTGGGGCTCATCTACGCAATCCTCGGGGTGGTCGTCCTCACCGGGGTGTGGCAGTCCAGCGCCACCTTCGGGCCCTTCACCGTCCACGGCGCCGCCGTCGGGCTGTTCGTCGCCATGGTCGGTGCCGGCGGAGCCGTGACGTTCCGCGCCGTCGGCCTCGGCCTCTGGCGGCGGGATGCCGAAGGCCGTGGCCAGACGATCACGGCCTTCGGCGTCTTCGCGGTGATCAGCCTGGTGGTCTTCGCGATACTCGGCGGCTCCCCTCTCCTCATCGCCGTGCCGTTCGCCCTCCTCGCCGTCGTGGCCGGGCTCCTGTACGCCCCGGGTGGGTCCGAGGACTTCCCCGGTCTCGGCCCCGAGGGCGCGAAGCTGGTCGACGAGGTGCTCACCAGTGTGGGCCTCGACCCCGCAGTGGCCCGAGGAAAGCGGCCCCACGAGTTCTCCGGCGGCCAATGCCAGCGCATCTCGATCGCCCGGGCCCTCGTGCTCGACCCCAAGCTGATCATCTGCGACGAGCCGGTGTCCGCCCTGGACGTGTCGGTGCAGGCCCAGATCCTGAACCTGCTCGAGGACATGAAGGCCCGGTACGGCCTGACCCTGGTGTTCATCGCCCACGACCTGGCCGTGGTCAAGAACGTCAGCGACCGGGTCGCGGTGATGTACCTCGGCAAGCTCTGCGAGGTCGCCCCGCCGGACCTGCTCTACGAGCGGGCCGCCCATCCCTACACCGACGCCCTCATCAAGGCCATCCCCGTGCCCGATCCCGAGGTCCGGCCCGACGGCGTGGCCGAGAAGCTCCAGGGCGACCTGCCCTCCCCCGTGGCCCCGCCCAGCGGTTGCCGGTTCCGGACCCGCTGCCCCAAGGCGCAGGACCGCTGCGCCGAGGAGGAGCCGATCATCCGGGCCGTCGGCGACGGCCAGTTCGTCGCCTGCCACTTCCCGCTGGTCGACGTTCCCGACTGAAGTCCGTGCACCCGGTGGGATCCGGGAGGTGGCGTGCGAGGATGGCCCGATGGCCCAACCTCCCGCGCTCGAGATCGACAACGACCGCCACTACGAAGTGACGATCCACACCGCCAGGGGCGACATCGTGATGGACCTCGACCCGGCCCTCGCCCCGGTGACGGTCAACCACTTCGTGGTGAACGCCCGCAACGGCTTCTACGACGGCCTCACGTTCCACCGGGTCGTCCCCGGCTTCGTGATCCAGGGCGGCGACCCCTCGGGCAACGGCACGGGTGGCCCCGGCTACAAGTTCGCCGACGAGCCTGTCCGGGGGGAGTACCGACTGGGCGCGGTGGCCATGGCCAACGCCGGGCCTGACACCAACGGCTCCCAGTTCTTCGTCTGCATCGACGATTGCCGCAACAGCCTCCAGCCGCTCTACAACCTGTTCGGGTACGTCACCAGCGGCGTCGAGGTGGCCCAAACCATCAAGGTCGGCGACACCATGACCTCGGTCACGGTTGCCGACTGATCGGCGAAGCCGATTGGCCGGGCCGAGTAGGCCTGCACCGCGATGAGCCGTCAGGCGAAGAGCCATCGACACTGACCCTCCCCCGCTCCGGCGGAGCTTCGCCGTCCCGCCGGTCGATCTGCGCCGGACCCTGGGCGCCATTCGGCGCAGTGCGCACGATCCCACGACCCGCCTGGCCGTTGACGGCTTCTGGCGGGCCACACACACCCCGGCCGGTCCCGCCACCCTGCGGGTCCTGACCGATCCTCCGGGTCCGGTGACCGAGGTGGTGGCCGAGGCCTGGGGCCCCGGGGCCGAGGCGGTGCTCGAGCGCCTGCCGGGGATGGTCGGGGCCCACGACCGACCCGAGGACTTCGTGGCCCATCACCCGGTGGTCGCCGAGGTCGTGCGTCGCGCTCCGGGTCGGCGCCTGCCGGCCACGGGGACCCTGGGCGAGGTACTGGTGCCGACCATCCTGGAGCAGAAGGTCACGGGGTTGGAGGCCTGGGAGGCCTTCCGGGCCCTGTGCCGGAAGCACGGGACCGAGGCGCCCGGCCCGACCCGCCTCCGTCTGCCGCCGCCGCCGGACCGGTTGGCCGAGCTGGGCTACGCCGACTTCCACCCTCTGGGCGTCGAGCGGCGTCGGGCCGAGGTGATCCTGGCGGTGTGTCGTCGGTCCGAGCGGATCGAGGCCCTGGTCGGGGCCGAGCCCGACGCCGCCCGCCGGGCCCTGGAGCAGATCCCGGGGCTGGGACCGTGGACCTCGACCTCGGTCACCCTCCTCGCCTTCGGCGACCCCGACGCGGTCGTCCTCGGCGATTTCCACCTGCCCCACCTCGTCACCAACGCCCTCACGGGCCGGCGCCGAGGCTCCGATGCGGAGATGCTGGAGCTGCTGGCGCCGTACGTGGGTCAGCGGGCCCGGGCCCAGGGCCTGCTGGCCTCGCTCGGGGCCATGCCGCGACGGGCCCCCCGACTCGCGCCGCGACGTTTCGCCACGAGTTGATCCACAGGATTTCCCCAGGGAGAGCCTCTTCCTTCCCACAGGCGATCGTCCCTACGCTCGGGCCATGGTCGGCTACGAGGTGGTGCTCAGGGATCGGACGGTGGAGCGGATCGCCGGGGCCGACGCCTACGCCCAGGAGGGGCCTATGACGACCTTCTTCGAACGGGCGCCGGGCCGTCAGGTCGTGGACTGCTGGAGCAACCGGGTGGCCAGCCTGCGCACCCAGGACATCCTCATCATCCGGCGCGAAGAGCTGGTCACGGCCCCCTGACCCAGCCGAGCGGAGCGAGCCGGTCGACGGAGCCGTCAGGCTGCACAGGCGCCGGCCGGAGCCGCTCGGCGGGCGTGCCGCTTCGGCGGCGCCGGACCTGCTGAGCGCCCGCGACGTCAGTCACGGGTCACGGCACGTAGTTCCCCACCCAGGCGAGCGCGCTGAGGGCCACCACGCCGGCGGCGCCGAGGGCCAGGGCCGCCCGCTCCATCTCGGGACGGCGGGTGACCATGGCCAGGGCCAGTACCAGCGGGAAGGCGTTCAACCCGTAGCGCTCCAACGAGTTGAAGCTCTCGGCGCTGAGGGCGACGACCACCAGCGGCACCGTGAAGACGGCATAGCGCACCGGCCAGCGCCGCACCACGACCACCGTCAGCGCCACGAACAGCAGCGCCATCGGGGGATGCACGGCGTCCCCCAGCCGGTCGGCGCTGACGAGGTCGCCGGCCGCGTCGATCAGGCGGGACACCGGGTTGGTCACCGCGCCGCGGTACGGGCTCTGCTCGGTCAGCGGGGCGAAGAACCCGGGACCGGTCGCCGCCGTGTAGGCGAGGTAGAGGGCCACGCCCACCGGTGCCCCGAGCACAGCGGCGGCCCGGCCCAGCCAGGCCCGGCCGTGGACCTCCCGCCAGCCCCGACTGACCTCCCACACGGCGGGGAGGGCCAGGAACAGGCCGAGGGGACGCGACAACCCTGCGGCCAGGCCGAAGGCCCCCGCCAGCCACCAGGCCTGGCGGCGCAGGGCCAGGAACGCGCCGATGAGGGCCACGAGCATGACCGCTTCGGCATAGCCCCAGACCAGGACGAAGGCGCCGGGGAAGAGGGCGAAGAGCCAGGCGGCCCGGCGGGCCAGCGGCTCGTCGCCGGTCTCCTCGAGAGCGAGGCGGTACAGCAACATGGCGGCCACCAGGGCGGCGACGTTGGCCAGGAGCACCAGGGCCAGGCCCTGGTTGCCGGCCAGGAGCCACCCCAGACCGCGACCGAGGAAGGGGAACAGCGGGAAGAAGCGGACCGCTTCGGGAGGCAGGGGGCCGTAGCCGTCGGCGGCGATGGCGTCGTACCAGTCGGCGTCCCAGGCCAGGAGGTGCTGGTCCAGCTTGGGGGTGGCCCGGTGAGGGGCGAGCTCGTCGGCGGCCGCGGCCACCAGGACGTAGGCCACGACGACCAGGACGCGGGCCACCACCCACGGGGGCAGGGCGGCGGCCAGGTCGGCCTGCCGCTCCGGCGTCCAGAGGCGGCGGATCACGAGGCCGGGTACTGGTGGAGGTTGGCGTTCTCGAAGAAGACTCCCGAGTCGGCCTGGACGGCGGGGCCGTTGCCGGGCCGGGCCTGGGCCAGGAGGTGCTGGACCTGGGCGCACTGGGTTTCGAGGGTGATGTACTCCGGGCTCCACGCCAGCCAGATGGTGTGGCCCTCGGCCTGCTCCAGCACGGCGTCGACGAAGGCCTCGGGGCTGGAGGCGGCGTTGCGGTCGGCGTAGTCGACCCAGTCCACGAACTCGGGGGCGGCGAGGTCCGGGTAGGTGAGCTGGGTGAAGTCGCCGTCGAGGGCCCGACTCCCGGCGGGGCCGATCTGGTCGGGACAGTAGACGACGACGTCGCCCGCGGCCCCGCGCTGCTCGACGACGGAGGCCAGGTCGTCCATCTGGGTGCGCTGTTGGGTGATGACGTCGATGACGCCGAAGGCCGAGGTGGCCAGGAACGCCGTCAGGGCGACCCCGAGGGCGAAGCTCCCGGTGAAACGGTGCAGGCCCCAGGCCGCGCCGAGCACGACCAAGGGGGCCACCATCGCCAGGTACCGGGGGGCGAAGCCCGAGTTCGCCAGATAGCCGACGGCGACGGCGACGGCCAGCGTCAGCACCGCGACCAGCAGTTCGATGCGCGCCTCCGGACGGGTGCGCAGGTCCAATTCGATCGTGGAGGCGTCCCGGGACCGTCCGAAGAGGCCGAGCAGCAGGAGCAGGCCGAGGACCATCGCGAACAGGATCCGCTCGGCATTGTCGACCCCGCCGAGGTCGGAGAACAGCTGGGCCAGCACCTTGGTCGGCCGCTCCGGCTCGGCCCACGGGGTACCCGTGCTCCGGGCCTGTTCCAGGAAGCTGGGCAGCCAGGGCAGGAAGAGGATCCCGCCGGCAACGACCGCGGCGGTGACCCGGAAGGTCGTGCGGCGGGCCTCCCCCTCGGCCTGCCACCACCGGACGACGAGGACGAGGCCGGTCGCGCCGAGCAGATAGAAGGACCAGTAGTGGGTCAGGAGGAGGGCGCCGCTGACCAGGCTCACCAGGGCCAGCCGGCCCCACGACGGCTGCTCCAGGGCCCACTGCAGGGTCAGCCAGCCGGCGAACACCAGGGCCATGACCAGCGTGTACATCCGGGCCTCGGTGCCGTACCGGGTGGCGAAGGGCAGGGCGCCGAGCACGAGGACGGTGAGCCAGCCCAGGGTGGCGTCGCCGGCCCGTCGCCCGACGACCCAGGCCAAGGGCAGCGTGGCCACGGCGATGACGCCGGAGAGGGAACGCACGGCGACGTCGCCGGTACCGAACAGCCCGGTCCAGAGGTGGAGGAGGACGTAGTAGAGCGGGGGGTGGCCGTCGTGACGGAGGGCCTCACCGATGTCGCCGAGGGGCAGGGTGGCGATGTTGACGCTCAAGGCCTCGTCCAGCCACAGGGCCGAGGTGGTGAGGAAGCGGGTCACCGATCCGGCGAGGGCCACCACGAGGGCCAAGGCGACCAGCCATGTAGGCGGGGAGGGGGCAGACGGGGTACCGTCGGGGCCGCCGCGCCGCTCGCTCGCGTCGGTCCGTTCCTCTACGGACACGGGCCGGGACTGTACCGGCGTCGCCCCGTCCACCGTGGCCGCCCCGGGCTGATGCCAAGGCCCCACCACGATCCCGAACCAGGTGCCCCAGACCGCCGATGACCTCGCCCCCCTCCCCTGACGCCCCGGACCAGCACGACGGCGCCACACCCGGCGCCGTCGTCATCATCGGGGCCGGACCCGCCGGCCTCACCGCGGCCTACACCCTCGGCCAGCGGGGGGTGACCTCCACGGTGCTCGAGGCCGACGCCGTCGTCGGCGGCATCAGCCGCACCGTCGAGCGCGACGGGTGGCGCTTCGACATCGGGGGTCACCGCTTCTTCACCAAGGTCAAGCCCGTCGAGGCCCTGTGGCACGAGATCCTCGACGAGGAGGACTTCATGCTCCGGCCCCGGATGAGCCGGATCTACTACGACGGGAAGTACTTCGACTACCCCCTGAAGGCCTTCAACGCCCTGCGCAACCTCGGCCTGATCGAGGCCGTCCTGTGTGTGATGTCCTACCTCTGGGTACGGGTGCGGCCGCCCGAGAACCAGGACAAGTTCGAGGGCTGGGTGGCCTCGCGCTTCGGCTGGCGCCTCTACCGGACCTTCTTCAAGACCTACACCGAGAAGGTCTGGGGGATCCCGGCCGAGGAGATGCCGGCGGACTGGGCCGCCCAGCGCATCAAGAACCTCTCCCTGTTCAAGGCGGTGATGAACGCCCTCCTACCCAACCGGAACCAGAAGGAGATCGCCAGCCTCATCGAGGAGTTCGAATACCCGAAGTACGGCCCCGGGATGATGTGGGAGCGGTGCACCGAGAAGGTCCAGGCCCAGGGCTCGAGCGTCCACATGCAGGCCCGGGTCGAGCGCATCCGTCACGAGGGTGGCCGGGCCGTCGCCGTGGTGGCGGGTGGCGAGGACTACCCGTGCGACAACGTCATCTCCTCGATGCCGTTCACCCAGCTGCTCAAGGCGATGGACCCGCCGGTGCCCGTGGGGGTCCTCGCCGCGGCGGACGACATCAGCTACCGCGACTTCCTCACCATCGCCCTGGTGGTGCCCGAGGAGGCCGGTTTCCCGGACAACTGGATCTACATCCACTCCCCCGAGGTGCAGGTGGGTCGCATCCAGAACTTCGGCTCGTGGTCGCCCTACCTGGTCAAGGAGGGGCGGACCTGCCTCGGCCTGGAGTACTTCGTCTTCGAGGGCGAC
>Ga0315292_10001744_pt1 | contig 11875 bp, 15 predicted proteins | sample YL17G13_0_MG_FD_204029 | JGI IMG/M metagenome (GOLD analysis project Ga0315292, IMG submission 204029) | Sediment microbial communities from Yellowstone Lake, YNP, Wyoming, USA - YL17G13_0 | ecosystem: Environmental > Aquatic > Freshwater > Lake > Sediment | place: USA: Wyoming | collected... | reverse complement strand
CAAGGGCCGCGACTGGTACGACTTCATCTGGTACACGTCGCGAAGGGTCACGCCGAACCTCGAACTGCTGTCTCGCGCGCTCGACCAACAGGGTCCGTGGGCAGGTCAGCACATCACCGTCACCGGCCGATGGCTCCTGAATGCGCTGCAAGGGCGCATCGCGGCGATCGACTGGCCGGCGACCGCCGATGACGTGGCCCGCTTCGTCATGTCGCGCGAGCAGGCAGGACTGGCCGTGTGGTCGTCAGCGCTTTTCCTCCAACAACTCGAGAGGCTCGAAGCGGCGTTCCGAGAGAACGGCTGACGGGTGGGCGTCTTCGTGACGCCGTCCCTGGCTGCCGTCGTCGCGCCACCGCGGTGTTGACGCGGTTTCTATAATTTGATAAATATACAAATATGAAGACAGCGACACCGCCGGTCGACGTCGCCCGCCTCGCGGGCATGATGGCCGCCATGGGCACCGAACCCCGCCTGCGCATCATGCGCCTCCTGCTCTCAGCCCATCCCGACGGCCTGGTGGTCGGCGAGATCCAGGACGAACTCGGCATCACCGGCCCCACGCTCTCGCATCACCTCGAGAAACTCCGACACCAGGGCCTCGTCCACTCCGAGCGCGAAGGCACGTTTCTTCGCTACCGCGTCAACACTGACGCCTTGCAGACGCTGCTCGGGTTCCTCTTTGCCGAGTGCTGCGGCCGAAACAAGGCCCTCGCTCCCGACGTCATCCTCAAACGCTGTGCGTGCTGAGCACCAGCACCACGCCTCTCACCAGGAGTCCACGATGTCCGACGTCACCGATGTTGTGAAAGACCGATACGGCAAGGCTGCCCAGCGCGTGCTCGACGGCAAAACCAGTGGCGGCTGCTGCTCCAGCACGTGTTGCAGTCCGGCCGACTTGCTGGTCACCGGAGCGGTCGACCCCATCACGGCCAACCTCTATGACGCGAGCCAGACCGCCGGCCTGCCGCAGGACGCGGTCACGGCATCGCTTGGCTGCGGCAATCCCACCGCGCTTGCCACGCTGCACCCGGGCGAGGTCGTGCTCGATCTCGGGTCTGGCGGCGGCATCGACGTGCTGCTGTCGGCCCGGCGCGTCGGACCCACGGGCAAGGCCTACGGCCTCGACATGACGGACGAAATGCTGGCGCTGGCGCGTGAAAACCAGCGGACGTCGGGCCTGGAGAACGTCGAGTTCCTCAAGGGCCAGATCGAGCAGATTCCGCTGCCGGACAACTCGGTCGACGTCATCATCTCGAACTGCGTGATCAACCTCTCGGCCGACAAGGACCGGGTGATGGCCGAGGCGTTCCGGGTGCTCAAGCCGGGTGGGCGTGTTGCGGTCTCTGACGTCGTGGTGCGGGGCGAGATTCCTCCGGCGATCCGCCGAAGCGTGGAGCTCTGGGTCGGATGCATCTCCGGCGCCCTCGACGAGTCGGTCTACATCGAGAAGCTGACCAGGGCAGGGTTCAGCGACGTGTCGATCGAACCCACGCGCGTCTACCGGGCCGAGGACGCACGGGAGTTCCTGAACACCCAGGGCATCGACATCGACACGATCGCGCCCCTGGTCGACAACAAGTTCTACAGCGGGTTCATCCGCGCGACGAAGCCGGCCCTGTAGCCGCCGGTACTCGGTCACGTCGGTCTGCTCGAGGTCGCACGAGATCGGTCAGGACGCTCTCACGCCTTCGGGACTCCCGGCTTCGACACTTTCGTGTAGGCGGGCGCGAGACCGTCGATCATCGGGTAGTGCTTGATGTTCAGCGTCTTGAGATCTGCACGCTCTTCGACGGTCGTCGCGGCGAGGATGGCATCGGCCAGACCGACGGCGTGGGACTTCTGGTAGTCGCGCTTGTAGATCCCTCCCAACCTCGCCACTGATTGGGTGACCGGGACCACTCGAAAGAGCGACACGAAGGCGTCAAGCGTCGCCATCTCCTTGTCCCCCTTCACCCCGGCATACAGCTCAGAGACAACGATGGCGGACAGGACGATGCGATCCTGGAGCGCATGGACCATCGCAACGGCCTGGTCCACGCCACGCAGAAAGTCCACGAGTACGTCGGTGTCGAGGAGAACGGGGCGTCGAGGCATGGCGTCAGCGCCGATCCCAGCCCGCCCGCAGATCCCCGAAATCGGGCAGGTCCGCACGGTCCTTCCAGAGACCGGCGGCGTCGTGGAGCACCCCCTCGCGTCGGCCGCGGCTGAAATGGTGGATGAGCGCGTCGATCGCTTCGCGAATCAACTCGCTCTGCTTCCTGCCGCTGGATCTGGCGAGGACCGCCAATGCGTCCCGCTCCGCTTCCGTGAGGTAGATCTGCGTACGAACCATGGCCGCCTCTGACATATACATCAGCTTAATACATCGCCATGTCCGGTCGCAATCGCCGCGAAATCCCGGTGGCACGCCAGGCCGACCGGCCGTTCCCGGGCGCCGACGCCTCGGTCAGGCCGTCGGCCGAATCTTCGCGTGGAGCGCTGGCAGCGTCGTGACGTACGCGGCCGTGACGCTCTCTTCAATGGCCTGAAGCGGACGGACGGGAATCAGATCCATCACGCCAGCCGCAGGCAAGCCGCTCTCGAGCAAGGTCGCCAGCGCGCCGTCAAGCATCTGCCGCAGGGCGTCGTCGGCGCGTTCGGGCGACAGGCCGAACTGGCTGGCGGCCTCTCGGAGCGCCTGCCATTGATACCAGTAGTACGTCGGCCCCATCCCGGTGAGGATGGCATAGGCCTCGAGATCCTGCTCCGGGACCTCCGGCCACGCACCCCAGGGTGCGAACAACGCCGCCAGGCTCGCGCGCGCCGTGGCATCGAGGCCGTCGCCGAAGGCGACCGGGTTGTAGCCGCGCCCGATGATCGACGGCGCATTCGGGATCATCCGGGCCACGCGCGTCGTGCCGAGGCCACCCGTCAGCGCGCTGATTGGAATCTTGGGCGCGAGCGACACGACGATGGCCTGCGGACCGAGGCTCGGCTTCAGTGCGGACAGCATCGGCCCCATGACCGGCGGATGGAGCGCCACAAACACGACATCGGCCGCGCCGGTCTCCTCCACGGAGGCCCGACGAACCTCGGGACACAGGCCGGCGAGCTTCGCAAATGCGGCGTCATCCGGCTCGTTCACCAGAATCTCAGACGGACGCACCCCGGCGTGGCTCCACCCACCCACCAGGACGCGCGCCACTCGCCCACCGCCGATGAACCCGACCCGTTGCTGTGTGTAATTCATCTGGTCCTCGTTTCCTTGGGGGTCTGAGTGACGGTTGGGGGCGTGACGATGGAGTCGTCGTTCATGAGGAGATGTTGTCTAGTCGCTGGTCGGCGAAGACGACCGCCAGTCTTCGTCGCAATTCGTCTCGCGTGCGCCGGAAGGCGTTGGCCCTGTCTTCGTCGGATCCGGTCACGCTGGCAGGATCCGGGAGTCCCCAATGCAGGCGCCGCGCCTTGCCAAGAAACACCGGGCACTCTTCCTCGCCGCAGAGCGTGATCACGGTGTCGACCTGACCGGCTGGGATCTCGGACACGGATTTCGATCGGTGCTGCGAGATGTCGATGCCGATCTCGGCGAGCGCGGCGATGGCTTCCGGACGGACGCGTGTCGGCTGCGAACCCGCGGACCAGACCGTCACGCCGGCCGGCGCCAGCGCTCGTGCGATCCCTTCGGCGAGCTGGCTGCGGGCGGAGTTCGCCACGCAGAGAAACAGCATGCCTCGTGGATGCAGTGCCCTCAACACAGCCGCTTCGACGAGCCATTCCGGTGGTACGCCCGTTCCCCCCTCGTACACGCGGCACGCGAGCGTCCCGGCTCCGGCCTTGCCCTCGGCGTCCCGGCCGTTCACGCAGATAGAGGGAGACCCGAGGAACCCGTGACTGGCGGCCTGCTCGGGCGTATTGACGTCAATTCGCTCGACCGCGATGCCGGGACCCAACCGGCTCGCGACTTGATGCACGAGGTTCAGCGCCGCGTCCGCGTGCGGACACCCGTCGAACACCAACACGTCGATGCGCACGTTCCGCTCGATTTCCACGGTCAACTCTCCATCGGTGTCAGGCGGTGTAGATCAAGTACACCCCGCCCGCCAGCACCAGTAATCCCGACGCATACCGGAGATAGGCCGCGCCGCGGGACGCGTCCGTCCATCGCAGATAGCGTCCGACCCAGCTCGTCGACGCGCCGGCGAAGACGATGATTGAACAGTGACCGATGCCGTACGCGGCGATCAGCGCGACGCCATACAGGGCGTGCGTGCCGGCCACGGCGAAGGTGATGCCCAGCATCGGGGCCATGTACGCGAATGTGCACGGCCCCAGCGCCACGCCGAAGATCAACCCGAGCCCGAACGCCGCCAGCAGCCCGCGGCCGCGGAAACGCGTCGAATCCGGGGTGCTCCATCCCAGCGGCAGCACGTCGAGCAGCGAGAGACCGACGAGGAAGAACACGCCGGCGACGGCGTAGTTGGCCCAGGATCCGACCTGCCCCATCAAACGGCCCGCCGCGGCAGTGATCGCGCCGATCACGCCGATGGTCGTGAACAGGCCCAGGGAAAACAAACCTGCGATCGCCGCGCCGCGCGCGGGCGTCGCCTCTTGCTGGCCATTCACGAATCCGACGACGAGCGGAATCGACGCCAGGTGACACGGACTCAGCAGCAGGCTGGCTAGTCCCCACGCGAACGCCGCCGCGAGGGCGACCGCGGGCTGGCCCTCGACGCCGTGCGACAGGGTGGTGAAGAGCGTCCCCATCGGGCGGCTCAGCTCTTGGGCGCCGACGGGCCGGGGGAGCTGAACTCGTAGCCGAACTTCTTCCACGTGGCGAGGATGTCCGCCTTCGAGTTGAACCCCTCGTGACGCGTCAGTTCCTTCCCGTCCGCACCAAAGAAGATCTGCGTGGGGATGGCATAGATGTTGTACGAATCGCCGGCGCTCGGGTCCTTCCACACGTCGATGAAGTCCACCTGCATCCGCCCCGCGTACTCCGCGCGCAATTCGACGAGGATGGGCGCCATGGCCTTGCACGGAATGCACTTGTCCGCGCCGAGATCAACCAGGCGCGGGATGCCGCCGGACACAGCGGTCGTCCCGTGACTGACCATCGGCGCCGGCGCCGGCGCGGGCGCCGGCGCGAGGGAGGCCGGCTCGCGGCGCGGCCTGACCGCGAAGACGGCGACGACCGCAGCCGCAAGCAGCACCAGCACGGTCGTTCGCCAGATGCGTCGGGCCAGAGGCTTCGACGGCGCGCCGGGTTCTTGAGATGGTGACGCGCCTGCACGCGCCGAGGGTCTCTTGGATGTCGACATAGGTGACGCGTTCTCCGGTGTTCGGCCCGTCAGGGGCAGAGCACAATACCCTGGGCCCACAGACACTCGCTGCACGCCGGAAACGGCGTGCCGAAACAGTCTGCTTCGTTGGTCTCCGAGATGCCGCACCCGCCGCACGCCAGGCACGGCGACATATCGAATTCGCGGATACGCGCGCGGAAGGCGCGAAACTCCGGCGCCCGCCAGATCTCCCCCAGCGGCGCGTGCTCGACGTGCCCGACATCGAAACTGCGCACCGTCTTCTCGCGCCCGCCGAGATGTTCTGCGTGTGTATACAACAGCGACAGACACGGAGTGACCCGGCCGTCCCACGACACGGCGACGCCCCCTTCGCGGGCGAAGCGGCATCGGTTGTGCCACTCGCCCCGGTCCAGGGCAGGCGGGGGAACGACGGGCATCTGCCGAATCAGGGCATCCAGCAGCGGACGCGTCTCCTCCTTGACGTCGAAGCGGCCGACGATCAGGCGAGGCCGCCAGGTATCCGGGTTCATGTTGGAGACCTGGCCCGCGTAGCTGAACAGCGCGTCATCCGCCATCTCGCGCGTATGCGGGACGACATTGCTGATGGACACGAAGTCGAGATTCAGCCGCTGGGCCAGGGCGATCAGGGGCGGCAGCGACGCGACGGTCGTCCGCGTGGCCACGCAGGCGACGCCCACCGACATGCGCGAGCGGCCATGCCGAGACAGCGCACTGAGCCGGGCCAGGGCGTCGATCACGGGAGTGCGGTTTGCGCCACGCATGGCGCCAAACGACGACTCGTCGCCGCCATCAATCGATACGGTCACCTGCGCCACGCCGAGCGATGCCAACCGCGACGCCAGGTCGCCGGTCAAGGTCGTGCCATTGGTGATGATCTCGACGCGGCGACTTGCCTGGCGCGCCCGCTCGATCATGTCCAGGAATTGCGGGTGGATTGTGGGCTCGCCGTAACCTCCAAATGCCAGCGTAAACCGGTCGGGCTCTGCGTCGGGCAGGCCGGTCAGCAACTGTTCGTAGCACCGTGCCGTCATGTGTCCCGAGCCGGCCGCCCAGGCGGTGCGCGGGCACATGGCGCACTGCAGGTTGCAGCAACCCGTGACCTCGACGTAGGCCTTGCGCAGCGAGTCGGACCGCAGGACGACGCCGTCGCGCGTCGGCTCCGCCCACACGTCGTCACCGGGACGCAATCCGACCGCCGCCGCGACCGAATCGGGGATCGCCCAGTTCATACCCACCCGTGTTCGTCCTGGATCTGCACGTTGAGCGGCTAGGCGCTCGTCAGGTCCCGATCCAGTCGTGCGGCCGTGGCGAAGTACCTCCGCTGAAACCACAGCGAGACGTTCACCAGGGCAATCAGCGCGGGTACTTCGACCAGGGGCCCGATCACCGCGGCGAAGGCGGCCCCGTGGTTGATGCCGAACGTGCCGACGGCCACGGCGATGGCCAGTTCGAAGTTGTTCGACGCGGCCGTAAACGACAGCGTCGCCGACTGGCTGTAGTTCGCACCGACGGCCTTGCTCATGAAGAACGACACCACGAACATCACCACGAAGTAGATGAGTAGCGGGATGGCGATCCGGATCACATCGAACGGCAGCTGGATGATCGTCTCGCCCTTCAGCGAGAACATCACGACGATGGTGAAGAGCAAGGCGATGAGGGTGATGGGGCTGATCTTCGGGATGAACCGCTCCTGGTACCAGGACTTCCCCTTGAGCCGGATCAGCGTGAATCGCGTCAGCACACCGGCGATGAAGGGAATGCCCAGGTAGATGAAGACGCTCCTGGCGATCTCGCCGATGGTGATGTTGACCGTGACGCCCTGCAGGCCGAACCATGCCGGCGCCACCGTGATGAAGACCCAGGCGTACACGGAGAAGAACAGCACCTGGAACACCGAGTTGAACGCCACCAGCCCCGCGCAGTACTCGGTGTCGCCTTTGGCCAGTTCGTTCCACACGATGACCATCGCGATGCACCGCGCGAGCCCGATCATAATCAGGCCGACCATGTACTCCGGCTTGTCGCGCAGGAAGATGACGGCCAGCGCGAACATGAGGATGGGCCCCACCACCCAGTTCTGGACCAGTGACAGCGCCAGCACGCGCCCGTTCCGGAACACCTCCCCCATGTCCTCGTAGCGGACCTTGGCAAGCGGCGGGTACATCATCAGGATGAGCCCGAGGGCGAGCGGGATCGACGTCGTGCCGACGCTGAACCGGTTGAGGAGCGGAACAACGTCGGGAAACAGGAACCCGCCACCGACACCGAGGGCCATCGCCAGGAAAATCCACAGCGTGAGATACCGGTCGAGAAACGACAGCTTCCCGCCAATGCCTGCGTGTGCCTTCGTCATGCGTGCCTCCGAGTAGTTGCCGGACGAACACCGGCCGATGCCGAACCGGACGTCGGCCTCCGGCCCACGGCCGTCCGATCGAAGCCTGCGCGGCAGAAGGTGGCCAGCGGCACCTTGCGCAGCGCCCCCACCACCTTCACGTCCTGCGCCACCCGGTCGTCGCCGTCGACGAGCCGCAGGGCCTGTTGAACCAGGTCGGCGAGTGGCCCGTCGCCGACGAGGCTGTAGTGCACCCACTTGCCCCGCTTGCGTTCGATGACAAGCCCGGCGCGGCGGAGGTCGCTCAGGTGGGCCGACACGGTAGAGGCGGCCAGTTCCAGGACGGCCGTCATCTGGCAGACGCACAGGTCACCACCGCGCAGCATCGCGAGGATGCGCAGGCGACCCGGGTGCGCCAGCGCCTTCACGGCGTCGACCGCCACCGGCAGCGAGGTGCGCGACGTTACCGCAGCCATGCCTTGACCTCGTCCGGTTTCGGAACCCGCCCCGACATCTTGATGACGCCGTCGATGCTGACCGCCGGGGTGGCGAGGACACCGGCCGCGGCCATGGCCTGGTAGTCGGAGACCTTCTGCAGGTCCGCATCATGCTGGAGTTCCGCCAGCACGTTGCGGACGACGCGCTCCGTCTCGTGACAGCGCGCACAACCTGGTCCGAACACGGTGATCACCATGACTGACGTCCTTTCAGAAGATGGCATTGAAGAGGTAGCCCACCATCAGAATCCCGACGCCGACCACACCGACGAACACGGCGATGAGCGGCGGGCGCAGCACCTTGCGCAAGATGATGGTCTCGGGCAGCGACAGGCCGATGACGGCCATCATGAACGCCAGCACCGTGCCGAGCGCGGCGCCCTTGGCCAGCAGGGCCTGGACCACCGGGATGATGCCGGCCGCGTTCGAGTACATGGGGATGCCGACGAGTACGGCCAGCGGGACAGCCCACCAGGCGCCCTTCCCCATGATGCTCGCCATGAACTGCTCCGGGACGTACCCGTGGATGCCCGCGCCGACGGCGATGCCCGCCAGGACCCACGGCCAGACCCGGCCGACAATATCGACCACCGCATCGGCGCCTGCCCGCAGGCGCGCCGCCCAGGAGGATGGGGCGTCGGCACCGTCTGCCGCCGCGGCCTGCATCTGATAGACCCACGGCTCCACGTAGCGCTCGAGGCGCAGCCGGCCGATGACCCAGCCCGAGACAATGGCAATCGCCAGTCCGGTGCTCAGGTAGAGGGCCGCGACCTTCCAGCCCAGCAGGCCGAAGAGGAGCACGAGCGCCACCTCGTTCACCATCGGCGCCGAGACGAGGAAGGAGAACGTGACGCCCAGCGGGACACCCGTCGTGACGAACCCGATGAACAGCGGGACCGCCGAACAGGAACAGAACGGCGTGACCGTGCCCAGGAGCCCGGCCAGGACGTTGCCCATCGATTCCCGGCGGCCGGCAAGGACCCGTCTGGTGCGCTCCGGCGTGAAGAACGAGCGGATGATGCCGACGCCGAAGACCACCAGCACCAGCAGCATCAGCACCTTGGGGGCCTCGAAAACGAAGAATTCGACCGCCGACGCGAGGTGGGATCCGGGCGTGAGGCCCGCGAGCGTGTAGGTGATCCAGCGGGCGGCACGCCCGAGATTGACGTAGACCGCGACCCAGGCGGCCGCTGCGGCCAGTCCCCCGAGCGCGTACGCCCATCGCCGTCCGGTCTTCACAATCCGGATGTTACTACATTTCGTTAATCGTCGATATGACGTAGTGTCGTACGGAGATCGCGCCTCGAGGCTGGCTCGAACGGATGAGAAGACGAAAGCCGGCGCCTGCTGGCCTGGGAAGCCCTAACAACCCAGGTTCAGCCAGCGCCGGCCATCTTCACGAACGCCCGTCAGCCTAGAAGATCCAGTTCAACCCGGCGTAGAAGCCCACGCGGCTGCCCGTCGTGTTGTACAGGTATGGCTGCGTGTCGTTCAGGTCGCCGAACGACAGCGACGAGTTGATCAGCACGTTGTTGGTCGCCCGGAAGTTCACCCCGAACGTCTGGACGATGGTCCGGTAGTTGAGATCGGAGAACCCCGCGAAAGACGACGACATCAGCGTGAAGTCGAGGGCGCCGGCGGGCAGCGCGGTGCCCGGAATGATGTTCGACGCGTCGTAGACGAAATCCCGGATCGTGGCCTTCCCGCTGTTGTACATCGTCGTCGCGAACACCTCGGTGCGCGCGCCGGCGAGGAACTGCAGGTTCAGGAACGCGTTCTGGGTCTCACCTTTGTAACCAGCCTGATCGAGCACGGACCCCAACTGGGTCCCGGTGACGCCGCCCGCTCAACCACCGAAGTTGAGCGTGCTGAACACCGTATCCAGCGTGTCCTTCTGGTAGCCCCATCCGGCGGCCATCGTGAACCGGGGGCTCGGGGCCGCCCAGACATCGACGCCGGGCAAGTGCATCGCGTGGCCCCAGGTCGAGTAGTTCAGTTCGTCATTCTTCTGGTCGCGGTAGCGGTAGTGGCCCGAGACCGAGAACTGCTGCGACGGCGACCACGTGGCCGTGCCCTCGACAAACAGCGTGTCCGTCGGCACCGACGACAGATTGGCCATCCGCGAGTTGTACATCTCGAAGTACTGCAGCGACTGCGGCCCGAAGGGCAACCCGCCTGGCGTCGGCACTGTCTGGAGGATCGCCGGCTTGGCGGCGTTGATGTTCGCGAACGGATCCGACGTCATGGCCTGCTGGTACCGGGCGCGAAGATTCACGGTCTTGCCGGGACGATAGTGGGCCGACGCCTTGAACGTGTTGGTCGTCGTTTTCTCGACGTGGAAGGTCTCGCGGGAAACTTCCTCATACTCGTAGCCGACGTTGATGGACGACCGCTTGCCGGGCCTGAAGGCGAGCTCGAGGGCCATCTCGGTTGGTGAGCGGGAGAGCGCGGACTCCGTGTAGTAGTCCAGCGGCAGCATCGCCGGGTACTGCTGCGCGTAGGTCAGGCCCGCCGCGGGCCCGGCCGGCGCGGTCTGCTCCACCACATCCACGAACACGCTCTCGGTATCGATCGCGTACTTGCGGAAGAAGCCCGTGACGTACGCCTTCGTGCCCAGCGGGAACGTCACCCGGGCGTGCCCGCCGGTGAAGTCTGAGCCGAAGCCGGCGTGCTTGTTCTCGGACGCGGAGTGCGTGAAGTTGCCGGAAACCGCCCCGTCCCCCGGAAGCGCGTAGGCCGCCCGCAGCGTGCTGGTCTGCTTGGTCTGCTTCGGGACCAGGTCGAAGGGCAGCTCGCCGTTGGCATCGTCGTACTGCACGCGGCTCACGAAGACATCGAGCAGCGTGACCGGGTGAATCGCGTTGTCGTACGTGTTGGTCGGCGTCGCCCCGTTCTCGGTCAGCGTCCGGTTCTCGAACGTGTAGTCCATCGTGAACCGGCCGGCATTGAGGCGCGCGCCGGCGGCCAGCGTGTTCGTCCGCTCGTCCATCTTGCGGGCGAACGACTCGACGTGGCAGTTCGCGCAGTGGGACATCGTCAGCCCCTGGTGCACGCCGTCACGCAGCGTCATCTTGTGGCTGACGAAGAACTCGACGTTCTTCGTCGCGGCGAAGCGGACGTCGGTCGTCAGCAGGCCGACCGCCCGGGAGTAGTCCGTGCCCGGGTCATGGTCCGTCGCCCGGACGACGAAGTTGCCGACGCCGGCATCCATGTAGTCCAGCGGATCGTGGTCGAGGCGGTGAAGGAACCGGTCGAACGTCAACGCGGCCTTGAAGCGGCCGCCCGCCGACGCCAGGTTCAGGCCGTACTTCTGGTCGCGGTTGTCGCCGCCGTGCGACGCCAGTAGATCGAACGTGAAGGACTGGTTGTTGCCCCAGACCTGGGCGCCGAACGACGGGAGCGTACCGTCCTTGGCGACCTCGTACTCGTTGAGGCGGTTCTGGCTGCCGTCGTTGCTGCCGACGGTCGCGCCGACCGTGGCGACGCCTTCGGTCTTCGACTGGGGTGCCTGCGCGAGGACGCTGCCCGACAGGGCGGCGACCAGGACGAGGCCCAGCGTCACGTTCGCGAATAGACGCATGCTCATGGTGGTCACCTCGTTACCGGGAAATGGCCTTGCCTCTGCCGGTCACGCCCTGCGACGGCAGGTCGGACCCGTGCACCTTGACGTGGCAGTTCGTGCAGCGCGTGTTGTACGCCTGCATGAACCCCGTCGTACCTCCCTTGTTCGCGATCAGGCCCGC
>Ga0315292_10001742_pt1 | contig 11882 bp, 12 predicted proteins | sample YL17G13_0_MG_FD_204029 | JGI IMG/M metagenome (GOLD analysis project Ga0315292, IMG submission 204029) | Sediment microbial communities from Yellowstone Lake, YNP, Wyoming, USA - YL17G13_0 | ecosystem: Environmental > Aquatic > Freshwater > Lake > Sediment | place: USA: Wyoming | collected... | reverse complement strand
ACGGGCTCGCGAGGAACGGCGCGTGAAAGAGCAGACCCACCATGGGCACCAGGACCGCTTCGACGACGGCCAGCAGCGCGAGCATGCCCAGCAGTTTGCCGACGTAGATCGCCGGCCGATCCGACGGCGCGAGCATCAGCGCCCGGAGCGTCTCGGTGTGCCGTTCGCGCTCGAAGGTGCGCCCGAGCCCGAGCGTGCCCGCGAAGGCGATCGCAATCCAGAGGATGCCGGCCGCCGCATCCTCGAGCGGGCGTCCCTCGCGGACCAGCGCGAAGGCGAACACGAGCACGCACGAGGCGGCGAAAAAGACGGTCGTGTAGACGATCTCGCGGCTCCGCATCTCGACCGTGAAGTCCTTCCGCATCACGATCCAGGCGACGCGCAGGAAGTCCTTCACGGGGCGCCTCGCTGCCCGTCCGTCGTCGAGGCGTTCGGGGCCACCGCCTGGATCGTGTCGCGGTACCGATCGCGCAGGCTCGCCGACGAGGGGGCCACCGGCAGCAGCCGGCCGTTGCGCAGGACGACGAGGCGATCCAGCAGCCCTTCGGCGAGATCCAGGTCGTGCGTCGCCACGATCACGATGCTGCCGCGATCGCGGAGCCCCTTCAGCCGCGCCACCAGCGCCTGGCCCGAGGCGTCGTCGAGCCCCGTGAACGGTTCGTCCAGGAGCAGCAGGCGGGGCTGGTGCAGCAGCGCGCGCTCCAGGGCGAGGCGCTGGCGCATGCCTCGTGAGAATCCGGAGACGGCATCGTCGGCCCGATCGGCGAGATTCGCCCGTGTCAGGGCCTCCGTCACCAGGGACGAAGTCTCCCGCAGGCCGAAGAGCCGAGCGAAGAACACCAGGTTTTCGCGAGCCGTGAGTTCCGGGTAGAGATAGAGGTCGTGCCCGAGCAGCCCGAGGCGTGCCCGCAGGGCCGGCCCGCCATCGTCGGCGGTGCGATCGCCGTAGAGCACCTTCCCGGTTGAGGGCGCCACAAGCGTCGAGAGGATTGAGAGGAGCGTGGACTTTCCGGCGCCATTGGGCCCGAGCAGGCCGACGATCTCGCCGGCCCTGCAGGTCAGGCTGATCCGGTTCAGGGCCTTGCGGCGGCCGAAATGGCGCGAGACGTCGTCGACGACCACCCGATCGAAGTCGAAACTCACGCCGGCAGTCCCTGCCCCGCGCCCGGCCCGCCGCATTCGTCGAGCTCGCCGTAGACACGTTCGAGCTGCGCCACCAGATCGGCACGGCGCACGTCGCGGCGCCCGGCGTCGAGTGCCCCGGACCGGTACTGCTGTTCGGTGCGCACCAGGTCCGCCATCAACTTGTCCCGCCGTTCCTTGAGTTGGGCCTGTCGAGCCTCGTCACCAGAGGCCTCACGCGCCGACGCCGCGGAGAACACGCCCCAGCCCAGCACGAGCAGCGCCACCACGATGGTGGCGTAACGGCCGACGCGGCTCCGGCTCGGCAATCCCGTGAGCGACAAGGAGAACTCCTGGCCCGCCGCCACTGTACCGCCAACGCCCAGCAGGACCGGCTGCCCCCCGCCGGGCATCTCGGTCGATGCGCTGAACTGCGGCGACGACATCGCGACTGCGCCAGCGCGGGTCAGGATGACCTGCGCCCGTAACCACGCGACCGGGAACGTTTGAACGAGGGATCGGCTGGCGCCCGCCGGCTTCATCGAGAACGCCAGCTGGACGGGTGTGGTGCCGGGTGCAAACGGACCGGAGATGGTCACCACGCGGCCCTTCACGGCCGCCTGCGTCGAAGATCCCTCGAGCAGCGCCGCCTGCTCGGCGCCCTCCGGCAGTTCGAACATGAGTTCGCTCTTCGGGTTCACGGGCGCCGGGTTCGCGTTGACGAGGTCCAGGAGATAGAAGACTTCGATCGTGTCGTCGTCGAACTCAATCTGGATGCGGCTGTCGCCGCCGAACGCGACCTCGCCTGGAACGGCGGCCGACGGGGGCCCCGTCATCGGTCCTCCGACCGCGCCGCCACCGGATCCTGCCCCGGCGACCAGCACCAGGCGGACGCCGACGTCGGGCGGGAGGGCGAAGGTCTGCGTCTCGATGCGCTCACCGTCCACCACGGCCCCCGCGTGGATCGGGAGCCCGGGGAGAATCCCGCTGAAGACCGCGCGGCCTTCCTGATCCGTCCTGACCGTCTCGGTCCTGTCGCCCGCGTGCAGTTCAATGGGATGGCCCGCGACGACGTTGGTCAGCGCCCCGCGCACCAGCCGGATCGACACGCTGCCCTTCGGCACTTCAGGGCTCGGCAGCGGGATGCCCGACATCTGCTTCGGGTCCGGCATCTGCGCAGAGACGCCCGCGATTGACAGCAGCAGCGCTGCCGCCAGCACGCCCCAGGCTCGCGCGGTCATGACGCCTCCCCCACCCTGGTCCCGCAGGCCTTGCAGAACCGCGCGTCGGTGCCGTTGTCCGCGCCGCACTCCGGACACACGCCCGGCGCCGGGCGCGGTTGCTCCACCGACGCGGCCGCAGACGCCGGGGCCTGGGCCGTGCCGAGGCGCGTGGCGAGGTCCCGCTCGATCAACTCGCGGTACCCAGGGCCGCCGCCATCCAGTGTCCGCATCAGACCTGCAGCACGACTGCGCAGGCGGCCCACCATCTCCTGGTAGTCGGCGTCCGAGATCTTCCGCATCGCGCGGTCGAACTCGACTTCCTTGATCGACCGCAGCACCAGCATCTTCTCGCGCTCGAACGCGGCGCGGGTGCGCCCGCCCAGCATCTCGGTCTGTTCGCTGGCGTCCGGCATGACCAGGGGCATCAGCGTGCGATAGATCCCAATGGCCACCAGCGCGGTGGTCGCGATCGCCACCGACACGGATACCACGTTGACGATCGGGGTTCCGGTCGTCAAGAACACTCCGGCCGTCATTGCAGCCATGGTCCCCAGCGCCAGCAGATGCCAGGCCTGCAGCCCGGCAATCTCGCCGGAGGCGTGCGACGGCATGTCTGGGGCGGACGCTGCCGCCCGGCCGCCTCGATGGGGCTTCTCGCCCCTCTTCCGCGCCATGATCGAACTCCTGACGTGCCCCGGCCCTACGGGGTCGCGGTCTCTGACGGCACGCGCCCGAGTGCGAAGGCGAACGCGCGCTCCGGGAGCAGTGCGATGCCGGTGCCCAGCACCAGGATGCCGAACCCGAACCAGATCCAGTTGATGAGCGGGTTGATGACGACCTGGAGGCTCATCGATTGATCCTTCAGGTCGTAGGCCGGCATGACGAGGTAGAGATCCTCGCCGGCCGTCCGCCGGATCGCGACCTCGGTCGTCGGCTGCTGCTCGTGCTTGCGGAAGAACCAGCGGGCCGGATACATCGTGCCGAGGCGCTTGCCGTTCTCGAACACCGCGACGCGCCCGGTGACCATCTGCTTCTGGCCGTCGTCGGTGACCTGCACGCCGTCGTTGCGCACCTTGAAGTGGCGCAACGTGGCTTCCTGCCCCATCTTGAGCAGGAACTGTTCGTCGGCCTTGAAGCCCTCACCGGCGAAGCCGAGGAACATCAGGACGATGCCGAGGTGGACGATGTAGCCGCCGTAGCGCCGGCGCTCGCGCATCACGAGGCCGATGGTGGCGGTGACCGCGTCGGTCCCCGTCGCTTCCTTACGGACCATGCCGCCCCGGTGGAACTCCTGGACGATGGTCGCCGCGACAAACGCGCAGAGGGCGAAACAGAGCCCTGACGACCACACGCGGACGCCCAGCGCGACGAACCCGACCGAGACGGCGAGGGCGAAGACCACCGGCCAGAGGAACGAATCCAGCAGGTTCGCCAGGGTCGACCGCCGCCACGCGAGCAGCGGCGCGACGCCGGTCAGCGCGAGGATGATGAGGCCGATCGGCGCCATCCACCTGTTGAAGAACGGCGGGCCCACCGTCAGCCGGTTCCCGGTCAGCGCCTCGCTGAGGGTCGGGAACATGGTGCCGAAGAGCACCAGCATCGCGGCGATGAGCAGGATCCAGTTGTTGGCGACAAAGGCCGCCTCGCGGGAGATCCACGAGTCCAGCTCGTAACGCGGCTTCAGCATCGGCAGGCGCTTGATGACCCACCCGAAGCTGAAGACGAGGATGACCACCATGAACACGGTAAACATCCAGGCCAGCGCGCGGTCCTCGCCGAAGGCGTGCACCGACTGGACGACCCCCGAGCGCGTCATGAAGGTGCCGAAGATCGTCAGGAAGAACGTGGTGATGACGAGGGTCATGTTCCAGACCTTCAGCATGCCGCGCCGCTCCTGCACGATGACTGAGTGCAGGAATGCGGTCGCCGTGAGCCACGGCAGCAGCCCGGCGTTCTCGACCGGGTCCCAGCCCCAGTAGCCGCCCCAGCCGAGTTCCTCGTACGCCCAGATCATGCCGAGCGTCAGGCCAAGCGACAGGAACAGCCAGCTCACCATGGTCCACCGGCGCACGGCGCGCAGCCACGAATCGTCCGTATGGCCGGTGATGAGCGCGGCCATCCCGAACGCGAATGGAATCGTCATCCCGACGAACCCGATGTACAGGCTCGGCGGGTGGATGACCATGTAGATGTTCTGGAGCAGCGGGTTCAGCCCCTGGCCGTCCTTCGGCGCCTGCACCAGGAACGTCTCGAACGGGTTCTTGTGCACGATCATCATGAAGAGGAAGAACAGCTGGACCCCCGAGATGATCGCGACGACGTACGGAATCAGTTCGCGGTGCCGGTCGCGGTTCACGTACACCGCGAGCGATCCGAACGCCGACAGCAGGAACACCCAGAACATGATCGAGCCGTCGAGCCCTCCCCAGTAGGAGGTGATCTTGTAGAACATCGGCTGGAGCTGATCCGAGTACCGCTGGACGTATTTGATCGAGTAGTTGTCGGTGACGAAGGCCTGAACGATCACCGCCGACGCGACGGTCATGACGGCGGCGGCCAGGTAGAACGCGCCGACGCCGCTCTCAACCAGCTGGCGGGAACCCCGCCGCGCCCCGGCGACCGACGCCGCGAGGGCATAAGCAAAGATGACGAACGTCGCCATCAGGAGGAACGAACCCAGGGATGCCATAGATCTCCTGCGTCTACCAGGGGCCGCCAGCCTTCCGCGATCAGCCGCGTGGGACAGGCGGGTAGGGTGAGAGTCTCGGTTGTACGGCCGGATCAGGCGCCGGGCCCGGTGAGGCCTTTCTTGGCTTCGTATTTGGACGGGCACTTCGCCATGACGCCGTTGGGATCCACGTGGAATCCTCGGGCGTCCAGCTTGCCCTTCAACACGACTTCCGAATCATCCTTGAACGTGTCAGGGACGATGCCCGTGTAGGTGGCGTCGACGACGGCGCCCTTGTTCTGGACCTTGAACCGGTACTCGAGCGTATCCGGTTTCCGCAGGATGGAGTCCTTGACGACGTAGCCGTGGAGCTGGAGGTTCTTCCCGTGCCAGGCGCCCGGGTCCACCATCACCTCTTCCACGTGCTTGTAGTATTCGGTGCCTTCGCTGAGCGTGGAATACATCAGGCCCGCGAGGGCCAGGATCAGCACCAGGCTTGTAATTCCGACCTTGACGGCTTTCTGTTTCATAAGCAGGGGGTTAGCGGTTACGGCTTCCCTCTCAGGATACCCTCGCCGTCTGGCCCGGTCAATCGGCGGCCCGCCCCAGGAAGCCCTGCTCACGGAGCAGCCGGTAGACCAGGGCGACGGGCAGGCCGACGACGTTGCTGTACGAGCCTTCGACGCGTTCCACGAAGCGGGACGCCAGTCCCTGGATGGCGTAGGCGCCGGCCTTGTCCGAGGGCTCACCGGACGCCACGTACCAGGCGATTTCCCCGGCCGAGAGCGGCGCGAACACGACGCGACTGTCGGCCGACTCCACCCGGGTGCCCGCCGGGCCGATCACCGCCACGCCGGTGAGCACATCGTGCGGCCGGCCCGAGAGCATGGCCAGCATGCTCGCCGCATCCGCCTCGTCTGCCGGTTTGCCGAGGATGGCGTCGTCGACCACGACGCAGGTGTCGGCGGCCAGCACCACGGCGTCGGGCAGGCAGGCGGCGACCGCCAGGGCTTTGTCGAGCGCCACGCGCCGGACGTACGTGTCGGGCGACTCACCCGGGAGCGGACGCTCGTCGACATCGGCCGGGACGACCTGGAAGTCAAATCCCGCGGCGCGCAGGAGTTCCGAGCGACGGGGCGAGGCGGAGGCCAGAATCAGGCGCACGGCGCAATGATACACTGACCGCTCCTGCCCCTCCGGCGGACGACCATGGAACCGATGCAACCCCTGCTCACCTCCGTCGCCGCGCGCGCCGCGCGCCCGGCGCCCCTCACTCCCGAGAAGGTGGCGTTCGCGTGGCGCCTCGCCGTCGGTGCGGCCCTGGCCCGCGTGACGCGCGTGCGGCTGACGCCGGACCATGCGCTCGAGGTGGCCGTCGACGACGCCCGCTGGTGTGAGCAGATCGAACGGTCGGGGGCCGTCGTCCTCGCGCGCGTGCAGGAGGTGCTCGGGGCGGAGCATGCCGATCGGCTGCTCATCAGGAAGCCTGCAGGCAAGAGTCCGGGCAGGCGCCGGCGTCCGGCCGGCGTGTCGCGCATTCTCTTTGATGAGGGAGGGCCATCATGATCAAGACCGTGGGCGTCATCGGCGCCGGCACGATGGGCAATGGCATCGCGCAGGTATTCGCGCAGTCGGGATTCACCGTCGTCCTGCAGGACGTGGCCCCGCCGGCCCTGGACCGCGCGCAGGCGACGATCGCCAAGAGCCTGGCGAAGTTCGTGGAGAAGGGCAAGCTGGGGGCCGCCGACCGCGACGCCGCCCTTGGCCGGCTGTCGATGTCGACCGACCTGGGCGCGCTGGCGCAGGTCGACTACGTGGTGGAGGCGGCCATCGAGCAGATCGACATCAAGCGGAAACTGTTCGCCGACCTCGATCGCCTGACGCAGCCGGGCGTGATGCTCACGTCCAACACCTCGTCGATCTCGATCACCGCGCTGGCCGCCGCCACGAAGCGCCCCGAGCTCGTGCTCGGCATGCACTTCATGAACCCGGTCCCGCTGATGACGCTGGTCGAGTTGATTCGCGGACAGGCGACGTCGGCCGAAGCGATGGCCACGGCCACGGACCTCTGCACGCAGCTCGGCAAGACGCCGGTCGAGGCGGCGGACTACCCCGGGTTCATCGCGAATCGCATCCTCATGCCGATGATCAACGAGGCCGTCTACGCGGTGATGGAAGGCGTGGGCACGCCCGAGGCCATCGACACCGTGATGAAGCTCGGCATGAACCATCCGATGGGCCCGCTGACGCTCGCCGATTTCATCGGCCTCGACGTCTGCCTGGCCATCATGGACGTGCTGCACCAGGGACTGGGCGATCCCAAGTACCGCCCGTGTCCCCTGCTCCGCCGGATGGTCGCGGCAGGCCACCTCGGCCGCAAGAGCGGCAAGGGGTTCTACAGCTACTGAGGCGGACCCGGGATTCGGGATTCGGGACTCGGGGCTCGGGACGAAAGACGACGGGCGTACCACGCGGCGGCGGCGAACGGTCCGATGATGGCCAGTTCTCGGGCCGCCGCTTTCGCGTTGTGGACGATGATCTCGTCAAACAGCCAGTAGCGGCGCGAGACGTCCATAAAGAGGTCCAGGCCCGACGAGAAGTATGACTGGCTGAATGGCCACAGGGCCATGATGCCGACGGGATCGGACGAGTCGCGGCCCAGCCAGTCCAGGGCAAGGTGACTGCCCAGCGCCACGACCGTGACGGCGACGCTGGCAGCCACCGGCCACCGCCGCCAGCGGGCGATGGCCGCCGCCGCGAGGCCGGCAGCCATGACGGCGCCGACGCTGTGCGTCACGGTCCGGTGAGAGGCCGGCAGCAACAGGTCGGCGTCGGGCGCCAGGGCCAGGAGTGCGCAGACGAACGGGAGCGCGCCGGCCGCAGCCCGTCCCGGCCGGGAAGCGCCCGGCCAGGCCTGTGTGACCCAGCCTGTCGCAACGCCGGCGATAATGTGTCCGACCGGGCTCGGCATGCACCTACCGTAGCAATCCCTGCACAACCGGGGCAAGGGGAAGGTGGCAGAATTTGCCGCGTCCGATCCTTGGGGGCGAAAGTCTATATGCCCGTAACCTGTTGATATAACAAGGATACACGGGATTATGAGTCAGATTTTCGCTTGACTTTGGCCCCGGCACGATTCTAGTATCAGTGGACCGCCAGGACGTTTTTCAAGGAGTCTTCATGGCTGACGAACGGATCGAACGCACCAAGGCGCTGGAAGTGGCCGTCTCGCAGATCGAAAAGCAATTCGGCAAGGGATCCATCATGCGGCTGGGCCAGAAAGGCGGCATTCTGCCGGTGGACGTCATCCCGACCGGCGCCATCAGTCTCGACTTCGCCCTGGGCGTTGGCGGCATGCCCCGTGGCCGCGTCGTCGAGATTTACGGGCCGGAATCGTCGGGCAAGACGACCCTCGCACTGCAGGTGATTGCGCAGGCGCAGAAGCTGGGGGGCATGGCGGCTTTCGTCGACGCCGAGCATGCGCTGGATGCCACGTACGCGCAGAAGCTGGGCGTCGAGCTCGAGAACCTGCTGGTGTCGCAGCCGGACAACGGGGAGCAGGCGCTCGAAATCGTCGAAGTACTGGTCCGTTCCGGCGGCCTCGATGTCGTCGTGGTCGACTCGGTCGCGGCCCTGGTGCCGCGCGCCGAGATCGAAGGCGAGATGGGCGACGCGCAGATGGGCCTGCAGGCCCGCCTGATGTCGCAGGCGCTGCGCAAGCTCACCGGGGTGGTGTCGAAGTCGAAGACGTGCCTGGTCTTCATCAACCAGTTGCGCGAGAAGATCGGCGTCATGTTCGGCAACCCCGAGACGACGACCGGCGGCCGCGCGCTGAAGTTCTATTCGTCCGTGCGCCTCGACATCCGCCGCATCGCCAGCATCAAGGACGGCGACATGGTGGTGGGCGGCCGCACGCGGGTCAAGGTGGTGAAGAACAAGGTGGCCGCGCCCTTCCGCGAGGCCGAGTTCGACATCATCTACGGCGAGGGCATCTCGAAGGAAGGCGACCTGCTCGATCTCGCGGTCGAACGGAAGATCGTGGAGAAGAGCGGCACGTGGTTCTCGTACGGCGGCGAACGCCTCGGCCAGGGCCGCGAGAACGCGAAGCAGTTTCTGAAGGACAACGCGGCGCTGTGCGCCGGTCTCGAGATCAAGGTGCGGGCGGAACTGGGGCTGCCCGCTCGAGGCGCCGCCGCGGCCGTCGAGGAAGAACCGGAGAAGGAACCCGTCAAGCCTGCGCCCGCCCGCAAGTAGGCGCGTCGGTTTCGCGATGCGCGTCCGTCATCAGGCGGCGTCTTGGCCTGCGGCGGACGCGCATGCTATATTTGTGTTCTCGCCACGCGGTTGACCCCAGTGCCGAGGTAGCTCAGTTGGTAGAGCACCTGACTGAAAATTAGGGGGTCCCCAGTTCAAGTCTGGGCCTCGGCACCACAAACACCTAACGAATCAGCGCGCTCCCCCAAGTCATGGGAATTCGTGTAAGCACGGAGTAAGCAGGACAGCACGGGTCTGGCTCCAGCCCCCCCCCGAATCGCGCGAGTCCATCCGCGAACCCGAGTCAGCCAACAGCCCGGCGGAACAGGCCGGTGGAATCTGGCCGGTGGAATCCTGCCTACGACTGCCAGAAGGAGTAGAATCCGCTTGGTACGACCCGCAAGAAGGAGGCTGGGATGCGGACGCTCCTCGCGGTGGTCCTCGTAGCGCTCTTGCCGGCAGCCGTCTACAGTCAGCCGCAGTCGTCCCCGCCGCCGCAGGTCGACGAGAAGGTCACTGCTACCCTCCTCCTGAAGGCCCAGGGAGGCGATGCCGAGGCCCAGTACGCGCTCGGCGCGCTGTATGCCATCGGGCAAGGAGTTCCTCAGGACTTCCCGCGCGCGCTCGAATGGACCCGGAAAGCCGCCGACCAAGGCCACCGAGAGGCTCAGTTCAATCTCGCCGTACTCATTGGTTCCGGCAAAGGGGTCGAAGCGAACGAGCGGGAATCAGTTGAGTGGCTGACCAAGGCTGGCAATCAGGGCCACTCGGAAGCACAGTTTCTCTTGGGCCGCATCTACGCAGCCGGTCGGGTTGGCATTCTCAACGACGACGCCAGTGCCGTGGGGTGGTTCAGCAAGGCAGCTGCGCAGGGCCACGCCGAGGCGCTGAAGGCGCTCTCCGAGATGGCGCTGCGGAAGCAGGCACCGCAGGCAGCGGGCTGGTCTCGGGTAGTCGTGTGGAAGCCAGGGGCGGAACCAGAGTCGCAAGAGCACTGGCTGAGCGGTTTTCAGGTGCGTGGCGTCGTAACCCCCAGGTTCTCCGTGTACGCATTCGTCGAGTCGACTGGCGATCCCATCCGTGTGTGGGTCTCCATTGGCAACAAGTCCGACGATCGCTTCGACGTTATTCCAAGCGGTTTCACGTTGAGTGTAGTGGAGCCGCAGGCCAAGTCGCTTGAGTACGTCACTCCTCAGGCCGTTGCGAAGAAGATTGAGACAGCGGCTGCGTGGGCGATGGCCGCCGAAGCCATCGCCAGCGGCATGAGGGCCTACGCGGGAGCGTCGACCTATACGAGCGGCACGGCCATGGCGTTCAACTCGAAGGGCGGAAGCGCCTGGGGCACGTACAACGGGGTCGTGACGAACTACGACAACACGGCCAACCAGGCCCTTACGAACACCAATATGGCAGCCATCTCAAACTATACGGAAGCTGAGAAGCTGAGGCAAACGACCGGCGCGTTGCTTCCTAATACGGTTTTCCCCGGACAGGACTATGCGGGTGTGGCCCACTTCAAACGTGACAAGAAGGCGACTTTGCTGTTGCTGAGGGTCCCCCTCGCTAACTCGGTCGTTGAGATTCCTCTGGTCGTTCCGAAGCGGTAGAACGCGCGCGAGCTGCCTGCAGGCGATACACGAGTTCGGCGTCGCCCAGATCGGGTCGAGCCCAGGAGAACGGGGAAGAAGCCAATGCCTCGGAAGATCGCCGCTGCCGTGCTCTCCGTCATCGTTCTCAACCTAGCTACGACTGTCGTCGCGGAGGGCAAGAAGCTCGTCTTGTCGGCACCGCCCGACAAGGTGTTTGAAGTCCTCAAGGAGGTAATCGCAGGCGAGTACCGGATCGAGGGGATCCAAAAGGAGTCGCTGACGGTCAGCTTCCGAACGGGGATGAGCTGGCGTACAACCCAGGGACAAGACGGCTCTTGCGTAGTTCTGCCACAGAAAGAAGGCGCCGCCAGCATGGTCGTATGCAACACCGAGAAGCGCGGCAGCCAGATGGTCGCGTGGGGCGAGGGCGGTGCAATTCAGAAGAAGGTGCTCCAACTCCTCACGAAGGAACTCAACAAGCGTGAGCTAATCCCCGCCTCAGAGGTTGTCAAATAGCTGGCCGCTCTACGCCGAATCCGGACGTTACGTGTTGGCGCAGAACGCCCCCGCGCACACGGTGAATTGGCCCTCGCGACGGCATCGGGACCTTGCGCAGAACCGTGGGGCACAATCCGAGAATCTCGTTCGTGCAGATCGCGCTTCGATTGTGGGAAGAGCGCGGCTGTGTGTACTTCTGACGTCATGATGGACGCTGGCGCGTGACTATTCAACGGACAACACAACACTTGTGGAGGGCAAGATATGCGAAGCCGAACTTGGCTTGTGGGCGTGACTCTGTTTGTCGCCGGCGTCATTGCGGGAGTCCTCTGGCCCCCTTTGAAGGCGCAGGCCGCGCCAGACCCGTGCGTGGCCGCGTGGGAAGTAGTTACCGGCGTGGAGCGTGATGCGAGCGGAACCGGGCGCTCGGGGTGGCACGCCGTGAAGTGGAACCGATGTACCGGCGAGGCCGTGGTGTTCTCGACGAACGATCACAAGCTCGAGGACAAGTCAGCGTGGCTCAAGTTG
>Ga0315292_10001738_pt1 | contig 11888 bp, 16 predicted proteins | sample YL17G13_0_MG_FD_204029 | JGI IMG/M metagenome (GOLD analysis project Ga0315292, IMG submission 204029) | Sediment microbial communities from Yellowstone Lake, YNP, Wyoming, USA - YL17G13_0 | ecosystem: Environmental > Aquatic > Freshwater > Lake > Sediment | place: USA: Wyoming | collected... | reverse complement strand
AAATAGCTCTTGTGTTGATTGCATTATTAAATCACTTGGGGTTATATTCCCCGCAGCTTGCTGCGCTTAGGATTCTCCGGGTCTCCAGGATTTTGATACCCCGCTGCTTGCGGCGGGGTTCTTCATTAAATGACCAAAATAATAAAATGCCATGGACTATGGCTTGTTTACGGGCAGCAGGAGTATTAGGAAATGACCAGGCCATACTACATTCTAGGTCCTCAGTGATAGGGATGGGTTGGGCAATGGCTTGGTTAAAAGAAGCTGGAATTATTGAGACAAATCCAGCGACATTATTCGAATTTTCACTCATGTGGATGGACAACTATTTAGCGATAAATAATTTTCTTAATGAATGCAATCCAATAGTATGAATAGTGGTACCGCCTAACACTTATAATGCCTCCGATGTCAAGAGGGAAAAGTAATCCCAAGCGAAAAAGAATGTAATTTTCGTTTTAATAGACAAAGACTCTTTTGCCTGTTGGCAGCCATTCCAACTTGATTTCTGTGCGGATGCAAGAACAGGTCCTGCACCGAACACTTATTGAGGTTCAATCCCGCATGAAGCGGAACTGTAGAGTGATTGATTCACCCTGCGACCTAGAAACTATGCTGTGCCCTCGTACCGTCCTATTCAAAACGTCGGGGTGAGCAAAAGGTGCTCCCTAGTTAGTTACAGGTTCGGGTGAGGGGCAGAACCTGACCAACATGGCACGCTGATAAAATCATGAGGAGCGGGACGGACCGCCAATCAAGCGATGGGCTACCGGGCAATATTGGCATACCATCAACTTAGCATTCTCAGATGCATGGGTTTTCTTGACCCTGATGGATGCAGATGCATGCTCCTGCCCTGAGAGGTTCCAGTTAGGCGGCAGGCTGATCCATCCCCTCCGATTTTCAGAGACCAAGGAACTTTTTTTGGTTAAACGCCTCCTTGTTTTTGAGCATGAAATAGACGGCACGCCCGAGCTTGTGGGCAAGGATAGAGAGAGCCTTGGCTTTACCATGTTTACGGGTGAGCCTTTCGAGATACCTTTTGCCTGGCTCGTTGCCTTTGAGGAAAAGCACCGCTGCCTCGGAGAAGGCCCACTTGAGATGAGCGTTACCGATCTTTTTACCACTGGATCCGTATTTTTTGCCGTTGGATTCTTTGATGCTTTTTATCAGACGGCAGTAGGAGACGAAATCCTGGACTTGGGGGAAACGCTCGATGGATTCGATCTCATAGAGGATGACCAGAGCCAAGATTCTGCCTACTCCGGGAATGGTTTGAAGCAGGGCATAGGAACGAAGATCGTGCTCTTTGGCAGAAGCTATGATATCATGTTCCAGTTGGGTCAAGAGGCGATCATAGGCTTCGATCATCTCCAGGTTGGCGGCCATGCTCTTTTGGACGGAAGGGTCATTGAATCGCTCAACGATTCCTTCTCTGTTTTGGGGTTTGGCAATGCATCCCAAGGGATCAGGGAGGTTGTACTGGCTTCGGGTATTCTGGATATGAGCAAAGAGCTCGGCCCGTTTTCTCATGAAGTGATTCCTTCGTCTGAGAAGATCTCGGGTGGCGCGCATCCTGGCCGGATAGACATAAGCCTGAGGGAGCATGCCGCCCCTGAGCAAGGTGGCGATCTTATGGGAGTCGATCTTATCGTTTTTGGCTTTTCCTCCGTGAATGGCTTTCATATAGAGGGCATGGCCTAAGACGAAGGGGATGTTCTGTTCAACACAGAGATCAGCGATCCAGTACCAGGTGAACATGCACTCCACAGTAACCACGATGTCGTCCCGGAAGGGAGTGATGATGCGAAGAAAGGCCTCAGGGTCTGTTTTGATGTTTTGGTGAACACGAATGTTGCCCCCGGCATCAAGGATGCAGACGAACATTTTTTTAGTATGAAGGTCGATCCCGCAATAATACTTGTGCTGTTTGGTGTAGAATTTCATATGAGGCTTCCTCCTTTGGCTTAAAATGTTTTCTGTCCAAGAGGCATTTTACCATGCCTCAAGAGGAGGCCTTAAATAGTATCAAGCGGCTGCACAACGACCTCTCGTTTTCTTGCAGCCTGTGAGCTGCAACGTTGGCTGGTACTACCTTAATGAAATCTATCGTCACTTGGATAGTCATGAATAAGGCCGCCTTTCTCGCTTTGGTACCCATTGCAGGGGCATATCTAGCTTACCGCTTGGGTCTCAAAGCATACTTCAAACAAAGGGAGTACGAAATAGTAAGGACCCGCTACCTCGAAAATACTCTCGACCTCCTTTCAGGCGCAGTTGAAAGTGCCCTATCGACATTCAGGAACAACTGGCACTATGGCCTTCAGATTCTAAAGCAATTTCCCGAAGTAGGCCCCGCCATGGAACAACAGGATTTTGAGAAGGGTTTCGTTCGCCCAGCGTCGGGCACATTCCAGATTGCAGTAGCTCACCGGCTTACCCGATTACTCGGAGGTGACCGTGCATTCTGGAAGATGGAACAATTATTGTTCGCCTTTGTTGATGAAGCCAACGATTTCTTCCATAACGACCTCGCAGCTGCCATTAAGAAAGGCATACGGGGAGAGCTGAACAAGTCTAAAGAAGAGGTCGTGAATATGTACCTAGAGCGCCTGAAAAAGTACGACAAGGAATCGTACAACTATTACGCTCTCCTTACAGAGCTTGAGACTTTGTCAAGCTTTCTGGAACAAAAGCGTTTCACATTCAAGGCAATCCAAGACTTCCATAAGAAAAAGGAAGTCCAAGACAGCATTTCACGATTGAACGCAGCGCTCCAGATGGTTCTGGGAGAAGAAAAGAAAGACACAGCCAACAATGGAATTCACCGGCCAGGTGACCCGCGAGGCGGTTCACCAGCCGGTGACTCCTGACGTTGAGCCTGTAGAAAAAGTTATTTTTAATAAATTTGCTATCAATAAAATCAAATACTTACGAGTCCAAAAATAGCCAAAATCAGGCTTTTTCTACAGGCTCGTTATGCCACAGAGAGCGTGATGGAGATGGCTTATCGATATACAAAGAGGAAGATTTCTTACTCTAAAATGCCCCTTGCGAAGCTCAAAGAGATCGAAGCTGATATTCTCAATAAGAATCCAGATCTTGAGAATCGCTTGAATCTTTACCATGAAGAAGAAAAGAAACTCACGAAGCTTAAGGAAGAATATCCAAGCATTCAAAACAGAATCAACGAGATTATAGGCACAGCATTAAAAAGAAAGGAACAGGAATACGCAGTAGCAGGAACTTTGAAGAAATTCTTCATCGATAGAACCTCTCCGAATTTTACTGAACCAGAGAAAACCGAGATTGAAAGACTAAGAATCAAGCTCCACAAACTCAAATATGATTACGATTCGAACAAATATCGCTCTGCGTACGAGACATATGAAAGGTTACTAAGGATTCAGAAACATATCTCTCAAAGAGAGAAAAAGGAAACCAAGAGAAAAACGGACAGAGCCGTAATAGCAGCGTACAAAGGGAAAAGTCGCAGTCTTGCTGATCAAATCAAATCTGAGTTAACAGAACAAATGAGCATTGATTCACATTGTCCTTACTGTGGGCGCGACATGGGCGATGGCCCTCATTGTGATCATATTTATCCTGTATCCAAGGGTGGCCTCTCCACCCCAAAGAACATGGTTTACATATGCTCAGATTGTAATCTCAAGAAAACCGATCTGACTTTGACTCAGTTCATCAAGAAGTACAATTTCCTTCGCGTGGAGATAGAACGAAGACTAGGGAAACTTGGAAAAGATTATTAGGGCATAACGAGTCGGTGCAGCGAATCACCGATAAACCTGGCTCTCGGACACCTTCGTGTTAGGCTGATGATTATTTTTTACAACTTCTACAATACCTCTTCAGAGGCCTGTGACTGCATGGAGTCAATGTGGCATGCGTAAATATTTAAGAAGATTCCTACACGACGCGGTCGCTTATGTCCGGCATCCGTTCGGGGTAACTTGTCTTGATTGTGGGTTCCTCGCTCTTGAGCAGCAGGAGGTAAACACTTCTGAAAGGATTCTTCTACATTGTAGAGGAGCCGGTGGATGCCCACCTCTTGAATATCTCCGATGCTTCAGATCACTGTGGGTTGATTTAGATTTAGCCTACTCCGGAGGCTACCCTCCTGATGATATCTTCAATAAGGTTGTGAAACAACAGCGCAACTGCAAAGGTTACTTCAGGTACAGACCAGGCTGGTCACCATCAGGCCATCAGGAACTTCTATTGAAGTCCCAAGACAAGAGGGGAAAAATCTATATTGCTTTGTTTAGTGGAGGCCTCGGCGTATTACTTGCGCTGTTTGGCAAATGGCTGGCAAGGGTGCTTGGACTATCTTTACCATAGCTATTTTGGCGAGTGCTTAGAATTGCTCGCCTAACAACGGCATGAAGGCGGATCTGCAAAAGCCAGCGCCCCTTTGGTGCTTGGCTTTTGCATCCCGCTTATGCCGAGCGTTGGGGCCTGGATAAGAATGTATTCCAACGTTACGGGATATCCGTTATAATGAAAACAAAGGAGGGAAATCCATGGCCACAGAATATACAGCAGTAATAAAACAAGAAGGCGATTGGTGGATAGGGTGGATAGAAGAGGTTCCAGGCGTGAACTGTCAGGAACGCACCCGTCAAGAACTATTGGAAAGCCTGCGAGTAACCTTGCAGGAAGCAATCGAGTTTAACCGTCAAGATGCGATTGCATCTGCAGGATGCGAATATAGTGAAGAGAAAATAGCCGGACCTGCATGAAGAGAACCGAGTTCCTCAAATACCTCCGAACACAAGGCTGTGAATTCATCAGAGAAGGCGCTCGGCATTCGTGGTGGGGGAATCCAAGCCAGAACAAACGTTCCTCCATACCGCGGCATACAGAAATCAGTGATGGCCTTGCCAAAAAAATATGCAAAGACCTTGGGATAGAACCAATAAAATAAGCCCTAACAACCGGCTGCACCGGATCGCCGAAAAATCCGGCTCCCGGTGAACTTCGTGTTACCTATAATAAGGAATACCAAATGGACATAAAACGATATGCAATATTTGCGTTGATTGTTTTGCTTTTGATCAGCAAGGCATTTTCGGATCAAAAAAGGTCATCAGGAATGCTCATTGATAGCGCGTCAATGTCTCAGGTGAAATTACCAAGTATTGGCGACGTCCCGAACCTCTTAGATCAGTTTGAGTATTACGATAATGCTGTCCCGTATGTATTCCAAAAGGACTTGAATGGCGATGGTGTCGGCGACTTTCTAATCGTATCGGCCAGCAGTCTCTGCGGAACGGGTGGCTGTCCGTATGCCTTGGTCGACGGAAAAACAATGCGCCAAATCGGTAACTTTTTTGGAGGGATAATCGTCATATCGGATCAGAAGATAAACAGGTTTCCAGTCATCCAGTCGTACTCACACATAAGTGCTGGGAGTGGCAATTTCATCACTTATATCTACGACGGAAAGAAGTATCAGGTTGTTTCGGAGGTATACCTTATTGGAGAGTCTGTTGAAGAGCTTTTCAAAGGTTTTGATGGTTACAGAAAAATCATATCCATAAAAGATAAGAAGGGGAGGTAACAAATTTCTTCAGCGGACGCGCAAGAAGGCTGCCCGCCGCTGGGTTCGACCGTTATGCTGCGGGTTTTTGCTCCCTCAGAATCTCACGGTGCAATTCTTTAAAGTCCTTTGGGGGAATGGCATCAGACTTCCTCACAAGCTTTACGGCTGAGGCAGGACAGGGAACGGCACACACGCCACAACCGATACACCACTCCTTATCAACTACGGGGAAGTCCCCTTCCATCTTGATGACATTTACAGGGCAGATCTCAACACATTGCCCATATCCGGTACATCTCTCCTGGTCCGTTTCCCTGAGGAAGTAGGTCGCCATCAGGACATCCCTTAGAATTTTCTTTCTCCTGTTCGTCCCCACGGACCAGCAAAACTCTGGCTCCCTTGAGCCGCAGCATTATGTGCCTAAGAGTGAATATCTCTCTCACCTACCTAAAAAACAGCCCTTGACAATGATACCAGTAATGATACTATAATTATAATGGGAAAAATAGACGATATACTTGCACAAATGAAGCAAAATCCAAGAGACGTTCGATTTAGCGATTTGTGCAGGGTGTGCGATCATTTTTTTGGCGAGTCTCGTCAGAGTGGGAGCAGTCATCGAATTTACAAAACCCCCTGGCAAGGTGATCCCCGAATAAATATTCAGAATCATAAAGGAAAAGCCAAGGCATACCAGGCGAAACAGGTGCTTCTGGCTATTGAAAGATTGGAGGTTGATCATGGCTCTGAAAAATGACCGATATACTTATCGGGTAACCTGGTCTGAAGATGATAATGAGTACGTAGGTCTGTGTGCTGAATTTCCAAGCTTGAGTTGGCTGTCTAAGAAACCGGAGGTAACCTTGAGAGGAATACGAAAATTAGTTGAAGATGTCGTAAAGGATATGCAGAACGAAGGCGAGGCCGTTCCCGAACCAATCGCTTGTAGACGCTATAGTGGTAAATTCATTGTGCGGGTTCCTCCTCAAGTTCATCGAAAACTCGCAATCCAAGCAGCCGAGTCTGGAGTCAGTCTGAATCGTCTTGCCAGTTCAAAGTTAAGTCAATAAGGCTCTCCATTATGCGGCGGGTTTTCGCTCCTTCAAAATCTCACGGTGCAACTCTCTGAAGTCCTTTGGAGGGATGGCATCAGACCTTCTCACCAACTTGACGGCTGAGGCGGGGCAGGGGACGGCACATACCCCGCAGCCGATGCACCACTCTTTATCCACCAAGGGGAAATCGCCCTCCATCTTGATCACATTTACAGGACAGATCTCAACACATTCTCCGCATCCGGTACATCTCTCCCGATCCGTCTCTCTGAGAAAGTAGGTGGCCATCAGGACATCCCGTGGAATTTTCTTTCTTCTGATCGTCCCCACGGACCAGCAACAGCAACCACAACAATTGCAGGTATGTTTGATGCCTTCCCTCGCATTGTCAACCATGTGAACGAGACCTGCCTCCTCAGATTTTCTGATCACCTCCAAGGCCTCTTTTTTTGTAATTTCTTTCCCGATCCCCTTCTCAATTAGATATTCCGCAAGTTCATCATATTTGATACAGTTCTCCAGAGGATGGTCACACCGTTTCTTTCCGATCAATTGGGCGGTTGCCCGACAGGGACAGTGGACCAGGGCAATCACTTTGACCTTTTTGATGACCTCCTCCATCATCTCGAAAGGGAATACGGCATGCTGTTCAGGCTCCACGGACACCATGGCAGGGAGATAACGGAAAGCCTTTGTTTTTGTATTTCCATAAACTTCTTTGAGTTGTTCTTTTCCGGAATATTTGGCAATCAGCTCTGCCATCTTTTTTGCAATCGGAGTATTGACACCTCTCCAGAAAAAAGTCTGCGGGAAACCATACCCGAACTGTTGGAGAGCATAGCCCATGCTTCCATCCTTCATCTTTTTGGAGAAGAGAAGTCCCCGCTGGGCTAAGTTTGATAAGATCGATTCCAAATCCTTTTTTGAAATGTTTTGAGGTGGTGCGATCTCTGAAACCGAAACGGGGTCAAAGGGGATTACTTTTGTAGGGATGGCTAAGGCTACTTCTGCTTCCAGAGGGGTAAAATTCTCTCTGAGAATCTCCATGAGTTCTTCTTTTTCGGGATAGCCCATGCCCAAAGAAGAAAGATGCTTTGCTAATTTCTTGTAGACATCTTCAGTCATCATCTCCTCCTGTTCAAAACTCCTATGCATAGCGCAAAGCGCATAGAGCATAGCGTTTAATTCTCAATCCATAACTCATAATTCTAAACTCATAACTCATAACTCTTAATTCTAAACTCATAACTCATAACTCATTCCTATTCCATTCTCAACGATTCCACTGCCCTCATTTTGGCAGCCCTTCGGGCCGGAATAAGTCCCGCCCCAATGGAGGTTATCATCACCACCAATCCAGACTCAATTAAACTCCAAGGAGGAATGGAGAATTGGATCGTCCATCCAAAGGATTGCCTGTTGATCACATAGATGAGGAGAATGGATAGGAGAAACCCACAGAGGAGGCCCAGGATGAGGCTGAAAAACCCGATCATTCCCGCCTCGATCAGTACAGTCTTCTCAATCTGCCTTCGGAATCCACCGACCGCTCTTAGAATCCCGATGTCTCTCTGCCTTTCAATAATCAAGGCATTCAGGGAATTGATAATCCCGAGGATGGCCACAATGATTGCAATAAACTCAAGGGAATAGGTAATGGCAAAAGTCTGGTCGAAGATTTTAAGAATCTCATTCCGCAATTCACGATGGGAGACTAAAAAGAGCCGATAGGGTTTCGAATATCTCTCCCGCACCGTTTCTTTGAATGCTTCGAGTGAGACTCCCTCATTGAGATAGATTCCAGCGCTGTGAATGGTTTCGTCATTCCAGAGGGATTGGTAAAGTCGTTTTTCCATTAATACCAATCCCCAATCTGTGGAATAGTCATAGAAGACTCCAGAAATCAGGAATTCTTTTTTCCCCCGAGGAGTATTGAGTCGAATCCGATCCCCCGCTTCAACCCGATGACGGAGAGAAAAACTTTCTGTCACGAGAACGGACTGACCCGCAGCAAACTGAGTGAGAATGGCTTGAGGGTTCCCTTTCGTGAAACGAATCACCTTCATATTGAGAAAAACCTGACCATTCACAGCAGCGATTAGAGCGGGCAGGCCTTGATATTCGACTTCCAACGCCCTGAAGGAGTCTACGGCTTTGACTCCAGGAAGGGAAGGGAGATCCCTCGAAACCTCAAGAGGAAGCAGGGCAGAATAACCTGTGATCGAATAGGAACCCGGGAAAATGAAGACATCGCCGTTTAACGATTGTTCTACCCAAAGGTCAACGGTCTTTCGGAAACTCAAGATCATAATGGAGATGCTGATCAGCATGGAGAGAGCGGTCATTAATGCTGCAATCGTGATCACCGTCCTTGCCATCGAATCACGAAGGTATTGACTGGCCAATTTTCCCTCCACGCCGAATAGGGAATGGAGAAGAGGAGAGAGAAGACGGTTAAGAAAAAACACGATGGCAGGGATCATGAAGGAGACACCGATCAGAATGAGGAGAGCGGCCAAGAAACCGAAGATGGGTCGTTGATAGATAGGCTTCTGAAGGGCAAAGAGAAACGAGAGGGTCAGAAGGCCAAGGCCAACGAAAGTGAAATGCTTGAGGCGAAACTTTACTTTTGTTTCAAGGGTTCCCAAAGAAAGGGCTTCTATTGGTGCGATCCTTGATGCCTCCTTGGCAGGACCGATCGAGGAGAGGACGGAAGCCAACACTCCCATTCCGAACCCTGCGATTAAAACGAGGGGAGGAAGCACCAGGTCCTCTGTCTTGACCAGGATATAGAGGGCAGTGATCGTCCTCGAAACAAAATGGAGCATGACCTTTGCCAAACCCATTCCCATTCCTATCCCCACAAGGCTTCCTAAACATCCGATGAGCCCTGCCTCACACAGGAAGAGAACGAGGACTTGAAATCGGGAGATGCCGATGCTTCGAAGAATTCCAATCTCCCTCCTTCGCTGGATGGCCGAGGTGGAGATGGTATTGTAGATCAGAAACATTCCTACGACTAATGAGATGAGACTGAGGGCGGTCAAGTTGAGGTGGAAGGCAGAAACCATCTTCTCGATCTGACCGCTCCGGGTATCAGATCTGCGGATTTCGACCCCTTGGGGAATCACTTTTTTCAGTTCTTTTTCCACCACATCAGAGGGAACCGATTTGTTGACGATCAAATCAATCCGATCAATCAGTCCCACTTTCTCCAAGGCCTCCTGGGCGGAAGCGATGTCCATGAGACCAAAATTTCCCTCTAACGATTTTGCAGGCCCCTCCATTCTCAAAAGGTTTGTGATGACGAGATCCACTTTGCGGGAGCCGGCAATGAGGGTGATGGTCATCCCCTTCTTGAGTCCATGCCGGTTCGCCAGTTTTTCTGTAATGGCGATGGCCTTAGGGTTTCTCAGAAAATTTAGATCCTCCTCATGGGGTTCATAGAATTGGTAATCTCTGAATTGTTGGTCACTAAAGATATCAATTCCCAGAAGGTAGAGGGGTTCTCCGATCGGATCATCGATCTTGGGTATGAACTGGACGACGGGTGTGGCGGCCTTGATTCCAGGCACTTTCTTGACCTTGAGGTAGACCTCTTCGGGGAAGCCTCTTCCGAACGATACAACTTGGAGATTGGCCTTTCCTGAAACATGATCGACCGTGGCATTGAAGGATTCTATGGCGGTGTGAATGGCAATCTGCACGCTGACGAAGACGCTGACCCCGAGTGCGATTCCTAACGCAGAGAGGAATGTCCTTCCCTTATTGAGGCGGAGATGCCGGAGAGTAATGTTTCTGAATAGGTATAAGAGTGCCATGAAATCTCCCCTCACCCCTCTTTGTTAAAGAGGGAGACAGGGTTTCTCCCTTAGAAAAAGCTGTGAAAAAATCCAAGACTCAAAGCCAGGACGGGGGGATATCGGAAAAAATGTAGAGCAACTACCTTTTCCAGTTTTATTCACAAAGACGGAAAGACCATATAAAATAGATAACTTAGAAGCGTTCAGGACCATTAAATTAAATACCCGCATTCTACATTTTTGGAGATATCCCCCCGTCTGGGCTACCGTCCCATAATTTTTTCACACCTTCAGGGGGATGAATCCCTCGCCATATGGTGCGGGATGAAGGGGGATTTATTCCACAAGGAGCCTGCCGTCACTCATTCTCATGACCCGATCTGCGATCACAGCCCCTTCTTGGCTGTGGGTGACGAGGAGAATGGTCTTCCCCTGTTCATCCCTTAGTCGGCGCAGAATCTCCAAGACCTCCTTCCCAGAGGCTGAATCGAGATTGCCGGTCGGCTCATCCGCCAGGATGAGTTCAGGATCGTTGATCAAGGCGCGGCAGATGGCGACACGCTGCATCTCTCCACCGGAAAGTTGATGCGGTTTATGATGCCTTCTTTGAGAGAGGCCCATTTCACGAAGGAGGCGATCGATCTTGGCTCCCGGGGGATTTGAATTTTCCATCAAAAGATGGGGGAGTCCGATATTTTCCTCGACGCTCAGGATGGGAAGGAGATTGAAAAATTGGAAAATGATGCCGACGCGGTTTCGCCGAAAGAGGGTTAACCGGTGGTCGTCCATCCGGGTAATGTCCTCTCCATCAACCGTGACCTGGCCTTGATCAGGAGAGTCCAATCCTCCAATGATGTTGATCAGGGTAGACTTTCCACAGCCGCTTTTCCCTGTAACAGCCAACAATTCTCCTCTTGAGATTCTTAGATTGAGGTGATCGAGGGCCACGACGGGGTTATCTCCCTGGTAATAAGTTTTAGTGACATCAATGAGTTCGATGAAATGATCTCTCAGCATGATAAAAAGAGCAGGGAATTCATCTGCCTGCTCTTTTTATATATCGGGGGGAACAGCAAATTGTCAACTGTGAGACAAGAATTTTTAATCTTGATCCAATTTCTTTAAATGTTTAACGAGGATGATTAACATGATAGGAATAATCGCTCCGACAACAACGACAGCTCCTCCTACGACATAAATCTTTGGCCCGATATCCTCGACAGTCCTGACAACCTGCATAATGGCAATCGATACCATGGCTGCCAGTATGCACATTAGGATAATGATACTCACGATGTTAGCCGCACTTAATTTGATATTCATTGCTCCCTCCTCTGTTTAAAAGACGTATTGTCAAAAGTTATCTCCCCTCTCCCCTTGGGGGAGAGGGTCAGGGTGAGGGGTAAGAAGGACTTCTCGGATGGTCTCCAAAACACCTTCTAAGTTACTGAATACCTGGTTATCCCA
>Ga0315292_10001737_pt1 | contig 11893 bp, 8 predicted proteins | sample YL17G13_0_MG_FD_204029 | JGI IMG/M metagenome (GOLD analysis project Ga0315292, IMG submission 204029) | Sediment microbial communities from Yellowstone Lake, YNP, Wyoming, USA - YL17G13_0 | ecosystem: Environmental > Aquatic > Freshwater > Lake > Sediment | place: USA: Wyoming | collected... | reverse complement strand
GGGCGATGGAGAAAGCGGCGGTGATGAGACCGATCTGTTCCGGGGTCGCCTGCAGCTTCAGGGCATAGTACGGCATGAGCGGCAGCACCATCAGGGCCCCGATCATGTCCACAAAACTGAGGGCGATCAGGACCCAGAGCCGCCGCAACTGATCGCGGGATTCGCCGCTGCCTCCTTGACCTTTGGGCGAGCCGCCTCCCACCGGGCTAGCGGCCACGCGCGTCACCCCGGAGCGCGATCAGGTTGACCAACAACCGCGCGGCGCCGGGCACCGCGGCCGGCAGCTCCCGGAAGAAGCTCAGCCCACTGTAGACGTAGACCCCCTTGCCGGTCGCCGCCACCAGGAGCCCGCCGCGCAGAGGTGGCTCGCCCGAGTCGGCCATCTCGAGCAGGGGCGTCCAGGCCGCGTCCCAGGAACGGGCGAAGTAAAGACCGCGCTCCTGCACCCAACCGGTCCAGTCCTCGGGCCCGATCCGGTTCGGCACACCGAGCGCCGGATGCCCCGGCTGCAGCACGGTTACCGGCGCGTCTTCCTCGGCCACCCTCGGCGCCGACACGCGCAGCGGGGCTTCTCCCGGCCGCTCGGTGAGCGAGAGCGGGTAGGGCGCGAATCCGCCGCGGAAGTAGGTCTGCTGCTGATACTGCACCACCACCGTCCCACCCCGGCGAGCGAATTCCAGCAGCCGGTCGTTGAACTCGAGGAGCGCCGGCTCGGTCTCATAGGCGCGCGGCCCGACGACGATGGCGCGGTAACGGGTCAAGTCACCCCGGGCGAGCGTGTCGGCCGACAGTATCACGACGTCCAGCCCAAGCCCATGCAAGGCCTCGGGAACGCGGTCGGCCGCCCCGCGGATGTACCCGATACGCCGTACCGGGGGCAGTGCCAGCCTGGCAATGACGATCTCAGCGCTCGCCGGCCGCACCAGCTGGCGTGGATGGATGTGCGGGTACTCGATCGGAACCACGCCGACCGCGTAGCGCGCTCCCGAGGCATCTTGGGCGACGGCCTGCACTAGATATCGGCCCGGTTTGGGCACGGTGGCAGGACGAACGGTGAAACGCACCACCGCCTCTTCGCCTTCCCGGGTCAGACGGAACGGCTGTGAGGCGCTGGCCGTCCAGCCCGCCGGTACCTCGAGCACCACCTTCCCGGCAGTGGTGTCGCGGGCCCCGTGGCGCAGCGTGACGGTGTACACCCGCTCAAGGGCATCAGCCTCGGCCCACAGGCCCGACCTGGGATCGAGGGCCACCCCGACCCGCGGCACCACCACGACGGGGTGGCGGATCTCACCTAATGCCTGATCCGCATACCGATAGACCACTTCCCGCCGCAGCGCTCCCCCAGAGGCCAGCCGGAACTCGGCCCGTGCGAAAGCCGGCCCGAACGGCTCGCCCCCGACTGCCGCGTTCGGGCCCGTCGGCCAGGCATAGAGCGCCCCCGGTCGGGTGGGCTCCGCCAGGAAGTAGGGCTGTGTGAGTGGCGCGTCCGCCGGCACTGTCCGCGTGACATTAGCCGTCAGCATCCCACCGGGTTCCAGCAGCCTGGCCCGAAAGACCTCTGAGGACTGCCCAGCCACCGTGAGTGCCCCCGTGACGCTGGTGGTGTCCCGCGACGCGTTCCAGCACGAGAGGCTGAACATGACGCGCTGGCCGGGCGCTACCTGCTCGTCATCGCTGACCGCGTCGCAGAGAACCCCGCTGGTGGCGAAGCGCACGTCCTCGTCCCGGCGCTGCTGGTCACTGGCTGCCGGCGAGTCGGGGAGGATACCCGCCACCGACGTGTCAACGCCGGCGAACAGAGCTCCGCCCCCCGCGCCCGTGCGGTCCGCCTCGAGCGCCAGCCGTACCAGCGAGGGCCCCATCCGCTGGAGTACACCCATGTCCTGCGAGCGATGCAGGCTCCGGCCCCGCATCGCGATCTGGAGGAACGATTGCCCGACGGCCTGATCGAGCACGCCGCCCTCGAGGGTCAGCGTGGCGCCGGCGGTGTCGAAGCGCGCGCTCCGGTACAGTTTGAGCGGTGTCCACGGAGCCAGCGCCTCTTCGGTCAGCAGTTCCGGGAAGCGCGTCGGATCCCCGGCCGCCTGGAAGGCCTCGCGCGCCGCCCAGCCAGCCGCCTGGTGCTGACCGTGGCCATCCCGCGGCGTGCCGGAGAACACCGAGACGATCACCTGCGGCTGGAAGCGGCGAATGATCCGGACGACGTCCTTCAGGACGGAGTCCTTGGGCCAGGTTCGCCAGGTGTCCGGCAGGCCCTTCGAATAGCCGAAATCATAGGTGCGCGTGAAATACTGACGCGCGCCGTCGAGGGAACGGGCGCCGAGCAGCTCCTCCGTCCGAAGGACACCCAATCCCGCCCCGAGCTCGCTGCCGATCAGGTTCTGGCCGCCTTCGCCCCGGGTCAGCGACAGATACGCCGCCTCGACGCCCAGACCCCGGGCGAGGATCGTCAGCAGCTCCGTGTCCTCGTCGTCAGGATGGGCCCCGATCATGAGTACGCGCTTGTTATGACCCAGGAACCGCCGCGCCTGATCCACCGCGACCAGCCCGCCGGTGGACGGGCCGAGTTGCTGCGCGCCCGCCGGGCGGCTGGACAGGAGGGTGAGGAGGAGCGACAGGACGACGGGGATGGCGGGACGGACGATCACGCCCTCACCCCCGGCCGTCCGCCACGCCGCCCGTAGAGAAAGGCAAGCACGAAGCAGGCGAGCGCGACAGTCAGACCGATGCTGCCAAGGACTTCGTCGAGGTTCTTCCAATGTGTCTCTCGCGCCCAGAAGAGTGGTCCCCCAAGGCCAACCACGCCGGCCCTGACGAAGCCGGGATGTTACAGTACCTCGGGCTGCCGCACCAGACTCAGGCGCTCCGGCAGAGCGGGCAGGGACAAGTGGCCTGCAAACGGGCGTAGGTGTAGATCCCGGTCCCGTGCCCGTCGCTCCACCGAATTTGAAGGCCATAGGCTCCCACCAGGCTCACCGAAACCGGACGGACGTCATCGGGAACCCGCGCCGGGTCCAACAGGGGCCGACCGGTCATCTCCTCGATGCATTCCGCGCAGGGACAGGCCAACCGGAGCGACCGGGCGCCAAGGAGGGCGACATGGCCCTGGCCGTTCCAGTCGATGAGCAAGCCGTCGTCGCGGCGCGTAATCGCCGTCGGGATGGTTATTCTTGTAGGCTCTTTCACCCCGACCTCAACCATGCGTTAGTGACTATGACCGCTGCGAACAATCCCTTTGGCACCCGTGCCGTGCTGTCCCTCGGCGCCGAAAGAGCCGCCGTCTATCGGCTCGGTGAGCTCGCCCGTCAGGGCCTGACCTCCCTGGAGCACCTGCCCTACTCCATCCGGGTGCTGCTCGAGAACGCCCTGCGCCATTGCGGCCGCGGCGTCGTGACCGAGGATCACGTGCGCCACCTGGCCGGCTGGACCCCGAAGGTGGCAGGATCCCGGGAGATCCCCTTCATGCCCGCCCGAGTGGTGCTCCAGGATTTCACCGGGGTCCCTTGTGTGGTCGATCTGGCGGCGATGCGGGACGCCATGGCCAGGATGGGAGGCAACCCCGACCAGATCAACCCGGTGGTCCCCTGCGACCTCGTCATCGACCACTCGGTCCAGGTCGACTACTATGGAACGCCGGACGCGTTCCGCCTCAACGTCAGCCTCGAATTTGATCGGAATGCCGAGCGCTATCAACTGCTGAAGTTCGCCCAGAGAGCCTTTCGCAACTTCCGGGTCGTGCCGCCGGGGATGGGCATCGTGCACCAGGTCAACCTCGAGCACCTCGCCCCGGTGGTCCAGCTCCGGGACCAGTATGGCGAGCCCACCGCCTACCCCGACACCCTGGTGGGAACGGATTCCCACACGACCATGATCAACGGGCTGGGCGTGCTCGGGTGGGGTGTCGGCGGGATCGAAGCCGAGGCCGTCATGCTCGGCCAGCCCTACTTCATGCTGATCCCCGAAGTGGTCGGCATGAAGCTGGTCGGCCGATTGCCGGTGGGGACCACCGCCACCGACCTGGTTCTGACCGCGACCCAGATCCTGCGGAAACACGGGGTAGTGGACAAGTTCGTCGAGTTCTTCGGGCCGGGTCTGGCCAGCCTGGGCCTCGCCGACCGCGCCACCATCGCCAACATGGCCCCGGAATATGGTGCCACCATGGGCTTCTTCCCGGTGGACGAGGAAACCCTCACCTACCTGCGCCGTACCGGCCGAGGCCGTGAGGCCGACCGGACCGAGGCCTACTGCAAGACGAACGCCCTCTTCCATACGGCCGGTTCCCCTGATCCGGACTTCTCCGCCACGCTGATCCTGGATCTGGCCACCGTGGTGCCGAGCCTGGCCGGTCCGCGCCGACCCCAGGACCTGGTGCCGCTCGCGACGCTGAAGCAGAACTTCCTCGGATCGCTGAACGAATTGACGCCCGCAGCCCGCAAGCAGGCCGAGGGCGTGGCCGTCGCGGCGCCGGTCGCAGCGATCACCATGCAAGGCCAGCAGGTCGAGGTGGCGGATGGCTCCATTGCCATTGCCGCGATCACCAGCTGCACCAACACCTCGAATCCCTCGGTGATGATGGGCGCCGGCCTGCTCGCCAAAAAAGCGGTTGAGAAGGGACTCCACAGCCGCCCCTGGGTCAAGACAAGCCTCGCCCCGGGCTCCCGCGTGGTGACCGATTACCTCACGAACGCCGGCCTGCTGCCCTATCTGGAGAAGCTGGGGTTCCAGGTGGTGGGGTATGGCTGCACCACCTGCATCGGCAACTCGGGCCCCCTCCCGGAGCCGGTGGCCCAGGCGATCGACGAGCATCAGTTGGTGATGGCCGCCGTACTCTCGGGCAACCGCAACTTCGAGGCGCGGGTCCATCCGCAGATCCGGGCGAACTACCTGGCGTCGCCACTCCTGGTCGTCGCCTTCGCCATCGCCGGACGGGTGGACATCGATCTCGACGCGGAGCCGCTCGGCATCGCGGACGACGGCACGCCGGTGTTCCTGAGGGAGGTCTGGCCGAGTGCGGAGGAGATCAACCAGGCAATGGCAGACTCCCTCAGCCCCGAGGCGTTCGAGCGGGAGTACGCCGCCGTGTTCGACGGAGATGAGCAATGGCGGAAGCTCGCCGCACCCCAGGGCAGCCGGTTCGCCTGGGACAGAACCTCAACCTACGTCCAGGAGCCGCCCTTCTTCGTGGACCTGCCTCCCACCCCCGGGCCGCTGAGCGACATTGGCGATGCCCGGGTGCTGGCCGTCCTGGGTGACTCGGTTACGACGGACCACATCTCCCCGGCGGGCTCGATCCCGAAGAACGGCCCGGCTGCCCGGTACCTCCTCGAGCATGGGGTCGAGCAGGCGGACTGGAACACCTTCGGCGCCCGCCGCGGCAATCACGAAGTGATGATGCGGGGAACGTTCGGGAACGTCCGGATCAAGAACGCGCTGGTCCCCGGCAAGGAGGGCAACTGGACCGAGTACCTGCCGAGCGGCGAGGTCATGTCCATCTATGACGCCGCGATGAAGTACGGGCAGGCCGGGACCCCCCTGATCGTGCTGGCCGGCACGGAGTATGGCACCGGCTCGAGCCGCGACTGGGCCGCCAAGGGCACCAAGCTGCTCGGCGTGAAGGCGGTGATCGCGGAAAGCTACGAGCGGATCCACCGGAGCAACCTGGTCGGGATGGGTGTCCTGCCCCTGGCCTACGAGCCGGGCCAGAACCGCGGGTCGCTTGGACTGACAGGCCGGGAGCGCTTCACCATCACCGGGATCGCGGGCGACCTCACCCCAGGGGGCCACGTGACGGTCGTGGCCACGGCGGACGACGGCGCGGTGAAGACGTTCCGAGCTGTGGTCCGGCTCAATAGCGCAGTCGAGGTCGACTACTACCGCAACGGCGGAATTCTGCCGCGGGTGCTGAGGATGTTCACGGGGGGGTAACGGACGGTCGGACGGTCAGAGGGTCGGCAACAAAAGAATGGGCCTCCGCGAAGGGAGGCCCATCTCAACTACTGTCCGTCTGACCGTCCGTCTATGCCACCAGATCCTTGAGCCGCTCGCCCGTCTCGCCTTCGCGGAGCCGGAGGAGGGCGCGGTCGCGCAGTTGGCGGATCCGCTCGCGGGTAACGCCCATCATGCGGCCGATCTCCTCGAGGGTCCGGCTGTTGCCGTCCTCCAGCCCGAAGTACAGCTTGAGGACCTTGGCGTCCCGCGGCGGGAGCACGGCCAGGGCTGCCTCGATGTCGGCGGTCTGGCTGTTGGCCATGGTGCTGCTGTCGGTGGCTTCCTGGTCGGCCGTGGCAAAGCGCTCCATGCGCTCATTGCCGTCGCCGTCACGAGTGGGGTGATCGAGCCGGACCGCCTCGGAGTTGAGCGCCGAAAGCGACCGGACCGCCTCGACGGTGAGGCCGGTGGCCCGCGCCAGTTCCTCGGTAGTGGGCATCCGGCTGAGCTTTTCCTTCAGCAGGGTGGTGGTACGCCCCAGCCGGCTCAGGTCCGCGGTCCGATTGAGCGGCACGCGCACCGGACGACCATGCCGGGCAATGGCGGCCTGCACCGCCTGCCGGATCCACCACACCGCGTACGAGATGAACTTCACGCCCCGATCCGGATCGAACTTCCGGGCAGCGGTCATGAGGCCCAGATTCCCCTCACCGATCAGGTCGACGAGCGGCACCCCGCGGTTCTGGAACTTCTTGGCGACCGAGACCACGAACCGCACGTTGTGCCGGGCCAGTCGCTCCTGGGCCACCACACTTCCCCGGAAGGCCTTCCGGGCAAGCTCCATCTCCTCCTCGCGGTTGAGGAGAGGAACCCGGCTGATTTCGTCGAGGTAGAGATCGAGGCTCTCGCGGCCTTCATCAACAGCACGAGCGATCTGTGCCGGACGAACGGCCCGACGCTTTGGGCGGGAAGCAACGCTCACTGTGGCAACCTCCTGTAAACTCACCGGATTCAGGCGCTCTTCGGTCGGAATCACGCCATGAGAATCGATTATTTTCGCCGCGCCAATGTATCACCTAAACCGCATAAAATCAATAAGTTAGCTAAATCCATACAGGATTTGGCTTTGCGTGCCGGCCCCAGGCGGTTGCGCCATATTGGCAGGCGTCTTGGTGACGAGGATCACGCCCTCTTGATGCTCAGGCCACCCAACCGGTCGCATCAGTGAATACGCTCGCCAGAGGTGCGATTTGCACTCTCGTTACCATTCTGTTACAAAGCCGGCTAGGCCAGGCCGCGGGGCGAAACGACGAACGGGCGGCCGAAGAGGCCGCCCGTTCGAACGATGGAGCTCGGATGGAGCTCAGTGCATCCCAGCCCCGGAGAGTGCCTTGACCAGCTCCCCCATGACGTTCTTGGCATCCCCGAAGAGCATCCAGGTCTTGTCGGCGAAGTACAGCTCATTGTCGATCCCGGCGAACCCGGGGTTCTTGCTCCGCTTGATCGCGAAGACGGTCCTCGCCTTGTCGGCGGCGATGATCGGCATCCCGTAGATGGGGCTGCTCTTGTCATATCGAGCCGCGGGGTTGACCACGTCGTTCGCGCCGACGACCAGCGCGACGTCGCACTGCGGCATGTCGGAGTTGATGTCGTCCATCTCCAGCAGATCGGTGTACGGGATGTCCGCTTCCGCCAGGAGCACGTTCATGTGGCCAGGCATGCGCCCTGCCACCGGGTGGATCGCGAACTTCACCGTGATGCCGCGCTTCTTCAGCTGGTCGTACAGCTCTCGCACCTTGTGCTGTGCCTGCGCGACCGCCATCCCGTAGCCCGGGATGATGACGACGAGGTTCGCCTGTTCCATGATCTGGGCGGCGCCCTCGAAGGTCTCGGCCTTGTAGACCTGCTGCTCCCCGATGGCCTTGGTCGCCTGGACCTGTCCGAAGGCCCCGAACAGCACGTTCGTGAACGAGCGGTTCATCGCCTTGCACATGATGATCGACAGGATCAGGCCGCTCGAGCCGTCCAGGGCGCCGGCCGTGATCAGCAGCTTGTTGTCGAGGACAAAGCCCATGGCCACTGCCGACAGGCCGGCGTATGCGTTCAGGATCGCGATCACCGTCGGCATGTCCGCGCCGCCGATGGGGATGATGAGCAGCACGCCGAAGATCAGGGCGATGGCGATGATGGCCGGGAACAGCAGTGGCGCCCAGGTCGCCGTCGGATTGATGACCAGGGCGATTCCGAGACCGACCCCGATCAGCATCAGCGCCAGGTTGCTCAGATTCTGCAGCGGATACGTCACCGGCCGCTGGGGGATCCACTTGACCTCCTGGAGCTTGCCGGCAGCCATCAGACTGCCCGTAAAGGTCAGGAAACCGAGAATAATCTCGGCAATGATGGCGACCATCTTGAAGGCCGTGAGGTTCTCCGGCCCTTCCTGGAGCCACAGGTAGTACTTGGCGGTCCCCACCAGGCCTGCCGCCAGGCCACCAAAGGCGTGGGACAACGCCGTCCGCTGCGGCACGGCGGTGAGCGGCACCCTCGACAGCGGCCAGCCCACCGCGACCCCGAGGACGATGGCGACGACGATCCAGCCATGGTTGACGATGAAAGGCTGTCCCCAGGTGGCGAAGACCGCGATGGCCATCGCCCCCACGCCGGCGAAGACGCCATTCCGGGCAGTCTTCGGATCGTTCATCCAATGGAGTGAGAAGATGAACAGCGCCGTGGCGATGAGGTAGAAGAACTGGACGAAGGAGTGACTCATTTCTTCCCCCCGTCATCCTGCTTGAACATCTTGAGCATCCGGTCGGTGATGAGGAACCCGCTGACGATGTTCGTCATGGATGCGAACAGCGCGATCGCCCCGAGGATCCGGATGTTGGTCGGGTATTCCGGCCCGACCACGAGGATCGCGCCGACGACCGCGATGGCCGAGATGGCATTGGTCAGGGACATCAGGGGGGTATGCAGCAGCCGAGACACGCGGCGGATGATGCCCAGCCCGATGAACGTCGACAGCACGAACACGAAGAGGAGCGACCAATAGTCAATGGGACGCTCCAGGTGCGCTGTGGTCGCGAGCGGGACGCCCGTCAGCTGCGACGGTTCCTGTCCCGGTGCGGCAGTCACCGCGGCCATGATGCCGAGCCCGCCTACCAGGAGCGACGGTCCGAGGCGCCGAATCAGTCTGTGCGACATCCTCCAGAGTCTCCTTTCGCTCCCCGATCCGTCGTGGGCGGTCGGGGAGGAACGATCAGTGGGGTTCATGTGCTGGCCTTCTGCATGGCAGCCTTGGTGCGGGCGTGCACCACTTCCCCGTTGTGGGTGATGATGGCGCCCTGCTGGATGTCGTCGGCAAGGTCGATTTGAAAGGCGTTGTCCTTCGTGAATGCCTGCAGGAAGGCCACCAGGTTTCGCGAGAAGAGCAGGCTGGCATGCGTCGGCATGCTCGAGGGAATGTTCAGCGGCGCCAGGATCCTGACGCCCTGGACCTCGACCGTCTCACCCGGCCGCGACAGTTCGCAGTTGCCGCCGCCCTCGGCCGCAAGATCGACGATGATGGATCCGGGCCGCATCTTCCGCACCATCTCCGCCGTGATCAGCCTGGGCGCGAAGACGCCCCCGATCAGCGCGGTCGTGATGACCACGTCCACGGCGGCGCACTGCTCGGCGAGCAGCTCGCGCTGGCGGGCCTGGTCCTCCTCGGAGAGTTCCTTGGCATACCCCCCGCCGGCCACGGCACTTTCCTTGAGCTCAATGCCCACGTATTTCGCGCCGACGCTCTCGATCTGCTCCTTGACCTCCGGGCGCACGTCAGTGGCGGAGACGCTCGCCCCGAGGCGACGAGCCGTCGCGATGGCCTGGAGACCGGCGACCGCGGCCCCGATCACGAACACCTTGGCCGGGGGCACCATGCCCGCGGCGGTCATCAGCATGGGGAAGTACTTGTTCAATTCGTTGGCGGCGAGGAGTACGCCCTTATAGCCGATGATGTTGTTCATCGACGAGAGCGTGTCCATCGACTGCGCGCGGGTGGTCCGGGGAATGGCGTCCGTGGCGAACGCGCTGACCTTTCGGACGGCGAGCGCGCGCACGGCGTCGAGGTTCCGGAGCGGCATCAGCGAGCCGAGCCAGACCGCACCCGGGCGCATCCACTCGACCTCATTGCGCCCCGCCGCAATGGCGGGGGCGTTGACCTGGAGCACCAGATCCGCCGCTGCCAGCAGGGCAGCCGGGTCGGGCTCGATCATGGCCCCGACGGCGCGGTACGCTTCGTCGGGGTAGAACGAGCGATCGCCTGCTCCCGCCTCGAGAGTGACCGTGTACCCGGCCTGGATCAGCTTCTTACATGATTCGGGCACCAACGCCACCCGGCACTCGCCCGGCCGCGTTTCCCTGGGAACGGCGATGTTCATGTTTCGGCACCCCGCGTCCCACCTGTCTGCGACACCGTTTCGTTCACTGATCGTCTCCTTCGTGTTGGGCCAGCAAGGCGTTCAACGGCGCGCCAAACTTAGCTAAGTGCATGCACACCGCGACAGTCCGGTAGACATGGCTCCCGTACTCCTCTATCGTCCACCACAGTATGGGTAATTCCGAGCCTGTCTTTCCCGTTTCTGCGCCCCGGCGGGCTGAAGCGTACGCGCCCGGCTCCATTGGCAACGTCGGCCCCGGGCTCGACATCCTGGGCCTGGCAGTCACCGGCGCGGGCGATACGGTCGTCGCGGAGTGGATCGAAGGCGGCCACATCGTGGTGATCGATCCCGGCCACCCCGAGCTCCCTACCGACCCGGCGCGCCATGCTTCGGCACTGGCGGCGACCGCCGTTCTCCGGCGCATCGGCCAGCCCTCAGCGGGCATCGGACTGCGCCTGCGCAAGGGTCTCCCGCTGGCCGGCGGCCAGGGTGGCAGCGCGGCATCGGCCGTGGCCGGGGCGGGCGCCGTGAACGCGCTCTTCGGCTCGCCACTCACGCCAATGGAACTGATCGAGGTAGGGCTCGAGGCCGAGAGCGTGGTCGCCGGCCGCCACGCCGACAACGTGGCGCCCTCCGTGCTCGGAGGGCTGGTATTGATCCGGTCGATGGATCCGCTGGAGGTCGTGCGGCTGCCGGTTCCCGAGGCGCTCTACATCGTGCTGGCGCACCCGCACATGGAACTCCGGACCGCCGAAGCACGTGCGGCGCTACCCGCCCAGGTCCCGATGGCCACCGTCCTCCATCAGGCGGCGCAGGTCGCTGCGCTGGTGGCCGGCGCGGTGACCGGTGACCTGCGGCTGATGGGCCGGGCCCTGGACGACCGGCTGGCCGAACCGGCGCGCACTCCGCTCCTGCCCGGATTCGCGGCGGCGAAAGCGGCCGCGCTCCGGGCCGGCGCGTTGGGCTGCTCGATCTCGGGGAGCGGGCCCACGGCGTTCGCCCTGGCGGAGGACCGGGCCACCGCCGAGCGTATCGCCGATGCCATGGCCGCCGCCTACGCAGCGCACGGACTTGCCTCCGACAGGCGCATCGCCCAACCCGACCTGCACGGTCTTCGCGTGAGCACCGCATGAACCTGTTCGAAACACCCCGCCCGGCGACCTGGCAGGTCTGCCTTCGTTGCCGCAACGAATCGGTTGAAACCGACCCGGCCACGCGCTGCGGCTGCGGCGGCCTGCTGGAGGTGCGGCACCGCCGGCCCGATCTCGCGGCCGAGGTCCTTCGCGCCGTGTTCCAGACTCGCTGCTGCACTCGACCCGACACGGTTGCCTCGGGCGTCTGGCGGTTCCGCGAGCTGGTCATGCCGTCGGCGTCGGTGGCGCAGCTGGTGACGCACCCCGAGGGCAATACTCCGCTCCTGCAGCGCTCGGTGCTGGCGCGGTGGGCCGGAGCCGCCCACCTCCTGCTCAAGCACGAGGGCCACAACCCGACCGGGTCGTTCAAGGACCGAGGGATGACCGTCGGGGTGACCCAGGCAGTGCGGA
>Ga0315292_10001736_pt1 | contig 11893 bp, 8 predicted proteins | sample YL17G13_0_MG_FD_204029 | JGI IMG/M metagenome (GOLD analysis project Ga0315292, IMG submission 204029) | Sediment microbial communities from Yellowstone Lake, YNP, Wyoming, USA - YL17G13_0 | ecosystem: Environmental > Aquatic > Freshwater > Lake > Sediment | place: USA: Wyoming | collected... | reverse complement strand
GGCTGGCCGATGCCGTACTTGCCCACGTAGCCGGTCCAGTAGCCGGCGCGGCGGAGCAGGCCGGGGTAGGCCTGGGTGAACGCCTCGGGCGCGATGGCGCGGCCGAACTGGGTGACGGCGTGGCGCGACATGTACTGCCCGGTCAGCAGCGTGGCCCGGCTCACCATGCAGATCGCGGTGGTCACCCGCGCCTGCTCGAAGCGCACGCCCTGCCTGGCCAGTTCGTCGATCCGCGGCGTCCGGACAACCGTGTTGCCCGCGGCGCCCAGCGAATCCCATCGGACATCGTCGAGGATGAGCAGGACGACGTTGAGCCGCTGCGGGGAGTGCCCCGGGATCTGCGCTGACGCCCACGCGGCGGCGAGCGCCAGGAGGACCACCGTCATCAGCGTCGTGCTCCGACTCGGCATCATCACGTTCCTTTGCAGCCCGGCGAGCTCGCACGCGACAAGGAAGCCGTCGCGTGGTCTGCCGGGCCGAGTTGGCCACACCCCACGTTCGGACACTGCCCACGGCCCTCATGCACCGTACTGCGCCCTGGCGTAGAGCTGATTATGGCCGCCGCGTGCGGGCGATTGGAAGCAGGAGAGGGGTCGTGGCTCGCCTGCCGCCCCCGGGAGCCGGTAAGGCGCTGTAAATGAATAGAGGTTGCAAGTTGATCCTATGGGCCCGCCATAAGGGCTTGTAGGCAAACAATTGTTGCTGCCTTTGTTTGCTTACAGGCCCTAATATGGGCGGCGTCAGGAGGCCGATCCCGTGCGCGTGCATGTATGTCTGCCGCTCGTGCTCTCGGCTGCCGTGCTGTGGCCGGCGGCTCACGTTGGCGCTCCCGACGGCGCTCCCGACGGCGCGGTGGCCGCGACCGGGCTGCGCTGCGAGTCCCGCATCGACCCGCTGGGCATCGACGAGGCGCAGCCGCGCCTGAGCTGGGTCCTGCAGTCGGCCCGGCGCGGCCAGGGACAGACCGCCTATCAGGTGCTCGTCGCGAACGCCCCGGCCGCGCTCGCCGCCCACCGCGGCGATCTGTGGGATAGCGGCAAGGTTGCCGGCAGCCAATCCGTGCAGGTCGCCTACGGCGGCGCCCTGCTCGAAAGCCGGGCCGTCTGTTACTGGAAGGTCCGCGTGTGGGACGCCTCGGGCCGCGTCTCGCCCTGGAGCGCGCCGGCCCGCTGGGAAATGGCGCTGCTCAGCCCGCGCGACTGGACGGCCGTCTGGGTGAACGACGGGAAGCCCAATCCCGCCTCTGACGAGGGCTTCTACAAGGAGGATCCAGCGCCCCTGTTCCGGCGGGAGTTCACGCTCCCGGCCGCGGTCGTTCGGGCGCGGCTCTACATCACGGGCCTGGGGTACTACGAAGCCTCGTTGAACGGCGCGCGGGTTGGCGACCGCGTGCTCGATCCGGGATGGACGGCGTACGCGTCGCGTGTCTACTACAGCGCCTACGACGTCACCCGGGAACTTCGCCAGGGGGGCAACTGCCTCGGAGTGACGGTCGGCAACGGCTGGTACAATCCGCTCCCGTTGCGCATGTGGGGCCGCCTGAACCTGCGCGATCACCTGTCGGTCGGACGCCCCCGTTTTATCGCGCAGCTCGAGGTGGAGCTGGCCGACGGATCCCGGCACTCCATCGTGAGCGACCCTGGCTGGCAGGTCACCGACGGCCCGCTGCGTTTCAACAGCGTGTACCTGGGCGAAGTGTACGACGCCCGCCTCGAGCCTGACGGCTGGAACCGGCCCGGATTCGACGACACCACCTGGCGCCGCGCCGCGGCGGCGCCCGAGCCGGTCGGCAGGCTCCAGGCGCAGCCGCAGCCGCCGATCCGGGTCACCACGACGCTGGTGCCGACCGGCATGCTCGAGCCTGCGCCCGGCGTGTTCATCTTCGACCTCGGGCAGAACTTCGCGGGCTGGGCCAGCCTCACCCTCACGGCGCCGCGCGGCACGCGCATCACCCTGCGGTACGGCGAACTGCTGAACGGCGACGGCACGCTCAACCCGCTCACCAGCGTGGCAGGCCAGATCAAGGGCCGCCGGACAGCGAAGGACGGCACCTCACAGCCCGTCGGCGGCAGCGGTTCGCCCGACGTCGCGTGGCAGGCGGACACGTATGTGGCGCGGGGAGGCGGCCCCGAAACCTACACGCCGCGCTTCACGTTTCACGGGTTCAGGTACGTCGAGGTCCAGGGCTCCCCGCGCCGGCCCGCGCCCGACGCCCTGAAGGGCCTGCGCCTCAACGCCGACGTCGAGGCCGCCGGGACGTTCATGAGTTCGAGCGCGCGGCTCAACCGGATCCAGGAGATGACGCGCTGGACGTTTCTGAGCAATCTGTTCAGCGTGCAGTCCGACTGCCCGCACCGCGAGAAGTTCGGCTACGGCGGCGACATCGTCGCCACCAGCGACGCCCTGCTGCTCAACTTCGACATGGCCGGGCTCTACGCGAAGTCGGTCGTCGACTGGAGCGATGCCGCCCGCAGCGACGGCATGCTCACCGACACGGCGCCGTTTGTCGGGATCCAGTACTGCGGGGTGGGCTGGGCCATGGTCCACCCGGTCCTGCAATCGCAGCTTTACGCGTACTACGGTGATCGGCGCCTCATCGAGCGGCAGTACGAGACCTCGCGCCGGTGGCTGGACCTGCTGGCCGCGGCCAACCCGGGACACATCGTCAAGGATGGGCTCGGCGACCACGAGGCGCTGGCCACGTCGACGCCGGAACTCCTCCTCACGCCGCTGTACGTTGAGAGCGCGAGGCTGGTGGCGCGTCTGGCGACGATCCTCGGCCGCCGTGAAGACGCGGCCCGTTACTCCGCGCTGGCGGAAGCCGTGGCCACGGCATTCGAGGAGTTCCGCCTGAAGACTGCGGCGGCGACGCCTGACTCGCGCACCCAGAGCGCGACCGCCTACGCGCTGCACGCTGGGCTTGTGCCGCCCGGCGAGCGCGCGGCCGCCGTGCAGTGGCTGCTCGACGATATCCGCGACACGCGCGGCGGCCACCTCGCCACGGGCATCTTCGGGACGAACTTCGCGCTGGATGCGCTGTCGCGAGAAGGCCACGCGCAGGCCGTGTTCGACGCGGTCACGCAGGAGACGTTTCCCGGCTGGGGCTACATGCTGGCCGGCGGCGCAACGACGCTGTGGGAGCACTGGGCCCAGAGCGACAACACCTACTCGCACAACCATCCGATGTTCGGGTCGATCAGCCAGTGGTTCTTCAACTGGCTGGGCGGCATTCAGCCCGACGCCGACGCGGTGGGCTTCGACCGCGTCGTCATCCGGCCGCAGATGGTTTGCGGGCTCGACTGGGTGCGATCGTCGTACGGGTCCGTCCGCGGGTTGATCGTGTCGAACTGGTCGCGCACGGCGGACGCGACCGAATGGCGCATCACGATCCCCGTCAATGCCACGGCGCGCATCGTTCTCCCGGCCGACGCGATCGACGACCTCAGGGAAGGGCCGGGGCCCGGCGTGCCGCTTTGGCGCGCGGACGGCATCCGCGACGCGCACATGGAAGGCAGAGTTGCGGTGATCAACGCGGGCTCGGGCACCTATCGCTTCGTGTCGCGGCCGAGGCCCGAGTAGACGCCTGGCCCGCTCAGCGCCGGGTGGGCCTGACCCGGTTTCGTCGGCACGTTCCGGACGAGGGGCACCACCTGGCGGGGCTCGCGAACCAGCGGGACCTCACCGTCCGGTTCATGGAGTTCGAGGATGACCTTCCTCTCCGCCCTCTCCCAACCCCGTCAACTCATCCTTGACGGCGCCACAGGCACGGAGCTCCATCGTCGCGGCGTGGATACTGGCTTGCCGCTGTGGTCAGCCAACGCCTTGCTCCATGAGCGCGATGCGAGGGTGCTGCAGGATATTCATGAAGACTACCTTCGCGCAGGCGCAGATATCATCACCACCAATACCTTCCGCACACATCGTCGCGCACTCGCTCCCAGTGGACAGGCCGACCGCGCCCTCGAACTCACGCGCCGCGCCGTGGATATTGCCCGCGCCGCGGTGGTCAGCGTTCACGCTGATTCGCCTGGATTCCTCGCAGGCTCCATCTCCACACTTGAAGATTGCTATCGCCCTGACCGTGTGCCCTCTGATGCAGACCTTCACGCTGAACACGCCGAGCGCATTCAGCACGTCAGCGAATGTGGCGTGGATCTGATTCTGATTGAGACCATCAACGCCATCCGTGAAGCCGTCATTGCTGCGACACTTGCCGTGGGCACAGGCACGCCCGTTGTCGTCAGTTTTGCCTGCACCCGCCAAGGGAAGATCCTCTCGGGAGAGACGCTCACCGACGCGGCACAACGACTCCTCCCGTTGGGCATTGCCGCCATCGGCGTCAACTGCGGGCCGACTCCCATGCTCGCCACACCGCTTGCTGAGTTGAGACTGGCGTGTGGAAGAGGTTTCCCCCTCATCGCCTATGGCAATATCGGCTATGCCGATGACGAGGTTGGCTGGGTGAATACTGATTCGCTGGGCCCCAGAGAGTATTGTGAACACGCCGCCCGCTGGGATGTGCACATTGTCGGCGGGTGCTGCGGCACCACCCCTCAACATATTGCTGAGTTGACATCTGTCCGGCGATAGCTGATCGACACCGGCCAGGCGTTCCTCGACGCGGTGCCGACGCCACGCACATCGCCGAGACGCGTCACAACGACCCGACCGTCGCCACGATCGCGTTCGCGCTCAGGCGTCCAGCGTCTCGCGCACCTTGCGCGCGAGCGAGTCGGGCGTGAAGGGTTTCTGCAGGAACGCCACATCGCCCTCGCGAAGCCCGTGCTTCGCGACGGCGTCTCCGGCATAACCGGACATGAACAGCACGCGGATCGACGGCCACCGGCCGCGGATCCACTCGGCCAGTTGCAGGCCGTTCTGCCCGGTCATCAGGATGTCGGTCACGACCAGGTCAACGCGTCCGTCCGCTGCGACCAGACACGCCTGCGCATCCTCCGCGCTGGCGGCCTCCAGCACGGCATACCCCTGCCGTGTCAGCGTCAGGACGCCGATCGCCCGCAGGGGCGGATCGTCTTCCACCAGGAGGATCGACTCGGCGCCGCCCCGTGTGGGCGCGCCGGCGCCTTCGCCGCCGCCGGCGGCGCGAGCGGTGTCCGCGCAGCGAGGCAGATGGACCTCGAACCGCGTACCCTTGCCGGACTCGCTGGTCACGGCAATCCATCCGCCGGCTCCCGCCACAATCCCGTACACCACCGAGAGCCCCAGCCCCGTGCCTTTGCCGGCGGGTTTGGTCGTGAAGAACGGCTCGAAGAGCCGCCGCGCCGTGTCCGGATCCATCCCGGACCCGGTGTCCGACACCCCGAGCCGCACGTGCGGCCCGGGACGCCCGCCCTCGCGCAGGCGCGGCGACGCGCCGTCAACCTCGACATTCGTCAGGTCGATGGCCAGGCAGCCGCCGCCCGGCATGGCGTCGCGCGCGTTCACCGCGAGGTTCACCAGCACCTGCTCGATCTCGCCGCGGTCTGCCATGACCGGCCACAGGCCTGGCGTCGGCTCGAACGCGATCGTCACGTCCTCGCCAATCAGCCGGCCCAGCATGCGGAGGATGTTGCCGACCACCGCGTTGAGATAGAGCGGTTCTGGGCGCGTCACCTGGTGGCGGCCGAAAGCCAGAAGCTGGCGCGTCAGCGCGGTCGCGCGTCCGGGTCCGCATCGGGATGATAGCGACGGAGGCCGGCGGTCGTCGTCACCCAGAGACCGCCCGCGCGATCCTCGGTGACGGCCACCGCCGCGCCGTCCGGGAGCCCGTCTTCCGTGGAGATCGTCATCCAGGAGCCGTCGCGGTAGCGATGGAGGCTCGTGCGACCGTCGTCCGCACGACGACCGGGCGGACCTCCGGCGAAGCAGGCCGTGCGCACGCCCATCGCGCGTTTTGACCTGCCGGACCGTTTTCGGACCAGCTGAAACGTGAGAGGATGGGCGGCATTTGGAAAAAGGTCCAGGAAAGCCTGATCAGCGGAAGCGGTCAGTGTAGTCGTCACCTGACGAACCTGTTGCTGTAGAGGGGCCACCATCGCGGTGGCCTCTCGTCGTGTACGCCTGAGCCTTCACGCCACGCGCGGAACGGGAGCGATGATCGTTGACGCCCTCGGATGTCATCCCCAGATGCTGCGGTCGGTCGCGATGCTCGAGGCGCTGTTCGCCGAGATCATCAGCGGCCTGCATCTGAAGGCGATTGGCGAGCCCCGGTGGCACACCGTCGACGGCGAGGCCGGAGTCACCGGGCTCCAGATGCTGAGCGAATCGCGCCCGGCGTGCCACACGTACCCCGAGGCGCGCGACGCCGCACTCAGCCTCTCCTGTTGTCGTCCTGATCTTGAAGAGTGGCCCTGGCGCGAGCGCCTGATGAGCGTGCTGGGTGCCCACCGACGTCCCGGTCCGCGTGTGGCTCCGAAGCCCCCTCGAGGGCGCCGGTGGGGACGCCGGGCTCAGCCCGTCGAACTGACCCGCCGCGGCAATGACGCCGCCCGCGCCGCCACAATCGCCAACAGCCACCAGTAATGGCGGCAGTTCATCAGGTCGGTGGACGTCGCCTCGATCAGAAACGCCGCGCCCGCCCCGGCATACGCAGCCGCTTCCCACCGCGGCACACCTGACGCGCCAATGAGCCTCCTGATCCCGAGGCCGCCCGTGACCAGCAGCAGCACCAGCGCGATCAGCCCCAGCGCGCCGAGTTCGGCGACCGGACCGAGGTAGGTCGAGTGCGGAGTGGTGTACGGCGCCACCATCGACGCGGGCATTCGGCCCTCGCGCTGCAGGCGCGCGGTGAAGGCCGGCTGCTGCGCCGGCCCGATGCCGCGAGGCCAGCTCTCCTCGATGGCGAGCAGGCTGGCCCGCTTGTTGTGCACGTACGTGGTCGGCATCACCCGCCACCGTTCGCCGCGCCACTCGAACGACGCGATCGGCGCACCGGCGACCACCTGTCCGGCTGCCCACCTCGACACCTCGGCGTCTCGCACGAGCATGACGTGCGACCCCGCCACGAAGACCAGGGCGACAAGACACCACGTCGCGGCGGCCAGCCAGACGCGCGTCCGCGCGAGGCCGGCCGGAGGCTGCGACGTCCGCCGCGGGCCCACTGCCCACATCACCGCGAGGGCCGGCACGACGCACAGCGCGGTCTTCGACATCGTGGCGACCAGGCCGAGCAACAGCCCTAGCAGCACCGCGCTGTCGCGACGGCGCCACCCTTCGTTCAGCCGGCTCGCGACAAACAGCGGCACCGCCAGCAGAAGAATGCTGGCGAGCATCTGCGGTCCCGCGGTGAACGCCTGGGCGCGGGGCGCGTGCTCGAGGTAGGGCACCAGTGTGATGACCACGGTGGCGAGCCGCGTGGGCGCGCCGGACCACGCCATGAAGACGCCCGCGAGTCCGAACGCGGCTGCCATCGCCGCTGACGCGCCGAACCACGTGCCGAAGCGGCTGAGCAGATCCGGCGTGGCCGTGAGGCGCACGGCGCCGTAGAGGCAGACCAGCGACACGCTGCCCAGTGTTTCGGTGAGGGCCTGCGCATCGCTGAAGCGGAGGTGCCCTTGCCCTGTGACCGTGGATGCTACGCACGCCACGAGCCACGCCGCCGCGCCGGCGTCACACGCAACGGGGTGCCATCGAAGCCCCCCTCGCCACCACGAGAACACGGCGAAGACCGCGAGGCCAACGAATACGAGTTCGGGCGGCTGGAGTTTGGCGCCGAGCCACGGCAGCGTCCAGATCCGGTGAAACGGCAGGACGAATAGAAAGGCCACCCACAGGGCGGCGAGTATCGGCGGATGGTGTGAATCGTCGCGGGCGTTGGTCACGGTGGCGCGGGTCATCCGCGTACTGGGCGAACTCGAATGCGCCGTAATCTTACCGTTTATTCTCAGCGGCTGGCACCCGATGGCCGGTGACCGTGCCTTCGGTCGCAGGCGTCGCCTCGCGTGGTCTGTCCGTGTGGGCCAGGCGGTTCAGACGTGGAGGATGAGATGGACGGGTGTGGCATCAGCAAGGTGCGGCCTCCGACATCCCCGGCGTTCGACGTCAACGACGCGCTCGCGCGTCAGCTTCTTCATGAACAAGTTCAGGAAGCTCGGCTTCTTCGAAGACAACGGCGGGATCACGGTCAACGGACGATAGCAACTGTCTTTGATGTCAAGCTGTCTGTGCGGTCGTCCTCCGCCAGACGGTGTTGGATCTCACCATCGCATTGAGGATGGTGAGCAGTTTGCGCATGCAGGCGGTGAGCGCCACCTTCTTGGGTTGGCCCACCGCCAGGAGCCGTTGATAGAAGTCCTTGATGATCGGATTGTGACGCGTGGCCACCAAGGCGGCCATGTACAACGCGCGGCGGACGGGCGCTCGTCCGCCACGAACGTGGCGCTGGCCGCGCCAGGTCCCGCTGTCCCGAGCGAAGGGCGCGACGCCGGCCAAGGCCGCGATCTGTTTGTGGGTGAGCTGCCCCAGTTCGGGCAACGCGCCGAGCAAGGTCCGACTCACGACCGGGCCGACCCCCGGGGCGCTCTGCAGGAGATTGTCCTTGGCGCGCCAGACCGCGCTCGCGTGGATCATCTGGTCGAGATCCCGGTCGAGATCGGAGAGCCGGCGCTCGAGCCAGCGGATGTGCTCGCGCAGACTCCCCCGCACCGTCTCGGACGCGTGGGCCAGGCGATTGCGCTCCGCGGTCAGCATGTCGCCCAGTTGTCGACGCCGCGTGAGCACCGCGTCCAAGGCCTCGGTGGCGGCGTCCGGCAAGGGCCGGGGCTCGGGATGGAGGCGCTCGCCAAACAGCGCAAGCGTCTGGGCATCGACCCGATCCGTCTTCGCGAGTTCCCCGGTCGCTCGGGCGAAGTCGCGGACCTGGCGCGGATTCGCCACGACCAGCGGGAACCCCGCCGCCGCGAGTGTCGCGACCACGAGACGTTCGTACCCGCCGGTGGCTTCCAGCACGACCAGCGCCGGGTGGAGCGGACGCAGGCGGCGCACCACGTCCGCGACGCCGCCCTCGTTGTTGGGGACCGTCCACGCGTCCCGCGTGGGGCGCACGGCGACGACGAGCTCGGCCTGAGCGACGTCGATGCCGACGACGACCGGTGTGATGGTCAGGGGCCTCGCTCCTGGAGACGCCCAGGCCGTGGGGGCCCTTCCTTGCACGATGCGGGGTTGTCCCCGGGCAACTGTTCGGGCTCGGCGCACGGCGGGGGTGACGCCCACGCTGTCGTTCGATCTGGCTGATCGTAGGAAGGTCGGGCTGTCACCCCCGAGCATCTCGGCTGCTGGATACTGTACTGTCGACATCACTGGTTAGGAAGATACAAGGAAGCATTAGAGGGGTGCTGGGGCGTCTGCCGCCGGCAGGGTTGACATAAGCCCCGCTATCGGACGCCCCGGGCGCCTCCTCCAAGCCCAGACACAGCCACGGCCGTTTTCGTGTATCCTCGACGTCTGCGCGCGTGACGCGCGTCACCAATGCCCACCATCCGCCGGCCTGAACTCATCGCTGTTTCGGCCCTCGCTCTCGTCAGCCTGCTGGCAGCGTTCGGCCTGTTCTCGTGGCATGCCAACGGCCTGGTCGGCCGCTATTGGAACAATGCGGAGTGGACGGGAACGCCCGTCGCCGAGACGACCAGTTGCGTGCCCGGCACCGCGGATTTTCTGCGGCACGTTCCCAACGCTGAACACGGGGTCGGCAGCGCCGAGTGGACCGGCTTCCTGCTGGTCGATCGTGCCGGTCCACAGGTGTTCAATCTCCGCTCGGACGATGGCGCATGGCTATACATCGATGACGTGCTGGTCGTGGACGACGGCGGGCTGCACGGCGTCCAGTCCGTCGACGGGCACGTGAACCTGCCCGCCGGCCACCACCGGGTGCGGCTCCGCTATTTCCAGCTTGGAGGCAGACTCACGTTCGAGGTGCGGTGGACCAAGCCGGGCGGGAGTTGGGAACTCCTGCGCGCGTTCGACCTGTCGCCAACGGAGCCCGCGGGCGACCGCCGCGCACTCCGGGCGGTGGAGAACACGCTGTCGATTCTCATTCCGGTGGTCTGGGGCTGTCTGTTCCTGTATGTGCCGATCAGGCTGGCTGGCTGGTGGATGTGGCGCGAGGTTCGGCGCGCCGCGCCTCGTGCCGAAGACCGGCGCGCACTGCTGGTCGTCCTGTGCATCGCCTTCGGCCTGATGGTCTGGGGACTCGAGTGGGGATTGGCAGGAGACCAGTGGGCCGCCGACGAGTTGCCGCCGGGACTGGTGCGCGACGCGTTGCAGGCTGGGTTTTCAGGCGGGTGGTACGACAAGTACCCGGTGTGGCATTACGCCGTCCTCTCCATCCCGGTGTCCGCCTTCGAGGTGGCCAGCCGGTACGGGATTCTCGCGGCAGACAGCCTGGCTTCGCACGTCGCGCAACTGGCGCTGATGCGGATGGTCTCCGTGTTCATGGGACTCGGAGCGCTCGTGGCCGCGTACTTGTGCGGCGTCGAACTCTACGGACCCCGGCGGGCCGTGCTCGCTGCCCTGGCGCTGCTGCTGACGCCGCTGTGCGTCTTTTACGGCAAGACCGCCAATCTCGACATCCCCGCCCTGTGCTGGTTTGGCTGGGCGCTGCTGGCGTTCCTGCGAATCTGGCGCGCGAACCGCTTCGCGGACTACGTATTGCTCGGCGTGGCCGCCGCAGGCGCGGTCGCCACCAAGGACCAGGCATACGCCAACCTGGCGCTGCTGCCGTTTGCCGCCCTGGTAGCCAACGCCCGCCATCAGCCGGCGCCTTCGTGGCTGCGAAGGCTGGGTTCGGCGGCCGTCGATTCGCGGATCTGGACAGCGGGCCTGGCGGCGGCCCTGGCTTCGGGCGTCTTCCACAACGTCCTGTTCAATCTCAGCGGCTTCGTCGCGCACTTCAAGCTGCTCTCCACGCTGGGCGATCTGGCCGTGGTTCCGCGGACCGTTGCCGGGTACCTGGCCATGACCTGGACCACGGTCGCCCTGTTCCCCTTCGTATTCGGGTGGCCGTTGTTCGTGATGACGGTGATCGGCCTCGCACGGGCCGCGGTGCGGCCGGAACGCCGGTGGTGGCTGTGGCTGCTCATCGTCCCGCTGTCGTTCCACCTGACCTTCACGTGTGTCACGCTCTACGTGAATGACCGGTACTTGTTCGGCGGGGTCTTCGTGCTCGCGCTGTTCGCGGGCTCCGCATGGGCGGATCTGCTCGAGGCCAGGGTCTGCCGCCGGGTGGCGTGGTGCGTCGTCGCCGGGTCGATGATCTACTCGCTGCTCTACGCGGCGTCCATCAACGTGATGATGAATCTCGACGCCCGGCATGCCGCGCGCCGGTGGGTGTACGCGCACGCCGTTTCCGGCACGACGGTCTGGCTGGTCGGAAGTTACCAGCCGGCCCTGAACCCGCCGGCGCGGGTGGTCGGTGATGCGACGTCAGCGGCTGGCATCAAAAAGGCAGAACCCGACTTGGTGGTGATCAACGCACGGTTCGCGCACCGGTTCGAAGGGGAGCGACGGCCGGACGGGCGTGAACTGATGCGGGCGCTCGAAGATGGGTCGCTCGGGTACGCGGAGGTCTTCCGATCACGATCGCCCGTTCCCGCGTGGGCGCTGCTGCAGTACGAGGCGCCGTTCAAGGGACTCGGAGAATCTCCGCTGACTAACCTCGACAAGGCCAATCCCGAGATGGTGATCTACCGGAAGGCCGCCGGGAACAGGTAGGGCCGCTACCAGATATTGCGCAGCAGGCACCACAGGAACGCCGGCGTCTGACCAACCACCGACAAGCTCGAGTGGCCGGCTTTGCGGGCATACTCGTGAGAAGGCACCTGGCACACGCGCATCCCGCGTTTCAGCGCGCGCAGCACCATCTCCAGTTCAATCGTGTGCAGGTTCTCCCGGAGGCCCA
>Ga0315292_10001733_pt1 | contig 11895 bp, 14 predicted proteins | sample YL17G13_0_MG_FD_204029 | JGI IMG/M metagenome (GOLD analysis project Ga0315292, IMG submission 204029) | Sediment microbial communities from Yellowstone Lake, YNP, Wyoming, USA - YL17G13_0 | ecosystem: Environmental > Aquatic > Freshwater > Lake > Sediment | place: USA: Wyoming | collected... | reverse complement strand
TTGAGGCCGTCGCTGTCCCAGTCCGTGTTCTCTTCCTTCGACACGCCTTCCTCGCCGTCTTCGTAGTTGTATTCCTTGCGCATGCCGTTCTCGTCGACTTGGTACTGCGGCTGCTCGTTCAGCTGGAATACTTCTTCTGTCACAATCAGCGGGTTGGGGGTTGCGCTCGGCTCGGGTATTGGAGCGGGTGTCGCTGTCGGCTCGGGCGGCGCGAGCGGGTTGACGCATCCCGCGAACAGCGTGACCAGCACAACCAGTAGTAGGACGGCGTTTCCCTTCATCAAACACACCTAATCGAACAAACCGCCCGCCGTATAAAAACCCTGCGCCGACCGCAATAATTATTTACCCCACCGCCAGAATAACGGGGATCATAATCATGCTATTGCCGTACTATAACTGGCCCAAGCGTCACTGACGTCTTGCTATTCCTAATAGGGCTAACGGCAGGCATCGCGTTCGGAAAAACACAGTCATTCCCGATAGTGCTTTCCGTCTTCATGGCCGCTTTCCAGGCAGTGCCATCGCTGGCCTTGCCTGTGGAGCTGGGGATAGCGGCAGGAGTGGTGCTCTCGACGCGGCTCAACTAGCCACGCCGCTTTTTATACTGCCACGGCATAAGCCACGCTGTGTTCGAGCCAATCCTGCTCGCAGTCTTTTCCAGCCTAGCCGCTCTCGCCGGCGTAGCGCTCGCTGTGCTCATGCCCCGCAGGAAGTCGCTGGGCTGCCTCGGCATCGGGTTCTCGTGCGGCGTGATGGTCGTGCTGGCCGCTGCAAGCGCGTTCCCGGAAGCGTCGTCGCTCATCGGCCTCGTGCCAGCGCTGGCTGCGACGGCCGCAGGCTTCGCCATTGTCTGGTTCCTGGACAGCCGCGTTCCGCACACGCACTTCTTCTGCGAGCTATGCGGCAACAGGGAAGCCCGTGCCGGCGTGCTAGTCGCAGCGGGCCTTGCAATCCACGACTTCCCCGAGGGATTTGCGCTCGCAGCGTCGTTCGCTGCCAATTCCGCCGTAGGCATCGCAGTCGCGGTGGGCCTGGTGCTGCACAAGATTCCCGAGGGCTTCGCGCTCGGCGCGCCGCTCGCGCTGTCCCGGCAGAAGGGCCTGCTGTGGCGCATAGCATCGTTCTCGTCGCTGGTCGAGCCGCTCGGCGCCGTGGCCGGGGTCGCGCTCTTCGCGCTGGTGCCTGCGCTGAACCCGTTCATGCTCGCGTTCGCCGCTGGCGCGATGCTGTTCGTCGCGCTGGACGAGCTGCTGCCGCTGGCAGTCAAGTACGGCGGCGCTTTCGAGGCGCTGCTCGGCTTCCTGGCTGGCGCTCTGTCGTATTGGATGCTGTCGTCGTGGCTTGTTACGGCGCTGGGCGGCTAGCGCGTCACGCGACCATCGCGGCGACTTTCGGGTTGTGCTTGGCGTATTCAGCGAGGAACCGTTCGCCCATGCTGCCGGAAAGCGTGTTCCGGACTATCCACTCGACGTCGCGCGCCTGGTGGTAGGTCTTCCAGAACAGCGGCCTGTCGAGGTTGCGCACGTCGAAGAAAACCGGCTTGTACTCCTTGCCGTCGTGGACTAGGAAGAGCGAGCTGAGCGGCCTGTCGGTGATGTGCGAGAACCCGGCCTTGTGCGCGATTGCGAGCTGCCTCGCGAGCTTCTCTATGACTGCGGGCTCGCGTTCGGCGGCTTGCTTGAGCTTCTCGGGGTTGTTGCAGTCCACGAGCCGCTCCGCGGAGACGAACTCCATGAATATCGAGTTGCGCTTGTAGTCCGGCATGACTATCTCGGGCACGTTGGCGCCGGCCTTCTTGAGCGCCTTGAAGCGCTTGGTCCATTCTGGCAGCCGCGTGTGGAGCAATGGCCTGCCAAGGAGGGATACTGCCTCGCGCTCCTCCTGGTGCGTCCAGGGCCGCTTCTCGACAAGGCCGAGCTTTCCCGCCTCGCGGTGCACTATCTTTCCGCCTGTCTTCTCGAACGAGTGGATTGTGAACGACGGCCGCAGGACCTCGCGCACCTCGCCGTGGGCGCCGCTGCCGAGCAGCCTACCCGTCTCTATCCCGCCGAGCTCGGCTAGGAACCGCGAGGCTGACTTCATGCGCTTGGGCCCTGCCATCGTAGTATATTTTGTCACTGCCGCCTAAAAAACCAGTCAGGTGTCCACCCATATCATGGGGTCGGTGCTGCTTGTGATGCGGACCGCGGTCGAGTTGCTCGTGGCGAGGCGGTAGACGCCGTCCGTGGACTGCATTGCAGATGGCGCGGTGTCGCTCACTGTCTCGGGCGGTATCCACGAGGACCTGCTCCAGTGGATTCCGTCAACAGATGCCTGGACAAAGACATCCGTGCAGTTGCCGCAGTCGGTCGATTCGTGGTCCGAGAAGATGAACCAGTTGGCGTTCTGGTCCTGCATTAGCGCGACGCCGGTCTTGATTGGCAGGAAGTCCGCGTCTGACACGACTATCGCCGGCGCCCAGTCGACGCCGTTGCCCGAGTAGCTGGTCTCTACCGTCGTGGTGTTGCTGCCGACGTAAGCAATCCTGTAGATGCCGCTGCCCTGGGCGAGCGAGACGCGGCCCGGGCTTGCGGTCGAGTCGACTGTCACCTCGGGGTTCCAGTAGAGGCCGTCGGTCGAGTTGCGCACGACAGCGCGCGTGCCGTTGATGTAGGCAATCCAAAACATATCGTTGCTGTCCAGTATGAAGCCGAAGCCGCGCATGTTGGTAGATGTGTAGAGCCACTGGTCCCATGCCTCGTTCGCCTCGATCGGGATTAGGTTTGTCTGCGTGGGATAGCTCCACGTGTTGCCGTCCGCAGACGACGTGAGCCTGAGCCGTGGAGAGTCGGACTCGTTCACGGCATAATACGGCCATGACCTATAGAGTATGTAGAACGTCCCGTTGTATGCTATGGCCGGCGAGTCCTCGTGGCTGCCGCCGACCGTGTTGTTCCCGGCGGGCTGGTTGGCGACGACGATGGGCGTGTTCCAGACAGTGCCGTTAACCGAGTTGGCTATGAGTATGTCGTGCATGTTGGGCGGCCTTCCGCCGGTGAACGTGAGCCATATCACGCCGTTCCTGTCCTGGGCCAGGCCCAGCGTTGGCTCGAACCCGTAGTACGGATAGGTCGTGTAGGCAATGACCCCGCGGCGCTGCACATCGGGGATGGCTATGGACGGCGCGGTCGAGCCGCTCACCGGGTCGTATATCGTGGCCTGGTCCACGAATCCCTTGTAGCCCTCGTACTTGTCGTACCTTCCCCAGAACCACGTGACGCGCTGCTCGTTCGGCGGGATGGGATCGATTATCTCGGTCTCGGCCCCGTTTTCCACGATTCGGAAGACATCGCCTTCCGGCAGCGGCCGGTCGCCGAGGTTGACAATCGTTGTCTGTAGGTAGCCTGCGTGGACCTTGAGCGGGATTGCTGTTATCGGCACGGGCCCGGTTGGCACCGGTTGTTTCGTCGCGATGCCCGCAGCCCAGTAGAAGAGCGCAATCGCTGCTATGAACGCTATCGCAACCAGCACCACTACCGCGACTATCGCGGCGAGGCCTTTCCGCATGAGGCTGGTTAGCCTTCCGGGCTTTATATTCCTTGCCCGGCGCAGGGTTTATAAGCCCCGTGAGCGACAATAACGCCGATGGACACGCTCTACTGGGTAATAGCCGCGACTTTCGTGAACGGCCTCGTCGGCCTCGCTGGCGCGGTTACGCTCGCACTCAAGCCGAAGCGCCTCGAGCAGCTGCTGTTGTTCCTCGTCGCATTCTCGGCGGGCGCGCTGCTGGGCGGCGCGTTCTTCCACCTCATGCCGGAGTCGCTGGAGTCCATGGCTGCGGAGTCGTCCTTCCTGGTAATGCTCGCCGGTTTCTCGCTTTTCTACGTGATGGAGCGCTACCTGTACTGGCACCACTGCCACGAGGGCAAGTGCGACGTGCACCCGGTCACCTACCTGATACTCTTCGGCGATGCGTTCCACAACTTCATCGACGGCATAGTCATCGCCGCGTCGTTCCTTGTCAGCATCCCGTTCGGAATCGTCACCGCGCTCGTGATAATCGGCCACGAGATTCCGCAGGAACTGGGCAACTTCGGCGTCATGGTCCACGGCGGAATGAAGCGGACAAAGGCCATCCTCTACAGCTTCCTGTCCCAGCTCACGTGCGTCGCCGGCGGCATAGTGGGCTATTTCCTCGCGTCGTCTTTCGACCCCGCGCCGCTCCTGCCGCTCGCGGCGGGCGGTTTCCTTTACATCGCGGCGTCTGACCTCGTGCCAGAGCTGCACAAGGAGAGCGACCGCACGCGCTCGGCCTATTACTTCATCGTCTTCCTTGCGGGCCTGGGCTTCATGCTCGCAATCAAGCGGTTAGCTGGTGCTTAACATGTCCTGGAACGTCGCATTCTACGGCAAGTGGATCCCGCTCGGCAAGAAATCGAGCGAGACGGACGTCATGCTCGCGAGCCACGCGAGCAGCGAGGGCGTGTTCTCGTTCGCCGCGCCTGCGATGTACCCTGACAAGATCCATTCCCTGGTAATGCCTGCGATGCTGGCCGACCTAGCGATAGTCCACTACACCCCGGAACTATCCGGCGCAGCGCTGGGCGAGACCCTCGTCCTACTCGACCTCCTGAAAAAGCCGGGCTTCTTCGTCATGGGCGGCGGAGACCCGGAGCTGCTCGACAAGTTCACCCGTGGTTCTTCTCTCGCGCCGTGGGCCCGCGTCGATGCGAACGAAGTCATAATCAAAGAGGAGATAAAGAAGTACCCCGTGGCAGGCACCGGCTGCGAAGGCCCGGCGAAAGTCATGGTGGACGCGGCTTTCGAGGTAAAGAGCGTCGGGACCGTAGTGCTCGGCGTTGTCAAGCGCGGCTCGATTAAGGTCTACGACAAGCTCACCGCCTATCCCTCGGGCAAGGAAGTCGTCGTGAAGTCCATCCAGAAGCAGGACAAGGACTTCAAGGACGCTGCGGCCGGCGACCGCGTGGGCCTCGCGCTGAAGAACGCCGAGGTCGACGATGTGCAGCGCGGCACGCTCCTCTCGGCAGAGCCGATTCCCTCCTCGAAAGAATTCCCTGCGAAAATCACGCTCTCTCCGCTCATCAAAGCATTGCCTGCAGACCTCCATCTTTGCCTCGGCCTGCAGTGGGGCGGCGTGCGGCAACTAGACGGCAAATTCAAGTCCGAGAGCGCGTGGGCGCTGGACGGCGCGGGCATACTCTGCCACAGCACCAAGCCCGGCTCGCTGCGCATCCTGGGCAAGGTAGACGTGTAACGCGCATAGGCATCAGTCTTAATGCGGTGGCGCGATGACTAAGGCAGAATCGCTCAAGCAGCTTCAGTCTGTAATCAACATCGGCCCAGTCGCCGCAAAATCGCTTTATTCAATGGGCGTCCGCACTCCCGAACAGCTGAAGAGAGCTAATCCAGAGCATCTTTATGAAAAGCTTAAGCGCAGGAATGGCGGCAAGCTCGACCGATGCGTGCTCTACCAGTTCCGCGGCGCAATCAACGGCAGGCCTTGGCCCGAGTGTAAGGACTGAACCTTTTATACTCCTGCTTGTTTGTTCTTGTCAATGCCTGAAAACGTCCGCGTCACCTACGTTGTCACGGAGTCCCTGAACTGGAACATCGTGCTTTTTCCAGGCGTCGTCTTCCACGAGCTCAGCCATTTTTTGGTATGCCTGCTGATGGGCTCGCGCGTGACCGGCGGCCGGTTCTGGGGCGAGAAGGAAGCTGCAATAGTGCACGAGGAAGTGCCGGGCATCCGCGGCTACCTCATTTCCGCAGCTCCGTTCCTTTTGGGCACGGGCGCGACAGTCGCATTCCTATACCTCGCGAAGCTCGCCGCACGCGGCCTGTCATTCTCTTCGCCGTGGCAGTCCATATTCCAGGTCCTCGCGCTCTATTACCTCGCGCTGTCCATCGCAGTCCACTGCTTCCCGAGCAGCCGCGACGCTGCCAACGCCATGAACAACCTCTCGTCGTTCTACGCCCGTAAAGCCTCCATGGCCGATGGGGCCATCCAGGGGATATTCTGGCTCGCGACAGTGCCGTTCATCTTCCTGCCGCTCTACCTCGGCGCCATTGTAATGGCCATTTTCTCGACCGTGCGGAACATGGGCTTTTTGTGGTTCGTGGTGCTGTTCTGGCTCGTGGCCGCCTGGCTGTGAATCTTTATATACCTCCTCCCGGATAACTCTCTCTGGTAATCGAAATGACTGTCAGGATTTACAAGGTCGCGCCAACAAAGGCCAGCGCAATCCGCCAGGTGTTGTCAGCCGACCACTTCGCGAGGAACGGCTACCTGTTCCAGATGGCCAAGAGCCTCGGCTTCGACATCGACGACTACTACTTCCTTTATATCAAGGCCGACGACTCGTTCTTCGCGGCGCACGCCAAGGAGCTCGTCATCCCGGACGTCGTTGAGGTCAAGGGCAACGAGTTCGACAATGTCAAGCGCGCGTTCGAGTCCGCTGAGGACGACGTCGCGAGCGGCATCGCGTTGTTCGGCTAGAGCCCTTTTCCGCTGAAGGCGGAAAAGCCCTCGGGGATGTAAAATGCTCGCCTCACGGCGAGCACATGCGCCTACGGCGCTTCCCGCGGAAGTAATAAAAAGCTTCAGTCACACCAATAACTTCGATGCAGGGGTATCAAAGCCCGGTCTAATGAGATGGACTCAAGGGGAATTGGCCTTAGTCCGCCCGTCCTAAGAAATCCATTGGCCTAGCGCCTTCGCAGGTTCAAATCCTGCCCCCTGCATTCCAGGGAGGGGGCTCCGCCCCCTCCCCAAGGGATCCCTACCCCCATGCACTGCGGTGCACAGGCTCGCTGCTGCTCGCGTTTACGTTTATGCCTCTGGGAACCGCTAGGTTCCCAAGTCTACCTCGCCAGCTCAGGTCTGGGCTGTTCAGATTCTGCCCCCTGCACTCACCTTTTTATTTTCCGCCGGAATTAGTGGTGTCGTGGTCTGCAATGGTTGACAAAACCAATCCCGACTTTGAAACCGGCTGCTGCAAGCGCTTCGACCCGAAGCCTTGGGACGACAAGACAATCTCGTTCGGTGACAAGCTGTTCGTAAAGCGCCGCGTTGTCACTGCGTTCCACATCCCCATCACCATGGACCAGGTCATGAAGGACGCCATGGAAAAGATTACCGCGGCCGGCGCGCTCGCCGAGACGCCGATAATGCTCTATGACGACTGCTCGCTGTTTGGCGCGGACATTTACATCCACGTCTCCAAGCCAGTGCCCGGCGAGAAGCTCGCCAAGTTCAAGGGCTCGTTCCTCTCGAAGGTCTTCGAGGGCGACTACAGCCAGACCGGCAACTGGGTCAAGGCCATGGAGGCCTACGTCGCGAAGAAGGGCAAGTCGATACAGAAGCTCTACTTCTTCTACACTATGTGTCCTGCCTGCGCGAAGGCATACGGCCAGAACTACACCGTCCTCCTGGCAAAGGCTGAGCCCTAAGGTTTAAATTCGCCGATTGCCCTAGCCATACCCATGGACAACAACCGGTTCCGCAGGATAATCCAGGCCCTCATGCAGTCCGAGCGCGGCGAGCTCCCGGAGCACGTGCAGCAGGAAGCGGTAGAGGCGCTGAAGGGCGATGTGCCCGAGCAGCACGCGAGGGACATCAACGTCCTGCTGACCTGGCACCAGCTCGACTCGCTGCCCGACAAGAAGTCTTTCGAGGAGCTCACGCACGGCACCTCCAGCCTGGTGGCGGGGTCGCTGAAGACCTGGTACGCCACCTTGGGCACTTACAAGAAAGAGGCCGAGTACGGGAAAGCTCTCCGCGGCTTTGAGAGGGAACTGGGAGAAAGGCGGGAGCAGCTCAAGCAGGAATCCGCGGCAGTCCTCCCGAACGCGGAAAAGAAGCGCGAAGCCGCAATCCAGCAGGACCCGTTCGAGGGGCTGAACATAACCGTGCTCTCGGCAGGCATTAACTCCCTCCAAGAGCGAGGCGCCAATATCACGCTTGAAAAGCTCGAGCGTAAGATAGTCCAGCTGCGCAGGAGCGGCGTCAAGCCCACGGAAGAGCACGTAATCCGCGAGCTCGCCGCCGAGCACGGCGTAAAGCCGCCGGTAATCAGGAAGACGAGAAAGCCAGGGTAAGAGACGTGGTTCGCCGCTTCTGGGAAATCGACGCGCTCCGTGGCCTCGCCGTCGTCGCGATGATTGCATTCCACACAGTGTTCGACCTGCACTACTTCGCAGGCATCAGCCTGCTTCCCGGCGACGCGTGGTTCTGGCTGCCGCGCGCAATCGGCGCGGCATTCATCTTCCTGGCGGGAGTATCACTCACGCTCAGCAAGAGCACTCCCTTCAAGCGCGGCGCCATGATATTCTCGTGGGGCCTCGCAATCACCGCGGTCACCTGGTTCGCGTTCCCTATCAACACAATCTGGTTCGGCGTGCTGCATCTAATCGGCCTGTCGATAATCCTGGCGCCGTTCCTCGAGCGCGGCGGCCCAGCGCTTGCGGCGGCCCTAATCGCAATCGGCGCGTGGCTGCAGTTCCAGTCCTTCCAGTTCCCGTGGCTGTTGTGGCTTGGCTTCGCGCCGGCGCAGTTCTACTCGTTCGACTACTACCCCCTCCTGCCGTGGCTCGGCGTGCTGCTGTTGGGAATGTGGGCGGGCAGGAAGCTGTACAGCAAGGCCAAGCCCCGCGTTGCTCCGGCGCTCGTTAGCCCGCTGTGCTTCCTAGGAAGGAACTCTCTCGCCATCTACCTGCTGCACCAGCCGTTGCTGGTGCTTGCGGTAACGCTGCTTACCTGACGCACTTGGCTTTTGTCTGGAGGTTGCCTTCGGCGTATATCGGGTACTCGCCGTTGTTGTAGAACAGCGCGAATAGCGCCTTGCTGTCGTCGAACCTGACCTGGGCGGAGCCGTTCACCGGCACACTAACCGGGTCGGAGTAAATCAGCACGCCGCTCTCGGCTTCTATGAAGAACACCGTGCTGTTCAGCGTGTAGTTCTGGTAGTTCTCGATATTCACTATTATCGCCTTTTCGGCGCATTCGACGAGCGTCGCGTTTATCCCGGCAGGCGGCACGGGGACCGGCGTTGGGATCATCGCGAGTATGGGTGCTATCGCTGGCATCGACATGTAGACGCCGGCGCCGAAAGCAATCGCCAGCACAATCCCGAAGGCGAGCCACGGGAAGCCCTTGCCCAGGCGCGGCAGCTTTCCCGCCTTCTGCTGCGGCTCGGCCCACGAGTCGAGCATCTCTTCCGGGTTGCCGAGCTTGGTGTCGTTCACGTCCATGTGTTTTTCGCCTAGTCATTTTTCTCGCTGAGCCAATATAACCCTATTTGCTCTTGAGCTTTGACACGAAGTGATTTGACGCTGCGAGCGACAGCGCAGTCCACACAATCAGCCCTGTGAGGAACCCGCCCACTGCGAACGGGTCTATGTTGTAGACGAAGAACTGCTCGAGCAGCACGACCGAGTGCGTCAGCGGCGACGCGAGGCTCATCCACCTCACGGGCTCTATCATGAGCTCCCTCGGGAAGAACACGCCCGACAGGAACAGGAGCGGGATGCAGACTACCAGCGACGCTAAGAGGGCCGTGTTCTCAGAGTCGCTGAGCGACGCGACCGTCATGCCTATGGACGAGAACGTCACTGCAATCAGCGCGATGACGATGAACGAGTACGGCACGAGCGGCCAGTTGATGCTCACCGCGAACACCGCGCCTGCGACCGCCAGCAGCATGACTGCCTGGAGGATGGCTATCACGACGACGAGCGACACCTTGCTCAGCACGAACTCGAGCGGCGTCGTCGGCGACAACAGCACCCGCTTGAGCGTGCCAGTCTTCTTCTCCTTGATGACCGTCACTGCCGAGAACAGCACTGTGACGAACATGAGGATGACCGCGAGTATCGACGGGAACATCGCGTCGAGGTAGCGTATTCCGCCGAACAGCTGCCGGGTCTCGAGCGAGAACGGCGTTATCACGCTCACGGGGTCGCGCGCCGCCAGCGCGTCGAGCTTCTGCTTGGCTTCGGCCGCGCCGGCCTTGAGCGAGGTTATGTTCGCGCCCACGGACCCGAGTATCGCCGACGTCTCGCCGAGGTTGGCCGCGGCCTCGCTCTGCACGCGCTGCAGGTCGTCGACCGCCGACTCCATGTACGCCAGCGTGCTGTTGAGCTCGCCGAGCTCGTCCAGCGCGGACAGCTTGTCCTCAACATCCGCTATCTCCGCGCTTATCAGCGTGAGGTTGGCCTGCGTCGATGCAGCGCTCGCGTTCAGCTGCGCGAGATAAGTGCCCTGCTTGCCCAGGTCCTGGTCGAGGCCGTGCAGCGAACTGTTCAGGCTGATTATGTCGGCGCACAGGCCCTTCCACCGCAGGACCATTGTCTCGTTTATCGCCGGGAATGCCGCGGCATCCTTGCAGTACGCGTCCGTGTAGGCGGAATTCAGATCGTTCCCGATGCCCGTGATGTCCGAGCGCAGCACTCCGATGCCAGCAGTCACGTTGGCAACCGCGGACTGGAGCACGGCCATGCTCGCGTTCAGCGCCCCGACATCGTCCGCGGAATCCTTGACGCTCACGCGCAGCGCGGCCGCGTCGGCCGTCAGGCTCTCGATGCTCACGCGCGAGGAGTGGATGCTGTCGCGGAGTGAAGTGGTGTCCAGCGAGTTTATCTTCGCCGTCGTCTGGCTCGTCTTGTTGTTTATCTCGGTTATCTGCCTCTCGGACTCGTTGAGCGCGCGGGCCAGCTCGTCGATGTTCACCGACATGCTGCGCAGCTCTTCCCAGCTCGCGTTGAGGAAGGTGCGGCCCATCTCCTGCGCCGCTGCGTAGACAATGCCCTGGTTGACGCTCGTGATTATGCTTGCTATGTCCGGCTTGGCGTTGTCTGTCTTGAGCACGATGATTGCCTGGCGGCCTTCGGCCACCGCCTGCGTGAACCCCGCCGGCACCGAGACGTAGGCGCGTATCCTGCCGAGCGACAGCTGCTCGTCCATCACCTTCTCGCACTCGGGACCGTATTCCCGCGTGACTGAGAACTGCTTGGACAGCTCGTCTGCGAAGGCGCTGGCGTGCCCGCCGGTGTCCATGATGCACGCGCCGATGGGAATCTGCTTCGTGGTTGCGGGCTGGACTCCCGTCTCGGTGAAGAATATCGCGCCGACAAGCAGCATGATGATGAGTGGCGCTGCGAACATGAGGAACACGGTCTTCGGGTCGCGCGCGGTGACTGTGAGGTCCTTGAGCGACAGCCAGACGAGCCTCATTTCTTCTCCTCCGTGAGCATGAGGAAGAAGTCCTCGAGGCTCGGTTGCTTTACCTCGACGCTGCGCAGGCGCTTCCCGAAGCGGCGCGTCAGTATCGGCAGCTGCTTCTCGGGGTCCGTCGTCCTAACTATTATGTTGTTGCCCTCGCTCTCGAACGCCACGAGCTTGTCGCTTGACAGTGCCTTCGCGTCGGCCTTCGTTGGCGGCGTGGTGAGCGAGAGGCGTATCTCGGCCTGGACGCGGCGCTTTAGCTCGGCTGGAGTGCCCTCGGCGACGACCCTGCCCTTCTGCAGCACGGCGATGCGGCCGCACAGGGAGTCAGCCTCGTCCATGTAGTGCGTGGTTATGAGTATGGTCATGCCCTTGTTCTTGAGGCGCGCCACGACGTTCCAGAGTATCCTGCGCGAGAACGGGTCGAGCCCCACGCTCGGCTCGTCGAGTATGAGCAGCTTGGGATTGTGCATGAGGGCGCATGCTATGTTGAGCCTGCGCTTCATGCCGCCGGAGAGCGTGTCCGCCCTGGCGTTCGCTTTGTCGGACAGGTCCAGCATCGCCAGGGTTGAGGCGGCGCGCTCGCGGACTTCCTTTCCCGGCACGCTGTAGAGCCTGCCGAAGAACTCGAGGATCTCGCGGACCGTGAGTACGTCGTAGAAGCTGTTTTC
>Ga0315292_10001732_pt1 | contig 11896 bp, 12 predicted proteins | sample YL17G13_0_MG_FD_204029 | JGI IMG/M metagenome (GOLD analysis project Ga0315292, IMG submission 204029) | Sediment microbial communities from Yellowstone Lake, YNP, Wyoming, USA - YL17G13_0 | ecosystem: Environmental > Aquatic > Freshwater > Lake > Sediment | place: USA: Wyoming | collected... | reverse complement strand
CCCCTCCGCGCCCGCCTACACCCCCTCCACCACCACGGCACGGTGACCCGGGGGGGGGCGGCTCGTGGGCGTCCTCACGCCGCCCCACCGCCCCTCGAGGCCGTCCCTCTCCTGACCCGGAAGTCGAGCGGTGTACGATCGCGGCCGTGCACGAGAAGCAGATCGAGATCCGGTGGCGTGACGTCGACGCGTACCGGCACGTCAACAACGCCGTGTACGCCACGTACCTCGAGGAGTGCCGCGACGAGCTCGCCGAGAACGTGCTCGCGGGCAACGGCGACGTCTGGGACTACGTGCTGGCCCGGGTCGCGATCGACTACCGGCGCGAGCTCACCCAGGCCGACGACGTGGTCGTCGTGCGGTGCGCGGTGGAGCGGATCGGCACCTCGAGCATCACCCTGCGGGAGGAGATCAGGACGCTCACGGGCGAGCTGGCGGCCGAGGCCGAGGCGGTGCTCGTGGCGCGCGACCCCGAGACGGGGCGATCGCGGCCGCTCACCGACGCCGAGCGCGCCGCCTTCGAGAACGCCCGGAGCGAGACGTAGTCGGGACCATGCGCGTCGCCGTCGTCGGAGCAGGGCTCGCAGGGCTGGCCGCCGCCGACGCACTTGCGGCTGCGGGCATCGACGTGATCGTGCTCGAGGCGCGCGACCGCGTCGGCGGCAGGGTCTGGTCGCGCGAGCTCGGGAACGGGGCGATCGTCGAGCTGGGCGCCGAGTTCATCCTCCCCGGCAACGACACCATCCATCGCTACGTCGAGCGCTTCGGTCTCGGGCTGTGGGAGAAGGGCATGCGCTACGGCGACCGGGAGCCGCGCGGCGGCCTCGGCGTCACCGCGGACGCGCTCCACGCCGGCGTCGCGACGATCTGTGACGCACTGCCGGCCGTCGAGGCAGGGGTCTCCGCCGCCACGCTGCTCGAGCGCCTGCCGCTCGACCCGGGCGCGCGCGAGGCGATTCAGGCGCGGCTCGAGGTCTCGAGCGCGGCAACGGCCGAGCGTGTGGCCGCGTCGGCGCTCGCCGGGCTCGCGGCCCATGCAGCCGACATCTGCCCCGGCGTTGCCGGGGGCAACGACCGCATCGCGCTGGCTCTCGCCGGCGGGCTCGGGGCGGTCGTGCACCTGTCGAGCCCCGTCGAACGCGTGACGTGGGGCGAGGGCCCGGTGCTCGTTCGAGCCGGCGGCGCGGAGGCCGCCGTCGACCGGGTCGTGCTGGCTCTGCCTGCGAGCGTCGTCGGCCGGGTCGTCTTCGATCCGCCTCTGCCCGAGCCGCTTCGCTCCGCCTATGCGGCGGTCGAGTACGGGAACGCCGCGAAGCTCTTCGTGCCGCTTGCCCGCCAGGCGTCACCGAGTGCCGTGCTCTCGGTGCCCGAGCGCTACTGGTGCTGGACCGCTACCGGCGCCGACGGCGTCCAGCCGGTGGTCAACGCGTTTGCCGGCTCGGCCCCGGCTCTCGCGCGGCTTCGTGTCGCGGACGGGCCCGAGACCTGGCTCGACTCGCTCGCCCGGCTTCGTCCCGACCTTGCTCTCCGGCCCGGCGAGGCCGTCCTTTCGACCTGGGACGACGACCCGTGGATCTCGGCCGCCTACTCCTGCGCGGGGCCCGAGCCCTATGCCTGGGCGCCCGCCGGGCCGTTCCACGCGTGCGGCGAGCACACCCACGACTCGGGCCGGGCGCTGATGGACGGGGCACTCGCAAGCGGGCTCCGCGCGGCGCGGGAAGTGCTCTCCGGCGCCACGATGTAGGCTCTCGGCCACGAATCCTGACCGTACGGTCAAACACCTGGAGGTCGTCCGTGATCGTGCCCGAGCTTCCCGCCGAGATCGCCGAGCTGAAGCGGCGGGTCGGCCGCTTCATCGAGGAGGAGGTCTATCCCGTCGAGCTCCGGATCGCGGAGCGGAACGCGATCGACGCCGGCGAGGTCGCCACGATCCGCGGGAAGGCCAGGGCCGCGGGGTTCTCGATGCTGAACATGCCGGCGTCGCTCGGCGGCTGTGACCTCTCCATGCTCGGCCAGGTGGCGCTCGAGGAGGAGTCGGGCAAGGCAACGAACGGGCTCGGGTTCGCGGTCGTCGAACGCGGCCCGCGGGAGCTGCTCGAGCTGCTCACGCCGGCGCAGGCGGAACGCTACCTGTCGCCGATCATGCGCGGCGAGTACCGGGAGGCGTGGGCCCTGACCGAGCCGGGCGCAGGCTCCGACCTCGCAGCGCTCGCCGCGACGGCTGTGCGGGACGGCGACGGCTGGGTCCTCAACGGCGAGAAGTGGTTCGTGACGTGCGAAGGCGAAACGGGCTTCTTCATCGTCGTCGCCGTCCACGACGGTGAGCAGGTGCTGTTCCTCGTCGAGCCGGGGACTCCGGGTCTCGAGATCGTGCGGACGCCCCGCTTCCTGCACGACCCGTACCTCGACCACCACCCCGAGATCGTGCTGCGCGACTGCTGTGTGCCGGAGGCGAACCGGGTGCCCGCGAGCGGCGAGGCCGGTGCCCGGGAGTGGATCCTGGTGGAGCGCCTGTTCATCGCTGCCCGCTGCTGCGGGGCGGCGGAGCGGCTCCTCGGGGAAGCCACGGCGTGGGCACAGGAGCGAGAGGCGTTCGGGGGACCGATCATCGAGAACCAGGGTGTCTCGTTCCCGCTCGCCGACTCGCTCACGGAGCTCCTCGCGGCCCGGCTCCTGACCTACCACGCTGCCCATGCCTTCGACGCCCTCGCAGACCGCAAGGTGGTGCACGGGAAGGTCGCGATGGCGAAGCTGTATGCCTCGGAGATGGCGGGGCGGGTCGCCGACCGCGCACTGCAGATCTTCGGCGGACGCGGCTACATGCACGAGAACGCGGCGGCCCGCTTCTACCGCGAGCTTCGCGTCGACCGGTTGTGGGAGGGGACGAGCGAGATCCAGCGGCTGATCATCGCGAGGGGGCTCGTGAAGCGCGGCGCTGCGCCTTACCTGGGCTGGGAGTGAGCCCGAGCCGTCAGTCTCACACCGGCTGTGAGAAAATGCTGTCGGCATCGACCAAGGAGGAGATCGGAGTGACCGAAACTCTGCTGATCGCGACCGACGGCTCGATCCCGTCGCAACAGGCAGTCGACGTAGGGTTGCGTCTGGCGCGCGAGTGCGGGGCACGCGTCGTGTTCGTCCACTCCTCGCCGGAGACGGCCACCACCCTCTTCGAGCGCAACCCGTTGACGCTTGCCACGCTCGAGGAGGTCGCCTCGATCGACCCGGCTCTGCGCTCCGCTCTCGAGCGGGCGGCGGCAGCGGGCGTCGATGCGGAGCTCACGGTGCTCGGGGAGGAAGGCGCCCGCGCCGTCGCCGCCTCGATCGTCGGGACGGCGCAGGGGCTCGACGCGACGATGATCGTGGTCGGGGCGCGGGGGCGGGGCGCGGTTACCGAGGCGGTGGTCGGAAGCGTCTCGCGCCTGGTGATGGAGATGTCCGACGTGCCTGTCGTCGTCGTCCATGCACACAAGAGCCACTGACGGGGACTTGCGTGAGCTCTCGGGAGGATGCCTCGGCGCCGGTGCGCGACTGGGATGCAGACCCCAGCATCGTCCAGGCGCGCTCCCTGCTCGCGCACGACAGGTTTCAGGGCGCGTTGAAGGAGGCGTGGAAGGCCGCCAACATCGCCGTTCGCGCCGATGACGAGCGCGGCTACGCGGTCGTGTCCGAGCTCGCAGGCGAGATCGAAGAGAGGGCGAGCGGACGGGCGCAGAGGCATGCCGTCGTCCTCGGCAGCTACATCTCCCACTGCCGGGATGGGTCAGCTGCGGGAACGAGGCCCGCGTCGTTGTTCGCGCGGCTCTTCGGCGCGGGGCCCGCACAGAAGACGAAGACATGCCCGGAGTGCGCCGAGACCGTCAAGGCGGCCGCCAGGGTCTGCCGCTTCTGTGAGCACCGGTTCGACGAGGGCTGAGCCAGTGCCGCTCCCACGTGACCGCCGACCGATGCCGTCGCGGCCCCCGGTGGTGTACGTTCAGGCTGCTCGTATGCGGGGCGCGGCCGGAGGGGCATGGGGCCGACGGATGAATCCCTCGCCTTTCACCACGAGACTCTTTCCACCACGAGACGAAGGAGCATGACGTGAGAATCGGATATCTCATCGACGTCAACAAGGGCGGCTACGATCAGCCCCTCCCGCCACCGGACGACGTGCACCGCACGCTCGAGCAGATGATCGAAGAGGGCATCGTCGCCGAGCAGTCCGGCTTCCACTCGCTGCAGGTGCCGCACCGCCACGGACGCACCGAGTGCTACTACCCCGGTCCCGAGCAACTGCTCACGATCCTTGCGCGCGAGACCGAGAAGGTCGCGATCGGTACGTTCACGTACGTCGCGACGCTCTACCACCCGATGCGGGCGGCAGAGCAGTTCGCGATCATCGACAACCTCTCCAGGGGCCGGCTCTACACGACGATGTCCCGCGGCTACCACGCCGGCTACTGGGGCCAGTTCGGCATCCCGCAGGAGAAGCTGCTGGGGCGCTTCCTCGAGGCCGTGAAGATCTTCAAGGAGGCGTTCAAGGGCGAGCGCTTCGACTTCGACGGCAAGTACTGGCAGGTCGAGCAGGGCCTCCTCACGCCCGGGCCGTACCAGCAGGGCGGCTGGCCGATCTGGGGCGGCGGCAACGCCAGCCCGGAGGCGATTCGCCGCTCCGCCGAATACGGCGAGGCCATGACCGCCGATCCCTCACCACACCTGAAAGAGGTGTGGGGCGAGCGGGTCGCGGCCTACAAGGAGGCGGCGGAGGAGCGTGGGAAGAAGCCGTTCATCGTGATGATGCGCGACGGCTGGGTCGCCGACACGTTCGAGGAGGCGGCACAGGAGTTCGGCACGCACTTCGTGGAGGAGTGGAAGTTCTACTACCGCATGGGCATCTTCACCGGGCACCCCGAGCTGCAGACCGAGGACGACATCACGGCCGAGAAATGCGCCAAGCACCTGGTCATGGGCACGCCGCAGCAGTGCATCGAGCAACTCGAGATGTTTCACGAGGACTACGGCGTCGACTACTTCACGCTCCGCTTCCGGATGCCGACGGGGCCATCCATGGAGAAGGCCCACGAGCAGATCCAGCGCTTCGGCGAAGAGGTCGTGCAGCCGATCCACAAGAAGTACCCGGCGCCGAAGCACCCGGCGATCCCGGCGGCCTGCCAGTGGTGACCTGCCGGCGGTGACGCGCGGCCCCGCCTGACGCTGCACGGGCTCGCTCTCTCGCACGGGCCCCGGAGCAGGCGCGATGCGCCTGCTCCGGGGCTCGCGACATTACTGGCCGGATTGGACGCCGCTCACGGCTGCCTGATCGGGCGCGGCCGCTCCCTCATTCCTTCATTCCCCTACTCGGTCCCGCGCCAGGCAAGCGACCCGCCGTCGATGAGATAGGCCGCGCCGTTGATGAACGACGCGTCGTCGGACGCGAGGAAGCAGACGAGCTTCGCGACCTCCTCGGGGCGCCCGAGCCTCTTGATCAGGTGCGAGCCCGTCATGAAGCTCTTCACCATTTCCGGGTCCTCGGCCGCCTCCCAGAACTTCTGCACCATCGCCGTGTCGATCGAGGCCGGGCAGTAGCAGTTGGCGCGGATGTTCGCCTCCCGGAAGTCGATCGCCATGCACTTCGTGAGTCCGACGATCGCGTGCTTGGTCGCGGTGTACGCGGGGCACATCGGATAGCCCGTGAGGGATGCCGTCGAGCCCGCGTTGACGATCGCACCGCCTCCGGCCGCCTTCATGTGGGGATACGCCGCCCTGGCGCACAGCCAGACACCCTTGAGGTTGATGTCGATGAGGGTGTCCCAGACGTCGATTGGCAGCGAGTCGACGGTCATGTCCTGCGTGAAGTCGCTCTCGTGCACGCCGGCGTTGGCGTGCAGGACGTCGAGACGCCCGAAGGCCTCCACTGCCCCTTCCATGAGTGCGGTGATGTCGCCGGGCGAACGCATGTCGGCATGGATGTAGACGGCCTCGCCGCCCTCCGCCTCGATCGCTGCAACCGTGCCCGCGCCGTTGGCGTCGTTCACGTCGGAAACGACGACCTTCCCTCCCTGCCGTGCCATCTCCACTGCCGTCGCGCGCCCGATCCCGCTGCCCGAGCCGGTCACGACGCAAACCCTGTCAGTCAATGCCATCAGTGTCGCCTCCCTCCGTCGATGCCGGCCCGCATGGCGCGGTGCCGGCGCACAGCGTATTGACTCCCCGTGGATCGGCGCTCCCGGCGTCCGCGACGCGCCCGGTCACGTGCCACGCGACCCGACACGCGACAGCAGCACCGCAACGATGAGCACGGTGCCCTGAATGATGTTCGCAATGTACGCGGGGTAGTTCATGATGATCAGCCCGGTCTGGATCGTCTGCATGAACAGCACGCCGATGAACGTCCCGAAGATGTGGAACTGGCCGGAGCGAAGCGTCGCGGCGCCGATGAACACGCCCGCGTACGCCGGCAACAGGAGCCCGGTCGCAGCGTTCGCGTAATACTGATCCGCCTGCGCGGTTCCGATGATCCCTGCCAGCGCGGAGCCGAGACCGACGATGACGAACCCGAGCATCCGGACGATCTCGACGTTGATGCCGCCCAACCGCGCAGCCTCCATGTTGCCGCCGATGGCGGCCATATAGCGACCCAGCACCGTGTGCTCCGTCAGGAACCACAGGACGATCAGGACGCCGAACATGATCCAGATGGGGAGCCGGAGCGACAGGAACTCCTTGTTGGCGAGGGCGGTGTACGCGGCCGGGATCCCCTCGAAGATGTTCCGCCCGCCGTGCGTCAGGCGCAGCTCGAAGCCGAGCAGGATCGTCCCCGCGCCGAGCGTGATCACGAAGGCCGAGACGCGCGAATACGCGACCACCGCCCCGATCGCCGCGCCGATGGCAGCACCAAGCAGCAGCGTGAAGACGATGCCGAGACCGGTGCTCACCGAGTGCTCCGCGACGAGGACGATGGCGAAGGCTCCGAGCAGCTGGACGTTGTAGCCGACCGACAGGTCGAAGTCACCCATGAGCATCGGCACGGTCAGCGCCCCGGCGATGATCATGATCACGCTGCCGAGGTTGAGGATCGACCGCCAGTTCTCCCAGGTGGCGAAGACGTCCGGCTTCGCGATCGAGAAGAGTGCGACGACCGCCAGGAACGCAGCCAGGGTCCCGTAGCGAACGAAGTAGGGCCCGACCTGGGCCGACGCGCTGCGGAGCGCTCGCCGCGGGCCCGCCGGCCCACCGGCCGCGCTCGACGTATCTCTCTCAGGTGTTCCCATGTCTGCTGCGGTTGCAGGGGGGCCGCCGAAGCAGCCCCCCCCTGCGACCTCGGCTACTTGAGGCTGAACCCCTGCGCAATCCAGCGTGCCTTGAATCGCGGCGCCGGATCCGGGAACGGATACTCGGTGCCCACCTTCGGAACGTTGGTCGCGGTGATCAGAGCCGTCGGGATGGGGACGATGTTGTACTGCGCGTTCGGATCGATCGGCGTCTTCTTCGCGAAGAACTGCAGCAGCTGGTCGGCCGCAATCCACGAGATGTTGTTGTAGGCGGCATCCGCGAGCCCGGCCGCCGGAGCGCCCTTGCGCAGGGCCGAGAGCGTCTCGGCGCCGGCGAGGAACCCGTACACCTTCACCGTCTTCTGCTTGCCGAGCTGCTTGATCGCGTTGATCGCCGCCTGGAACTCGAAGTCCTGGTCGGCGTACACGGCGGTGGCCTCGGGATGGGCGCGGAGCATATCGAGCGTCGACTTCGTCGCATCCTGCACGGCGTTCGCGAAGTCGACCTGGTGACTCGCGACGATCTTGATGCCGCACTTGGCGAAGATCGCCTTCGCGACGTTGTCGCGGCGTCCGAGCGCTTCGAGGGGCTCGAATACCTGGGCGACGATCTTGGCGTTCTTCGCGAGCGTGTCACACATGTACTGGGCGATGATCGCGCCGAGAACACCGTCGTCCGGCGAGATCTGCGCCGCGTAGAGCTTGTTCGGGTCGGGGTTCGGGCTGCCGATCACGATCGCCGGAATGCCCTTCTTCTTGGCCGCTGCCAGGGCCTGCTGCGCCTGTGCCGGGGCAACCGCGATCGAAACGATGGCGTCCACGTTCTGGGTCACGAACGACTGGATGCCCGCGGACATCTTCGCCGGGTCGCCCTGGGCGTCGACGACGTTGACCGTCCAGCCGAGGGAAGCCGCGGCCTTCCGGAACTGCGCCTCGATGCGCTGGGCGGCAGGGGAGGCTCCCAGGATCTGCAGGAAGCCGACCGTGATCTTCGGCGGCGCCGCAACGCTCTGCTGCGGTGCTGCTCCCACGGTCGAAGTCGCGACGATCGCGACCGCCGCGAATAGTGCGAGGGCCAGCAACAGGCGGCCCACTCGATTCAGTTCACGCACGAGATTCTCCTTCTGTTCGACGGGCTGGAACAAGGTTCATGACACAACGGCAAGCACCTGCAGCTACCTCGACCCTCCGCCAGCGCTCCCGCACGGGAACGGGTGACGCACCACAGGCACCAACGTTGAGGCAATTCAAACAGGTGTTTGGTGGAAAAGTCAACACACCACTTGACGGGGAGTGCCCCAGAGGCGAGGCTAGAAGCCGTGTCCTCTGCAACGGTAGACGCCGTGCCTCGGGCAGCAAGCCGGATCCTGCTCGAGACCCGGAACGTGACGAAGACGTTCCCCGGCGTGCGTGCTCTCGACGACGTCTCCGTCGACGTGCGGGAAGGCGAGATCCTGGGCCTGATCGGCGAGAACGGCGCAGGCAAGTCGACGCTGATCAAGATCATCGGGGGGCTCTACCAGCCCGACGAAGGCGAAATCGTGTGGCAGGGGGAGCCGATCAGCCACAGCTCGCCCGTGCAGGCGGTGCGGCTGGGGATCGAAGTCGTGCCCCAGGAGCTGTCGCTCGTGCCGGCCCTCTCGGCCGCAGAGAACATGTTCGTCGGGCACTACCCGGCGAGTGCGGGCCGCGTCCGCTGGCGCGAGATCGACCGCTCCGCGCGGGCCATCGCCGAGCGACTCGGCCTCACGGCCGATCTCCGCAGGCCCGCCGGGTCGCTGTCCCCGGCGGCACAGCGGCTCGTGATGGTCGGCCGGGCGCTCGCGCGTGACGTGAAGCTGCTGATCATGGACGAGCCGACCGTGTCGCTGCCCGAGGACGAGGTCGAGCTGCTGCTCGGCGTGATCCGCAAGCTGCGCGACGAAGGCGTGACGGTGATCTACGTCTCACACCGGCTCGAGGAGGTGATCGCCCTGACCGACCGGACGACCGTGATGAAGGACGCGCGCGTCGTCGCCACCCACCCCACCTCCGAGCTCACCAAGCACGACATGATGAGGCTGATCGTCGGACGCGAGCTCGACGAGATCTTCCCCGACCACGGCGCCGCGCTCTCGGCGCAGCCGCTGATGCGCGTCCGGGGCCTCTCCGGCGGTCGCGTCCGCGACATCTCGTTCGACCTCTACCCGGGCGAGGTGCTCGGGCTCGCAGGCCTCGTCGGCGCAGGCCGCACCGAGGTCGTGAGGATGATCTTCGGCGCCGACCGCCGCGAGTCGGGCGAGGTCGAGCTGGACGGCAACCCGGTCCGGATCGGTAGCCCACGGGACGCGATCCGCAACGGGATCGCCCTGCTGCCGGAGGATCGCCGCAACCAGGGGAGCATCGTGCAGATGTCGGTGGCGGCGAACGCGACGCTGCCGAGCCTGCGGCGGTTCTCGTGGGCCCGAAGCGTCCTGCGGCCGCGCGCCGAACGGCGCGAGGTCGCCGAACGGGTGCAGGAGCTGAGGATCGTGACACCCTCGACGAAGCAGCCGCTCAAGTTCCTCTCGGGCGGCAACCAGCAGAAGGTCCTGATCGCGAAGTGGCTGATGACCGGCTCCCGCATCTTCATCTTCGACGAGCCCGCGGTCGGGATCGACGTCGGTGCCAAGCGCGAGATCTACGCCCTGATCGCCGGACTTGCCGAGCGCGGCGCCGGCGTGATCGTGATCTCCTCCGAGCTGGAGGAGATCGTGGGACCCTGCCAGCGCGTGCTCGTGCTGCGGGAAGGCCGACTCGCCGGTGAGCTGCGGGGCACCGAAGTCTCCGAAGGCGCGATCCTGAGCCTCTGCTTCGTCGCCTGACCGCCGCCCCCCGACGGGGACTCCGTCAGATAGCCAGGCCGGACTAGGTGGTCAGGCCGGCGTCGACGACGAGGTTCTGTCCCGTCATCAGGCTCGAGTCGTCCGTGAGCAGGAAGGCGGTCGACCGTGCCATCTCCTCGGGCGTGCACGCGCGGCGCAGCGCAGACATGCTCTCCAGGAGCTCCTGGCCCTGGTCCGGATCGAACCCGAGCTCCTCGGCGATCCCCGGCATCGCGGACTTGTAGATCGCCGAGTCCGGCATCGCTCCCGGCGTCAGGACGTTGACGCGGATCCCCTCGGGAGAGACCTCTGCAGCGAGCGTTCGAGCGAATCCCGGGAGCGCTGACTTCGTCGCCGCGTACGGGGCAGCGAGCGGGAAGCCCCGAAGGATGCCGGCGCTCGCGACGAGCACGATCGAGCCGCGGCGGCGCGGCAGCATCTGCCGTAGCGCCGCGCGGGTGACGAGGAAGGTCGAGCGCAGGTTCGTCGCGATCACGTGCTCCCACTCGGCGAGCTCCACGTCCACGAGGCGCCTCGGCGTTCCGTGCGTCGCGGCGGCATGAAGCACGGCGTCGACAGGGCCGAACTCACGTGCGGCGGTGTCGAAGACCGCCTCGACATGCGCCTCGTCCGAGACGTCGCCGGCGAGCGCAACTGCGCGGGCCCCCGCGCTTTGGACCGCTGCGACCGTCTCGTCGAGCGACGCCTGCGTGCGTCCGGTGACGACCGAGTCCCAGCCACGCCGGGCGAGCTCGACGGCGGTTGCGCGGCCCAGACCGCCGCCTCCGCCGGTGATCACGACGACTTCACCCATCGCGGCGATCCTGACAGACCGACAACCGCGCGTCCAGCCGGAAGCCCGGCAGTGGTCTCATGTCAGCCGCCGAACGACTGGACCGGGACGCCGGTCACACCGGGACGACACACGAACGTCGCGCCCGCGAGCGGCTGCTCTGCGAGTTGCTCCGCGGTGAGCTGGTACGTGGCCGTTGTGATGTAGAGGTCGTGGAGACCGTCCCCGCCGAACGCCACGCTCGTCGGCTGGCTCACGGGCAGCTCGATCCGGTCGACGAGCAGGCCACCGGGCGTGTAACGCCGGATGCAGCCACCGCCGAAGAGCGCCACCCAGATGTGCCCCTCCGCGTCGACGGCCATGCCGTCCGGCATGCCGTCACCCGGCGCGAAGTCCAGCAGCCGCCGGCGGTTTGCGACCTCGCCCGTCGCGAGCTCGAAGTCGAAGACGTCGATGCTGCCGGCCGCCGTGTCCGTGTAGTACATGCGATCGCCGTCGGGGCTCCAGCCGAGGCCGTTGGAGATCGTGACGTTCTCGACAACCCGTGTGAAGCTGTGATCGGGCAGAACGCGGTAGAGGGACCCCGCGCCCGCGGTGAAATCGAACGACATCGTGCCCGCCCAGAGCCGTCCGGCCGGGTCGCATTTCGCGTCGTTCATCCGATTGCCCGGCAGGTCAAGCTCGATCGGGGCGATGAGCTCCAGCGCGCCGGTGGCCTCGTCGACGAAGCCGATGCCGTCGCGGACGGCCGCGGCGATACCGCCGGCCTCACGGACGACGACAGCCCCCACCTCCTGCCCCACCTCGCACGACGACAGCGAGCCGTCGGCCGGGTCGTGGCGGTAGACGATACCCCGCGACATGTCGACGAACCGGAGCACCGCGGCTCGAGCATCCCAGCTCGGGCTCTCACCGACGTCGGCGTGGACGTGGACCGCTACCCGTAGTGAGCCGCTATCGATCATCGTGCCTCCTTGTTGCCGTGTTCGCTTGACGCGTTGGAACGGTGC
>Ga0315292_10001730_pt1 | contig 11899 bp, 10 predicted proteins | sample YL17G13_0_MG_FD_204029 | JGI IMG/M metagenome (GOLD analysis project Ga0315292, IMG submission 204029) | Sediment microbial communities from Yellowstone Lake, YNP, Wyoming, USA - YL17G13_0 | ecosystem: Environmental > Aquatic > Freshwater > Lake > Sediment | place: USA: Wyoming | collected... | reverse complement strand
GTATGGTACCGGGTAGTTGACAGCCTGAATCAGCCCATAGCTGTTGAGCATCATGACTGGATCAATTATGCGCCTCAGATGCTTGACCTTCCTGCGTACGGAGTCAATAATGAGATCGTAGGTGATTGGATACATAATAATCTGCAGAAAGAAGAAGGCGCCTGCATCTGGGACGACGATGATTTCAGCACAAGAAAATCTCCGGGATTTTCCTTTCAGGCAGCATTATGCTGGCGCGATCTGGGAGAGAGCAAATATTATTTTCCTGCTCTTGACTGGGCATTAAACAGCGGCCTTTGGCAGACTAAAGTTGACGAAAACGGCTCGTTAGGCGGCTGGATAGACTGGGTCGATGAAGTAAAAGAGGAACGCGCCGGATGGTGGGAGAAGTTTATCGACACAAGTTTTTACGCGATCGCAGCTTTTAACGGAGGATATGATTTTAACCCTGTGCCGTCTTTTCTTAGGATATCATATTCAAATCCAAAGGCGTCCTGCGCAGTCTCACCCTGTTATTTGCAGTTTAAGTTCGGACAAAAGGAACCTGAATAACTAAAGCTATCCCAAAGCTCGCTCATTTTTAGACCGCAGATCTTTCCTCTGCGGTCTTTAAAAATGCAGAAATTAACATACAAACCAAAAATAAAATGCTGCCGGATAAAAAAGGATATTTCGGAGAATTCGGAGGAAGATTTGCCCCTGAAACATTGATGTCAGCTCTTGAGGAATTGGAGAGGCAATACTTAAAGGCAAAGGCCGACAAAAGATTCAGGAGTGAGCTTTCCTACTATTTAAGGGAATACGCAGGCAGGCCTACGCCTTTATATCTGGCTAAAAATCTGGGCAAAGAGTTATCCATTGATAAGATCTACCTTAAAAGAGAAGACCTGCTCCACACGGGAGCCCACAAGATAAACAATACCTTAGGCCAGGCTCTCCTTGCAAGGCGCATGAAAAAATCCCGCGTGATCGCAGAGACGGGTGCAGGACAGCACGGAGTTGCCACGGCAACAGTCGCGGCTTTATTCGGGCTTAAATGCGTTATCTACATGGGCGAGGAAGATATCCAGAGGCAGAGTTTAAACGTCTACCGGATGAGGCTTTTGGGAGCGCAAGTCGTGTCTGTAAAAAGCGGCTCCAAGACCCTAAAGGATGCTATAAACGAAGCTATGAGGGACTGGGTCACCAATGTCAAGGATACCTTTTATTTATTCGGCACTGTCGCAGGCCCGCATCCGTATCCTATGATGGTCAGGGATTTCCAGGTTGTGATAGGTGAGGAAGCGCGAAAACAGATCCTGGCAAAAGAAAAAAGGCTGCCTGATCATCTTGTCGCCTGCGTCGGAGGAGGAAGCAATGCAATGGGGCTTTTTTATCCCTTTTATAATGATAAGAGCGTAAAGTTTATCGGAGTCGAAGCAGGAGGAAGAGGATTGGCTTCCGGAAAACATGCGGCGACACTTGTCGCCGGCAGAACAGGAGTGCTTCACGGAGCAAAATCAGCGCTTCTTGAAGACAGATTCGGACAGGTCCTGGCAACCCATTCTATTTCGGCGGGCCTTGATTATCCCGGAGTAGGGCCTGAGCATGCCTATTACAGGGATTCAGGCCGCGCAGAATATTTTGCAGTCACAGACAAAGAAGCCTTGGAAGGTTTTAAGATGCTTTCAGAGACAGAAGGAATAATCCCTGCTTTGGAATCCGCGCACGCAATAGGTTATTTAAAAAGGTCAAAAGGGAAAATCAAAAAGCATTCCGTAGTCATAGTCTCTCTTTCGGGCAGGGGCGATAAGGATATGGGCATCGTAACCGGAATATATGAACCGCATTGAAAGAAAATTCAGGCAATTAAAGAAAAAAAACAGTAAAGCTTTTATAGCTTTTATCACCTCAGGCTATCCCGGTCTTTCTGTGACAGAAAAGCTGGTCTATGAATTTTCAAAGGCAGGCGTCGATATAATAGAGCTCGGCGTGCCTTTTTCCGATCCGATCGCCGACGGGCAAACGATCCAGGAATCCTCATTCGAGGCTTTGCGAAAAGGAGTAAACCTCGGCAATATCTTGAAGCTGGTAAAAAAAATCCGAAAGAAAACCGATATCCCGATCTGTCTTATGACATATTACAATCCCGTATATTGTTTCGGAGAGGAAAGATTCTTAAAGGCTGCTGTTTTTTCGGGAGTTGACGGGGTAATCATACCGGACCTCCCCCCGGAAGAAGGTCTGGATTTCAGCCGCAAGGCCAGGAAATTCGATATTGACGTAATATTCTTTCTATCCCCCACCAGCACCAAGAAGCGCGCAAATTTGGTTTCTTCGGTTTCAAGAGGATTCATATATTACGTTTCTTTGACGGGCGTGACAGGAGCCCGAAAGAAACTGCCTGCTGATTTAAAAAAACACATTTTAAAGATAAAGGGTATCACCGATAAGCCCGTATGCGTGGGATTCGGCGTTTCTACCCGCGAGCAGGTCAGGCAGATCTGGCAGGCAGCCGACGGAGTCATAGTCGGAAGCGCGATCGTAAAAAAGATCAAGGAGAATATCAATAAGCCCGATCTGGTCAAAAGGGTAACAGTTTTTGTGAAAGGGTTAACCGGCTATGTATAAAAAAGAAGTTCTTGATAACGGCGTCAGGATAATAACTTCTTGCGGCAAGGACAGACAGTCGTTTGCCCTCGGCATCTGGCTGAATGTGGGTTCCAGATTTGAGTCGCCCCAAATCTGGGGGATCAGCCATTTCTTAGAGCACCTTGTTTTTAAAGGCACAAAAAAATATTCCTGCCAGCAGATAAAAGAGTCGATAGAAGGAGTCGGCGGTTCTTTAAACGGTTTTACTTCTGAAGAGGCAACGTGCTATCTGGTAAAAATCCCAGCCACCTACGTTGATATGGCTGTGGATATACTTTCCGATATGGTGATCAACCCCATTGTGCCTGCGAAAGAAGTCGAAAAGGAAAGGACTGTGATCTTAGAGGAAATAAAGATGTATAAAGACCTGCCGCAGAGCTATGTCCATGAGCTCTTAGATTCACTCTTGTGGCCTGATCAGCCTCTGGGGATGAGCGTGCTTGGGACCAATGAGACTGTTTCGAACATAAACAGAGACCAGCTTCTGGGTTACAAAGAAGAATATTATACCCCGGAAAATATAGTAATAAGCGCAGCAGGCCGGATGGATCACGAGCAGTTAGTCAAAAAAATAAACTTTAGGTTTGGCCGTATAAAAAAGAAAAAACTTAATACAGCTAAGCCTGCATTAAAGTCCCAGAAAAGACCGCAGATCACGCTGTCCGATAAAAAAACAGAACAGACCCACCTGGCTCTTGGTTTCCACGGCCTGAAAAGGGACCACCCCTTAAAATACGGCCTCGGCCTTTTAAACGTAATCTTAGGCGCGAATTCCTCAAGCCGTTTATTCAACGAGATCCGCGAAAAAAGAGGGCTTGCCTATGAGATCGGGACCAACCTTAAAAGATTAAAAGATACGGGCGCATTCATAGTCCACGCAGGCGTGGACAACGACAAAGCCACCCGGACGATCGCGCTCATCCTTGAACAGTTGCAGAAGACAAAAGACAGGCTCGTTGAAAAAGACGAGTTCAAAAGGGCAAAAGAATTCTACTTCGGCCAGCTTATGCTGTCGCTTGAAGATACGATGGACCAGATGCTCTGGATAGGAGAGTCAACGCTTTCCTTAAACAGGACATTCTCCGTCAAAGACGTCATCAGGGAGGTGGGCAGGGTCAAGCGCGAAGACCTGCGCAAGCTTAGCCGGCTCATTTTCAGACAGGAAAACATCAATCTCGCAGTGATAGGGCCTGTGAAAGACAGGCAGAGACAAATACAAAGACTGTTAAAATTAAGATGAAATAAGTTTTTTGCTTCCGCGCACTGAATTTTTAATGGTTTTCTGCTTGTCGCGTGCTGAAAATTTTTGCCGTCTGCTGCGGTTTACGACTCGCTTTCGCCAGTAGGCTAACGCGGGTTCTGCGTGCTCCCGCTCGTCGTAATACCTTGCAGACTTTTGCCAAAAATTTTCTAATGCACGCTCTAAGCAAAAAACCATTTAGTCCGCGAAGAAAAATCCTCTTTATAATGCAGCTGGCGGATTTGCGAGCGAATGTCGATTTTTGAGGGTGGCTTGGTTTGATTTCGAACAGGGCCTTGGAATGCCCTCAAGCGGGCATGGTTTGCTGCGAGTCAGATTTGTTGCCAAGAGCGAGGGGCTGGAGCGGAGCGAAGTCCTGACACGCCGGGGCAGGACGAGCGTCCCTGCGAGAAACAAAAAAAGACAGACCCACAAAATATCAGCTATTCAACTAGCGAACAAACCAACAGATGCATAATCAGAAAGCATTAATATGAGCTCAGTGTTGTCGCTACCGGTTATAATCTTGCTGTTTTTTCTTGCGGCGCTTTCTTTTTTCTTTTCGGCTTCCGAGACCTCTATCATCGGCTTAAACAAGATAAAACTGCGCCACATGCTTGCCAGGGGCATAAAGCACAGCCAGAGCATACAGAGGCTTATTGCAAACTCAGAAAAGTTCATCGTAGGGATCCTGGTAGGAAATAATTTCGCGAACATCGCCTTTTCCGTCATCATCACCGGGATATTCCTCAATATTTTCGGAAAGAAGTGGGGAGTAGTTCTCGCCACTTTTTTCACCACCATGTTCATACTTGTCTTCTGCGAGATACTTCCAAAAATCCTTGCTTTGAAAAACACCGAAAGGATGGCGCTTTTCGCGGCCCCGGTAATGGAAGTCTTTATAAAGGTCATCAATCCGATCACCCGCTTTTTTACCGGGACGGTAGATGTAATGCTTAAAATATTAAGGATCGAACACCCCAAAAGGTCTCCGCTTATAACCGAAGAAGAGCTGCGGCTGATGCTAGAAGTCGGCAAGGAAGAGGGCGTCCTGACTGAAGAAGAATTGAAATTGCTGCACAGGATCTTCGAGTTCGGAGATATCAAGGTAAGCGAGGTAATGGTGCCCAGGGACAAGATCGCGGCCGTAAATATAAAATCAAATCCGGAAGAGATCCTTGATATGTTCGCCGAAGAAGGCCACGCAAGGCTTCCGGTCTACAGGGATTCGGTCGATAATATAATAGGCATAATCTATGCAAGGGACCTTTTGTATATATTAAGGGACAAAGGGCTTTTCGTACTTTCTGACCTGGTGCATCCTGCTTATACAATAGGGCCTGAAGCGCGGGTAAACGAGTTGTTGAAGAAATTCCAGACACGCAAGATTCAGATGGCGATAGTGGCTGATGAAAAACAGAAGACTTTAGGTGTCGTTACTCTCGAGGACCTGCTGGAAGAGATAGTCGGAGAGATAGAAGAAGAATATCCCGACAACGGCCGCAAATAATAATTGACCTTGAAGTTTTAAGATATATAATAAAAGCCGTGATTTTTAAGCCCGATTGACAGGCTTATTAAAATGTGGTAAGATTGCAAAATAACACCCAATCTAAGTGGATAGATTGGTGTATATCTCTACATAAGGAGGAACAAAAATGGCATCAAAAGGATATTGCGTAAAATGCAAGGCTTCAAAAGAGATGAAGGACGAGCAGCAGGTAACGATGAAAAACGGAAGAGCTGCTGCCCGCGGCAAGTGCCCTACCTGCGGCACCGGGATGTACAGGATTTTAGGTAAAAAATAGTAAAAGTCTTCATAGAACCGGATTCTTGAAGCTCTAAAATCTTAAAAAGGAGGCATTACAGTCAACACAGAACCTAAAAAATTAGCCCTTAGGATCGCATCCGCTGCTAAAAACAAGAAGGCTTTAAAAGTGGTGGTCCTGGACATGCGCAGCGTCTGCAGTTTCTGCGAATATTTTGTCATAGCTAGCGGCTCTTCTCTGCGACAGACAAACGCGATAGCCGAGGGTGTCATCGAAGACCTGCAAAAGGATAGGATAAAATCTCTCTCCGAGGTTAATCAAAACGACGATTCCGGCTGGATAGCCCTGGATTACTCAAGCGTGATCGCCCATATATTTTATAAACCCACGAGAGAGTTTTATTCTTTAGAGCGTCTCTGGGCCGATGCAAAAAAAGTAAGAATCCCGAGAAAATAAATCCAATTTTCCTGCTTTGTCCTGTAGGCCGCCGGTTAATTCCCCATGAAAAACGACATTCAGCGATTATTAAACGACTTAATCAGGCAGTCTTTAAAGGATCTGGGCCTTGATGGATCCCTGCCTTCTGATTTTACCCTGGAATTCTCGATCTCTTCAGGCTTCGGAGACGTTTCAAACAACTGCGCGCTTATCTTAGCCGCTATTTTAAAAAAGCCTCCCAGGGAAATCGCGCAGAAGATCGCGGAGTCAATTAATAGAGACATTAAAAAGGGCGCGCTTTCGGATCGCGTCAGAGAGGCAAAGGCCGAGGGAGCGGGTTTTATAAATTTTTACCTGGATGAAAGATATTTTTACTCCTTTTTGTGCGATGTCATCTCCCAAAAAGAAGATTTTGCAAGGTCGGATTTCGGTGCCGGGCAAAAGGTCCTGATTGAATTTGTCAGCGCCAATCCCACCGGCCCTTTATCAGTTGCCCATGCGCGCCAGGCTGCGGTAGGCGATGCGCTGGCCAATATCATGAGCTACCTGGGATTTAAGGTCTGGAGAGAATATTACCTTAATGACGAGGGCAACCAGATAAATATCCTCGGAGATTCCGTGCGCCTGAGGCTTGAGGAATTAAAAGGCGAAAGGATCGAATTTCCCGAGAACCATTATCAGGGCGATTATATAATCGAGATGGCCAGGCAGATCAAAGATAAAAATATAAAAATCAAAGATTTTTCGGAGTACGCAGCTGATCTGATCCTGGAAGTGATCAGGCAGGAATTAAAGGATTTCGGCGTGAGTTTTGATTGCTGGTACAGCCAGAAAGAGCTCAATAGAAGCGGCAAAATACAGGATGCCCTGGATTTTTTAAAAAAGAAGGGCTCTCTTTGCGAGCAGGAAGGCGCTGTCTGGTTTAAATCAACGGAATTCGGCGACGATAAAGACAGGGTCGTCATAAAAAGCGACTCAAGCTACACGTATCTGGCTCCTGATATAGCCTATCACCGGGACAAATATGGCCGGGGGTTTAAGAGGCTTATGAATCTTTGGGGGCCTGACCACCACGGTTACATCAACAGGCTTAAAGCGGCTGTTGCTGCTCTCGGCCAGGACCCGAAATCCCTTGACATCATCATCGTGCAGCTTGCTTCGATATTCAGGCAGGGCAAGCCCATAGAGATGTCGACCAGGCGAGGACAGTATATAACTCTACGGGAAGTGCTTGATGAAGTGGGGGTCGATGCATCCAGGTTCTTTTTCCTCATGAGAAGGACCCAAAGCCACCTGAACTTTGACCTCGAACAGGCAAAAAAGCAGACTCCGGAAAATCCGGTCTATTACATCCAGTATGCGAATGCAAGGATAAGAAGCATCATCCGCCAGAGCACTCCCCGGGCCACGATAGATAAACTGGATCTATCCGTATTAAAGGAAAAAGAAGAGCTTGAATTGATGAGAAAACTCTGGCAGCTGCAATACATACTCAACGTATGCTACCAGACGCTTGACCCGTATATGATGACGGTGTACCTTCAGGAAGTAGCTGAAGCGTTTCACCGTTTTTACGACCGCCACAGGGTGCTGGGCCAGGAGGAAAATCTTACCTGCGCCAGGCTTTATCTTATTTCAGCCACAGGTATCGTGCTTACCTTAGGTTTAAAATTATTGGGAGTCTCAGCTCCCGAAAAGATGTAAGCTAAGGATCTATGTCTTCCCACAAAATCTTGAATATAGCCTCACCCGACGAAATCCTCCAGGATTCTTTAAGCCGGGCGCTCGGCATCTCAAAAATCACAGCACAGCTTCTTATAAACCGCGGGGTAAGGACTACAGACCAAGCGGATAAATTTTTAAACAGCAGGATCTCGGACCTTCTTGACCCTTTTTCTTTCTCGGAAATGGCGCTAGCCGTAAATTTTATAAAAAAGGCCGCGCTAAAAAAAGACAGGGTCATGGTCTACGGCGACTACGACGTTGACGGAGTCACGTCTCTTGCTTTACTGGAAACAGTGCTCGGGGAGTCCGGACTTGATATAAGCCATTACATACCGCACAGGGTCAAAGAAGGCTATGGATTAAATAAGTCCATCGTCAAAATCGCCAAAGAAAAAAAAATAAAACTCCTCATCACAGCAGATTGCGGCACTAACAGCCTCGAGATAGTAAAAGACCTGAAAAGTCTGGGGATAGAAGTGATAATCACCGACCACCATGAACCTTCCGGCTCCTCTGCCGAGGATTGCGCTTCTGCCACAATAAACCCAAAGCTAAATAGTTCAAATTATAAATACAGGGATCTTGCCGGGGTGGGAGTCGCTTATAAATTGTGCCAGGCGCTCACGGGAGAAACTCTGGAAGAGGATCTGGACCTCGTATCTTTGGGCACGATCGCAGATTCCGTGCCTCTTAACGGAGAAAACAGGATAATCGCAAAAGCGGGACTCCAAAAATTAGCCTGCACAAAGCGCTTAGGGCTTAAGTCGTTGATCCAGACAAGCGGCATACAAAACAAAAATATTACTACTGAATTCGTAAGTTTTATACTCGGGCCAAGGCTTAATGCAAGCGGAAGGCTTGATTCCGCCGAGACTGCGTTGAATCTGCTGTTAAGCAATAAAGAAGACGAAGCACAGATCCTGGCTAAAACTTTGGAAAGTTATAACAGGCAGCGCCAGAAAATCGAAAGCCGGATAATGGAAGAAGCCCAGGACCTGATAGATAAAGAGATAAACTTCAAGGAACATAAAGTCATGGTGGTGGCAAAAGAAGGCTGGCACCTGGGAGTCCTGGGCATAGTCGCCGCAAAACTGGCTGACAGGTTTTACAGGCCTGCGATACTCATTTCTTTAAACGAAGGCATGTGCAGGGGTTCGGGCCGTTCTATAGAAAATTTCCACCTGTTTAACGGGCTAATGGAGTGTGAAAGCCTGCTGGATAATTTCGGGGGCCACAGCCACGCCATCGGCATGGTCATATCCCAGGAAAATATCGAGGAGTTTCGTCAGAAGATCAATGATTTTGCCCGCCAGACCCTGAGCTTTCAGGACCTGGTCCCAAGTATCAACTGCGATATGGAATTGAATTTAGGGGATCTGAACCAGGAATTCATCCGGGACCTGGAAATGTTAGAGCCTTTTGGACAGGGCAATCTTGAGCCTTTGTTTTACAGCCGGGGATTGAGGTTAAAAGGATCTCCCCGGTTATACAGCCGGGATACCTTGAAATTCTGGGTTACCGACGGCAAGCTCACTTACTCAGCGATCGGTTTCGGGATGGGCGGGCTAATGGAAAGCCTGGTCAATTCCAACGGCCTGGACCTGGTTTACCGGCTGAAGATCGATTCCTGGAACGGCAGCGAATCTTTGCTTCTGGATGTGGAAGAGATGTTCCTTAAATAAAGTCACAAGGTTACATGTCACACGTAAAAAAAGCCCCGGAAAGCTCTGAATCTTCCCGGGGTTTTTGTTTTTATATGCGACTTTGTGACGTGTGATTTGTGACCTTTTAGGCTTTCTTGATTTCGCCTTTTTTCAGGCATTTGGTGCAAACGTATACCTTGCGGACGTGGCCGTCTATTACAACGCGGATCTTTTGGATATTTGGAAGGAATTTACGTTTTGTCCAGCGGACGATCTTGCTTCCGGTCCCGCCTTTCTTTTTGGCAAGGCCTTTTCTGACCACAGTTTTGCCCGTCAAAGGGCCTTTTTGGCAAATAGCGCATTTTTTAAGCATTTTGGACTCTCCTTAAATAATAATTTTCAATAAAATAGGATTTATTAGGTTGTATATTCCGTAAAAGTGAAGTATACGCGATTTTGCCCTTTTGTCAAGTAATTTAAAAAAAAGCTTGCAAAATCAGCTAAAATAAATATAATTATATTTCCCATTTTGATATACAAAATAGTTGCAACTTAAAGAAACTGTGATATACTTATAAAACTGGATAAAACCGGAAAAGACGTCACGAAGAACGTTTTTTCCTAACTTTATCAAACACTAAGAAATAAGTGCCAACGGTTAAGGCAGCGCTCTGGTAAACTCGAAGGGCTGTATTTGCAGAAGGCGCTTGTTTAAGGAGGAGTAAATTTGCCGTCAGAACTGATAAAACAACTTTTAGAAGCAGGTGTCCATTTTGGCCACAAGACTTCGCGCTGGAACCCAAAGATGAAGAAGTTCATTTTCGGGCATAGAAGCGGGATTTACATCATCGACCTGGAAAAGACAGAGGAATGTCTGAACCTTGCCAGGGATTTTCTACTTGATATAACGTCAAAAGGAGAGTTAGTCCTGTTTGTCGGGACCAAAAAGCAGGCGCAGGAGGCAGTCCACCAGGAAGCAGTGCGCTGCAGCATGTATTATGTCACTGAACGCTGGCCCGGAGGCATGCTCACAAACTACGGCACGATCAAAAAAAGCATAAACCGGCTCAAAGAGATAGAGACCATGAAAGAAGACGGCACGTTCCAGAAGCTCACCAAAAAAGAGGTGGCGCTTCTTGAGAAGAAACTGGCAAAGCTCAAAAAGAACTTTTCCGGGATCGCAGCCATGGAACGGATGCCTAAAGCCATGTTTGTGATCGATACGAAAAAAGAAGACACTGCCGTGCGCGAAGCAAGGCGTTTAGGCATACCGGTCATAGGCCTTATTGACACAAACTCAGACCCTGATCTTGTGGATTACCCGATAGCCGGTAACGACGACGCTACAAAATCAATAAGGATCATAACGAGTTTTATTGCCGATTCCGTGATAGAGGGCAGAAAAAGATTCCTGTCTTATCTGTCGCAGGAAGGCGTTGATGTAAAGAAAGAAGACAAAGGCCAGGAGGCCCCTGTAGTGCTTCCCGAAGAAGAGGTAAAGATCAAGGAGATAGAAGAGATCATAGAGACTGCTATTGACGTCGCTAAAGACGATACAAAAGCCGCAAAGAAAGGCCATACGCCGCAAACATCACAGGAAAAACCAAAGACAAGAAGGTAGGTATGAATAAAATGAAAGTTTCTGTCGAGTCAATAAAAGAATTAAGAAACCTCAGCAGCGCAAGTATCGCGGACTGTAAAAAAGCACTGCAGGAGTCAAAAGGCGATATAAAGAAAGCCATGCAATTCCTGCGCAAGCACGGCCTGGAGTTAGCTGCGAAAAAGCAGGGCAGGCACGCAAAAGAAGGCAGGATAGAATCCTACGTGCATACGGGCAATAAGATCGGGGTTCTTCTGGAAGTGGACTGCGAAACAGACTTCGTCGCAAAAAATGCCGAATTCTGCCAGTTCACAAAGGACATCGCAATGCAGATAGCAGCCTGCGACCCCGAATATATCAAAAAAGAGGATGTGCCCAAGGAGATAATCGAGGCAGAGTCCGATAAGGAATTGTTCTGCAAGAATCGCTGCCTTATGGAGCAGCAGTTCATCAAAGATCCAAGCCTCACAATAAAAGATTATGTCGGCAGCCTGCTTGTCAAATTCAAAGAAAACATAGTCATACGGAAGTTTGTCCGTTATAAAATAGGCGAATGATGTCAAGCTGCGCGGTTTACAAAAGGATAGTTTTAAAGTTAAGCGGCGAAGCCCTGCAAGGCAAAAGATCCCACGGTATTGACCAGTCTGTTTTAGTCTCGATTTCGCGCCAGATTAAAGAAATAAGGGATTTAAACGTAGACGTGGCATTGGTCCTGGGCGGAGGAAACATTTTCCGCGGCCAGGAAAACACGGCTTCACAGGGGTTGGATATGGACAGGTCTGTCGCCGATTACATGGGAATGCTCGCCACTGTCATAAACGGCCTTGCCTTGCAGGATGCCCTGGAAAAAATG
>Ga0315292_10001729_pt1 | contig 11899 bp, 9 predicted proteins | sample YL17G13_0_MG_FD_204029 | JGI IMG/M metagenome (GOLD analysis project Ga0315292, IMG submission 204029) | Sediment microbial communities from Yellowstone Lake, YNP, Wyoming, USA - YL17G13_0 | ecosystem: Environmental > Aquatic > Freshwater > Lake > Sediment | place: USA: Wyoming | collected... | reverse complement strand
CGACGGCTTCAGCACACCATGCACGCGGTCGGCGCCGAGCGCGTCGACGGCGATGGCGGCGACGATCGACGAGTCGATACCCCCCGACAGGCCGATGACGACGTCGGTGAAGCCGTTCTTGGTGACGTAGTCGCGTGTGCCCAGCACGAGCGCCTCGTAGACCTCGTGGTCGGAGGCAAGCAGTGGGACAGCCGGCGCCACGACCACCGCCGAAGTCGCGGTGGGCGACGACAGCTCGGTGACCGGAAGCGCTCCATCGCCGGGCACCGGCCGGGCGGGCACATCGAGGTCGGTGACGAACAACGACTCGACGTACTGGGCGGCGCGGGTGACCATCTGCCCCCCGGCATCGACGACCAGCGAGGCCCCGTCGAAGACCAGCTCGTCCTGCCCGCCGACCAGGTTGACGTAGATGATCGGGCAACCGGCCTCGACCGCCCGCTGGGCGAGGGTGTGCTCCCGCAGTTGCACCTTGCCGGCGTGGTACGGCGACGCATTGACGTTGACCACGATCTCGGCGCCGCCCCGACCGACGTCGGACACCGGCCCGTCGGCGATCCAGGCGTCCTCGCAGATCGTCACGCCCACGCGCACGCCGCCGATGCGATAGAGCTCGAGCGGTTCGGACCCGTTCGTGAAGTACCGACGCTCGTCGAACACCTCGTAGTTGGGCAGCCGACGCTTGCGGTAGGTGCCCACCACGTGCCCGTCGGCGCACACCGCAAGCGCGTTGTACAGCTCGCCGCCGACCCGATCGACGAAGCCGACGATCGCCGCGCATCGCCCGGTTGTCGCGGCGACACGGGCGAGGGCGGCGAGGTTGTCGGAGACGAAGGCCGGCTTGAGCAACAGGTCCTCGGGTGGGTACCCGGTGATCGCCAGTTCGGGGAACGCGACCAGGTCGCAGTGGTCGGCCTCGGCGGCCGTGATGGCGGCGCCGATGCGCTCGACGTTGCCTTGGAGGTCGCCCACGACGAGGTTGAGCTGCGCCAGGGCGACGCGCAATCGGGCCATGGCGCCAGCCTACGGGCCGGGTCGGCACCGCCGGGAGGCCGGCTCGACACCGCCGATGAGGCCAGCTCGACCCCAGTAGGGATGAGCGGGTGGGGATGGGCCGGCGCCGCCCCCGTACGCTGGCCCGGTGCCAGAGGCCCGACCATCGGATGCACCCCTCGATCTGCTGGTCGAGCGATGCGCCGCACCCGCACGGGTCGCCGCCGCCGTCACCCAGCTGCGCGAGCTGCGCCCCGACCTCGACGAGCGCCTCGGCTCGAGCCCGGGTCTGGGCGACGCCGTCGTCGCCGTCCTCGCCGCCAGCCGCTCGCTCACCCGCTTCGCCACGACCCAGCCCCAGGCCCTCGACGTGCTCGACGACCTCGGGCGCCGACCTCCGATCGACGACATCGACCCCGAGCGCCTCGTGCACTGGAAGCGGCTCGAGTACCTCCGCATCGCCGCCCGGGACCTCAGCGGGATGGACGATCTGCCGGCCGTGGGCGCCGCGCTGTCCCGCCTCGCCTCCGACGTGCTGACCTCGAGCTGCGGGCTCACCCGCGCCCACGGGCTCGCCGTCATTGCCATGGGCAAGCTCGGCGGCAACGAGCTCAACTACTCGAGCGACATCGACCTGATGTTCGTGGGCGACGGCGAGCCGGGCGACCTCGAGGCCCAGGGTCGCGCGGTGATCGACCTGGCCCGACAGTGCTTCCGGGTCGACACCAACCTGCGGCCCGAAGGCCGCGACGGCCGCCTCGTGCGCACCATCGAGAGCTACGAGGCGTACTGGGACCGGTGGGCCGAGCCATGGGAGTTCCAGGCCCTGATGAAGGCCCGACCGACGGCCGGCGACCGGGCGCTCGGCGCCCGCTTCTTCGACACTGCGCAACGCTGGGTCTGGACCCGCCCTTTCCGGGCCGAGGACCTGCGGTCGTTGCGGGCCATGAAGCAGCGCGTCGAGCAGGAGGTGGCGCGACGGGGCCTGGCCGACCGCGAGCTCAAACGCGGTCCGGGCGGCATCCGTGACATCGAGTTCACCGTGCAGCTCCTGCAACTGGTGCACGGTCACGCCGACCCCGACCTGCGCTCGGCCACGACGTTGGTCGCGCTCGACGAGATGGCGTCGGCCGGCTACGTCGATCCCGACGATGCCGGGCGGATGGCCGATGCCTATCGTCTGCTGCGCACGGTCGAGCACCGGCTGCAGCTCGTCGACGAGCAGCAGGTGCACACGGTGCCGACCGAACCGGCCGCGCTCGATCACCTCGCCCGGGTGCTCGGCCACCGCGACGAGCCCGGCGGCAGCGCCGCCGAGCAGTTCGAGCGCGAGCTCCGTCAACACCAGCTGGCCGTGCGGGCGATCCAACAGCGCGTGTATTTCCGTCCGCTCCTCGAGGCGTTCGCTACGGGCGAGGGCACGCTCGCCCCCGAAGCCGCCGTCGCCCGGCTGCAGGCGTTCGGCTTCACCGACGCCAAGCGCACCCAGGCCGCGGTCCGGGAGCTCACCCGTGGACTCAACCGGTCGAGCCGACTCATGCAACAGTTGCTGCCCCTCATGCTCGACTGGCTCTCGGGCTCGCCCGACCCCGATCTCGGGCTGTTGCAGCTGCGCAACATGCTGTCCGGGCCGCAGCGCCAGACGATGCTCGTCGAGGCCTTTCGCGAGTCGCCCGAATCGGCCCAGCGCCTGTGCGTGATCCTCGGCACGAGTCGCCTGCTCGGCGACACGCTGGCCCGCAACCCCGACCTGGTCGTGCGCCTGCCTCAATCTGATCGGCTGGCGACGCGCCCTCGCGATGAGCTCGTCGATGCGGCCACCGAACTGGTCGAGTGGCGTCCCGACCGGGCCGATCGCCAGGAGGCGATGCGCCGATGGAACGACCGCAACCGGTTGGGGGTGGCCGCTCGTGACCTGTTCGGCGAGGCCGATGTGCACACGGTGGGCCGCGACCTCAGCTCGCTGGCCGAGGCGGCTGTCGAGGCGGCACTCACCACCCTCGCCCCGACGATTCCGTTCGCGGTGATGGCCGTCGGTCGATTCGGAGGGGCCGAGCTGAGCTATGCCAGCGACCTCGATGTCCTCTTCGTGTTCGACGGGTCGGGCGCCCGTGACTTCGAGGAGGCGAACCGGGTCGCCACCGGCCTGCAGCGCTTCATCGGGGGCAGCACTCCGGCGAACCGCATCTACGACATCGACGCCGACCTACGGCCTGAGGGACGGCGGGGCCCGCTGGCCCGCAGCCTCGGCGCCTTCCGCTCGTACTGGGAGAGCTACGCGTTGGTCTGGGAGCGCCAGGCGATGCTGCGCGCGCGGCCGGTGGCGGGCGACCCCGAGCTCGGTGCTCGTCTCATCGACGAGCTGCGACCATTCGTGTTCGAGCCGGGCCTGTCCGCCCATGACGCCCGGGAGATTCGTCGCATGAAGGCCCGCATCGAGCGGGAGCGCATCCCGGCCGGCGAGGACCCGACCTTCCACCTCAAGCTCGGGAGGGGATCGCTGTCGGACATCGAGTTCACCGCCCAGCTCCTGCAGCTCCGCCACGGGGTGGCCGCCACCGGCACCGTCGAGGCCCTCGAGCGACTCGTCGCCGCGGACGCACTCGACGCAGACGACGCGACGACGCTCATCGACGCGTACCGGTTCTGTGAACGAACGCGCAACCGCTGGTTCCTCGTGAACAGCGCCCCCGGCGACTCACTGCCCACCCACGCCGACGAGCTGCTGTGGCTCGCCCGATCACTCGACCTCAGCGCCGCCGACCTGAGGGAGAGCTACCGTCGGGTCACGCGACGGGCCCGGCGGGTGGTCGAGCGGGTCTTCTACGATCAGCCCTGACCCGGGAGGTTCCGGCGGCGGGGCACGGCAAGCCTCGGACTACTTGTTGCGCTCGTGCTCGCTCTTGCCTTGGGCCTTCTTGAACGCATGCATCTGCTTGTGGGCTTGCTTCTGCGCCGACAGATGCGCGTAGCCAGGGCCATTGCCGGTGACCGCCGCGCTGGCGACGCCGACCGGGTCGACGCCGGCCGCCATGAGGGAACCAACGGCCAAACCGGCCACGAGCAGCGAACCAATCAGGACCTTGCGCATGAGGACTCCTCGATACTGCAACTCGGACGTGCCGGCATCATGGGGTGGAGTTGTTAGGAGAATGTGAAGACGGCGAAATCAGGCCCGGAAGACCGGGCCTGGCCCGTCAGGACCAGCACATCGGGGTCGGGTCGGATCGAGTCATCCGGCCCGGCCCCGCAGAACCTAGTGCCGCGTCAGCCAAGGTTCGCCTCGTTCTCGAGCTGGCGTCCACACGCCCGGAAATTGGGCGCAGGATCATCTTCGGCGGTTCCGACTCGACCCTCGAGGCGCACTACTTCGGCAGTGAGTACGCCGCCTGGGACTGGTGGCCCTCGTGAGCGTTATCCGCCGCCTTCCCCGGCGCGCGGCGGAGCGAATCCTCGGTCGTCTCCTCGTTCCGGCGTAGATCCAGGTCGGTAACCGACCTCATCTCACGCATCCTCAGTCGCGCCCCATGGAACGGCCGGCAATTCGCTCTGATGCGCGCACCTGCTCACTTCTCCCCAACCCGGCCTCACCGCTGAGGCGATGACGTCCCAGCCGGGAGTGCCCCGCCACCGTGACCACTCAGCCGGACGCCCTGTGGCCGTCCCCTGACGGACCGGAGACGGCCCGAGCTTCCAGCACTTGAGTCGTGGGACAAGCAGGCGCCGATCAAGATGGCGGAGTCGAGTTCGAGATCCGACGCGTCGATCTCGGAACGCCGCGCCGAGTCGTTCGTCACGATCACACTCGCCTCCCCTTCGAGAGCAGCGGCGACGACGTGACGGTCCTTGGCGTTGATCGCGTCGGGCACTCCCTTCACCGATGACGTGTCGATGGTCTGATCTTCGAGCACGACCCGCATGGATTCGACTCGGTGCCTGATCGCCACAGGATCGAGGTGCGGAAAGTCCTCGATCAGGGTGCGCTCCACCTCCGCCAGAACCTCGATGGACACCACCGGCTCGAAGATGCCCAGGTCGAACGCGGTGAGCAGGAAGTCGGATGCGACGATCGGCACGAGCACGTCGGCGTCGAGCGCTGCGACGACCCCTGGGATCACTCGTACAGACCGAGCTCTTCGGCCTGGCGAGCCATGTCGTCGAGGGCTTCACCTCGTCGTCGGGCCGAGCCCTCCCGGTGGGCGAGCACATCGCTCAACGTCAACCGGCGATGCGTCCCGACCATCCGCGCCGGGAGCTTCCCCGCCTCGATCATGCGGACGATGGTTGGGCGAGAGACGCCCAGCACAGCTGCCGCCTGCTCGGTGGTCAGATCCTCGGGAGAGCGCAGCACCAAGGCCCGTTCACCGTTGGCGGCAGCCTCGAGGATCTCGGCCAAGGCCTCCGCAATCGGTTGGGGCAGGTCGAGGACCGTGCCGTCCTCAGCAGTGATCGTCGGGCGGTCGCCAAGACTGCGGAGCATCTCGCGTGCACGGTCCCGTTCCTCGGTGGTCAACGTAGCCATGGGACGAGGATAGACCTAAACGAAACAAACGAACACAGCGGTCCGATAGAGGCGGAGTTCGCACGTGCCGAAGTCAGACGATGCCCGACGCGATTCCCCACGTCGAGCATCGATCCTGAGACGGACCACACACGGACCAAGGCGGCCGCTGACCCACGTTTGCGCAGGTCAGAAGCCCGAAGTTACTCCTGACCTGCGACCCGACCGAACCCTCGGCCTAGATGTCGTAGTACATGGCGAACTCGTAGGGGTGCGGCCGCAGGCGGATCGCATCGATCTCGTTCTTGCGCTTGTACTCGATCCAGGTGCTGATGAGGTCGTCGGTGAACACTCCCCCGGCCTTCAGGTAGTCCTGGTCGTTCTCGAGGGCGATGAGGGCCTCGTCGAGCGACGCCGGCACCTGCGGCACCAGGGCGAGCTCCTCGGGCGGCAGGTCGTAGAGGTCCTTGTCGACCGGAGCCGGCGGCTCGATGCGGTTGGCGATGCCGTCGAGGCCCGCCATCAACATCGCCGAGAACGCCAGGTACGGGTTCGAGGAGCTGTCGGGGCAGCGGAACTCGATGCGCTTGGCCTTCGGGCTCTTCGAGGCCAGCGGGATGCGGCACGACGCCGAACGGTTGCGCTGGCTGTACACGAGGTTGACCGGCGCTTCGTAGCCCGGCACCAGCCGCTTGAAGCTGTTGGTCGTCGGGTTCGTGAAGGCGATCACCGAATGGGCGTGGTGCAGGATGCCGCCGATGTACCAGCGGGCCATATCGCTGAGCCCGGCGTAACCGGCCTCGTCGAAGAACAGTGGCTCGCCGCCCTTCCAGAGCGACTGGTGCACGTGCATGCCCGAGCCGTTGTCCTCGAAGATCGGCTTGGGCATGAACGTGAGGCTCTTGCCGGCCTTCCAGGCCACACCCTTGAGGATGTACTTGAACGTCATCAACTGGTCGGCCATGCGCAGCAGCGTGTCGAACTTCATGCCGATCTCGCCCTGGCCGCCGCTGGCCACCTCGTGGTGGTGCAACTCGGTCTCGATGCCCACGGCGTGCAGTTGGGCCGACATCTCCGACCGCATGTCCTGGTAGTGGTCCATCGGGGGCACGGGGAAGTAGCCCTGCTTCGTGCGCGGCTTGTAGCCCAGGTTGGGGCCTTCGTTGGCGCCGGAGTTCCAGACGCCTTCGACGGAGTCGACGTAGTAGTACGACGAGTTGCCGGTCGTGTCGAACCGCACATCGTCGAAGATGAAGAACTCGGGCTCGGGGCCGAAGTAGGCGGTGTCGGCCAGGCCGGTCGACTTCATGTAGGCCTCGGCCTTGGTGGCGACATAGCGCGGGTCGCGGCTGTAGCTCTCACCGGTGACGGGGTCGGCGACGTAGCAGTGGATGACCGCGGTCTTCCGGGCCATGAACGGATCGATGTAGGCCGTGTCGGCATCGCCGATGAGCACCATGTCCGACTCTTGGATCTCCTGGAACCCTCGCACCGACGACCCGTCGAACCCGTGACCGTCGGTGAACTGGCCCTCGTCGAGCAGCGCCGCCGGGATGGTGACGTGCTGCATGACGCCCGGCAGGTCGATGAAGCGGAAGTCGACGAACTCGCACCCTTCGTCGGCAACCATGGCGATGACTTCTTCTGGTGTGCTCTCAGGCACTGTTCCTCCAAGTGTGTCGCTGCCGGGGGCAGTGGATCGTTACCGATACGGCCGGTTGGGAGACTACTCACCGGATCCAGGGGGCGACCGCGGGCCGCACCCCCGGGGTCCCGGGCATTCGTGACGGGCCCGCTACTCGGCGTCCGCCAGCGCCTCGCAGCACGTCTGCACCACGAGTCGGGTCACCGTGTAGGGATCGCAGTTCGAGTTCGGGCGACGATCTTCGATGTAGCCCTTCTGGTCGATGTCGACCTGCCAGGGGATACGCACCGAGGCGCCCCGATCGGACACGCCGTAGCTGAAATCGGTCCAGGCCGCCGTCTCGTGCAGCCCGGTCAACCGGCGCTCGACGCCGGGGCCGTAGTTGCTGATGTGCTCATCGGCGTTCTTCCCGAGCGCCTCGCACGCCGTGATGATCGGCGCGTAGCTCTCACGCATGGCGTTCGTGGAGAAGTTCGTGTGCGCCCCGGCCCCGTTCCAGTCACCCGGGATGGGCTTGGGGTCGATGGTCACGGCCACGTCGAAATCCTCGGCGATGCGGTAGAGCAACCACCGGGCGACGTACATCTCGTCGCCGATCAGCGGCGGAGCGATCGGACCGATCTGGAACTCCCACTGGCCCATCATCACCTCGGCATTCGTGCCCGAGATGTGCAGGCCGGCGTCCATGCACGCCGTCGTGTGGGCCTCGACGATCTCCCGGCCCCAGATCTCGTCCGAGCCGACCCCGCAGTAGTACGGGCCCTGGGGCCCCGGGTAGCCACCCTTGGGCCATCCGAGCGGGTAGCCGTCGCGCAGGAACGTGTACTCCTGCTCGATGCCGAAGATGGGTTCCTGGTCGGCGTACTTCTCGGCGACCGCCGCGCACTCGGCCCGGGTGTTGGTGGGGTGCGGGGTCATGTCGGTGAGCAGCACCTCACACATCACCAGAATGTCGTCGCCGCCCCTGATCGGGTCAGGACACGAGAACACCGGCCGCAGCACGCAATCGGAGTTGGCGCCGGGAGCCTGGTTCGTGCTCGAGCCGTCGAAGCCCCAGAGCCCAGGCTCGTCGCCGTCGGCGACCACCTTGGTCTTGCTCCGCAGCAACGGCGAAGGCTCCCAGCCGTCGATCCAGATGTACTCAGCTCGGTACGCCACAGGACTCTCCTACGTCATGCGGCATCCCAGCCGCGGGTCGATGCACCTCAGGACGGTCCGCACCTGATCGGTGCGGCCGCCGTCAGGCTTCCAGGAGGCAGTTTCGCATCGGTTGCTCTTTCGTGAACGCTCTATGAACTGGAATCGCCTCAGGTCGGGTACGGGCCGGGCCGTGTAAACATGGCGCCCATGGAACGCCAGCAGGACTACGTACTGCGCACCGTCGAGGAACGTGGAGTGCGGCTCATCCGCCTCTGGTTCACCGATGTGCTCGGTCAGCTCAAGTCGGTCGCCATCTCGCCCGCCGAGCTCGAGAGCGCCTTCGAGGAGGGCATGCACTTCGATGGCTCGGCCATCAACGGCTTCAGTCGGGTGCAGGAGAGCGACGTGCTCGCCAAGCCCGACCCGAACAGCTTCGAGCTGCTGCCGTGGGCCAAGGGTGACGACCCGTCGGCGCGCATGTTCTGCGACATCCTCAACCACGACGACACCCCGTTCGAGGGTGACCCGCGCCAGGTGCTGCGGCGCAACCTCGACATGGCGCGCGAGCAGGGCTACTCGTTCTACGTGGCTCCCGAGATGGAGTTCTTCTACTTCGCCGACGGCGACCCCTCGACCCCCCCGAAGCCGCTCGATTCCGGGGGCTACTTCGACCTCACCACCGCCGATGTCGCCAGCGACCTGCGCAAGCGCACGATCCACATGCTCGAGGCCATGGGCATCCCGGTCGAGTACTCGTTCCACGAGGACGGCCCCAGCCAGCACGAGATCGACCTGCGCTACACCGACGCCATGTCGATGGCCGACAACGTGATGACCTTCCGCCTGGTCGTGCGCGAGATCGCCCTCGAGCAGGGCGTCTACGCCACGTTCATGCCCAAGCCGCTCGGCGGGGTGCAGGGCTCGGGCATGCACACCCACATGTCGCTGTTCGAGGGTGACGTCAACGCGTTCCACGAGGCGGGCGACCCGTACGGGCTGTCGAAGGTCGCCCGCGGCTTCATCGCCGGCCTGCTCGTGCACGCCCCCGAGATCACCGCCATCACCAACCAGTTGGTGAACTCCTACAAGCGGCTCATCGCCGGGTACGAGGCGCCGGTCTACGTCACCTGGGCCCGCAACAACCGCTCAGCGCTCGTCCGCGTGCCGCTCACGAAGCCGGGCAAGCAGTCGTCGACCCGTGTCGAATACCGCTCGCCCGACCCGGCCTGCAACCCCTACCTCGCCTACTCGGTGCTGCTCGCCGCCGGCCTGAAGGGCATCCGCGAAGGCTACGAGCTGCCGCTCGAGGCGTCGGCCAACGTGTTCGAGCTCACCCCCGAAGAACGGGCCGCCGAAGGCATCCGACCCCTGCCGCAATCGCTCAGCGAGGCCCTCGACGTGATGGAGCAGTCCGAGCTGGTGGCCGAGTGCCTCGGCGAGCACATCTTCGAATGGTTCCTCCGGAACAAGCGGGCCGAATGGGCCGACTACAAGTCCCAGGTGACACAATTCGAGCTCGACCGGTACCTGCCGAACTGGTAGCGGGCGACTCTCACCATGGAACCCCTCCTGTTGTTTCCCGACCCGGCTCCGCCTGAGCTCGCCCAGGCCCTCGACCTGGGTGGCTTTCCGTGGAAGGCCGTCGCCGGCGAATCCGCCGTCGACGGCGCCGCGCCGGCCGACGGCTGGGCCGGTGCCATCGTCTGCGCCGACACCGACCCCGAGGGCGCCTTCGCGTTGTGTCGGGCCATCCGCAAGCGCGACCTGCCGCTCGAGCCGTTGCTCATCCTGGTCTCGGGCACCCAGCTCGGCGACCTCGAGCTGCGCGACGACCTGTTCGACGACTTCTGCCTCACGCCCTTCCACCCCCGCGAGCTCGAGGCCCGGCTCAAGCACCTGTTCTGGCGCACCGGCCAGGGCACCCGCCCCGAACTCGTCGAGTACGGCGACCTCGTCCTCAACCTCGAGACCTACCAGGCCGGCATCTCCGGCAAGCCCCTCGACCTGACCTTCATGGAATACGAGCTGCTCAAGTTCCTCGCCTCGCACCCCGGCAAGGTGTTCAGCCGCGAGACCCTGCTCAGCCGGGTGTGGGGCTATGAGTACTACGGCGGCGCCCGCACGGTCGACGTGCACGTGCGCCGGCTGCGGGCCAAGCTCGGCGAGGAGCACGCCAACCTCATCCAGACGGTGCGCTCGGTCGGCTACCGCTTCGGCCAGTCCCGCTGGAGCCTGTAGGCCCTACACCGACAGGCGCCATGTGGGCTCTCCGTGCGGGCTCGCCTATCGGCGGGCGCTCGAACTCGACACGCCGTTGACCTGGTCGATGACCCCCATCAGATCACCCACGGCGACGAAGTCAACGGCCACGATCGTCGGGAACAGATTGCGCTCACGACGGCATGTGGCAATGCGGTCGGTGAGCGCGCGCGTGGAGTTGACCGTGACGGCCTCCTTGGCCGACGGCGGCGAGGCGTTCGTGATGAAGTGGTTGATCTCGAACAGCGGGGCATCAGCTGGTCCACGATTCGCGGCGCAGCTGAACTGGGCCGGGCTGGCGAACGTGAACGGCGTGTCCTGGAAGATGCCGTAGCCCTTCGTGTACCAACTCGGTGGCGGCCCACTGTGCTCGGTCAAGACCAGCAGGTTCCGGTGAGCATCGATCATCTCGCGCAGGGTGGGCGGAGGCTGGGTCGTGTCATAGGTCCACAAGCGGTCGGTCAGCCCCGACTTGTCGAAGGCCTCGGAGGTCGACCCGGCCGACACGTAGTCGCCGATGAAGAGCATCACGACCTCGTGAGGGTTCTGATCGAGGAAGTGCCGCATCTGGCGGAGCGTGTCCGAGAACCTGGTGGCCCCGAGCTCGCAATAGACATGACAGAGGTACACATCCCGCTTCGAGCCATCCTTGGGAACGGTGGCCGCGAGAGCGGTGGCCCGAGCCACCGCCTCGGTGCCCAGCTCGGCGGCCTCGTCGATGGGGCTGTTGGCCGACTCGGCCGCCTTGGCGGTCACGACCAGCTCCGCTCCGTCGACCGTCACACCGGTCGGGATGCCGTAATGCGTCTTCACGAGCAGGGCCCGCACGCCCGAATCGAGCTGGGCCGGGATGCCCGTGAGCTGTTCGGCGAAGAGCCAACCGGGATCACTCGCCGCCGACATCGAGTTGTGCGACCCGGCAAAGGCCACCTGATCCAGCCGGCGATCACAGAGGCTTGCGTGCCCGTTGCACTTCACTTCACCCGAGGCCCGCGCCTCGGAGCCGGCGTGCCCCATGGCGCCGCGGGCCAGCACCGACGCGACGAGAACAAGCGCACCCAGCCCGGCGGCCACCAACACTGATCGGCGGGTCCATCGCCGGGCCCGGCCCGCGGGGTCCCCGAGCCGCTCGTCCGACGAGTCGATCGCGACGACCGGGCCGAGCGCGGCAGTCAACACCGCGACCAGGCCCACGTAGGCCGCCGACGCTCCCACCACCACCACGAACAGGCGCAGCGTCCCCGCGGGGTCGACCACGAGCACGCCGCCGATGCCGATCAGCGCGGCCCCGACGCCGGCCTGGCGGGCCGGGCCGAAACCACCCAGGGCCATCTGGCGCCATCGGCCACCGACGCCGCCCA
>Ga0315292_10001728_pt1 | contig 11901 bp, 7 predicted proteins | sample YL17G13_0_MG_FD_204029 | JGI IMG/M metagenome (GOLD analysis project Ga0315292, IMG submission 204029) | Sediment microbial communities from Yellowstone Lake, YNP, Wyoming, USA - YL17G13_0 | ecosystem: Environmental > Aquatic > Freshwater > Lake > Sediment | place: USA: Wyoming | collected... | reverse complement strand
GTACTTCCACGTGGCGGATGCGGGGTCCGCGCCGGCTGAAACAGTGACCTATGAGTCGCGCTGAAGGAGCCCTCCGATGAGCGATCTCGCCGCCAGCGCGGTGATTCCAAAGCCCCGAGCCGCCCGGCTGGCCCGGTTGCTCCCCTTCGCGCTGCTAGCCTGGATCGTCGCCTACTCTCTCCTGGGCCGCATCTCCGCCTGGCTGAGCCGAGACCTCTTGCACCTCTCCCCCGCGACCCACCTTGGCAGCGCCGTGGCGTTCTTCATCTACGAGGCACCCAAGGTGCTCCTGTTGCTGACCCTGGTGGTGTTCGGTGTGGGCATCGTCCGCTCGTTCTTCACGCCCGAGAGGACGCGCGCGATCCTCGCCGGCAAGAAGGAATCGGTGGGCAACATCCTCGCCGCCGCGCTCGGCATCGTGACCCCGTTTTGCTCCTGCTCGGCGGTGCCGCTGTTCATCGGCTTCCTCACCGCCGGCATCCCGCTCGGCGTCACCTTCTCGTTCCTCATCTCGGCACCGATGGTGAACGAGGTGGCGCTCGCCCTCCTGTTCGGGCTGTTCGGCTGGAAGGTCGCAGCCCTCTACCTCGGTACCGGCCTCGTGGTCGCCATCATCGCGGGCTGGACCATCGGCCGCCTGCACCTCGAGCGGCACGTCGAGCCCTGGGTCTACAAGTTGGTCCCGGGGGAAAGCGACACGGTCGAAGAACGGCTCACGTGGGAGGACCGCCTCCGGCACGGGCTCGATGCGGTGCGCGACATCGTCGGCAAGGTGTGGCCCTATGTCCTCGTCGGGATCGCCGTCGGCGCCGGGATCCACGGCTGGGTGCCGGAGAACTTCATGGCCTCGATCATGGGCAAGAGCGTCTGGTGGTCGGTGCCCTTGGCCGTGGTCATCGGCGTGCCGATGTACTCCAACGCGGCCGGCATCATCCCGGTGGTGCACGCCCTGCTCGAGAAGGGCGCGGCGCTCGGGACAGTCCTCGCCTTCATGATGGCGGTGATCGCGCTGTCGCTTCCCGAGACCATCATCTTGCGCAAGGTGCTCAAGCCCACGCTGATCGCGGTGTTCCTCGGGGTGGTGACGGTCGGGATCATCGTCGTCGGCTATCTGTTCAACTGGTTGATCTGAGTCCCGTCGCAGCGTCAGGAGAAGTGGGACACCAACCACAAAGGAGCCCGCAGCATGAATAAGACCCGCATCGAGATCCTGGGCCCCGGCTGCGCCAACTGCAAAACGCTCTGTGAACGAGCCGAGTCAGCTGCGCGGGACCTCGGTCTCGATTACGAAATCGAGAAGATCGCCGACATGGATGTCATCCTCGGCTACCGGGTCATGTCAACCCCCGCCCTGGTCGTGAATGGCCGGGTGAAGGTGTCGGGGCGCGTACCTTCGGTGGCCCAACTGAAGGAGATGCTCTCATGATCTTCGACTCCGCGAGCACCCCTGCCGCTGAGAGAGCGGCTCGCCCCCACTCGTCGCTTTGGCCGCGGCGTCGAATCGCCTCGGCCGCCGTCCTGGTCCTCGCAGCGACGGCCAGCCTGGTTCTCCTCGCCGCGGCGCAGGCGAAGCCTCCGGCGGCCACGCCATCGAAGTCGACAGCGCCGGCTCCAGCACGTGCAGACACGACTGCGCTCCCGCACCGCGTCATCGCCTACTACCTCCACACCACCTATCGATGCGTCACATGCCGGAAGATCGAGGCCTACTCGCGCGAGGCCATCGAAGCGGCCTTCCCGCAGGAGCTCAAGGATGGGCGGCTGGTCTGGCGGGTCGTCAACTTCGAGGAGAAAGGCAACAAGCACTTCGTGAAGGACTTCCAGCTTTACACGAAGTCGCTGGTCTTGGTGGACGAAGTGAAGGGCAAGCAGGTGCGCTGGAAGAACCTCGCCAAGGTGTGGGAGCTTCTGCCGAATAAGGACGGGTTCTTCAGCTACGTCCAAGGCGGGGTGCGCGACTATCTGACGGGCAAGTCGTGAGCGAGATGCTGGCCGCCGGCGCGTCGGCGCTCTGGCTGGGAATCTTGACCTCGATCAGCCCGTGCCCATTGGCCTCGAACGTCGCCGCGGTTTCGTTCGTCGGCCGGGACATCGAGAATCCCGGGCGCGTGCTCCTCGCCGGATTGGTCTATTCGGCCGGTCGGGCCCTCACCTACGTCCTGGTCGGGTGGCTGGTGGTGGCCAGCGTCCTGTCGGTCCCCAGCGTCTCCTTCTTCCTTCAGCAGCGGATGAACCAGATCCTCGGGCCGCTGCTCGTGCTGATCGGCGTGGGGATCCTCGGATGGCTCCCCGTTCGCCTGCCGTCGCTGGGGTTTGGCGACGCCGTCCGCCAGCGGATCGCCAACCGGGGAATCCTCGGCGCGGGCTTGCTCGGCATTCTCTTCGCGCTGTCGTTCTGTCCGGTCTCGGCCGGTCTGTTCTTCGGCGGACTGATCCCGCTCGCCGTGAGTGCCGACTCGCGAATCGCCCTGCCCGCCATCTACGGCGTCGGGACCGGCCTGCCCGTCATGGTCTTCGCCGTGCTCTTGACCGTCGGTGCGCAGTGGGTCGGGCGCGCGTTCCATGTACTCACACGGATCGAGCGGGCGGCGCGGCCGGTGACCGGCGTGATCTTCATCCTCGCGGGCGTCTATCTCGCCGCGACGCACATCTTCGGAATGAACTTCTGACCACAGCGCTTCGCACCCCCGGAGGTCCGCCATGCCAGTCGGCCACAAGGATCCCTGCCCCTGCGGAAGCGGCAAGAAGTACAAGCACTGCCACATGAAAAAGGACCTCGAGAAGCATCAGCATGGCGGTTGGATCCTGGTCGGCACGGTGGTCGTGCTAGGTGTGGCGGTGATCTACTTCGCGAACAGCGGTGGGCTTCCATGGGGAGGAGACCGGGCGAGGACCCCGGCGAGCTCGAGTCTGCCGCTCACCACGGGAGCGTCGCCTATGACAGGCACCATCCCAGGCACCGATACTACGTCCGCTCCCGGCACGCCGGGAACCGCAGCCGCCACCTCGGCGGCATCACAGGATCAGTCGCCGCTGCCCGGAGGCGCGACTCCGCAGCCCTGGCAGTACGACGCCCCGCGCAACCGGTTCTGGTACCCCGATCACGGGCACTGGCACGACGGGCCACCCCCCGATCCGAGCCAGCGCGTGACGACCACGACCACACCGGCCGGCTCGGCGGCATCGCGGGATCAATCACCCCTGCCCGGAGGCGCACCCCCCCAGCCCTGGCAGTACGACGCCCCGCGCAACCGGTTCTGGTACCCCGATCACGGGCACTGGCACGACGGGGCGCCGCCGGACCCGAGCCAGCGTGCCACGGCCACGGCGGCCCAGACCACCACTCCGGCGGTGGATCAGAGCCCGCTGTCCGACGGCATCACGCCGACGCCCAACTACTACGACGGGGCGAAGAACCGCCACTGGGTGGCGGCGCACTCCCACTGGCATTCCGGCCGCCCGCCGGCGGCCGCCACCGGCACGACGGGGACCTCGACGACCGCCCCGGCGACCCCGACACCGCAGCCCACCCCGGCGCAGCCGGAACCGACTCCCGAGCCGACGCCCACGCCCTGAGCGAGGGCTTCACCGCGGCACCCTGGCTCGGCCCGGGTCAGGGCTGGGCGGGCCGATCAACTGAAGCGGCGGCGCCGTACCAGTGGGTTTCCGGGCCGCCCGTCGTTATTCGTGGCGGGGTCAGGATGCTGACCGGGCCCTCAAATGGCCCGGTCACGCGCGGAGGGTCGCGATGTCGATGACGAATCGGTAGCGCACGTCGCTTCTGAGCATGCGCTCGTACGCCTCGTTGATCTTGTCGATCGGGATGACCTCGATGTCCGCGACGATCTTGTGCGCGGCGCAGTGGTCGAGCATCTCCTGGGTCTGGGCGATGCCCCCGATCAGCGAGCCGGCGAGCCGCTTGTTCCCGATGATGAGCGAGAAGGCGGACACCGGCGTCGGCTCGGGCGGGGCGCCGAGCAGCACCATCGCGCCGAAGGGACGCAGCAGGCCGAGGTACTTGTTGTAGTCGTGCGGGACCGAGACGGTGTCGACGATTAGGTCCAAGCGGCCCGCCAGCCTCTTGAACGTCGCCTCTTCCCCGGTCGGCTCGAAGGCGTGCGCACCCAGCCGGCGCGCGTCGGCCTCCTTGGACCGCGAGGTGCTGAGCACGGTGACTTCGGCGCCCAGCGACGCCGCGAGCTTGACCGCCATGTGGCCGAGGCCGCCGAGACCGACCACCCCGACGCGGTCGCCCGGCTTGCAGTTCCACTGGCGCAGCGGGGAGTAGGTGGTGATGCCGGCACAGAGGAGCGGCGCGGCGCCGGCCGGGTCCAAGCCGGCGGGGACCTGCAGGGCAAACCGCTCGTCGACGACCACCCGCGTCGAGTAGCCGCCGAAGGTCGGCGTGCCCCGGTCCATCTCGGTGCCGTTGTACGTCCAGGCGACGCCCTTCTGGCAGAACTGCTCGGTGCCGTGCTGGCAGGGCTCGCAATCGCGGCACGAGTCGACCATGCACCCGACGCCCGCCAGGTCGCCCACGGCGAACTTGGTGACGGCCTTGCCGACCTGGCTGACCCGACCGACGATCTCGTGGCCGGGAACCATGGGGAAGATCGCCCCGGACCACTCGTCGCGCGCCTGGTGGATGTCGGAGTGGCAGACTCCGCAGAACAGGATGTCGATCAACGCGTCATGAGGACCAGGCTCGCGGCGCTCGATCGTGAGCGGACCGAGCGGCTTGCCTGCGGAACTCGCAGCCCAGGCGGGTGTCTTCAGCATGGCTTTCTCTCCAAGGACCGGTTGGGGGTCGTGTTCGGGGGGCGCGGACAGCCAAGCCGGCACGGTCGAAAGGTCAGCCAGTGCCAGACCCTATGGCACTAGCATGACGCGCCTGTGATGGAGCCATCCTCGCGAGACACTCGGATATCATCTTAGCAGAGACCTGGGGGCCTCATAGGGGCCCGTGCCACCGCACGCCCCGCAGGCCCGTAGCCGCCCGTCAAGCAGACCACCCAGAAGTAGAGAGTCCGGCCGCCTCGCACTGTTCCCGGAAGACCGCGGGCTGGATTCGAGCGCCTCTACCCGTTCCACGCGCTGCGGCACACGGCCGTGACGAACGTCTACCAGGCGTCGCGGGACCTCTTTCTAGCCCAGCGATTCACCCGGCCCGAGAGCCCGCTCACGACCATCGTGTACACGCATGTCTCCGATCAGGAGCTGTTCGTGAGGGTAAAGGGAATGCCGTGCTGAGTACGCGATGAGGGAAGAGCGCGTTTGCCGCCGCTCTGGGACGCCACATCGGGACAATCGGCAGGATACGGAGTGTAGATCTAACCTGCTTTTCCTGACTCTCTCCCAGGCCCGCCCCGCGACCGCTTCCTCGCCCAGTGGTTCGCCCGCCACGCGAGCCACGCCGACTACCATCGTGTACACGCACGTCTCCGATGAGGAGTTGTCCATGAGGGTGCGCGAGCTGGCCTGCTGAGCTGGACGAGCCGCCAACGCAGAACGACCACCCTCATCGCCGAAGGGAGCCGCCCGTGGTCCCCCACTTGGCGAGCCCCTCTTATTGTCCCGTCCGCCCCAGCAGCACCATGCGCTGGCCGTTGTTCTGGAACTCGATCCCCGGAGCCGACAGCCGGTAGAAGTACACGCCGGCGGCGGCCCGCATGCCGGTCGAGGTCGACCCGTTCCAGCGATAGCTGTTGACTCCGACCACACCGTCTAGCTTCGCCTCATGTACGAGACCGCCCGCGACGTTGTAGAACCGGATGCTGACCCTGGTCGACTGCGCCAGCGTGAACTGCACGGTCGCCGTTCCTGCCGCCGACGGATTGGGAACGGCGCCACGCACGAAATTCACCGCCGACAGGCCCGGAGTCTCACCGATCCCGATCACCGGGCCAGGGCGAGCACAGAGGGCGAACGCCATGAGGGCATCGTCTAGCCAAGCAAACTGAGCGTGATTGTTGTAGGTCAGCGAAATGTTCTGGGTCTGCGGATCGTTCGCGCCATTCCAGGCGCGCAAGCGGCCAAGGGAGAAACCGTCGAGCAGGGTGGTGAAGTGCTGACCGGACGGCTGATCGATTCGACGGTACACGGACGCGTAGTACGGTCCAGCACCGCCGTTGCCACGATCCGCCGACTCCTCGTAGCGGGCCGCACGGGCGGCGGTGGCAACCCACGGGGCCACGTCGACGACGTCCATCCGGTTCAGCGAAGAGTTGAGGATGCCGTAGCGACGGCTGGAGTGGAACGCATCGACAGGACCCGGGTCCACGTCCAGCGGCTTGAACACGGCACCGGCCTGCAGGTTGCCGGAGTGGGTGTAGTAGTTGTCGTCGACGAAGGTCGTGCCCATATCCGCCAGCAGGCCGGTCATCGACGGCGCCCCCGAGTCGTTCATATCCTGCGCCAGACCGTCACCGCTCCCCCAAAAGGCCTTCTCACTACCAAGCCCGGCGCTCGCCAGCCACTGGCGAATCAGGCCGGCATCATCCGACTGCTCGTGAGCGACACCGGACCCGTCGTGCATCGCGCCTGTTGAGTTATCCAGGTCGCCGGAACCCCAGATGAGTATTTTGTAGTAGTAGGCGAGCATCGCCGGCGACGGGCCCTGCTTGCACTGCAGCGGCCCGAGATTCGGGCTGCCGACCCAGTCCGAGGCCAGACGGCAGCCCGGACGATCGCCCTCGCCAGCGCCTGCGGCCCGCACGTCGAACTTGTCGTACGCCAGCCCCGCGCTGCCACGATTCTCGGCCACGAAGCCGCTGGCGTTGTCCACATTGTTCCAGTTGCTGTTCGTTTGCTTCCAGCCGCGCTCGGAGCCGTCGTCCTTCCCGTAGCCGAGGGTGTCCAGCGCGCCACGGAACGATGGCTCGACGCCGCGCCCGTCTGCCGCATCCACATACAGGATGCAGGCCAGCCCGCTCCCGCCAAACCGCTGGTCCTTCCACATGTCCGGCAACACGTTCATGTGATCGTAGCGGAGGAGGTCGGTCGAGCCGCCCAGGCCACCTTGATACGACACCATACTTGTGTCGGGGGACATGTCCTGCAATGCATGTGGCATGCTCGCGGGTGAACGACGTACGAAGTACTGGACGAGCGTGCCGGGTGTGAACAACCCATCTGGTACGATCTTCGTCCCTTCCGTCGTCGTTATGTCTGTGCCCGGGTAGCCAGCGGGCGGCCAACTGGCCCCCAGGGCAGCACACTCCGGCGCAGAGCAACAGGTATTCGTGTTGTCCGCAAGGCCGGCCATGTTGACGAGGAAGCACAGCCGCCTTGCGATGCCCAGCGTACTGTACTTGGGATCGGACTCGTGATACGTCCCCATCCAAGTGTCGTCGACCGGCGTACCGATGTTGTCTGAGCGGAACGTCAGAGGGGCGTAGTTCCACTGCGCCGAATCCATCCGCGCAGAGTTCCATGTCTGGGGGTCCCAGTAGGTGGCGGTGTGGCCGCTCGGAGACGACCCCACCTCGCCATTGTCGGCCATATAGGAACCCCACCAGGAACCGTCACCCGCGGTGACGTGGTTGCTTGGCACGTCGCCGGCGCTCGGCACCTTGAGCAGCGGATGGTGACGCAGCTCCCACGGATCTTGCGCGCCGCCGGTGTTGCGGCCGGAGTAGTTGCCCGGCCCGGGCCACACCCGGAACACCAAGTCCACGCGCGTGTCGTCTCCGTGCCCGGTCGACCAGTAGACCAGAGTGTCCCCGGGGATTACCCCCTCTCCGCCGTCCCCGCGACCCAGGTTCTGGGCGTTCTTCACCAGAGCCGTCGTTGTATCGAAGGCCACGGCGCCGGGAGCGATGTCTTCGTTGAAGGTGAACGTGTCGCCTAGCAAGAAAGAGGCGCACACCCCTGGCACCCCCACCGTCATCGCCGACTGATCGTTGCTGGGATCATCCCACCATGCATTCCCCGCCTCCAGGTAGCCTGCCGGGGGGAGAATATGGAACATCGCACAGTAACCATCGCTGCCGGGGACCACAGTGAAGGCCAGTGGAATGACAACCGTTTGGCCCGGAGCCACAGGCGGCACCATGACCACGCCCCCAGTCATTCCCGCCTCATCTTCCGGGTTCCCGCTGAGCACTGCGATCAGTCTCGCCCCCGGCGAGAGCGCCACTCCATCATTCCGCACGGTCGTACCCATCGCGACCAGATTGGGTGCCGTTCCCTCGCGTCTGGCATAGCTGTTCTCAAGCTCGAAATCCCACAGCACTGCGACGACCCCATAAGTGCCCGTTGCGGGGTCGACCGACCGGGGCGTCCCGTCCGGACGGTACTTGGGGCACTGCGCAACCGGCATGATGACTCGTTTCGTGATGTTGATGCCGAAGTGCCTGGTGTGGATTGCCCTCCAGGTCGCATTCGTGTCCGCATAGTCGCCGATCATCTGTAACGGCACTTTGCTTAGCTTGCCGTTCGCCGCGAGTATCTCATAGACCCACACTTCGGCTGATTCTGTGTTGCATGCGATGCGATCGGCATCCGACATCCCCTTCGTATCCGCGTCCGTCAACGCAGCGATGAGCGGGTCTAGATCGGCCGCCGTGATGTCGGTGCCGTGGTCCTTCCATTGCCACATGAAGTTGTCCAGCAGACTCAGCGTTTCCTGCAAAGCACTTCTGGTCTTCTCCGGGCTCACGGCCGGGTGGTCCGGATTCGTCCGCTTCCACCTTGTGTCCACCGCTGTCGCCGGCCCGTGGCCCAACCGGGTGCCGCCGTATCCCGAGTGGCTCCAGGTGTCCTGTTGGTAATGCAACGTGCTCCCGATGGCGATGAGCGCGCTCGTAGCATCGCCAGGCAGATGGCTGTCTTTCGCTCTGTGCATCGCCACTGCGGTGTCATACGCCTTTGCCGCTAGGCGGTCCTTGACGTCCTGATTGCGGTCGTTGGCCGCAGCCTGTGCTTCGTCGTCGGTCTGACTGAAGCCGTGGAAAGTGTATGAATTCGCGTTGAGGCGGGGCTTACCGTAGCTGTCCAGCTCGAGACCGGCCGCCGTCTCCTTATTGTCGTCAACGCCTTGGTTCGCCCCAGATATCGTCCGTGCCTCCTCCCACGTCCAACTGTCCGCCAGGGCAATTGCCCAGGTTGCGGCGAGATGGATGTCTTTCTCGGAGGCAATCGCCGCCGCGGGCATCCCGACCAGCATCCCCCCCACAACCAGGGCCGCTGCCACACGCGCCAGATACGGGCGGCTGTGGCCGCCCGCTCCTGCGGTTGTCTCAGATGTTCTTGCCATGACCGCGCCCTCGCGTTTCTGGGGTCGGTGGACCGTACGTGGTTCCAGGGGCAGCACGGTTGCTCAGTGGCCTTCCCGTGCAGCCCTCAGGGACAGCTCAGCTCCGGCCGAGTATCATGAGGAGCATGGTTCGACGTGAGGCGCGACGTGACACACGAAACCGAGGACGGAGCAGCAGCCACTTGCGTTGAACGCAAGCGACGCATTATGGCGCAAGGCACGCCAGCGCCCATATGACTTGGGTCACAGTGCGAGCATTCTTATGCTGGTTTCATGCGCAGCCCAGGGCCGGCCTGCGAGGGCCCGCCCTCCGTGCGTGTGAGCCTCGCGTGCATCGGGATCGGGGGAGAGCGACGCGCCTTGGGCGTGCACGTCGTCCTTTGTAGGGAAGACGCACCTTCGACTGCTCCGACCAGGGGCAGATCCGCGGCAGTTCGGGTCGCCGAGAGGCAGAAAAGCGGCAGATTAGGGGCAGAGAAACGGCCTCAAAATCGCCTCTCTCTGCCCCTCCGCAGGTGCACATCAGGCGCGCAAGCAGCTAAGTGATAGGGCGTTGCGGTTCTCCACCTCGCTCGGCCGTCGCCCCGGACACGGCCGGAATCTCGAAAACCATGCCGTCTTTGGGGCCGTTTCGAGGGGATCGATGCCCCTAAACTCATCGTCCACGCGACCGGGGTGACGCCACCTTCACACCTATGGCACGACCACCGCCCGCGTCGCCTGAGAGTTCGCTCCTTGCGTCAGCCGCACCACGTAGACGCCTGCCGGCAGCTGCTTGCTCCGGCCGAGTGCGACCGTATGCGGACCGGATCCCGTCAGTCGCTCTTCCACCACGCGCCGACCGCGAACGTCCAGCACTTCGAGCCGGGCCGGCTCGCCGCTCGGCAGCGCGCAGCGGACCGTCAGCTCGCCCGGCCGGGACGGGTTGGGCCAGATCCCCGCCAACGCGAACACCACGGGCTCACGCGGCACTTCCACCCACGTCTCGTCCGTGAAGGTCTCCCCTCCGCCGTCGGGGATGCCCAGCCGGTAGCCGTAGCTCGACCCCGGCTCCACCTCGCCGTCCTCGTACCGCAGGTAACCGGTCCCGTCGGCCGACACCAGGCCGAGGGCCGCCCAGCCGGTGTCCGTGCCGCGCCGGTACACGGTGGCGGTCGCCGTCCAGTCGCCCGCCACGTACCACGTGAGGCGGACCCGGTCGGATCGCGCATCCACGTCGACGAGCGAGGCCAGCGCCGGCACCGGCGCGAAGCAATCCTCGGGCGCGAAGGGTGAGCCGGCGTACGCCCCGTCCACGGCCTGGACGCTCCAGTACACCGCCTTCCAGGTCGGCGGGAGCTCCACCGCCCAGGACAACCGCTCCTGCGCGTTGCCGAGCTGGGCCACCCGCCGGAATCCGGTCGCCGGGTCGGCCATCGCGGACAGGGTCTGACTGCCGCCGGGCGTCGTGCCGACCCGCAGGTTGTAGCTCAGCGCGGCGGCCGGCGTCTCGGCGTCCACGGCGGCGCTCCACGAGAGGGTCAGACGGTTACCCGCCATTCCCGCTGCCAGGCCCCCCGGCGCCGTCGGCAGCAGGTTCGCGGGGACGCCGTCGCTGCGGTAGATCTCGGCGGTGCGGACGTAACCGCGCCGCCCGGCCAGGAAGATGTCGAGGTCTCCGTCGTTGTCGTAGTCGCCCCACTCCGCCATGCCGGCGTACCCGGCGCGTAGGCCGACATCGATTTCGACGAACACATCCCCGCCGTCGTTGCGGTAGATGCAGGAGAGCAGGCCGGAGGCGGTGGCGCTCGTCGCCCCCGAGAGGAGGATGTCCAAGTCCCCGTCGTTGTCGTAGTCCCCCCACCCCGCCGCGCCGCGCGTGATCCCGATGAGCCCGGCGCCGATGTCGACGAAGTCGCCCGCATCGTTCCTATAGATACGCGAAACGTCTCCCGCCACGTCCGTATGTCCGGTCAGGAGGAGATCCAGGTCCCCGTCGCCGTCGTAGTCGCCCCAGTCGAGGGTGGCGCTCTCGGCTCCCGGCAAGCCCGCCTCGACGTCCGTGAAGGCGGCGCCGCCGTCGTTGCGGTAGATCAGGGAGCGGGAGAACACCGCTCCCGGCGTGTCGCCGGCCATAGCCAGGTCCAGATCCCCGTCCCCGTCGTAGTCGCCCCAGGCGCAAGCGCTGTAGATCAGCTGGTAGAAGCCCGCCGGGACGGTGGTGAAGACGTCGCCGCCGTCGTTGCGGCACAGGCGGGAGAAGTAAGTGTATGAGGCGTTGCCGCACATGAAGAGGTCGAGATCGCCGTCGTTGTCGTAGTCCCCCCACGCCACGGACCCCTGCATGAGTCCCGGCAAGGGCACCCGGCGCGTGAAGACCCCGCCGCCGTCGTTGCGGTAGATGAAGCTGCGCTGGTAGCCGTCCGGGTAGACGAAGCCGGTCAGGGCGATGTCGAGATCCCCATCGTTGTCGTAGTCGCCCCAAGCGGCGCATCCGAACCCGACATTCATGAGCCCGGCTTGGATGTCGACGAAGACGCCGGCGCCGTCGTTGCGATAGACACGCGCCAGGGCCGACGACCCGTAGGCGCCGGCCAGCAGCAGATCGAGATCGCCGTCGTTGTCGTAATCGCCCCAGGCCGCCCCGCCGTCGGCGACGGCCGGCA
>Ga0315292_10001726_pt1 | contig 11912 bp, 11 predicted proteins | sample YL17G13_0_MG_FD_204029 | JGI IMG/M metagenome (GOLD analysis project Ga0315292, IMG submission 204029) | Sediment microbial communities from Yellowstone Lake, YNP, Wyoming, USA - YL17G13_0 | ecosystem: Environmental > Aquatic > Freshwater > Lake > Sediment | place: USA: Wyoming | collected... | reverse complement strand
CGGCCGGCCGCTCGGCCAGAAGAGGCCCGTCACCGCTACTTGGCGGGCGGCACGAGAACCGTGTCGATCACGTGGATGACGCCGTTCGACGTCTCGATGTCGGCGGTCGTGACGGTCGCGTCGCCGATCATCACAGTGCCGTCGCTCTTGATCGTCACCTTGAGAGGAGCACCGTTGACGGTCGTGATCACCATGCCGTCGGTGAGGTCGCCGGACATGACCTTACCCGCCGCGACGTGGTAGGTGAGGACGTCGGTCAGGGCGCCCTTCGGGTCGGCGAGCAAAGCGTCGAGGGTCTCTTTGGGGACGGCTGCGAAGGCCGCATCGGTGGGGGCGAAGACCGTGTACGGACCTTCTCCCTTCAGCGTGTCGACCAGGCCCGCGGCCTGCAAGGCGGTCGCGAGGGTCGTGAAGTCGCCCGCCGCTACGGCGGTGTCGACGATATCCTTGGCCGCCATGGACGGCGAGGGCGAGGCGGATGCGGCGGGAGTGGCATCATCACTGCTGCTGCCACAGGCGGCCAGTACAAGCGGCACTGCTACGAGAAGTGCGATGACGATTGCGATGGACCAACGTTTCATCGTGGACCTCCATAAGTATGTGTCCGCAGTGTGGTGAAACGGAGACCACCTGCGGTGGTGAGCTGGACCGCCAGACCCCCTTGAGAGGATGGCCTCAGCGGCTGCACCTGTTCCGTTCTTGCCCCATAGCGGAGACTATTACACATTCATGGAGTATCTATATTGACGAGTAGCTTTACCGGTGCGCTTCTTGCCCGGCCAGTCGCCCTCGCACGACCGAGCTTCACACCTCCGGTGGCTCGCCGTCCCAGTAGCCGCACGGCTCGAGGCGCCCGGTGACGCCGAGACCGCGAAAGCGCACCTTGCCCGAGCGCGGGTAGTACGTCATCTCGTCGCTGCGGCGCTCTCCGTAGGCCAGAAGGGTGAGCCCGAGAGCATGCGCGAGGAAGGCGTGGGCGACCCCGCTGCCGGCGGGGCGCACGATCAGGTCGCCGGCGCTGACCAACGACAGTATCGGCGGCGCCTGCGGCCTCGTGTCGCAGTCGTAGAGCAGCAGGTTGCCCTCTCCCTTCAGCACGACGAATACCTCCTCTTCCGCAGCGTGGACATGTGGCGGGCAGCTGAAGCGGTTATGCATGACCACCACGTGATTGAGCCCCGTGGCGCGCGACCCGCCGGCGCGGCCCAGAGCGCGCTCCCGGCGCTCCGTGTCGCCGTAGGCGATCACTACCTCCTCGACGGTATCGACCGACACCACGTTGGCCGGGCGCTCGCCGGGCTCGGGAGCCAGCAAATCGCCGGCGGCCACCTCCCGGCCCCACGGGTGCGGTTCGCCGCCGATCTCGACCCAGCTCTTTCCGAGCCAGGCCACGCCGGCGCGCGGCAGGCGCGCCCCTGGGGCCGCGCGGCGCGTGCCGAAGGCAAGCACGTCCAGCCCCTGATCGCCGGCGAGCAACGTGTGCGCGGCACCTCCGGCGACCTGGACGATGCAGTCGCCGGCCGCGACCTTGCAGGTCTCACCGTCCTGCCAGCTGAGGCCGTCGCCGCCGAGGACGAAGAAGATCTCCTCCTCGGCGTCGTGCACGTGGGCGGGCGTCGATCGCCGGCCCGGCTCGATCTGGATGCGCTTGAGGCCGGTCGCGACGCTCCCGGCGGCCTTGCCCAGGTCGGTCCACGTGGCGCTCATCGGACCGACCTCGACCCTCCTGCCCGCGACCTCCTCCCACCTCACCGCACCGTTCTCCGTCATCACGTCTCCTCTCCGCCGCACGCCGCCGGCGCTCGCTCATCGCGGCCACCTCGCGCTCCGGAGTCTAGCAGGGGAGCCCGGGGGGCCCGACAGTGGGCGGCGTCGGCCAGGCGTGACGACGAGAGCGGCCGCGATGGCGAGACGCAGAAGGGGGCGGCGGCGCGTCCGCGCCGCCGCCCCTGAGTATCGCAGGCGGGGGCCGGGCCCCGCGGAGGTTCAGGCTTTCGGCTCTTCCGGGGCCGCCGGAGCCTCCGGCGGCGTCGGGACTTCCGAGACAGGCTCAGCGGCCGGCGGTTCGGCGGGCGGCGGCAGCGGCGCGGGCGGCGGCGCGGCCAGCGGGTCGGCGGCGGCCTTCCACGCGTCGGCATCGGCCTTCGGTGGTGCCGACCCCACGCCGGCCACGGTAGCGGTGGTCACGGCACCCGCGGCGGTGGCCGGCGCGATGGGCGGCGGCGCGGCCGGCTGGTACGCCTGGCCGCCCGTGGGCGGCGCGATGTATGGAGCGGCGCCGTAGGCCGGCGGAGCCAGCGTGACGTAGCCCGCTGCCGGCGCATCGACCGCCTCCCCGGCGGATCCCAGGTACATCGTGCTGACGTAACAGATCGCGAAGGGGCCGGCGGCGATCTCGAAGACCAGCAGCAGGATCGAGCTGAGCGTCGAAGAGGCCCGACCGATCAGGGAGATCACCAGCGCCACCACGAAGAACGCAGCACCGAGCACGATGACCGTACCGAAGGTCGTCCACCAGCCCACGCCCTTGACCATCTGGCTGCTCGTGCGCGCCGCTTCGCCGAACGTGAGGCCGCGGTCGGCGATGAGGGGCAGGACGTAGAGCCACGTCGTGCCCAGCCAGGCGAAGAAGACCATGACCGCGATGATGCCGATGATAGGGATGATGGCCACGAGGGCGGACACGATAGAGATGCCTGCGATCACCAGCCAGAAGACGATGAAGGAGCCGAACTTACGGAAACCGCCGAAGAGGTCGGCGAAGTTCACGCCGCGATCCTCGCGGGCGGCGCCGATGACCATCTCGAACATGCCGCCGTAAAAGACCATGGCCAACACCGAGACGATCAGATAGCCGACGACGCCGAGGATGAACGCGCCGATCAGCGTCCCGATACCCAGGCCCGTGATGCCGTTGGCGTCGCCGGAAGTCCCCAGGGCGATGCCACCAACGCTGACCGCGAGCATGCCCGCGACGATGGAGAACACGACGACCGCCACGACCCCGACGATGAGGCCCACCACGAGGCCCGCGAGGATCAGCCATCCGATATCACGGCGCCACAGCTCCCACGCTTTGGCGAACACATCGCCGATACTCATACTTCCCTCCCCGTATGCGCGCCTACCGGCGCACCTCTCTGCCGGTCGTGCTGCGAGCTAGCCTCTCTCACTTTCGCCCTGCTGTCACGCATTCGGCCCCGGCGAGCCCACCCCGACCACAGATCACGTCCCCAAGGTCGGCGCCGGAGGTTCGGGCGCCCGCGGCGCCTCAGGGGTCGCCGGCTGCGCCGGCGCCTCAGAGGCCGGCGGAACGAGCGGCGGCGGAGCCGGCGCGTACACCTGCCCCTGCTGGACGGCCCCCGGCGGTGTGGCCGGAGACGCGCCGTACGGCGGCGGCGGCGGGAGCGGCGCCGTGCTGTACGGCGCCGCCGGCGCCGAGTAGGCCGGCGCCTGCCGCGGCCAGCCGAGCACCGCGTCGATGAGCTGACCTTCGCTCCGCGCCTGGAAGTACATGGCGACCACGTAGGTCAGCACGAACGGGTACAGCACGATCGTCGCGACCGCCCCGATGAGCGGGATCAAGCCCAGCGCGAAACTCACCGCGCCGACCACGACTTGTAGCAGGAAGAGCACGAGGAAGGTCCACCACCAGCCGCTGCCGTGAACCAGGCGGCGGCTTTCGCCCAGGGCCTCGGTGACTCCGAGGCCGCGGTCGACGATCACCGGGAACACGTACACCCAGGCGATCCCAAGGTACACGTAGGCGACCATGGCCGCCAGGAACACGACCACGCCGACAGCGATGAGGACGCGTGAATCCGCCAAGGATCCTCCCACGATCACGGCGGTGGGCACGACGAAGATGGCCGTGAAGATGAGGCCGAGCAGCACCGTGGCCCAGATCACCTTGGCGAACATGCCGAAGCCCGAGAACGCGTCGCCGTAGGCCATCTCGCGACCCTCGCGCACGCGCCTGAACACGCCCGACATGAGGCCCACGTACAGCGGCACCGACAGGAACAGCGCCACCACGATGATGACGACCGTGCCGCCGATGAGCAGCGCCCAGTTCCTCGACTCCACGCCCGTGACGGCGCCCTGCGCGCCGACCTCCAGACCCCTGATGCTCGCGGCGAGCGTGGCGGCGCCGATCACCACGGCCGCCACGGCGGGCACGATGCTCGCGATGAGCATGCCGACGATCAGCGGGCCGATGTCCTTGACGAACAGCCCCCACGCGTCTCTGAACAGCTTGCCGATGTCCATGACGTCAACCTCCCGCGCCGGGGGAAGTCTGTGCCTGTCCGAGGGCCGCGTCGACCAGGTGCCCCTCGCCGTTGGCCTGGAAGTACATGCTGAGCACATACGCCAGCTCGAACGGCACGGCGAGCAGCCCCACGATGAGACCCACGACCGGGACCACGCCGAGGACCGACACGATGATGCCCACGACGAGCGCCCCGACCAGCCAGGTCAGGAACGTGATGAAGTACCCCGGGGCGGCGGCGAGCGTGCGGCCTTCAGACATCGCTTCGCCCACGCCGAGGCGGCGGTCGACGACCAGCGGCAGCGCGTAGATCCACATCGTCGTCAGGATCAGCCCTGGGATCACGAACAGCGCGTAACCGACCCCGATGAGAACGCCGAGGATCACGAAGGCCACCGCGAAGGCGCCGATCTGATCTGTTTCCTTCATGTCGGCGTAGGTCGCCGGCCGCCGTTCGCGCACCCGGAGCACGATCATGCGGAACATCGTCGCCGCGGCCCAGGCGTAAACGACAAGCCCCACGACGAACATGAGCACGAAGGCGAAGAACGCCGACGCGGACCCGAAAACGCCTCCCGCCGCGCCGCCGAACCTAATGAGTCCGATGCCTCCGGCCATGACCGCGAGGAGCACGGCGCTCGCCACGGCCATCGTCACGGACGCGATCAGGGCGGTCACGAGCAGGGGTCCCAGATCGAGCTTGAACAGCCCCCACGCATCCTTGAAGCACTTGCCGATATCCATGTCGTCACCCTCCGCCACGAAGTGTATCGTAGAGTTCGCCTGCGCCCACGAGGGTGTCTTCGCCCCCGCTCGCTGCTACCCTTGCCCCAGTCATGCGCGAGTGTACCCGTAGAGACTTCCTCAGAATCGCCGGCGTGGCGGCCGCCGGGGCGGCCCTGGCCGGGGCCGGCTGCGGCTCGCAGCAGGCCATACCGCCGCCTTCGAGCGACCGCCTCTCGTCGTCGGCGCCGCCCAAGCGTCGCGGGCGGCCACCGCTGGCCGTGGCCCGCGGCGGCGACGCCGCGGGCATCACGGCGGCCGCGGTCGAGGCCCTCGGCGGCATGAGATCGTTTGTCAGGCGCGGCGACGACGTCATCGTGAAGCCCAACATCTGCACGGGCTACCACGGGCCGGAGTACGCGGCTACCACCAATCCCGAAGTGGTCGGCGCGCTCGTCGGGCTGTGCCTGGCCGCGGGGGCCGGCCGCGTGCGCGTCATGGACTCGCCCTTCGGCAGCCAGGCGGACGAGGCCTACAAGAACAGCGGCATCCAGGCCGCCGTCGAGAAGGCCGGCGGCGAGATGGAGTACATGGCGCCGGCCAGGTTCCGCGACTACACCATCCCGGCCGGACTCGACATCAGGGAGTGGCCCATCTACTCCGACATCCTCAGCTGCGACGTGCTCATCGACGTGCCCATCGCCAAAGACCACGGCATGACCAGGCTTACTCTGGGCGGCAAGAACCTGCTCGGCGTGATCCTCGATCCGGGCGCCCTCCACGGCAACATCGGCCAGCGCACGGCCGACCTGGTCAGCGCCTGCCGCCCCACGCTGACCGTCGTCGACGCCGTGCGCGTCCTCACCGCCAACGGGCCCACCGGCGGAGACCTCAGCGACGTGGAGAGGCTGAACACGGTGATCGCGAGCCCGGACATCGTCGCCGCCGACTCCTACGCGGCCACGCTCTTCGACCTGAGCGGCGGCGATATCCCCTACGTGCGGGCCGCCTACGACATGGGCCTCGGCGAGATGGACCTCGACAAGGTCGACGTCCGCCGCGTCTCGGCCTGAGCCGCGCGGCCGGCAAAGCCGGCCGTACCGGCCTTCTGGGGCCGCTCCCCCCATGCATCTCGGTCGTTCACCCGAGCGGCATCCCGATTACTGCTTGTGACGCGGGGCACAATAGGAGTGAGCCCGCCGTCGCGCACGGTGGGTCGCCCGAGGGGGGAGGCATGGAGTCCGTCGAGATCCTCAAACGGGAGCATCGGACGGTCCTGCTCGTCGCGAAGGCCGCGCGCCGCGATCTCGAAGGCGCCGGCGAGACCCACGAGATCGCGGAAGACGAGGTCGAGCAGCTCCTGGACTTCTTCCGCTACTTCACCAACTCGTGCCACGACCCAAAGGAGGAGGACCTGCTCTTCACAGCGCTCCACCGGCGGGGCATGTCCTGGGACGACTACCCTCTGCGAGAGCTCGTGCGGGAGCATCAGGAGATGCGCGTCATCCTCGATGCGGCGTCCGACTGGCTGCCGCTGGTCAGAGCCGGAGACACCACCGCGGTGATGTCGCTCGTGCACGACCTGAGAGTCTACCTCGACCTCCTGGAACGGCACATCGCTGCCGAGGAAGAGGCGATCTTCCCCATGGTGCACGAGCTGCTCACGGCGCGGGACCTGGAGGAGCTCAGCGACGCGTTCACCGCGATCGCCTGCGAGGAGCTCGAAGAGGGCGTGCACGCCTACTACGCCGACCTCGCTCACGAGCTGGCGGGCATGGCGCACGCCTAGTCCGGCCCGGGACGGGGCCCTGCGGGCTCGCGGACCGCTCGATAGCGCTGCGCCGATCAGTCTGGGTCAGGCTGGCGCGGCGTCCACGGCCGAGAGGTCGCGCTCGCCCGGCCCCGCCGCTAAGGCGCGAGCATAGACGCCGGCCACCGTCTGGGCGAGCGGCAGATCCAGGTCCATCGCCGCCGCCGTCTGCTCGACCAGCCGCACGTCCGTGTCAGCCGGCGCCGGTGAGAACGCCGTGCTCACCACTGCCGCGCCCAGGCTCTCAAGCTTGCCGCGCGTCCATCAGCCGGCCGGCCATACGCTCGCCCGTCATCCCGGTACCGATCAGCGCGATCTTCATGGCGGCTCACCATCCTGCTCTTCGACCTCTTCGTGCCAGCGCCGCCGCGTGCCGACCTTGGCGCGCCAGCGCCAGGCGCGTGTCTTCGGCGCCGCCTCGAGACCTTGGGTCAGACGCGCGAGCGCGGCCCGTACGTGATCTTCGTCCGCAGGCCCGAGCCCGTAGACTGCGAGCGACTCCGTACAGCGCCGCAGGTTCCGCATGACGTCGTAGTAGAGCCCCCAGTCACGCGCGCAGAGCCCTGCCAGATACGCCACGTTCACCGTGCCGGAGGCGTCTTCGCCGGCCAGCTCGTCGTCCTTGAGGAGCGTCACGATATCGTGCAGGTCGCGCTCCTCCGCCCTGAAGACCTGCAGTTTCGTCAGCAACAGATCGCTGGCCGATACCGTGTACGGCTCGACGCCGAGGCGGTCGCGGAGGTCCACCCTGTGGTCCATGCGAAACACGTCGAGGAACACGTCCACGTGGTCCTCGGCGTGGACGGCGTAGGCGCCGTCGGCGCTCCCGTGAGCGCACGGGCGCGCGAACTGGGCCTGGCCGCGATTCGTCGCCTCGCGCACATGGAGGCGCTCGCGGAAGCCCAACGCCTCGAACAGGCTCACGAGCCCCACCACCTCGCGGGCCAGGCCGACCATGTCCAGATCCGAGTGGTCGCGGCTGCAGAAGGCGAGCTCCTCGCAGTGATCGCGCACAGCGAGGCCGCCGATGAGGCGCAGCGTGAGGCCGCGCTCGCGCGCGGCGTCGACGATGCGCCGCCCTTCGGCGGCCATCTGGGCGCGACTCCGCAAGAGCGTCTGGGCGCGGTCGTTGGTGCTCATGCCCCGTGTTGTGCCCGCAGAAGGCGGGGGCGAAGCCCGGAGGCTCCGCTTCAGGGTGCCGGCCAGGGCGGCGGCACGGCGATCAGCGACCACCCCACCCCATCCTCGAGATCGCGCACCGCGGCCCAGTCCCCGGGAGAAAGCGAGCGCTCGGCGATCGGGGCCAGCACGTGTTCCTCCGTTGCCGCAAGGTCGTCGAGAAGGTCGAGCAGCCGGAGGCCCATCTCGACCGCAGACCCGGCATCGTCGCAGGCGACCGCCACGCGCAGGCGACGGAGCGTCTCGAGCGCCTCTGCCTGGTGGTCGCGCATCAGCGCCGCCGGCCCCTCCGCGCCAAGCGCTGCCAGGGCCGGGAACCACGCCTGCTGCTCGCGGCGGACCCGCGGCTCCACAGCGGAGAGCCGTTCGGCGAGGCGTGCGACGAGAGGGCAGCCCGCGCGCCAGCGCCGCCGGGACGGCGAGCCTCCAAGTCGCTCGAGCTCCGCCCTCAGCCCCGCGCACAGGGCCCGGACCTGCATCCCTTCGCGGCGGAGCGAGTCCAGGGGGTGCCCCTCCGGTGGACCACTCACGACGGTGTCGGCGGCCAGGCCCACCGCCGTCTGCGCGCTGCGCTCGGCGGTGACGTCACGCAGCCGGGCAGCGAGATCCACGAGCGAGCCGCCGTCCTCCAGCCGCGCGGCGATCTCGCGCAACTCGGCGAGACGCCGGTCGTCGCTTGCGACCGCGCGTCGCGCGTCGCTCACCGGCGGTTCCGTGCCGGTGACCCGGGTCACTTCGGCGGAGACGTCGCCCACCAGCCGGCGCCAGGTGACGTCAATCTCGATGGCGACGTCGCCCAGGGTCCGTCATGCGCACCCACCCCGAGCGCCCTCCGGGGCGCGCGATCCTCCGGAACGCCTCGTGACAGGCGAGCAGGTACTCCTCCAGGAACGGGTAAGCCTCGAGCACCGCGAACACAGTGGCGCGCTGCCCCAGGCTGACTTCACGCTGGTCGCCGTGCCGGCTCAGATGCCTCTCCTTTCGCGGACCATCGTCGTCAAGCTTAGCAGCCGCTCACCTCCGGGCGTGCGCTGGCCGCGGCGCGGCGGCGGTGGTATCCTGCCGCTCCCGCCCCCGCACGTACGTGCGAGGGCGCCGCCACTCATGAGCATCGTCACCTTCAACAACGTCGAGAAATCCTTCGGTGGGCAGCGCCTGTTCACCACTGTCGCCTTTGCCATCGACGGGCACGACCACGCGGTGCTCGTCGGCCGCAACGGCACGGGCAAGACCACGCTGCTGCGCCTCATCTCGGGCGGCGAGCACCCCGACTCAGGGACCATCGCGCGGGCCCGCGGACGGCGCCTGTGGCTGCACGAACAGACGCCGGAGCTCGAGCGCGACCGCCCCGTGCGCGACTACCTCCTGGAGGCGTTCGGCGAGGCCGTGCAGCTCGAGGAGGCGCTGCGCGTCACCGAGGAGAGCCTCTCCGGACTCGCCGAGCACAGTCCCGAGCTGCGCGACACGATGAAGTCGTATCAACAGCTGCAGCGCCGCTTCGAGGCTGCGGGGGGCTACGCCTACCGCAGCCGCCTGAGCGGCGTCGTCGAGGGCCTCGGCCTGCCCGACGAGATGCTCGAGCGCGACCTGCTGTCTCTGTCCGGCGGCGAGCTGACGCGCGTCACGCTGGCGCGCGCACTTCTCGCCGACGCCGACCTGCTGCTGCTTGACGAGCCCACCAACCACCTCGACATCGACTCGGTGGAGTGGCTTGAAGGCTTCCTGTCCGAGTACCCGCGGGCCTTCGTCCTGGTCACCCACGATCGCAGGCTCCTCGAGAAGGTGGGCCGGCGCGTGCTGGCCGTCGAGCACGAGCACGTCGAGGCTCAGGGTGGTGACTTTGCCACCTATCTGCGCGAGAGCGAGGCGCGCCTCGACCTCATGCGGCGCGAGTACGAGCAGGACCTCGAGAAGATCGCCCAGCTGCAGCGTTTCTACGAGCGCTTCCACGCCAAGAAGGACAAGGCGAAGCAGGCCAAGGCCAAGCTCACGCAGATCGAGCGCATCAAACGCGGGCTGCGGGAGCCTCCCAGGCAGACGAAGAGCTTCAAGCTCGGCCTCCCCCAGCCCAAGCCCTCGGCGCGCGTGGTGCTCGAGATGAAGACGCCGGCACTCTGCGTCGGCTCCGCCGACGACCCGGCCGGCGTGCGCACCCTCGTGCGCGACGTTGACATCGTGCTGGAGCGCGGCGAAAAGGTCGCGTTGCTGGGCGCCAACGGCTCGGGCAAGACGACGCTGGTCGAGACGGTGGCCGGGCTGCGCAGCCTCAGCGACGGCGCCGCGCACCTCGGTCACAACGCGCGCGTCGCCTACTACTCCCAACAGGGCCGCGAGCTCACGGAGACGGATACGTGCCTCGAGAGCGTGCTCCCCCTGGTCGGCCACGACGAGGAGCAGGCGCGCAGGCTCCTCGGCCGCTTCCAGTTCGGCCCCGACGAGGTGGAGAAGCGCGTCGAGATGCTGTCGGGCGGCGAGCGCAGCCGGCTCCGCCTGCTCACCCTGCTCGTCGGCGACGCCAACTTCCTCCTCCTCGACGAGCCCACCAACCACCTCGACATGGGCTCCGTCGAGGCGCTCGCCGACGCGCTCGAGGACTACACCGGGACCATCCTCCTCGTGACCCACGATCGCCATTTGATCGACCGCGTCGCCTCGCGCGTGCTGGAGATCCACGACGGCGAGCTGCTGAATCATCTCTCGTCCGGGCGCTACTGGGAGGCGCGAAGCGCACGCCTCCTCGGTGGCGCCGACGAAGTGGCCGCGGCCGGCGGCGTGGCGGCGGCCTCCGCCGGCCTGTCGGCCGGGCGCACCGCCGCCGCGCCCGCCGGCGCACCCAAGACCCACCAGACCAGAGAGAACGCGGAGGAGGCGCGCCGCAGGCGCGCCCGCCTGCGCGGCGTCGAGGCCGCCGTCCTGCGCGCCGAGAAGCGGCTCGGCGAGATCGACGCCGACCTCGCCGAGCCGCACACGTACGCGGACCGCACCGTTCTCAACCGCCTGCTCGACGAGCGCGGCATCGTCGAGGGTCAGCTGCAGCGCGAGTACAGGACCTGGGAGAAGCTGGTCGACGAAGCGGGCTGAGCCGCGGCCGTCGCGGCCCGGGGTCCCGGCGCGACGCCTCACCGTGTTACGCTGACGCCGATGGCCCGTCGCACCACTAGCCACGACTCGCGTGACCTCGATCAGGCGACCGTCGCCGAGCTCCAGTGCCGTATCCTCGGCTGGTACACGATCAATGGCCGTGACCTGCCCTGGCGACGCACCACCGACCCGTACGCCATCCTGGTCAGCGAGGTCATGCTGCAGCAGACGCAGGCGCCGCGCGTCATCCCCAGGTTCGCGGAGTTCCTCGCGGCCTACCCACGCCTCGAAGACCTGGCGGAAGCGCCTCTGGACGAGGTGCTGCGCCTTTGGCGTGGCCTTGGCTACAACAACCGCGCCCGCCGCCTGCGCGACTGCGCCGCGGCGGCGGTCGCCGCCGGCGGCGGCCCCGCCGAGCTCCCGCGCTCCTTCGACGGCCTGCGCGAGCTTCCGGGCATCGGCCCCTACACGGCTCGCGCGGTGCTCATCTTTGCCCACAACGACGACCTGGCCGCCGTCGACGCCAACGTGCGCCGCGTCCTCACTCATGAACTCGATCTCCCGCCCGCACTCAACGACCGGGAACTGCAGAAGGTCGCGGAGGCCGCGCTCCCGCGCGGCCGCAGTCGCGACTGGCACAACGCGCTCATGGACTACGGCGCCCTGGTGCTCACGGCGCGCGCCACGGGCATCGGCCCACGCACCCGCCAGGGCGCCTTCGAGGGGTCGCGGCGCTGGTATCGCTCGCGCCTGCTGCAGGCGCTGCTCGACCGCGGGCCGCAGCGCCTCGAGCAGCTTGCCGTCGCACTCGACGTGACTCCCGACGTCGCGGCTGAGCTGGCCGACATG